>Ga0310694_10002877_pt1 | contig 17179 bp, 8 predicted proteins | sample 174DNAGHGhighgp2_FD_203884 | JGI IMG/M metagenome (GOLD analysis project Ga0310694, IMG submission 203884) | Sheep rumen microbial communities from Palmerston North, Manawatu-Wanganui, New Zealand - 1742 DNA GHGhigh gp2 (v2) (version 2) | ecosystem: Host-associated > Mammals > Digestive system >... | reverse complement strand
CCCGCCTGAATGTAAGCATTGCCTGACGGTGTTCCAATCAAGTCACATCCTTCCGGCTCCAACTTAACCGATACGACATTCGAAGTGAGGTCTTCACCACATGCATTACCAACAACGCAGTAGTAGTAAGCATTAGCCGTGCAGTTGTATACATAATTTGCTGCCTCAGCGCCGCTGATTGCAGAAGCATTATGTTTTTCAGCATCGTCACAAATGTACCACTGATAGCCTGTTGCGTTCGTTGCTTCTACAGACAAGGTAACTTCGCTATTGAGTGCTATGTCGCGCTTGTTGGTCGGCTGCTTTGTGATAGCCGCAGCTACGTTCAGCGTTACAACAGCATTCTCCGAAGTTACGCTCTTGTCAAGCTTACCATCTACATGGTTGGTTACTACTACATAATAGGTACCCGCGCTTGCGACCGTGTACGTAGCCTTATCAGAACCAACTGCCTCATCGGTCTCACCTGCTTCTTTGAACCATGCATAGTGCAACTCGTTACCGGTAGCCTCAACCTCCAATGTCGGCTCGCTACCTGCGCAGTAAGCTACATCTGCCGGATCAGTAGTAATAACCGGAGCAGGAGCCTCGCCTTGCAGCGTGATCGTAATAGTGTAGTCGGTGTAGTCGCCGTCCTTATCCATTACACGGTACGTGTTAGCACCTTCTGCCCATGCACCCGAGTTGCTGATAACAGCCTCCGGGGTGGTTGCGTGAGCCGCATTGCGGATTACGGTCGGAACGACTGTCAATGCAGCCAAATCCGTTCCCTCTTCCGGCAACGTAATAGTGAACGTATTACCTGTGCCCTTAACTGCATCCTCACCGTTGATCGTGATAGCCGTCAGAACAGGATTCATCGGACGCTTTACTTCTACATACGAGAAGGTTACATTCCACTGCGTATCACCATCCTCACGAGAGAGATAAAGCGATGTCTTACCATTTGCAGCTGCCGGCAGAGTAATACTCATTTCACCCGTCGAGCTAGGAACGGCTTTCGTATAAACGATACCCTGATCAGCGACAAGTTGCGTACGTGCTGCATCTGCATAAACCATAAACTTACCAAGATCTGCTGCTGTTGTGATATTAACAATCATAACATCGCCCTCTTGGAAGGTCTCAGAGTTAGCTAATGTGACACCAAAGTAGGTACTCTTATTCAATTTACGAGAATCAGCGTTACCGGAGAACGATTGATCAATCGTACCACCGATCAGACCGGTTACTACATTATTGGTTGTAGCCTTAATGATGCAAACGCCATCTTTCGGAGCCATCTTCATGGTGATATTATATGCCTTAGTGTCGTCAGATTCAGCTACACCGCGAATGATTGCAGTTTCGCCCCAAGCAGCAGCCTGTTGAACAATAACAGGCTCTTTTGCATTGGCATTAACTGCCGTTGCGCCCGTAATCTGCGGAACAGATGCTGTCGGATAAGGCATCGTGTAGGTATAGTTCACAATCTCCGGATCAAATGCCGGTTCAAGAGTACCAGCATCCGAAGAGAAGGAAATCGAAGCCAAACGAGCATCGGTGCTTACTGCCTCCCATTGGGCAAACAACTCAATATCAGCAGTCGGGGTATAGGTGTCACCCGCGTCTCCGATCTTATTACCTTCCGTAGCAGCATCATACCAACCGGTGAAGTTTGCTGTAGGATTAACAGGTGTCGGAAGCGTAACAGAAGGAGTTCCATATTGTGCGGCAATAGGATCACAGCCACCGTTATCATTAAAGCTAACTTGATACGGATCGCGCATCGTAATAGCCTTAATAACTTCTGCGCTACCATTAGAGGTCGTAAACACATACAACGCTTCTGCTGCACTGTAGAAGTAATGAATCTTGAAGTTGTCGTTACCGGCTGTAATGGAACCACCGTCAATCGTTGTAGCAGCACCACCGTTGATAGCCAGACTACCATTAGCCACCATCACACCGGCTTTCAGCTCTACCACCTTACCTGCGACCACATTCCAACTCAGCGTTGTACCTTCATGCTTGATCTTCAAACCTGCATAAGCACCATTATTGGAACCGGTATTTGCATCAAAGGTTGTACTAGTCTTAGTCGAAAGAGCATAATTCAAAGACTTCACATAAGCCTCAGCTTTGTCTTCATCATCTTTTTCGCCAGGATTAGCAATGATATATGCCTCAAAATCTGCATTCGAAGCATAAGCCTTTGCCCATTTACCGTAAAGTTTCAATCCCTCTACCGGGGTAACAGTATTCAGCGCTACCGGATCTCCTTCCAAAGTAGAAGAAGTAAACCAACCTACAAACGTATAGAGCGGTTTTTCAGTTGAAATACCTTCTGCTGTCGGGTGCTGGTCTGCGCGAACTTGCTCCTCTGTACCCAGCAACGTTTCGCCATCATAGTACTCAACATCATACTTGTCAACCTGAGCAATCCATTGTGCTACCAATGCATAGTCTTGAGTGACATTAGCCTCCCAATTGAAAGCAGCAGGCTCTCCATAGAACCATCCGTTAAAGTCATGACCCTCCCATGTCGGGTCTGCAGGCTTTTCTGCATTTGCGGAAGTATTATGCTTTACCGTAATAGAAGCAACATCCAAAGAAGAAGCACCGGCAGCCTCACCATCACTGAACGTAATCGTCCATGGATCCTGCCAATGAGCTTTCAGCGTCAAAGCAGCCGTTACAGCAGCACTGAAATCATAAGCATCATCTGTGTCACCCACGAACCATCCGAGGAAAGTATATTTGCCGCGTGTCGGGTCAGCAGGTTGTGCAACCGTTTGTCCATTATCTACAACTGCAGCCGCTACTTCACTACCGCCGTTGGCATTGAAGGTAACCGTCCATACTTGCTGCCATACAGCATCCAAAGTGAAGCTTGCCGTTACTGCGGTGCTGAAATTATAATCTACACCGGCTTTCTGCCATTTAACAAAACGATAACCTGCTCTTGTCGGATCAGCCGGTTTTGCAACTGCCTGACCGGAAGCAACCGCAGCCGCAGCCACATCCGAACCTCCATTCGAGTTGAAAGTAACTGTCAATAGGTCGCCTTCCTCAACTTGCGTCTCACGAACGATTTGCAGTTTGGTAACCCAGCAGTTTGTGTTTGTACTCTGGCGAGTCATTGAAAGCGTTGAAGTATTAATCCCTTCCGCCGTAATTGTAAATGTTTTTGTATTTGGAACAGGAACATCTGTTGCTACTGCAATGTCGTTATATGTTCCACCATCAGAAACAATTGCAGTTCCTGTCGCAGAAGTACCCACTCTTAATTGAGCACTACCTTTCTTCGAGGTATCACCTTTAGTCGTACAAGCTGTGATTTTTACTTTATCACCTGTCTTAACAGCCTCGTCAGTTGTAATTTGAATATAGTTTCCACTCCATGCATTACTGCTGATTTTACCTTGTACCTTAATTGCTTTATATGTCGCATTTGTACCTACTGCATCAACGTTAATATCTGACGTCTCAGCATCTGTACCATCTTGAGCTTTTGTGACTGAAGTACCGCCTACTTCTGTTGCAGGGCTACCACCTTCCCAAGAATAAAGTACATTCTCTACCGTTGCATTCCAAACAGCGGTCAGCGTTACGTCTGCCGTTACGGTAATCGGAGATGTTACATCTGCCGGGACGGCATTACGCCAAGTCTTGAACGTACGATTTGCCTTCGTGAAGGTCGGCAATATCAACTCTGTGCCATCCGAAACCTCTTTAGTGTACTTATCGTTCTCACTATCATAAGTCCAGCCGGTATAAGATGCACATGTGCCACCTGCCGGAACAAGCGTTACCTTATAAGTTGTAGCAGCCGGATCAACTTCTGTTGCAAAATCAGCACTTGCCTCATCGCCTAAATCACAATAACCCGTAGCACCTTTTGCTTTTACTTTAAAAGTATAAGTCGTCTCAGGATCCAATCCACTTGCAGCATAGGGCGAAGTAGCGTCAGTCCAATCAAGAACTTTAGTCTTGTCAGATTTTTTCTCGATATATATCTTATGACCGTCATTATTCGCACCAGCCGTCCATGATAACGAAGCGCTATTATGGGTCACGCTCCCCGCTGCCAATGAAGACGGTGTACCAGGCTTTGTACAAGTAACAGGATTTTTAAGCTCAAGTTTATACAATCTAATCTTAGAAGATTCGCATTTTATATCAGCCGACGTTGCCGTCGCGATTAAAGTATCCACAGCAGCTGTTTGTTTAGCCACTTGGATTGTAGTCGCATTATCTTTAATTCTTTTTAATCCCGTTAATACATAGCCCTTTGTACTGGAAGATTCATTGTTAAAATAGGAGACTATAACTGTATCTCCAATAGCCGCAGTAAAACCAATGTGTGCATTTGAATTATTATATCCCAAATAGCCATCAGTTTTACCTGATGAATTTTTGTATACACGAACCGTTCCCTCTCCAAGAGATGATCCACTCCGCTTAAATTTAAAATTCTTGATTTGCGTAATAGTGGTGGATATTACATCAGTCCAAGTACCATTAGTCGCGGTAAACTTGCTATTGTAATAACCATTCGAATTCCACGTCCACGCAGTCGTTGCGGCGTCATATGCAGTTTTGTCCGCATCTGACATCTGGGTGAAATCCCACGTCTGGTCCGCCCACATCTGTCCGATGGAGAAAGTGAGTAAGAAGAGTATGGCTGTTAGCCATCTACCCTTTTGAGTTAAAAAACTTGAAAATTTGTTTTTCATAAATTTAAAAAGTTAAATGATTAATATTTGTGTTAATTTTGATTTCGATTAATCGGAAATATTTACTGTTTGGATGAGAGTCTGCGGATTCTGGCGAACATCCCATATTGCAACTATATGCGCCTCGTCCTCTACCAAAAAGTAAATCACTTTATAATTCTTCCTTACCACAAGATGACGATACTCATATTTTCTTCCTTCCAACAAGAGTTCCGGTGCTCCTTTTTGAGGATTGCTTTCCAAACCTTGCACTTCGTCCAACACTTCCCCTAGTATAGAGTACGCATAAGTCTCCGACATATTATCATAATTGAAGTCAAAGATTTTGCGCAAGTGCTCACGGGCGCTATCGTGCCATTTTATCTCTGCCATGTAGCAACCTCCTGCATAAAGTCCGCATGACTCATCATCCCTTTGCCCGCTGCATATTCTTGCTCGGCCTTATCAGCAAATGCCACAATCTCCTGATCAGAAAATTGGCAAGGAGCCTCATCACCACGAAGAGAGATAATATAGCTCAATACACGAGTCATCTTCTTTTCGTCTTTTATCATCGGTCCCATTGCGGTCAAGAAACGACTACTTGCTATTGCTTCTAGTGCGCTCATATGATTAAATTTATTTTTGTTGCGGGTGCAAAGATACGAATTTATTTTTATATACGCAAGCGCGGGGGAGGGTGCACGCGAATTTTCGACAAGAAACGTCAATTATTACACATCTGTGTTCTTAACTTCGTCGAACTTGGCCTTCATCGTCGGGTTGCCGTATGTCAGTTTTTTGATCGTCACCTCTTGCAGCTTTTTGTCTGCCGCGGTGAGGTTGTCGCCCGACTTGACGAGGTTCTCACGCACTTTGGTCAGGTGGGCAATCGTCTTATCGATCTCGTCGATGGCATCGGAGAAGCGATCGTTGGCCAGCCGCACATTGCGCGTGAAACCGTCCTTGAAGGCCATGAGTTTCTCCTCGAAATTCGTCACGTCCACCTGCTGTTGTCTGACGCGCACCAACTCGCGTTTGGCGTCCAGACTCTTCCTGTTGGCTTGGCAGAGGAGCGTGATGATGGGGATGAAGAACTGCGGACGAATGACGTACATCTTCTCGAAGCGATGACTCACGTCCACGATGCCGCCGTTGTACAGTTCGCTCTCCGGCTCGAGCATCGACACCAGCACAGCGTACTCGCAGTTTTTCTTCTTGCGGTCGGAGTCTAACTTAGCAAAGAAATCCTCGTTCTTGTGCTTCGTGGCGGTGGCATCGTTCTCGTTTTTCATCTCGAACATGATGGAGATATACTCGACGCCGTCGTCACTCTTGTCGCGGAAGACGAAATCTCCTTTCGTGCCCTCTACCACCTCGTTGTCCTTCTCGAAATAGGCGTTCGGCATCAGCAGGCGCAGGTTCTGCTCAAAGAGCGTGGAGCAGTGTTGCTCCAAGGTCTCGCCGACCATCTTCGTGGATAGCCGCAGTTTCATGTCCTTGTAGTACTCCACCTGCTCTTGCGCAGCCTTCAACTGCTCTGCCCATTTGGTCTTCGCCTCCGCTAACTCCTGCTCCTTTTTCATGTACGACTCCGTTGCTTTCTGCCGCACCTGCGCCACAGCCAGTTCTTTCTGCTGGTCTGCCTGCTGGAGCTGCGCTTGCAGTGCCTGCAACTGTGCCTGAAGCTGCTGCTGTTGCAACTGACTCTGCGCCTTCTCCATCTGCAGCTGCGCTGCCATTTTCGCCTGCTGGTTCTGCTCCAACTCATGGATACGACGGCTCAGTTCCGTTTCGAACTCAGCATTCCTCACTTGACCCAGCAACGCTGCGTAGTCATTCTCGTCTACCGTAAACACATTCCCGCAATGCGGGCATTTCAGTTCTTTCATATATGTTTCAATTTTGCGCCGCAAAATTACAACAAAAAAATGACATACGCAAATAAATTCGCGGAATATTGTAAAAACCAGGTTAAACATTGATGGCAGGAAAAACAAAAAGGAGAAGTTCGATGCTTCTCCTTTTTGTCGTTAGAAAGATCCGTAGACGGATTAGAACTGATCGTTGCCGTTGAGGGCGGCTTCGGCAGCCTCGCGGGCAGCTTGGATAGCTGCGTACTCCTCGGCGTTGTGGACGGTGATCTTCGCGAAGTCGCGGAGTCCGGTACCAGCCGGGATGAGGTTACCGCAGATCACGTTCTCTTTCATGCCCTCGAGGTTATCGACTTTACCGCGGATAGCGGCTTCGTTGAGTACCTTGGTGGTCTCCTGGAAGGAGGCCGCGGACATGAAGGACTTGGTGCCGAGTGCAGCGCGGGTGATACCCTGGAGTATCTGCTTTGCGGTTGCGCACTCTGCATCACGTGCCTGAACGAGTTTCTTATCGCGGCGACGGAGCGAGCTGTTCTCATCGTGGAGACGGCGTGCGGTAACGATCTGACCTTCGTGGAGGCTCTCGGAGTCACCAGCGTCGGTAACGACCTTACGTCCCCAGATACGATCGTTCTCCTCGAGGAAGTCGAGTTTATCGACGATATCGCCCTCGAGGTAACGGGTGTCACCCGGTTCGAGGATCTCGACCTTGCGCATCATCTGACGCACGATGATCTCGAAGTGCTTATCGTTGATCTCCACACCCTGCATACGGTACACAGCCTGTGCCTCGTTGACGATGTAATTCTGTACGGCATTCGGTCCCTGGATAGCCAAGATGTCATCCGGGGTGATGGCGCCGTCAGAGAGCGGAGCACCTGCACGTACGAAGTCACCTTCCTGTACGAGGATCTGCTTGGTCAGCGGGATGAGGTAAGCCTTCTGCTCGCCGAGCTTGGACGTGATGAAGAGCTCACGGTTACCACGCTTGATCTTACCGTATGATATCTCACCGTCGATCTCGGCAACAATTGCAGGGTTAGACGGGTTACGCGCCTCGAAGAGCTCCGTGATACGCGGAAGACCGGAGGTGATATCACCGCCGCTGTTCTTAGCGCGTGCCATGGAGAAGAGGGTGTCACCGATCTTAACCTGATCGCCGTCCTTGACATCGAGGTTAGCCTTGACAGGCAAGTTGTAGGAACGAAGGACGTTGCCGGCCTTGTCCACGATATGTGCCTGCGGCAGTTTGGTCTTGTCTTTGGACTCGGTGATATATACCTCACGTTTACCGGTCTGCTCATCGGTCTCGGTCTTGCAGGTTACACCTTCAATGACATCCTCAAAACGGATGATACCGTCTTGCTCGATAAGCAAAGGAATCTTATAGGAATCCCACTCGCAGACGCGTGTACCCTTCGGGTATTTCTCGCCCGGGGTGACGAACAGTTTCGCGGAGTACGGGATATCGAAGGTAGCCAAGATGACACCGGTCTTCTCATCCTTGAGGTTGAGGGTGTTCTTACGGCTGACAGCGATGACGTCTCCTGCAGCGGTGGTGATGGTACGGAGATCTTCGATCTCAACGATACCTTCACGGGTAAGATCATAAGTGCTCTGGGCAGCCGAACCACCGGCCAAACCACCGGAGTGGAAGGTACGGAGGGTCAACTGAGTACCCGGCTCACCGATGGCCTGAGCAGCGATGACGCCGACCGCCTCACCCTTCTGCACCATCTTACGGGATGCGAGGTTACGTCCGTAGCACTTCGCGCAGACGCCGTGCTTGGACTCGCAGGTGAGTACCGAACGGATGACAACCTCTTCGATACCTGCTGCCTCGATGGCCTCGCATTGTGCCTCGCGGATCTCTTCGCCTGCCTCGACGATGAGGTTACCCTCATTATCGTGAATATCGTGTACGGAAACACGTCCGAGGATACGCTGGCTGAGGGAAGCTACGACGCGGTCGCCATCCTTGACGGCGCGTGTAGGCAGACCACGGAGGGTACCGCAGTCTTCCTCGTTGATGATGACATCGTGCGACACATCGACGAGACGACGGGTGAGGTAACCGGCATCGGCGGTCTTCAAAGCGGTATCAGCAAGACCCTTACGGGCACCGTGGGTAGAGATGAAGTACTCGAGCACGGACATACCTTCTTTGAAGTTCGCGAGAATCGGGTTCTCGATATCGGTACGTGTATCGGTGGAGCCTGCTTTCAACGGCTTACCCATGATACCACGGATACCAGCCAACTGCTTGATCTGATCGGCATTACCACGGGCACCGGAGTCCATCATCATGAAAACAGAGTTGAAGCCTTCTTCCGCTTCCTCCATGTGCTTCATGACGATCTTCTTGAGTTTCTCATCGATCTCTTTCCATGTATCGACAGTCTTACGATAGCGCTCGTCGTCGGTGATGAGACCCATGGTGTAGTTCGCATAGAGGTCATCGACGATAGCGTTACCTTGCGCGATCTGATCTTTACGCTCCTCGGGGATGATGATATCGTTCAAGTTGAAGGACAGACCACCCTTGAAAGCGCGGTAGTAACCGAGGTCCTTGATGTCGTCGAGGAACTGTGCAGCACGTGCCACACCGCAGGTCTTGATGACCTTGGTGATGATGGACTTAACCGCACCCTTCTTCATGAGGACGTTCTGATAACCGATCTCCGCCGGTACGTATTGGTTGACAACGACGCGACCCGGAGTGGTCTCGATGATCTCACCGTTGACACGCACTTTGACTTTGGCGTGAATGTCAGCACGACCTTCGTTGAGGGCGATGAGTGCCTCTTCTTCGGAATAGAAGACGAGTCCTTCCCCCTTCGCGCCCGCACGTTCCTTAGTGATATAATACAGACCGAGGATCATATCCTGCGACGGTACGGTGATCGGGTTTCCGTTCGCCGGGTCGAGGATATTATGCGATCCGAGCATGAGGAGCTGTGCCTCGAGGATAGCCTCGTTAGAGAGCGGCAAGTGTACTGCCATCTGGTCGCCATCGAAGTCGGCGTTGAAGCCGGCACAAGACAGCGGGTGGAGCTGTATAGCCTTACCCTCGATCATCTTCGGCTGGAAGGCGAGGATACCGTGACGGTGCAGTGTCGGTGCACGGTTGAGGAGGACGGGGTGTCCTTCCATAACGTGCTCGAGGATCTCGTAGATCACCGGTTCGCGGCGATCGATGATCTTCTTAGCCGATTTGACAGTCTTGACGGTTCCGCGCTCGATGAGCTTACGGATGATGAACGGCTTATAGAGCTCCGCTGCCATCTCTTTGGGGAGACCACACTCGTGCATCTTGAGTTCCGGACCAACGACGATAACCGAACGTGCAGAGTAGTCCACACGTTTACCGAGGAGGTTCTGACGGAAACGTCCCTGTTTACCCTTGAGGGAGTCAGAGAGCGACTTGAGGGGGCGGTTAGCCTCGGACTTCATGGCCGTAGTCTTACGGCTGTTGTCGAAGAGAGAGTCCACAGCCTCCTGGAGCATACGCTTCTCGTTACGCAGGATGACATCCGGCGCTTTGATCTCCATGAGTCGTTTGAGACGGTTATTACGGATGATGACACGACGGTAGAGGTCGTTGAGGTCGGAGGTCGCAAAACGACCACCATCCAGCGGTACGAGGGGACGGAGCTCCGGAGGCGTGACAGGCACAGCCTGGAGGATCATCCACTCGGGGCGGTTACGTCCATTCGATGCGCGGAACGCCTCTACGACTTGCAGACGCTTGAGCGCCTCCTGACGACGTTGTGCCGAAGTAGCCTTGTCGGCTGTAGCACGGAGGTCGTAGGAGAGTTGGTCCAAATCAAGATTGCAGAGCAGGTCGTAAACGGCCTCAGCACCCATCTTGACGATGACCTTGTTAGGATCGGTATCCTCGAGCAGTTCGTTACCCTCGGGGAGGATAGCCATTACCTGCTGGTACTGATCCTCATCGAGCAACATGCAGTTCTCGATAGGAATTCTGTTCTTATCGTTCTCGTGCTTCTCGCCGATCTCCTGACCCTCGAGTGCGCCGGCACGAACGACGAGGTATTTCTCGTAGTAGATGACGGTGTCGAGTTTCTTGGTCGGGATACCGAGCAGCGCTGCCATCTTAGACGGCAGGGAGCGGAGATACCAGATATGTGCCACAGGAACGACGAGTTTGATGTGACCCATACGCTCACGACGCACTTTCTTCTCTGTTACCTCTACACCGCAACGCTCGCAGACGATACCTTTATAACGAATACGTTTGTATTTGCCGCAGTGACACTCATAATCTTTGGTAGGACCGAAGATACGCTCACAGAACAAACCATCACGTTCGGGTTTGTAGGTACGATAGTTAATCGTTTCCGGTTTGAGCACCTCACCCGAGGAGATCTGCATGATCTCGTCCGGGGAAGCCAGACCGATAGTGATCTTGGTGAAACCGGTTTTCTTGTTATTATCTTGTTTAAAAGCCATATTAGTCCTCCAAAATTATTCCATGTTGATACTAAGTGCCAAACCTTGTAACTCGTGCAGGAGCACGTTGAGTGACTCGGGCAGGCCCGGAGTCGGGAACGGTTCTCCTTTGACGATAGCCTCGTAGGTACGTGCACGACCTGTTACATCATCGGACTTGATGGTGAGGATCTCTTGCAGCACATGAGCGGCGCCGTGGGCCTCGAGCGCCCAGACCTCCATCTCACCGAAACGCTGACCACCGAACTGTGCCTTACCACCGAGCGGTTGCTGGGTAATGAGACTGTACGGACCGATCGAACGTGCGTGCATCTTATCGTCAACCATGTGACCGAGTTTCATGAAGTAGGTCACGCCGACTGTAGCCATCTGATCGAAGGGCTCACCGGTCTCACCGTCATAGAGCTGAGTCTTACCACCACGGGGCAGACCTGCTTTGTCGGTCCACTCGTCGAGTTGCTCCATCGTACAACCGTCGAAGATCGGTGTAGCGAACTTCACGCCGAGCTCCTGACCAGCCCAACCGAGGACAGCCTCGAAGATCTGGCCGATGTTCATACGTGAAGGCACACCCATCGGGTTGAGGACGATATCTACCGGCGTACCGTCAGCGAGGAACGGCATGTCCTCTACGCGGACGATCTTGGATACGATACCCTTGTTACCGTGACGACCTGCCATCTTATCACCTACGCGGATCTTACGACGTTTAGCGACGTAGACCTTTGCCATCTGGATGATACCATTGGGCAGTTCATCGCCGATAGTGAGGTTGAACTTATCGCGCTTGAGCGCAGCGTCCATCTCCTTATACTTGGCGATGTAGTTCATGATACACTGCGCCACGAGTTCATTCTTATGCTCATCAGCGGTCCAACCCTCGAGGAGTACGGAGAAGTAATCGATCTCGTTGAGACGCTCCTTGGAGAAGTGCTGTCCCTTAGCGATGAGTTCGGTACCGAGGATATCCTTTACGCTGACAGCCTGGCGGCCGTTGAGCAAGTTATAGAGCTTATCGATGAGCAGGTCACGGAGAGCCTCCGCTTTCTCGCGGAACTTAAGATCCATCTTGGCGAGGGTCTCTTTGTCCTCCATCTTCTGCTTACGATCCTTGGTAGCACGGCAATAGAGCTTCTTGTCAATGATGACACCGTCGAGCGACGGGCTGCACTTGAGGGAAGCGTCCTTGACGTCACCGGCTTTGTCACCGAAGATCGCTTTGAGCAGTTTCTCTTCCGGCGACGGATCGGTCTCACCCTTCGGCGTGATCTTACCGATGAGGATATCACCCGGTTGCACATAAGCACCGATACGAATGATACCGTTCTCGTCGAGGTCTTTGGTAGCCTCCTCGGAGACGTTGGGGATGTCGGCTGTGAACTCCTCCATACCGCGCTTGGTATCACGTACCTCGAGCAGCTGCTCTACGACGTGCACGGAGGTGTACATATCCTCGCGAACGATACGCTCGGAGAGGACGATGGCATCCTCGTAGTTGTAACCCTTCCAAGGTATGTACGCTACCTTGAGGTTCTTACCGAGTGCCAGTTCGCCACCTGCGGTAGCATAACCCTCGGTGAGGATCTGACCCTTCTCCACTTTGTCGCCCTTACGAACGAGCGGATGGAGGTCGATGGTCGTATTCTGGTTGGTCTTCTCAAACTTCGGCAGTTTGTACTCTTTCTCTGCGGGCTCGAAGGAGATGAACTCCTCTTCCTCAGAGCGCTCGTACGCGATACGGATGGTATCAGCGTCCACGTAGGTCACCTTACCGTCGGCCTCTGCTACGAGTTGGGTACGGCTGTCGGTAACGAGTTGTTGCTCGATACCGGTACCTACGATCGGCGCCTCGTTGGTGATCAAAGGAACAGCCTGGCGCATCATGTTCGATCCCATGAGGGCACGGTGGGCATCATCGTGCTCGAGGAACGGAATGAGTGCAGCAGCTACGGATGCGATCTGGCAAGGCGCTACGTCCATGAGGTTAACCTCAGAGGGCGGCACGACAGGGAAGTCAGCACCGAGACGGGTCTTAACCTTGGTACGGATGAAGCTACCATCCGGACGGAGCGGTGCGTTACCCTGTGCAACGACCTTGCTCTCCTCGTCCTCTGCGGAGAGGTAGATGACGTGATCGTTATTGAGGTCCACGATGCTGTCCTTAACCGGACGGTACGGGGTCTCGATGAAGCCGAGGTCGTTAATCTTCGCGTAGATACACATGGACGAGATAAGTCCGATGTTCGGTCCTTCCGGCGTCTCGATAGGACAGAGACGGCCGTAGTGGGTATAGTGAACGTCACGTACCTCGAAACCTGCGCGGTCACGGCTCAGACCACCAGGACCAAGGGCCGACATACGGCGCTTGTGGGTGATCTCGGCCAGCGGGTTCTGCTGATCCATGAACTGGCTCAGGGCGTTGGTTCCGAAATAGGAGTTGATGATCGAGGAGATCGACTTGGCGTTGATCAGATCGGTCGGCGCAAACACTTCGTTGTCACGCACGTTCATACGCTCACGGACGGTGCGAGCCATACGAGCCAGACCGATACCGAACTGGTTGTATAGCTGCTCACCGACGGTACGTACACGACGGTTCGAGAGGTGGTCGATATCATCTACTTCGGCGTTGCTGTTGCACAGCATGACGAGGTACTTGATGATCTCGATGATGTCTTCCTTGGTCAGGACACGGGTGTCCTCCGGGATGGACATGTTGAGTTTGCGGTTGATACGGTAACGTCCTACCTCACCGAGGTCGTAACGCTTCTGCGAGAAGAAGAGGTTCTGGATCATCTCTCGTGCCGTAGCATCATCAGCCGGCTCAGCATTACGCAACTGGCGGTAGATATAGAGGACAGCCTCTTTCTCCGTCTTAGCCGGGTCTTTCTGCAGGGTGTTGAAGATGATGGAGAAGTCGTTCTCACGCTCCTGATCTTTGTGGAGCAGCACAGACTTGGAACCGGACTCCATGATGATATCGATCACCTCGGGAGTCAGTTCAGCCTCACGCTCTACGACGATCTGGTTACGCTCGATGGACGATACCTCACCGGTATCCTCATCGACGAAATCCTCGATGGTCGGTTTCATTACATAACCGGCGAGTTTGCGACCCATGCAAGCCTCGAGAGCCTCACGGTTCACTTTTATTTCCTCTGCGAGGTCGAAGCAGTTGAGGATGTCCTTATCGGACTCAAAACCGATGGCACGGAGGAGGGTGGTTACCGGTAATTTCTTCTTACGGTCGATGTAAGCGTACATGACCTTGTTGATGTCGGTCGAGAACTCGATCCACGAACCGCGGAACGGGATGATACGAGCCGAGTAGAGTTTGGTACCGTTGGAGTGCATAGACGTGCCGAAGAAGACACCCGGCGAACGGTGCAGCTGCGATACGATGACACGCTCAGCGCCGTTGATGACAAAAGTGCCTTTGGGGGTCATGTACGGGATGGTACCGAGGTACACGTCGGAAACGACGGTATCGAAGTCCTCATGATCAGGATCCTCGCAGCTAAGACGCAGTTTGGCTTTCAAGGGCACGGAATAGGTGAGTCCGCGCTTGATGCACTCCTCGATGGAGTAGCGGGGACGGTCTACCGAATAGTCCAGGAAAGCGAGCGTGAAGCTGTTACGGGTATCCTGAATCGGGAAGTTCTCCGAGAATACCTTAAAGAGTCCCTCTTTACGTCTTTGCTCCGGAGTAGAATCCATCTGCAAAAATTCGGCGAAGGACTTCAGCTGAATCTCCAGAAAGTCAGGGTACGGCATGCTCTGTTGCATACGCGAGAAATTGACTCTCTGCTGTTTTTTGTTTGTAGCCATTATTTTGATGGTTGAAATTGGTTTAACAGAATTAAACTGCTGATAATAAATAATTTAAATCTAAATCGCTGGCGTTATATTTTACACTATTTTAACTTTCGCCCTATAATAATTATCAGATTTTTCAGTTTTTTAAACATTCTGTCTTATTGAGCAGAAAAGGTTTAGACCCACATTTTGAGGTGTGGATCTAAACCTATTCCACTCAACGAGAGTGGTTGGTTGAGGAGGTATTACTTGAGTTCTACCTCAGCGCCTACCTCTTCGAGAGCTTTCTTCAAAGCCTCAGCGGTAGCTTTGTCAACGCCTTCCTTAACGTTAGCCGGAGCAGCGTCTACGATGTCCTTAGCCTCTTTCAGGCCAAGACCAGTTTGCTCTTTAACGGCCTTAACTACCTGGAGCTTGTTAGCGCCAGCGCTCTTGAGAACTACGTCGAACGAGGTCTTCTCCTCTGCAGCCTCAGCAGCAGCGCCGCCTGCAGCGGGACCAGCAGCAACTGCAACAGCTGCAGCAGCCGGCTCAATTCCGTACTCCTCTTTGAGGATAGTAGCGAGTTCATTTACTTCCTTAACGGTAAGGTTAACTAATTGTTCAGCAATAACTTTAAGATCTGCCATGATCGTATAAATTTTAAATGATTTTTAATTCAGTTTGTTTAATTTTAAGCGCGCTCTTCGAGAGTTTTGAGTACGCCGTGGATGGTGTTCTTTCCGCTCTCCAAAGCCGAGATGACGTTCTTCGCAGGCGATTGCAGCAATGCAACCAATTCGGCGATAAGTTCGTTCTTGGACTTGATAGCGCAGAGGAACTCGAGGTTCTGCTTGCCTACGTAAACAGTCTCTTCTACGTAAGCAGCTTTGAGTTGCGGCTTAGCCTCTCCGGTCTTGTCGCCTTTGGTAAACTCCTTGATGAGTTTAGCGGGCACGTTACCGGTGTTGCTGAGCATGAGTGCGGTGTTACCCTTGAGAGCGCCGAAGATCTCAGCCTCCACGCCCTTTTTCTCGAGGGCCTTCTGGAGGAGTGTGTTCTTGGCAACCAAGAGCTTGATGTCCTGCTTGAAGCAAGCGCGACGCAGTTCGCTGGTCTTCTCTGCGTTCAGGCCCTCGATGTTAACGAGGTAGAAGTGCGAGTACTCAGCCAATTGTGCGCCAAGGGCTTCAATGACGAGATTTTTATCTTCCTTTTTCATACTTGTCCTTTGTTTTTAGAGATTAAAGCGATTTGGTATCGATCTTAATACCCTGACTCATAGTGCTGGAAAGATAAACGCTCTTGATGTACTCACCCTTGGATACAGCCGGCTTGAGGTGCTTGATCGTTTCGATGAACGCAGCTGCGTTCTCAGCGATCTTGTCAGCGCTGAAGCTTACTTTACCGATGGAGGTGTGTACAATACCGAACTTATCAACTTTGAAGTCGATCTTACCGCCCTTGACCTCTTTGACAGCTTTCGCTACGTCCATGGTAACGGTACCGCTCTTGGGGTTCGGCATAAGTCCACGAGGACCTAATACGCGACCGAGAGCACCGATCTTACCCATGATCTGAGGTTGGGTGATGATGACGTCAATGTCCGTCCATCCACCTTTGATCTTTTCAATATACTCATCCAGACCTACATAGTCAGCACCTGCCTCTTTAGCAGCTGCCTCTTGGTCCGGCATACAGAGTGCGAGAACGCGAACTGTTTTACCCGTTCCGTTAGGGAGTGCAACGACGCCACGAACCATTTGGTTAGCCTTACGCGGGTCAACGCCCAGACGTACGTCGATATCTACACTTGCATCGAACTTGGTGGTAGTGATCTCTTTTACGAGAGCAGCAGCCTCTTCGATGGTATACAGCTTACCAGCTTCAATTTTCTCAGCAGCAAGCTTCTGTTTTTTTGTCAGTTTTGCCATAATTGTTGATGTTAATTGAAGTGGATTACTTTACTACGATACCCATACTGCGGGCGGTACCTTTGACCATTTTGAGCGCGGACTCTACGGTGAAGCAGTTGAGGTCCGCCATCTTGTCCGTTGCGATCTGACGAGCCTGCTCCTCGGTGATAGTTGCCACCTTGGTACGGTTCGGTTGATCGGATCCGCTCTTCACCTTAGCAGCCTCGAGGAGCTGGATAGCTACAGGAGGAGTCTTAACGATGAAGTCAAACGACTTATCCGCATAAACGGTAATGATTACAGGCAGCACTTTACCTGCCTTGTCTTGCGTTCTGGCATTGAACTGTTTGCAAAACTCCATGATGTTCACACCCTTCGAACCGAGCGCCGGTCCTACCGGAGGTGCAGGGTTGGCAGCGCCACC
>Ga0310694_10002876_pt1 | contig 17182 bp, 14 predicted proteins | sample 174DNAGHGhighgp2_FD_203884 | JGI IMG/M metagenome (GOLD analysis project Ga0310694, IMG submission 203884) | Sheep rumen microbial communities from Palmerston North, Manawatu-Wanganui, New Zealand - 1742 DNA GHGhigh gp2 (v2) (version 2) | ecosystem: Host-associated > Mammals > Digestive system... | reverse complement strand
CATCAAGCCCAAGCGCCCCGCCGGCAGGAGACGTTCATAAGGAACGTAAGGAGACCAAGCAATGAAAATGAAATTTACGGATCGGCTGATCCTCTTCCTCGGCGCGGTGCTGATTCTGGCTGCCGGGGCGGTTTTGATGATCGTCGGGCTGCAGTTCACGGGTATCTTTGCCGACACGCTGACCACGCCCATCCGCGTGTGCTGCATCGCAGGCGGCGCGTTGCTGATCATCTTCGCGGGCTATCTTCTGCTCCTGCCCGGCAAATATGCCGCCGGCAAGCACAGCTTCATCGTGCAGCAGACCGATAACGGCGAACTGCGCATCGCGGTGAAGGCGATTGAAAACCTGGTGCAGAAATGCGTGGATATGCAGGAGGAAGTGGAGCTCAACGCCATGCGCATCCGCAACAACCGCGAAGGCGTAACGGTGGATATGAACATCTCCATCGCCAACAACATTTCCATTCCCCTGACGGTGGCTTCCCTGCAGAAACGGATCAAGCAGTACCTGGTGGCTTCCTCCGGCATCGAGGTAAAGGAAGTGCGCGTATCGGTGGAAACCGCCGGCGGAGACAACGCGGCGGAGCCTGCCGCCCCCGCTTACCTGGAAGAAGAAGCGGAAGCGGAAAAAGAGAAGGATAAGGAGCCCGCGGCGGACGCCCCCAAGTCCAAGGTGCCCATGCATCAAAGGATCTTCGGCCGGCAGGAGCAGGTGGCCACCGTGCCCGAGCCCCCGAAGGCAGAGGAAGAAGCCGCCCCGCAGGAGGCTGCTCCCGTTCAGGAAATCTCCGGGCAATCCGAGCAGGAGACCCCGGAAACCGTCTCTCCCCTTGAAGCGGAGAAGGAGGATGCCCAATGAGCGAACAGAATGAAAACAAGAAAAACGGCTTTACCGCGAAAATCCTGCAGGTAGGCACCGCGGAATGCGCCATCTTCTTTGCGGTGGTGGCCATGGTGCTGGCCGTGCTGATGCTGTACCTGGGCTTCTGGAAGACGCTTTTGATCGCGGCGCTGGTATGCGTGGGATTGTTCCTGGGCGGCGTGAAAAACAAAAAGGCATGGCTGGCCCAATGGATCAACCGGCTTTTCCCGCCCAAGTCCAACGTGCCCTACCGCGCCACCAAGGACGATCTGCCTCCTTCCATGAAGGCGGAAATGGACGAACAGACGAAAGATCCCCAGGATTTCACCGAAGAATAAACGCAAAGAGGGGTATGCACCCATGGCTCGAAAACCGGCACGGGCGGCTGCCGTGCAGATGGTGTTTGAAAACATGCTAGGCGGCGATGGCGGCGAGGAAACCCTCGCCGGCCTGATCGAATTCACCCCGGAGGAGGACGACCGCCGTTTTATCGACGGCATCCTTGCCGGCGTGGAGCAGCACGCCGCCGAAATCGACGCGGCCATCGAAAAGGCCCTCAAGGGCTGGACGCTGGACCGCATCGCCAAGGTGGACCACGCGGTGCTCAGGGTGGCGGCGTATGAATTGCTCTACGCCCGGGAAACCCCCGACGCCGTGGTGATCAACGAAGCCGTGGCCCTGGCCCAGCGCTACGACGCGCCGGCCTCCGCCAAGTTCGTAAACGGCGTATTGTCCACCCTGCTCAAAGCCCGGGACGGGGGAGAAAACGCCTGATGCTGTCCCTGGGCATCGACACCAGCAATTATACCACGTCGGCCGCGCTCTGCCGTCCTCAGGAGGAACCCCGGCAGCTGCGGCGGCTTTTGCCCGTAGCGGCGGGTGAACGCGGCCTTCGCCAAAGCGAGGCCGTGTTTGCGCATGTAAAGCAGCTGAGCGACGTGCTCTTGCCGCTGCTTGAAAGCGCGCCCGAGCCCATATCCTGCGTGTGCGCTTCCGTATCCCCCCGGGATGGCGAGGAATCCTACATGCCGGTGTTCCGTGTGGGCGAAAGCCAGGGAAAGGCCATCGCCGCAGCGCTGCGCGTGCCCTTTTTCGCCACCACCCATCAGCGGGGGCACATCGCCGCGGCCCGGTATGATTCCGGGCTGGAAGGCGATCGCTTCATCGCTCTGCACCTGTCCGGCGGCACCACCGACGTGCTTTTGATTAGCGGCGAGGAAATCACGCCCCTTGGCGCCTCGGCAGACCTGCATGCAGGCCAGCTGGTGGACCGCATCGGCGTTAAGCTGTCTCTCCCCTTCCCTGCCGGGCCGTATTTGGAGGAGCTGGCCAAGCAGGGCCGGTGCCGCAATCTGATCCCCGTCAGCATGACGGACGGGGGCGATTGCCACTTGTCCGGCGCGGAGGCGCAATTGCTGCGCATGATCGCCGATGGCGCTGCCAGGGAGGATACGGCGGCGGAAGTGTACGGCGTGCTGTGCCGCACGGTGCTGCGGCTGCTTTCCGCCGCGGCGGAAAAGACCGGCGCGGCGGATATCCTCATCGCCGGGGGCGTGGCTTCGTCCCGGCTGCTAAGGGACATGCTGCTGGAAAGAAACGAAAAGCGCCGCCTGGGGCTGCGGCTTTACTTTGGCCGCCCGGAATATTCCGGCGACAACGCCGTAGGCGCCGCCCTCATCGGGCTGAGCCGACTTGCAAAGGAGAATGGCTGAATATGGCTGTTTTGCTGGATGGAAAAACCATGGCCGCCCAGTTGACGGAGGGGCTGAAAAAGCGTGTGGAGGCCCTGAAGGAAAAGGGCGTCACCCCAGGCCTGGCCGTGATCCTGGTGGGGGAAGACCCCGCCAGCCAGGTATACGTGCGCAATAAAGGCAAGGCCTGCGACGAATTGGGCATGTACAGCGAAACCATCCGCCTGCCGCAGGAAACGAAGCAGGAGGAACTGGAAGCGCTGATCGAAAAGCTGAACCGGGACGATCGCATCCACGGGATCCTTGTGCAGCTGCCCCTGCCCAAAGCGCTGAACGAGGCGGCGGCCCTTCGCCGCATCATTCCCGAAAAGGACGTGGACGGCTTCCACATCGAAAACGCCGGCAAGCTCTTTACCGGCCAAACCGGCGTGGTGGCCTGCACCCCCAAGGGCATTCTGCACATGCTCAAGGCCGCCAACGTGCCTCTTTCCGGCAAGGAAGCGGTGGTGATCGGCCGCAGCAACATCGTGGGCAAGCCCGTGGCCATGCTGCTGCTCAATGAAAACTGCACCGTGACCATCTGCCATTCCCGCACCGCCGATCTGGCTTCTCACACCCGCCGGGCAGACATTCTGATCGCCGCCGTGGGCAAGCCCCGGTTCGTCACCGCCGATATGGTGAAGCCCGGCGCCGCGGTGGTGGATGTGGGCATCAACCGGGTGGACGGCAAAGTCGTGGGCGACGTGGATTTTGAAGCGGTGGAAAAAGTGGCGGGGTACATCTCCCCCGTACCCGGCGGCGTGGGCAAAATGACCATCGGCATGCTGATGGAAAACACCGTGGAAGCCGCCGAAAGAAAGGCGAAATAACATGGCCTGGACCCTATCGGTATCCGAGCTGAACGACTACGTGCGCAGGTCTCTGGCCAGCGATCCCAGCCTGCGGTTTTTATCCCTTCGGGGGGAAATCAGCGATTTCAAGCGCTACGCCTCGGGCCACTGGTATTTTACCCTCAAGGACGAGCAGAGCCGCATCCAATGCGTGTGCTACCGGCAATACGCCCAAAGGATCGACTTTGTGCCGGAAAGCGGCATGAAGGTGGTGCTCACCGGGGCGGTGGGGCTGTACACGGTGTCGGGCAGCTACCAGTTTTACGCCGAAACCATCACCCGGGACGGCGTGGGCGAACTGTATCTGAAGCTGGAAGCGCTGAAAAACAAGCTGCTCAAGGAAGGGCTGTTCGACGTATCGAAAAAGCGCCAGCTGCCCCTGCTCCCCCGGGCCATCGGCGTGGTCACCTCCCGCTCCGGCGCGGTGATCCACGATATCGCCACCGTCACCCGGCGGCGCTATCCCGCCATGCAGATCATCCTGCGGCCTGCCCAGGTACAGGGCGAAGGCGCGGCGGAGGACATCGCCGCCGGCATCGCCGAAATCTCCCGTCTCCCCCAGGTGGACGTGATCATCGTGGGCCGCGGCGGCGGCAGCCTGGAGGATCTGTGGGCGTTCAACGAGGAAATCGTGGTGCGCGCCATCGCGGCCTGCCCGGTGCCGGTGGTATCGGCGGTGGGCCACGAGGTGGACGTGACGCTGTCCGACCTGGCGGCGGACGTGCGCGCCGCCACGCCATCCGCCGCGGCGGAATTGTGCGTGCCGGAGAGGGACGCGCTGGAAATCACCATTCAAAAAATGCGGGAAAGCCTGAAAAAGGCGGCGCAGAACAAGATTTTAACGCTGCAAAACCGCCTTTCCTACGATGAAAAGCGTCTGGACGGGCAGCATCCCTTATCCCGGGTGCAGGGCATCCGCGCCCGAGCCGAGTTGCTCTCCCATCGGCTGCAGACCGCCATGGAAAAGCAGCTGACGGCAAGGCAAAGCCGGGTGGCGCTGCTGTCCGACAAGCTGAACGCCCTGGGCCCCCGGCAGGCGCTGCAAAGGGGCTACGCGGTGGTGCGCAGCGGCAAAAAAGCCGTGACCCGCGTGGAGGACGCGGCAGAGCGCATGACGGTGCTGATGCAGGACGGCCGCATCCTGGTGCGCACCCTGGAGATAAAAAAGGAGGATCCCTTTGGCCAAGAAGCAAATGAGCTTTGAAGAAAAGCTGGTGGAATTGGAGGACCTGATCCGCAAAATGGAGGGCGGCAGCCTGCCGCTGGATGAAACGCTGAAAGCATACGAGGAGGGCATCCGCCTGTCCAAGGCGCTGACGGAGGAATTGTCCGCGGCGGAAAAGAAAATGCTGGAATTGTCCGGCGGCGAAGCAAGGCCCATGGAGGACGCGCCATGACCTACGAAGCGCAATACGCCGCCTACAAGCGGCAGGTGGAGGAAGCGCTGGCCGCTCAGGAGATGTCCGGCGCGCCGGACAGGCTCCGGGACGCCATGCGCTACAGCCTGCTTTCCGGCGGGAAGCGGCTGCGGGGCGTGCTGGCGCTGGCCGCCTGCGAAACGGCCGGCGGAAAAGCAGAGGACGCCATGCCCTTCGCCTGCGCAGTGGAAATGATCCATGCCTATTCCCTGATCCACGACGATCTGCCGGCCATGGACAACGATATCCTGCGCCGGGGCAAGCCCACCAATCACGTGGTGTACGGGGAAGCCCTGGCCATATTGGCCGGGGACGCGCTGCTGACCCACGCCTTTGAGGTCATGGCGCAGTCCGGACACCCAAGCGCGCTGCCGGCTCTTGCCGAAATGGCAAAGGCGGCAGGCGTGGGCGGCATGCTGGCCGGGCAAACGCTGGATGTGACGCTGGAAGGGACAGAGCCGCGGATCAGCCTGGTAAAGTCCATTCACGAAGGAAAAACCGCGGCGCTATTGACGGCCCCCGTCACCGCCGGGCTGATCCTGGCCGGAGCCGCGGAAGAGCTGATCCGGGCCGGCCGCCAATACGGCTATCACCTGGGCATGGCTTTCCAGATCGAGGATGATCTGCTGGACCTGGTGGGCGATCAGGCGCTGATGGGCAAAACCCTGGGCAAGGACGAAGCCGAGGGCAAGCTCACCTGGCCCGCCTGCGTAGGCCCGAATCAGGCGAAAAAAGATGCGGAAACGCACATCAGCGAAGCCATTGCCGCGTTGGCGCCCTTCGGCGGGCAGGCGGCATTCCTGATTTCACTGGCCCGGAATACCCTGGGCCGCAGGCAATGATGCAAAGGAATTGGAGGAAACAGTCATGATGGATCAATTTCGGGAGGAAGTCGTAACCAGGCGCAATAGGGGAATGCAGACGGCGGCGTATATCGTGGCGAACCTGACGTGGTTTTTCCTGGCGGTTTTTGCCTTTCTGATGTTTACAAGCATTTCCCGCAGCTGCTACACGGGCCAGTTCAGCGTGATTGATCTGCTGTTCTTCGTGGTGCCGGCCGGGCTGGCGGTGCTTATCTTCCTGGAAAAGGACAAGGTGCGCACCGATTACGAGTACACCTTCACCAACGGGCAAATGGACTTTGCCCAGGTGTACAACAACAAAAAGCGCAAGAGCCTGGGCACCATGAACTTAAAGAACGTGGAAGCCTGCGGCCTGGTGTCCTCCGGCTCCTTCCACCGCTACATCAGCATGCCGGCCATCCAGCGCACCAACTGGTTTTTGAACCGGGACGCGGAATTGCTCTATTTCTACTTCCAGAAGGAAGGAAAAAAGCGCATCATCATCATCGAGCCCAGCCAGGAAATGATCGACCTCATCAAAAAAGCCCTGCCCCAGGGCGTGTGGCAGACCAACTGACGGAGGCATTGCATCCATGCCTGTTTATCTGGACAACAGCGCCACCACCCGGCCCTGCGAAGCGGCCATAGACGCGGCGGTGCGCGCCATGCGGGAGGATTATTTCAATCCTTCCGCTTTATACGGCCCAGCCCTGGCCGCCCAAAGGGAAATGAAGGCCTGCCGGGAGGAAATCCTGCGCGCCGTGCACGCGCCCTCCGGCTCCCAGGTGATCTTCACCTCCGGCGGCACCGAGGGGGACAACCTGGCCATCCTGGGCAAGGCCGCCAAGGCCCACGGCGAAGGCGCCGTTTTATACAGCGCCGGGGAGCATCCGGCGGTGAAGGAGGCCTGCCTGCACAGCGGCCTCAAGGCCGTGGAATTTCCTTTCCTGACGGACGGCACGGCGGACCTGAACGCCCTGGAGGCGCTCATCGACGAAAACACCGCGCTGCTTTGCTGCATGCAGGTCAACAACGAAACGGGGGCCATCCAGCCCTTACAGGCAATCGGCGATCTTCTGCGCCGGAAAGCGCCCCGGGCGCATTTCCACGTGGACGGGGTGCAGGGCTTTCTGCGGGTGCCCCTTGACATGGCCCAAATCGGCGCGCACACCTACGCCCTCTCCGGCCACAAAATTCACGCGCCCAAGGGGATCGGTGCGTTGGTGTCTGCTCCCGGCGTCAGCCTGACCCCCCGGCAGATCGGCGGCGGCCAGGAAGGGGCCTGGCGCTCCGGCACCGAAAACACCCCCGGCATTTTCGCGATGCTGGCAGCCATCCGTGCCTATCCCGGGGATAACGCCATGCGGGAAAACAAGCTGCTTTTGTGGCGATTGCTCAAAGCCGCCATTCCCTCCGCCCGCGTCAACGGCCCCGATCCGGAAGGCGAAAAGGCCGCGCCCCATATCCTGAACGTGTCGCTGCCGCCGGTGCGGTCCGAAACCATGCTCCACGCCCTGGAGGGCGAGGGCATTTACGTGGGCATGGGCTCGGCCTGTTCCTCCCGCAAGCAGAAGATCAGCGCCGTGCTCAAGGCCATGCGCACGCCCCAGCTCCTGGCAGAATCGGCCCTGCGCTTTTCCCTGTGCGCGGACAATACCAGGGAGGAAATGGAAATAACGGCGGAGGCAATCCAACGGCAATATGCCATATTGTCCAAATTTGTGAGAAGATAAGGGGAAAAATCATGCGAAAGCTGCTGATGGTTCGCTACGGCGAAATTTATTTAAAGGGCCTGAACCGGCCCTATTTCCTGCGTGCGCTGGTGAGCCGGGTGAAGGAAGCCGCCAGGCCCTTCGGCGGTCAGGTGTGGCTCCACGACGCCCGGGTGTTCATTTCCGGCGCGTCGGATATCGACGCCTGCCGCGAACGGGTGTGCAAGGTGTTCGGCGTACATTCGGTGGCCCCGGCCATCGAGATCGAAAAGGATGATTTCGAGGCCGTCTGCCAGCAGGCCAGCGAGCTGATGCAGGGGCTGACGGGCACCTTCAAGGTGGACGCCCGGCGCTCCGACAAGCATTATTTCCTGGAGTCGCCCCAGATCAACGCCAAAATCGGCGAATACGTGCTGGAGCACGGCGACGGGCAACTAAAGGTGGATGTAAAGCACCCGGAGCACATCCTGTCCGTGGAAATCCGGGATCAGGCTTACCTGTACTGCCGGGTGTATCCCGCCGTGGGCGGCATGCCGGTGGGCACCGGCGGCAAGGCGGCGCTGCTCCTCTCCGGCGGCATCGACAGCCCCGTGGCGGGTTACATGATCGCCAAGCGCGGCGTGCAGCTGGTGGCGGTGCACTATCATTCCTTCCCCTATACCAGCGAATTCGCCAAGCAAAAGGTGCTGGACCTGGCCAAAATCCTCTCCGAATACTGCTGCGGCATCAAGGTGTACGTAGTACCCTTCACCGATATTCAAATGCAGATCCACGAAAAATGCCCCGAGGATTACACCACCCTCATCATGCGGCGCTACATGATGCGCATTGCAGAGCGCATCGCGCTGAAGGAAGAGTGCATGGCCCTGATCACCGGCGAATCGGTGGGCCAGGTGGCCAGCCAGACCATCGAAGCGCTGGTGACCACCAACCAGGTGGTGGAAGAATTGCCTGTTTTCCGCCCGCTGATCGGCTTTGACAAAATCGACATCATCGACTACGCCAAGCGCATCGGCACCTACGATACCTCTTCCCTCCCCTACGAGGATTGCTGCACCGTGTTCACCCCCCGTCACCCCGCCACCAAGCCCAAAATGGCCCTCATCGAAAAGGGTGAAAACGCCCTGGACCAGGAAGCGCTGATTTCCGCAGCCGTGGAAAACGCGGAAATCGTGGAATTGTGATCCGGTAAAACGCCTTGACGCCCTCGCTGCTTATGGCGGGGGGTTTTCATAACGGCTGTCCTGATGAACCGGGAAAGGAAACGTTCGAGGCCTTCGCGGTCTCGAGCTCTGCGCCTTCGTGGGGCTCTTCGCCCCCACGCCCCCAACCAGGGACCCATCCCGGCGAACGCTGGGAAAACGGCGAACAAACTTGATTGCGCCAGATGCTTGGATAGCTGCAAGCCAGCTCCCGGGCAAAAGAAAAGCAGGTGACCAGACAGAAAAATGAGCGAACTCATTTTGGGGCTGGATCACCTGCTTTTCGCGCTGTGCCTTCGGCGCAACGCCCGGCCGGCTTCGCCGGCCTGCCCGGGAGCGGCGGGGTCACGCTTTCCCAGGCATCTTCGGAAAGCTGCCTGTATTGATTGCTTGTTCCATCCGCAGAGTGAGGGGTCCGGGGAGACAGGTCTCCCCGGTGGGGCCCGGGGCAAAGCCCCGGAAATCCCGTGCTGCTTTGTACGGCGCCCTTGCCTTTCCCTGCCAATGATGGTTTATTATTTTATCATGGTTTCGCTAATTTTCGCTAATTTTTCGATCCCGCGGCGGCTCGTGCCTTGCGGATTATACAAAAATATGTTAGAATAACCTGACTGTTTGGCGGAAAGGAGGATGCGCATGGACAAAGCAGTGGAAAACCGCGGCTATGAAAGGGCCTCCGCCAGGAGCTTTCTCACCATCGGCGGGCTGTATTCCTATCTGTACTGCATGCTTTCATCCAGCGTGCTGGTGTCGCTGCCTATCTTGGGCGGGGCCATGTACCTGGTAGGCTATATTGCGGTGATGCTGGTCAGCCTGTGGCGCACCCGGCGCATCGAAATCCTCTCCCGTCCTATCCGCTGGTTATTCACAGGCGTTGCGGCCTTTTTGTTTTTCGCCATTTTCGCGCTGATGACCATTTTCCCCATTCAGCTGGAAAGCGGCGATTTCTGGCGGCTGGGCGGCATCGTGCTGTGCGTGGTGCTGCGGCCCTCCCTGACCCGCTACATTCTGGAGCGCGCCCTGATCCAGAAGAAAAAAACCATGCGCATCCTGCTGCGCATTCTGGGCATCCAGCTTCTGTTTGTGCCTTTTCTTTTGCTGATGCTCCTGCTTTCTCCCATGTCCCGGGAGGCGGTGTGGGCGGTTCTGGGCGGCTTTGCCGTCAGCGGTCTGCTGGAATCCTTCCCGCTGGAGCGGTTGCGGCCCCGGGCCGTGACCCTGACGGAGGAGGACAGGCGGGATATCGACGAATTGCAAAAGGTGCACGCTTACAAAATGTTTCAGCGGGTGCTGCTGTTTGTGGCGGCGGCGCTGCAGGTGACCCAGGTGGTCGGCTGCACCTATATCGCCGTAACCGCCGACGCGCTGATATTGTGCATGGTGATCGCCCTGCTGTGCACCTACGCCGCCAGCACCCTGGCCGGCATGCTGCTGCGCCGCGGGCCCGTCAGCCGGTCCGATCCCAATTTTCTCATGGCCGTGGGCCTGGTGGTATGGCTTTACGGGCTGCTTTTGTTCATCCGCGCGCTGAATCGGCCCACGTCGCTGGTTTCCTATTGGTCGGTCGCCCTGTGCACCTTCGGCTCCACGATCTGCGTGCTGGTGCTGTCCAAATTGGAAGAGGACATGCGCCGGGTGGCCGCCTTTGGCGTGGGGCATGCTTCCCACGCACCGGACGCCGTGCAGCAGGTGCATATCGAAATCGCGTCCCTGGCCGGGCAGATGATCGCCCTGGCCGGGCTGACGCTGATTTCCGTGTTCACCAGAAACGATTTTCCCGACAGCTGGGATCAGGTATTCCGCTCCTTCAGTCCGCTTTTGACGCTGCCGGCGCTGCTGCTGGTGATCACCGCGTGCCTGTTCGCGCTGCTTTTCCCGTTGACCAGGCAGCATCTGGATAAGCTGAAAAAGTACGTGCAGCTGCGCAGGGACGGGCTGGACAACGCGCCCCTCCACGACCAGCTGGAAGCTGTGGTGGTGAAAAAGAGCCTGAAGCGCTACGGGATCAAATTGATTATCGCCGTGCTGCGGCCGCTGTATTACCACCGCATCCGGGGCAGGGAAAACCTGAAGCTGGACGAGGATACGCCTTGCATCTTCGTATGCAACCACGGGGAAATCTACGGCCCGGTTGTCACCAATCTGTACGTGCCCTTTTCCTTCAGGCCCTGGGTCACCTACGAAATGCTGGACCGTCAAATCGTGGCCGACCGCTGCATGAACGGCGCGTTTGAAAAGGTCACCGGTGTGCGCCGGAAAATCCTGGGCTTCCTGATGAACAGGATCGGCGCGCCCTTCCTGGTATGGGTGATGAAATCCGTAGGCGGCATCCCCGTGTATCACGACAACCCCCGCAAGCTCATGCAAACCTTCCGGGAAACCACCGCCGCCATGGAAGCCGGGGACAATATCCTCCTCTTCCCCGAAAACTCCGCCACCTCCAACAACAAATATGTGAAGGAGGGCGTTTCCGAGTTTTTTACCGGCTTTACCATGATCGGCCAGCTCTATAACAGCAAAACCGGCCGCTGCCCGCTGTTCGTTCCCCTGTACGCCGATAAATTCAAGCGCGTCATCACCTTTGGCACGCCCACCCGCTATGATGCCAGCGTGAACCCAAACGATGAAAGGGACCGTCTGTGCGCCTACCTGCGGGGCGAAATGCTGAAGCTGGCAGGCGTGGACAGCGAAAATAAATAACGGGGAGCGGCCGCTGTGCGCACACACCGGGGAGCGAAAACAGGATCGGCCGGAACAGCGTGCATATCGCGTCGGACAAACCCGCGCTTGAGCGCTGCGGAGCGGCGCGGGGCATATAGGCGAACCGCGAAAAGGCAGACGATCAAACGGAAAATGAGCTTGCTCATTTTTCAGCTGGATCGCCTGCTTTTCTTTTGCCCGGAAGCCGGTGCGCGCCCATTGAAGTCACACACTTCTCCCGCGCAAAAATGATTGCCGCGCTGATACCGCGGAACACATGCCTGCCTGTGCCCAACGCTGCTCGCTATGCCGGCCATCCCCGCGGCTATGTCATCCCGAGCGGAACCGAGCCAAAGGCGAGGCGAAGGCGGGAAATCTGCAATGCAGGAATTAACGAGCCTCGCTCAGATCCCTCGATTCCGTTCCGCTGACGCTCCGCTTCACTCGGGATGACAGGGCGGGGTGTGCCTTCATTCTTTCCTTACGTTGCTGGCGGATGCAAGTTTGCTCGCCGCAAATCCAGCGTTCGCCGGGACGGGTTCAGGGAGGCGCCCCGGTTCGGGTGTGGGGCGAAGCGCCACCGCGAAGGCGCAGAGCTTGAGGCCGCGGAGGCTTCCAGAAAGCGGAAGCCTCGAAAAAGATCGTAAAAACCACGGGAAAACATTCCGAAAGCATGCAGGAAAACGCCCTTACGCGCCGTATTATTATAAGATGCGCGTTTTTTGCGCGTATGAAAGGGGTGCGGAGCATGCTGACGGAGGAATCGCTGCGGGAGAAAGCCGGTGAAGAGGTGTATCTTCAGGGCAGCGCCATGTTTCGCCGGACGCTGGTAAGGGAAATCCGCCGCAGCCGGGAGGAAGCGCTGTACTGGGTATGGGACGAGGTCAAGCGGCAGGTGACGCTGACCGCCGCTCAGATCCGGTGCGACTGCGGTCAAAAGGGCCTGTGCGCGCACTGCGTAGCCGCAGCCATCGCAGCCATTGAAAGCGGACTGCTCCAGGAAATGGAGAAATACAGGGCCCAGCAGGCTGTGCCGGCGCTGTATGGCGCCATATCGGCCATCTTGCCGGAAATTGACGGCATCAGGCTGCTTCCCATCCTGTTTTTGACCAGGAACGGTATTCGGGTGGGCCTCAAAATCGGAGAAGACAGGCTGTACGTGGTGCGCCACGTGCCGCAGTTTTTATCCTGCCGGGAGCAGAAGAAAAGCCTGCTGTTCGGCAAAGGGTTTGAATACAATCCGCAATGGATGCGATTTGACGAAAAGCAGAATCAGCTGCTGGACATCCTGTCCGAATACTGCGAAAGCAGCGACGCAGCGAAGCTGAGCGGCGCCGACGCCCGGGTGCTTTCTCTGCCGCCCAAAACGGTCCAACGCTTCCTGGAAGCGCTGGAGGGCGTGCCCTTCATGCTGCAGTCCGGCGAGGAGAAATACAGCCTGAACGGGGTTGCCAGCCATCCGGCAGCGCTGAATTTTCATTTGACCGGCACGCCCGGCAAATTGACGCTGACGGCGACCGTGCCCCCGGGACTGATCCCGGTGACGCCGGATTACCGCTTTGTGCTGGCCGACCAGGAATGCCTGCAGGTGCCCCGGGAGCAGCAGGCGCTGCTTGCCGCCGTGCAGAAATACGCCGTAGGCCACGAGGCCGTCTTTTCCTTTCCGCCCCAGGACACGCTCAGGGTCATGAATGAATTGCTGCCCTTCCTTTTGCAGGCAGCCACCGTGACCATAGATCCGCAGCTGGACCGTCATTTCGTGCGGCTGCCGCTGGTTTCCAGGGTATATCTGGACAAGGAGGGCAGCGACGTAACGGCCAAGGTGACCTTCGTATACGGCTCGGTGGAGATCGACCCCTTCCAGCCGGAAAGCCGGACCGAAGGCGAGCTGCTTTTGCTGCGGGACGCCGCCGGCGAAAGAGCGGTCACGGATGAATTGGCCCGGGCGGGCTTCCGGGTGTTCCGGGACCGGGTGTACCTGTCCGGCAGCCAGAAAATTTACGATTTTGTCACCGAAGGCGCCGTCAGCCTGGCCGCCGTGGCGCAGGTTTTCTTCAGCAATGATTTCCGCCGTCTTACCCCCCGCAAGCCCCGGTTCCGCGGAGAAATCAAGCTGCGGGGCGGGCAATTGCAGCTGGATATGATGGACGGCGACACGCCCATCGAAGAGCTGCTGCCCCTGATGGAAGCGCTGCGCCGCCGCCGGCGTTATTTCCGCTTCAAGGAAGGCACCTACCTGGATTTGAGCGACAGCGAAAGCTGGCAGCCTCTGGCGGAAGCGGTGGCGGAAGCCAGGGACTCTGCCAGCAAGGAAAACCTGGCCGCCTGCTGGGCCGCCTATCTGGCGGCGCTGATCCGGCAAAACGGGCTGAACATCACCTTGGACAAAGGCGCTGCCCAGGCCGCCGAGCTGCGCTATACCGCGCCGGAGCCTCCCATCGACTGCCTGAGGCCCTACCAGAAGCGCGGCTACGAATGGCTGCTGTCGCTGCACGCCCTGGGCATGGGCGGCATACTGGCCGACGATATGGGCCTCGGGAAAACAGTGCAGACGCTGTCGGCGCTGCTTTCCTGCGTGCAAACGGAAAAAGAACGCAAGCCCAGCCTGATCGTCTCCCCCACGTCGCTGACCTATAACTGGCTGAACGAATGCAAAAAATTCACGCCGCAGCTGTCCGTGCTGCTGCTCAACGGCAATCAGGCAACCAGGATTTCGCAGATCGAATCGCTCAGAAAAAGCGAGAAGCCGGACCTTGTGATCACCAGCTATCCCCTGATCCGGCGGGACATCGGCCTCATGAAGGACATTCCCTTCCGCTTCGCCGTGCTGGATGAAGCCCAGCAGATCAAAAACGTGCAAAGCGTGGGCGCCCACGCGGTAAAGCAATTGACCGCCGACACCCGCATCGCCCTCACCGGCACCCCCATGGAAAACCACGCCGGCGAATTGTGGAGCCTGTTTGATTTCGTTTTGCCCGGGTATCTGCCCCGGTATACCGATTTTCTGCACCGCTGGGGCGAAGGCCAGAATACCGACGACCTGCGGGAGCGCATCCGCCCCTTCCTGATGCGCAGGCTGCGCAGCGACGTGCTGGGCGAATTGCCCCAAAGGCTGGAAAGCGTGCTGATGGCGGAACTGCCCCCGGAACAGCGTCGGGTGTACGACGCGGCGCTGATGCAAAAGCGCCAGCGGATGGACCACATCCTGCAGGAGCGCGGGCTGGCGCGGGGCCGGGCGGAAGTGCTTTCCGCCATTACGGAATTGCGGCAGATCTGCTGCCACCCGGCCCTGTGCCTGCCGGATTACGACGGGCTGTCGGGCAAACTGGAAATGCTGATGGACGTGCTGCCGCCGGCCCTTTCCGCCGGCCGCCGGGCGCTGATCTTTTCCCAGTTCACCTCCATGCTGCATCTGATCGAAAAACGCCTCGATCAGGAGCAGATCCCCTGCCTGTATCTGGACGGCGAAACGCCGCCGCAGCAAAGGGTGGAGCTATGCCGCCGCTTCAACCAGGGCGAAACCAATGTGTTCCTGATTTCCCTCAAGGCCGGCGGCACCGGGCTGAATCTGACCGGCGCCGATCTGGTGATCCACTACGATCCCTGGTGGAACCCCACCGCCGAGGAGCAGGCCACGGGAAGGGCGCACCGCATCGGGCAGACCAAGAAGGTGGAGGTGCTGCGGCTGGTGGTGCATCATTCCATCGAGGAACAGGTGCTGCAGATGAGCAGCCGCAAGCGCCGCCTGTTCGATCAGCTGATCACCCCCGGCGAGGAAATGCCCACCAGGCTGTCCGAAAAGGACATTTTATCGCTATTTGACGGCAAAGCGATAATATAGTATAATATTTTGTAATTTGTTTGTTGATTCCGGGAGGCGGAGACTGTATGCAATCCTTCCAGAACATGGAAAGAAAAAACCGGCTCACCGCGCTGGTCATTTTCCTGGCGGTGCTGCTGCTGGTGGCGCTGGCTGTGCTGGGCGTATTTGGCCGCGGCGGCCGGCAGGTATCCGCCGTGAAGCTGCGCTGCACGGCCACCCAGGATGTGACGCCCTTTGGCGACAGCATCCTCTATTACGACGGCATGACCCTCTTTTGCCTGGACAGCCGGGGCGGCGAAAAATGGAGCTATGCCCTGGGCAGCAGCGCCTCCTTTTCCTGCAGCGACAGCCTGATCGCCGCCTGGAGCGGCAGCCAATTGCACTTTATCGACCGGGGCGGCCATTCCACCTATCACGATATCCTGACCGACACCGTGCAGTTTGCAAGGGTCGGCAGCAAATACGTGGCGGTGGTAGTGGGCAACGACGTGAGCCCCACCTTGCAGATCAAGGACCTGCAGGGCACCTCGGTGGACAGTGAAAGCAGCAAATTCCAGGACATGATTATGCTGGACGTGGGCTTTTTCAGCGACGGCGAATATCTGTGGACCACCTCGGTGGACGTATACAGCACCGCGCCGGACGTGACCATGAATACCTTCCTGGTCAACATGCGCAACACCGGCACCGTATCCCTGGGCGAAAACCTGGTGTACCGGATCATCTATGCGGCCAACAGGCTGAACGTGATCAGCACCCGGCAGCTGCGCCGGTATGATTACCGGGGCACACTGGACAGCGACGGCACCGTGCTGGTATACGGCTGGCAGATGATCGACAGCCAGACCGCCGGCACGCCCATGTTCCTGTTCGCTCCCAATGCGCAGGTGGACGAAAACGGCACGCTGAACGAGCTGAGGCTGATTACCGGAAAAAATGACCGGCGCTTCACCCTGCCCAATTCCTGCGTCAGCGCCGCGCTGTACAACCGCCGTATTTATGCCTTCGCCCACGACGTGATTTACCGCGCCGATCAGAACGCCCAGCGTTTCACCGCCGTGGCGCTGCCCGGCAGCATCGGCGCCCACAGCGTGACCGGGTATCTGGGCATGCTCCGCGGCGGCGTGGCGCTTTTGTCCTGCGAAAGCGACGTGTACGCCGTCACTTTGCCATGACGCGGCGCATCGGCCTGTACGTGCATTTCCCCTTCTGCGCAAGAAAATGCGCATACTGCGATTTTGCGTCCTTTGCCGGCAGAGAAAAGGACATGGCGGCTTATGGGGACCATTTGATTCAGGAAATGGAAGCCCGGGCCTGCCCGGATGCTGAAATCGCCACCCTGTATCTCGGAGGCGGCACGCCGAGCATTTTTCCGGCCAGGGAAATGGCCCGGGTCCTGACCGCGCTGCGTGAGCGCTTTCATTTCCGCCCCGACGCCGAATGCTCCTGCGAATGCAACCCCGGCACGGTGACGGAGGAATTTCTTTCCGCGCTGAAAAGCAACGGGATCAACCGTTTGTCCTTCGGCTGTCAAGCGGCGCAGGAAAGATTGCTCAGGCTTCTTGGCCGCATCCACACCTGGAAACAGGTGATTGCTTCCGTGGAAATGGCGCGAAAAGCCGGCTTTTCCAACATCAATCTGGACCTGATGCTGGGCTTGCCCACGCAAACCCTTTCAGACGTCCGGGACACGCTGGACAAAGCCCTGGCCCTTGCGCCCACGCATCTTTCCTGCTACGGGCTGATCGTGGAGGAAGGCACGCTGATGCACAAAATGGTATCCGACGGCGTGTGGCAGCTTCCCGACGAGGAAGCGGAGCGCGAAATGTACGACCTGTGCCGGGACACCCTTTCGCGGCATGGCTTCGTCCAGTACGAAATCAGCAATTTCGCCGTTCCAGGCTTTGCCTGCCGCCACAATGTGGACTGCTGGCAAAGGAAGGAATACCTGGGCCTGGGCAGCGCCGCCTGCGGCTTTATGGGCAATATCCGCTATCAGAACCCGCCGTCTTTGGACGCGTATCTGGCCGGGGAGGCCGCCA
>Ga0310694_10002875_pt1 | contig 17183 bp, 12 predicted proteins | sample 174DNAGHGhighgp2_FD_203884 | JGI IMG/M metagenome (GOLD analysis project Ga0310694, IMG submission 203884) | Sheep rumen microbial communities from Palmerston North, Manawatu-Wanganui, New Zealand - 1742 DNA GHGhigh gp2 (v2) (version 2) | ecosystem: Host-associated > Mammals > Digestive system... | reverse complement strand
AGTGAGTATGCATGCCAATTTGCCGAAGAAAATGCCAGGCTCAACCACCTGGAAGGGAAAGTTCATTTTGTTGTTGCCAATGCCTTTGATTATCTTGCTGAAAAGAGCCGCAACGGCGAAAAGTATGATACGGTTATCCTTGATCCGCCCGCTTTTACAAAAACAAGGAACATGATTGATAATGCCATTCGCGGATATAAGGAAATCAACCTCCGTGCGATGAAAATGATCACGCCCGGAGGTTACCTGGTGACATGTTCATGCAGCCAGCATGTTCTTCCGCAGATGTTCAGGGATATGGTGCTTGATGCGGCAAAGGATGCCAGGGTAACGCTCAGGCAGGTCGAATTCAGGACCCAGGGGCGGGATCATCCGATCCTTCCTGCTTCGCAGGAAACAGAATACCTGAAATGCGGGATCTACCAGGTTTTCCCCGATTGATTACCGGATGTCTCCTACTGCTTTTCATACCCCAGTGTTTTCAGGTCAGATGGATTATTCCGCCAATCCGGCCGGATCTTCACCCAGAGCTTCAGGTTTACATGGGTATCCAGCAGGTTTTCAATATCAGCCCGTGCCTCCGATCCGATAACCTGCAGCATTGCGCCGTGTTTCCCGATAATAATGCCTTTATGCGCTTCGCGCTCACAGTAGATTGTCGCATTGATCTCTGTGAGCGTATCGCTCAGCTTTTCGATTCCCATCATTTCCACACCGATGCCGTGCGGCACTTCATCACGAAGATGCCGCAACGCTTTTTCGCGGATGATTTCTGCGCAGATAATCCTTTCCGGCTGGTCGGTAATCATATCATCCGGAAAATACTTCGGCCCTTCAGGAAGGAATTTGGCAAGGCACGAAACGAGGTCGTCAAGACCGCTTTTTTTGCGGGCACTGACCGGAATGATTTCGTCGAAAGAAAAGCCGGCAAAGCGTGCAGTTGCTTCAAGCACTGCTTCCGGATGAACCAGGTCTATCTTGTTTAATGCCAGCACCTTTGGTACTTTCTGTGCTGAAATATCCTTCGCAAGTTCCATATCCCGTTCTGTAATATGGGATACATCCGCAAGCATCAGCACGCAGTCCATACCGTCCATCGCGTTGGATACAGACTGCATCATATATTCGCCGAGGCGGTTACGCGGACGGTGAACACCCGGCGTATCCAGGAAAACGATCTGGTCGTGTTCACGGGTCAGCACACCCATGATCCTGTTTCTTGTCGTCTGCGGCCTGTTTGATACGATTGCTACTTTTTCCCCGATCAGGGAATTCATCAGGGAGGATTTCCCAACATTCGGAAGACCGACAAGCGTAACAAATCCCGAATGGAACTTTGCAGACTTATTCATCATGATCATACTCCTTTGGCTGGATCGTTAGTGTTTGCGGACAGGATCCTTTCTTCCAATTCCCTCATTTTCTTTTTTTCTGCATCTTCCATATGGTCATAGCCCATTAAGTGGCACAGACCGTGGACAAGCAGGTAACATGCCTCACGTTCAACTGAATGCCCGTATTCTTCAGCCTGTGCATAAATATGTGGTACGGCGATGATGATATCACCCAGGAAACAGCTGCATGTTTCATCATCGAATTCCCTGCGGAGCGCTTTCTCACATTCCCCTGCCGTTTTCCCTGCCGGATAGGCAACAGCCGGAAAAGACAGTACATCGGTCGACCTGTTTATACCCCGGAATTTGGCATTGACCTGAGCAATCTGATCGTCATCACAGAGGCGTACGGTTGCTGAACAGGGAATACAGATGCCTTCGCATACAGTACACTTTTCCGCGTATAACGCCATCTTTTCCAGGATTGCATCAGGAATCGGTACATCAATGAACCATTCAATCTTCATTGTCCTGTACCTCTTTTTTCTCATCCGGGAGTGTATCTGGAATCACGGTACTTCCGGCTGATGCGGATTGGGGGCCTGCACCGCCTGCATCCGTCATCGGAACGGCTGCGCCGCTGTTCTGCGCCTCTCTTCTGTCAATATCAGTCACGGCTTTTCCGGCATAATGGCGGACATTCGGGTACTCGATCCTTTCATGGTATACTCCCTTCAGGATATCGGAAAATGCTTCGCAGATTTCATCGATATCGCGCAGGGACAGCGGGGAATCTGAAAGCTGCCCGTCTTCAAGCTTGCCCCTGACGAGCCTTTCAATGAATTGGTCGATCGCCTTGGGTGTCGGGGCCTTCATCGAACGTACAGCAGCTTCGATCGTATCCGCCAGCATAACGATAGCAGCTTCCTTTGTATCCGGCTTCGGCCCCGCATAACGGAATTCGTTGATATCCACCTGCTGCCCGTCAGACATCTGCAGTGCTTTATGATAGAAATACATCACAGGGGTAACGCCGTGGTGCTGAAGGATAATACGCTGTATTTCAGGCGGAATATGCTCTTTTTGCGCCATCATCATACCGTCTTTTGTATGGCTGATGACAATAGCAGCAGAAACGTAGGGATCAGTGTGCTCGTGCGGATTGTCCCCCATCTGGTTTTCCTTGAAATACATCGGCCGTTTCAGTTTTCCGATATCATGGTAATAAGCGCCGGCACGCGCGAGGAAAGAGTTGGCCTTGATACGGGATGCAGCTGATTCAGCAAGGTTTGCCACAATAATCGAATGATGGTACGTTCCCGGAGCTTCAATCATCAGGCGCTTCATCAGGGGCTGGCCGGGATTGGTCAGCTCCAGGAGCCTGGTCGGCGTTGCGAGGCGGAAAAGGAATTCAAACAAGGGCTGGATTGCAATCGCAAGAACGCCGCTCAGGATTCCGCCTACAACCGCCCATCCCGCAATCTGCGCAGTGTCAAGCGATTCGGCGGAGGTAAGCAGCTTGATTCCGTAAACCACAGCGAGGCCGATCAGGGCTGAAAAGATGCCGGAAAGAAGCAGTCGTGTACGTTGGGGATGACCCTTCAGGAACCAGATTGTAACCATGCTTTCTGTCAGTGTCATGATTGTGATCAGTGTAACGTCATAAAAGGACGACTGGTTATTCCCGGCAGTCAATGCAGCCAGAAGCAGTGTCAGTGTCACTGTCAGGCTGATGCCGACTCTGTAGCCGATCAGCACCGTCGCCAGAGCCGCGCACATGGCAACCGGAATAATATAAAGGCTTGGAAGCATGGTCGCCAATACTGCGAATCCGACGCTCAGCAGCAGGATCAGCAGGAGGACGGCAGTGTACCGGACATTTGTGAGCACATCCGGGCGAAGGAGCAGCAGCATAATGAAGAGGATAAACATTGAAAAGCAAACCGAGATAACCGAACCCCAGTAAACGGAATAATCAATATGCTCATCATTCAGGAGCCCCAGTTGCCTGAGCATTTCCAGCTGGTTCCTGGTGACCCTGTCCCCTTCCCGGATAATGTTCTGTCCCTGGAGGTATACAACCGGTTCGATGGCGTCCATCGCCTTTGCCTTGGCTTCTTTTGTCGCTTCCTGGTCGATGGTCATATTCGGCTTGATACACGCACGCAGGACTGTCGGCAGGATGGTCTGCGTAAGGGAAATATCAACCTTGTATCCGACAATATCGCGAATATCCTGTATTGCTTGGTTTACCTGGCCTTCGCGGACAGATGAATTCATTTTGTTGCCGACAACGGTTGTTACCGTATTCACCATATCATCGAACGTTTCCGTATCCGTACGCAGGAGTGTGACAATTTCATTCCGGTTCAGGGAAAGGTTGTCCAGAAGCCCGATGGCATAGGCGATTTCGTCTTCCGAATAGGAATTCCTCCGTTTGTCATTATTCGCCTGCAGGGTAGTCCCGTACTGCTGGATTGTACGCAGTTCCCCGAAAGAAGAATTGAGGGCGTTCATAACTTCTTCCTTGATACCTTGCTGGAAACGGTATGCCGGTTCTACCTGGGCTGCTGCATCATCCTTGTTCTTCTGTGTGCTTATTTCATCCACAACATCTTTGGTTGCATTGATGGTATCGTGGGAAATGGAACCTGCTGTAAGATTGTATTTCTTCGGCACGCATACCAGGAAGAAAATGACCAGGATCAGCAAAAAGGCTGCAATATCCATCAGAATGCATTTGAATGCGGAAGAACGCAGCCACCTGATGATGTTTGGGCGCTTGGAACGGTCTTCTTTCATGCTTTCTCCTTCCCTTCCGATTCAGCAATATCCTTTGCATCATATGCTTCCACTATTTTCTGGACAAGTTCATGGCGTACAATGTCACGTCCGGTCAGTTCAACAATGCCGATTCCGGGAATCCCCCTGAGGATCTGGATGGCTTCGGCCAACCCTGATTTTTTCCCGGCCGGAAGATCTGTCTGTGTGATATCCCCTGTGACAATGACCTTTGAATTGAAACCGATTCTGGTCAGGAACATCTTCATTTGTTCAGATGTCGTATTCTGTGCCTCATCCAGGATGATAAAGGCATCAGAAAGCGTACGTCCGCGCATATATGCCAGGGGCGCCACTTCCACCGTCCCCCGTTCGAGAAGACGGGTATAAGAATCTGCACCCATAAAATCATACATCGCGTCATACAGCGGACGAAGGTATGGATCAACTTTCTGCGTAAGGTCGCCCGGGAGGAAACCGAGTTTTTCGCCGGCTTCCACCGCCGGCCGTGTCAGGATAATCCGTTCGGCTTCTTTCGTTTTCAGTGCCATGACGGAAAGCGCCATGGCCAGGTAAGTCTTGCCTGTTCCCGCGGGACCGACCGCGAAAGTAAGCGTATTTTTCCTGATTGTATCAATATAGTTCTGCTGCCCGACTGTTTTGCATGTAACCTGTTTTCCCCGATGCGTAATTGCAATGACGCGGCGCAGGGACTCATCAACCTGATCAGCTTTCCCTTCCCTGACCATCGTAACGACGTAGCGTATCCTGAGCCTGTCAACATACTCGTTTCGGCCGATCATACCCAGCAGGATCTGAAGCGATTTTTCCGCGACAGAAAGATGCTCGCTTTCCCCTTGAATCACCAGGTGGTTTCCCCGGAGGGAAACGCTGACGGCACATTCCTGCTCAAGCATGGCAATATTCTGGTCATTCAGGCCGAAGAGGGCAATATACGCATCCATAGTATCCGCAGACAGGATGATTTCACGGCTTTCTGTCAAACAGCAGGACTCCCTCCGGATAAATATAGTCTTATCATATATTATTTCTGTGTTTTGTCAATTTTCCCTCGCAAATCCTGCAGCTGTGACTGCTGCAGGAACAGGAAAAAAACACTGAATGCCGTTTTCGCGCATTGACATATCTTGTCTTTATATGGTAGTATCCACCCAATTGAATAAGCTAAAGACTGTGAAGGAAAGAATGTTGCCGGAATTGTTGCAGAGAGCTGCCGTTTGCTGTGAGGCAGTACATGAATGGCAGCTGACTGCTTCCGGAGTCGGTTTTGTGAAAGGGCTTGTGCTCAAGTAATGAAACCCGGATGCCCCGTGATCGGCTGTGGATTTGTCAGAATCCGAGAGTGACTGTGTATACAGTAATTTGGGTGGTACCGCGGTTTTTTCGTCCCAGAAGCATCAGGCTTCCGGGTTATTTTTTTAGGAGGCGCCGAGTATGGAAAACACACAGAAAGTACGTATCTGCGACATAACGCTTTGCCAGGGTGAAAAGAGCCCTGCGCTGAGTTTCCGTGAAACAATCGAACTCTGCAGGATGCTTGACCGGCTGGATATCGATTATATAGGACTGAAGGGAATTAAGCAGAAAAAAGTCGACAGCCTGCTGATTAAATCCGTATGCCAGGCTGTGAAAAATGCTGCGATTGCTGTTCCCGTATCCATTCGTGAGGATGATACCGATATTGTCTGGGATGCGCTCAAAGAAGCGAAAGATCCGAGGCTCCAGGTCATTGCTCCTGTCAGTTCCGTGCAGATGGAATACCTGTATCATATGAAACCCGACAAGCTTATGGACAGCGTTGTTAATGCCGTTGCCAAATGCGCTGCGTATACGGATAACGTCGAATTTGTTGCGGTGGATGCAACAAGAAGCGATTCGGCTTTCCTGAATAAAATCATTTCAGGCGCCATCGAGGCAGGTGCTTCAACCGTGACGCTTTGCGATACGGCCGGTTCTATGCTTCCGGAAGAAACGGCTGCCTTCATCAGCAACCTGTATGAACAGGTACCCGGGATGAAAAAGATCGTCATTGGCTATTCCTGTTCCGATGAAATGAATCTTGCAGATGCGTGCGGCATTGCTGCCGTCCAGTGCGGCGTACGCGAAATCAAAGCTTCTTCTTTCCGGGCGGACAGTATATCCCTGAAAAACATCGTGCAGATCCTGAACATCAAACAGAAATATTTCAATGTTTCTGTCAGGCCCGGCGTTGAAAAAATCCGGACGCTTACCGCACAGATCTCAAATCTTTGCTGCTCAGGCCTCGGCCATGCCTTTCACAATGAAAGGTATGCGGAAGACAGCCAGCATGAAAACAGCACCGTCAATACACATGAATCCATTGAATCAATTTCGAAAGTTATTGCAAAGATGGGATATGACCTGACGGGTGAGGACATGGAAAAGGTCTGGAACCGTTTTACGGCCATTTCTTCCAACAAAGATATGATTACCCTGAAGGAACTGGAAGCGATTGTTGCCACGGAAGCGATGCAGGTTCCTCCGGCCTGTACGGATGTTCAGTATGTCATCAATACCGGGAGCTCGATTGGCGCGATGGCCCATATGAAACTGTCACTGCATGGAAAACCGCTGGAAGGGATTTCCATAGGGGACGGGGCCATTGATGCGGCATTCAATTCCATTGAAAAAGCCACCGGACGGCATTTTGAACTCGACGATTTCCAGATCCAGTCCGTTACAGAAGGTCGTGAAGCCATGGGTGAAACGCTTGTCCGCCTTCGTTCCGACGGGAAAATCTATTCAGGGAAAGGCATCTCAACGGATATCGTCGGTGCCGGGATTATGGCTTATATCAATGCTATGAATAAAATCATCTATGAGGAGGAAGAAGCATGAATCTTGCTTTTTCGACCCGCGGCTGGAGAGATTCCGACTGGGACAGGCAGATTGAAGACGCCTTTGAGATGCAGTTTCGCGGCATAGAAGTGTACAATCTCCATAAAATACATTCCCTGACAGACCGCGGTGCGCCTTTCCATAAATACAGCAGGAATGAGACGGACAGGCAGCTGAAAGAATACGGATTAAAAATTCCCTGTTTCGATACTTCTGAAGACATCAGCCTTGCCGAAACGGATCCGGATACTTTCCGTTACCTTTTTGAAATCGCTGCCGGAATGAATGTCCCGTATATATCTGTCTGCGCGCTTCATGACAATGAAACGCAGATCCGTACTTTCCTGGACGAAGTGATTCCTGCGGCAGCAGCCTGCAAAGTAACGCTCCTGATCAAAACAACCGGCATTTTTGCGGATACGAAGCGCCTGCGCACCATCATGGATGAATACGCATGCGACGAACTGGCTGCGCTGTGGGATGTGCACCATCCGTACCGTGATTACGGGGAGACGCCTGATACAACTATCCGCAACCTTGGCGGATATGTCAGGCATGTTCATCTTCGCGATTCGGATGACAGCCATACATATAACCTGATCGGGGAAGGTACGCTGCCCGTCGCGGAATTCATGAACGCGCTTTACTCAATCGATTACCACGGGTTTATATCCCTTGAATGGAAGCCGGAATGGATGGAGGACCTGACAGACCGGGAAGTGATTTTCTCCCACTTTGTCAATTACATGAACCGGTTTGAAAACCCGAAAGGAAAGAAGAAATCCCTTTACTATAATCACGATGGTTCGGGGCGGTATGTATGGAAAAAGGACGAGCTGATTGACGAAACCTTCGGCCAGGTCCTGGACCGCATGGCAGAAGAGTTCCCTGACCAGTACGCTTTCAAATACACAACGCTGAACTATACAAGGACGTATACTGAATTCCGGCAGGATGTGGACCGGTTTGCCCGGGCACTGATTTCCATGGGTGTGCGCGCCGGAACCAAGGTCGCCGTCTGGGCAACCAATGTCCCGGCCTGGTATATCACTTTCTGGGCATGCACCAGAATCGGGGCTGTACTTGTTACCATGAACACAGCTTACAAAATCCACGAAGCGGATTACCTGCTGCGGCAAAGCGATACGCACACGCTTGTCATGATTGAAAAAGCCCTTGACAGCAATTATCGTGAAATCATTAACGAATTGTGCCCGGAAATTGCCGTTTCAAAACCCGGTGAACCCTTGCATTGCAAACGGCTTCCCTTCCTCCGGAACGTAATCACGGTTGATTTTTCACAACCGGGATGCCTGACTTTTGAGCAGGCAATGCGGCGTGCGGATACTGTGCCTGAAGAAACGCTGAAGTCCATGTCTGCCAGAGTCAAACCTGATGATGTCTGCAATATGCAGTATACGTCCGGCACAACAGGATTTCCCAAGGGCGTAATGCTGACACACTATAATGTCGTCAACGACGGAAAGTGCATCGGGGACAGGATGGGGCTTTCCACAGCTGACCGCATGATGATCCAGGTACCTATGTTTCATTGTTTCGGCATGGTTCTAGCCATGACAGCTTCGATGACCCACGGCGCCACGCTGTGCCCTCTCCCATACTTTTCAGCCAAGAATTCCCTCGCCTGCATCAACCAGGAAAGGATTACCTGCTTCCACGGTGTTCCTACGATGTTTATTGCCATGTTCAATCATGAAGATTACCGGAAAACCGATTTTTCCTATATGCGTACGGGCATTATGGCCGGATCCGGATGTCCTCCGGAACTGATGAAAAGGGCTGCGATGCCTGATGAAATGAATATGCGCGGCATTGTCAGTGTTTACGGCCAAACGGAATCTTCTCCAGGAAGCACAATGTCAGCATGGACCGACTCGCTGGAACTGAGGACAGAAACAGTCGGGTATGCCTTCCCCCATGTCCAGTGCAAAATCGTTGATCCGGAAACAGGTGAAGAGCTGCCTGACGGCAAGGACGGTGAGTTCTGTTCCCGGGGATACAATATTATGAAAGGATATTACAAAATGCCTGACGCCACCGCTTCGACCGTAGATAAAGACGGATGGCTTCATTCAGGCGACCTGGCAAGGCGAAACCCCGACGGAACTTTCCTGATTACCGGCCGCCTCAAGGATATGATTATCCGTGGAGGAGAAAACATTTATCCGAAGGAAATCGAAGAATTCATCTACACGCATCCGGACGTAGAGGATGTGCAGGTTATCGGGGTGCCTGATGCAAAATACGGGGAGGCAGTGATGGCCTGTATTATCAAGAAAGCAGGGGCTTCCCTGACAGCGGAAGAGATGAGCAAATATATCATGGGACATATGGCTCGCCATAAAGTTCCGCAGTATATTGAATTTGTTGACAGTTTCCCGTTGAACGCAGCAGGAAAAGTATTGAAATACAAGATGAGGGAAGAAGCTGCGGCACGCCTTGGCCTTGTCGGCGCTGCGGGCATTGACACCGCCGGAAATCCGTCCAAGTGATATTTCCAATAATCAGGTTGCAGACAGAAGGTGTTTCATGCCGGCCGGATCCATCAGTACCTTTGCGCATCCAAGGACGACGCAGTCCCTTGGTTCGGATGCAACCTGGCACGGAATCCTGATCACTTCAGAAATTGCTTCAGCAAGGCCGTAAAGCGCTGCAGCGCCGCCAGTCAGCGTTACGCCGCCTTCGAGGATATCCGATGCAAGCTGCGGCGGTGTACGTTCAATCACAGCCTGAACACTTTCGATCAGGCTGTTTACACTGTCTATCAGAGAATCGTAAATCTCATCCGAATCAATCGTGATTGTTTTCGGCAGGCCGGATATCAGGTTTCTGCCTGTGATATCCATAATTACCTTCGGATTCCTCCGCAGTGCCCCGCCGAGGGTGATTTTTACCTGTTCTGCCGTTCTTTCACCGATCAGCATATTGTATTTTCTGCGCAGGTATCTGATGATTGCATCATCAAACATGTCCCCGCCGACGCGGATAGAGCTGAAAACGGAGACAATGCCATTGCTGAGGACCGCGAGGTCCGTTCCCCCTGCGCTCATATCTGCGACCATGCTGCCGTATGAACCCAGGAAATTCAGCTGTGCCCCGAGCGCTGCAGCAATGACCCTGTCCAGGACCTGCGTTCTCCTGAGCCCGGCATCAAACAGCGCTGTAACCAGTGCTTTTTTTTCCATATCCTTTACACCGGAAGGAACCGCCATAATCGCCCGCGGACGGGCAAGGAATTTCCTTCCGATTACATTGGAAATATAGTAGCGCAGCATCGCTGCTGTAAGGTCAAAATCAATCATTTCGCCCTGGGCGAGAGGCCTGATAATATTAATATTGGAAGGAGTCCTTCCGATCATGCGGTATGCTTCCATGCCAAAGGCAAGGATCTGGTTGCTGTCCCTGTCAACCGCAACGATGGAGGGTTCACGAAAAACGACGCCGTGGCCTTTGAGATAGATCACCACGTTTGAAGTGCCGAGGTCAATACCGATATCACCATTCTGCGCCATAAACATTCCCTTTCAGCCGGTCAAAAAATCCGCTGTTTATCTTATCATATATATGTTGGAAAACACAACAGCATACATCGTCACAACGTGAAAATCTTGACAACACAAATCTTTTTTACGATAATAAATTGGTTATTTATAAACTGGAAGGAGGGTTCAGGAATTGATCAGGATTCTGTCTGTTTATCCCTCCTCTCCCGCTGAAAAGGCCGGTATTTCCCCCGGTGAAAGCATTGTTTCCATCAACGGTGAGAATGTCCTTGATGAAATTGACTACCAGGCCCTGATCCTCCACTCCCACCTTGAAATCCTGCTTTCGGATGGAAACGGAAAAACGCGGCAGGTCAGCATTGCCAAATCATCCTGGGAATCCCTGGGGGTTCAGCTTGATGAAACCATCATCATGAAGCCGCGAAGCTGCCGGAACCGCTGTGTTTTCTGCTTTATTGACCAGATGCCGCCCGGAATGCGCAAATCGCTGTATGTAAAGGATGACGACTGGCGCCTGAGTCTCATGATGGGCAATTATGTGACCCTTACAAATGTCGATGACGACGAATTCATCCGAATTCTGAAAAGGAAAGCCTCCCCCCTCTATATATCTGTCCAGGCAACAGATCCGGCTGTTCGGATTTCCATGCTTCGCAATCCGAATGCCGGGAACATTCTTGAACGCCTGACAATTCTGAAAAACCATGGTATCCAGTTCCACGCGCAAGTGGTTCTCTGCCCGGGGATCAATGACGGTGAAATCCTCGACAGGACCATTCGCGACCTGGCAGGATTATGGCCTGCAGCCTTGTCGGTAGCAATCGTTCCTGTCGGAATGACACGTTTCAGGGATCATCTTGTGAAGATTCCCCCGGTAGATGCCGAAGCGGCGGCAAAAATCATCGACAGGGTCTCCTCATTTCAGGAAAGCTTCCTGCTCAAAAACGGAACCCGGTTTGTTTTCCTTTCGGATGAATTCTATTGCCTGGCCGGCCGTGATATTCCCGATGAGGAATACTACGAGGATTATCCGCAGATCGAAAACGGCGTAGGACTGATCCGACAGTTCGAAGAAGAATGTGCTGCCGCTTATGAAGATATCGCCGCAAAAGCTGCAATGCTGCCGCACCCCGGCAACACCAGGATCCTTATCCCGACCGGGTTTTCTGCTATGCCGACTATCGAAAAGCTTGCCGGGCTTTATGCTCCGCCCTGGGCTGACGTGAATGTCGTACCTGTTGACAACCGTTTCTTCGGAAACACGATTACCGTAACAGGGCTGATCGTCGGGGAAGATCTGCTCCGCGCGCTGGAAAACAGATGTTTTGATCGGGTGCTGATTTCGGAATCCATGCTGCGTGAAAACTCTGACATGTTCCTGGACAATATGACGCTTGACGATGTCCGGAAGAAAGTCGGTAAACCTGTTGTCGTAGTGAAAAACACCGGGGATTCTTTTATCAGGGCATTACATATGATGGAGGATGAAAATGACTAAACCGCTTGTTGCTATTGTCGGAAGGCCGAACGTTGGGAAATCCACCTTTTTCAATAAAATTGCAGGGCGGCGCATCAGCATTGTTGAAGACATACCCGGCGTAACAAGGGACAGGATCCATGCTGACGCAGAATGGCTCGGCCATCCTTTCACAATGATCGATACAGGCGGTATCGATCCCCGCAGTGAGGATGAGCTGCTCAGCCAGATGCGCGCACAGGCGCAAACGGCCATTGACCTGGCTGATGTGATCTGTTTCTTTACGGATGCGCGCGACGGCCTGACCGAGGATGACAGGGATGTTGCAAACCTGCTGCGGCGCGCAGGGAAACCGGTTCTGCTTGTTGTCAACAAAGTTGATTATCTTGGGCTGAATGATTCCCTTTATGAGTTCTATGAACTCGGCCTTGGGGATCCAATCGGGATAAGCAGTGTCAACATGCTCGGTTTCGGCGATCTTCTGGATCAGATTGTGAGCCATTTCCCGGCCGGATATGATTCGGAAAAGGAAGATGACAAGCCAGTCATCCATATGGCGATTGTCGGCCGGCCCAATGTCGGGAAAAGTTCTCTTACGAACCGCCTTCTCGGACAGGAACGTACCATGGTCTCTGATATCCCCGGAACAACAAGGGATGCAATTGATACTTCCTTTGAAGACGAAGACGGCACTGTCTTCAATATCATCGATACTGCCGGCATTCGCCGCAAGAGCGTCATAGAGGAAGAAAGCCTGGAAAGATACAGCGTACTCCGTTCGATTGCTGCCATCCGCCGCTGCGATGTTGCTTTGATGCTGATCGATGCCGGCGACGGTGTCACAGAGCAGGATACAAAAATTGCAGGCCTGATCCACGAGGAGGGCAAGGCCGTCATCATTGTCGTAAACAAGTGGGACACGCTTGAAAAAGATACCGGTACACTCGAAAAATACAGGAAAGAAGTTATTGAAAAACTGAAATTCATGGATTATGCGCCTGTCATGTTTGTTTCGGCGAAATCCGGCCAGCGCGTGAATACTGTTTTCGGGAAAGTGAAGGAAGTTTTTGAAACGGCAAGAAGAAGGATTACCACCGGCGTTCTGAATGATGTGCTGAATGATGCAACCGACAATCTCCAGCCACCCCTCCAGGGAACAAGGAGACTGAAGATTTATTATGCTACCCAGACGGGTATCCAGCCGCCGGCATTTGTCCTTTTTGTAAATGATGAAAAGCTGATGTCTTTCTCCTATGAGCGTTACCTGGAGAACTGGTTCCGTAAATCCTTCCCGCTGGAAGGAACCTCTATCCGCTTTATTCTGCGGGAAAAGAAAAAGGAGGCCTGAGCTGTTTGTCAGTCACTTTGAAACTGATTCTTTCATGTATTCTTGCATATGTTATCGGTTCCCTTTCCGGAGGCATCATCGTCTCGAGGATCGGACACGGTCCGGATCTGCATACTGTAGGCAGCAAAAGCACAGGCGCAAGCAATGTGCAGCGAACCATGGGCTGGAAATACGGGCTGATTACTTTCTTTTTTGATGCACTGAAGGGAATTCTTGCCTGCTGGCTTGCCGGGCTCATCTGTGCAGATCTTGGTGAAAACCGGCATTTTGCATCGTTGCTTGCCGGACTTTTCTGCGTAATCGGCCATAATTGGCCTGCCTTCTTTGGATTCAGGGGAGGAAAAGGTGTTGCAACAACCGGCGGTGTCATGCTTTTTTGCTTTCCTCCCTACGCGCTCATCTGCATTGCGCTGACAATTGCTGTAATCGCTGTTCTCCGGTATATTTCCGTTGGGAGCATGCTTCTTGTCATCTCCTTTGCAATCCTTTCCATTTTCTTTTCGAACGGAAATGCATGCATTATCGTGTGGGCGGTAATCCTCATGGCCATGTGTATTGCCCGCCACCATGCAAACATAGGCCGGCTGATCAACGGCACAGAAAACAAGCTCGGCAACAAAGTGAAAACAAACTGACCTTTGGAGGTTTTCATGTCGAACAATATGAAGCAAATCCGGAATTTCTGCATTGTAGCGCATATTGACCACGGAAAAAGCACGCTTGCTGACAGGATTCTGGAAAAAACCGGCGTTTTTGAACAACGGGAAATGGTTGATCAGATCCTGGACAGCATGGAACTCGAACGAGAACGGGGCATTACCATCAAAAGCAAAGCAGTCCATATGAAATACCGCTCAAAGGACGGTACGGATTATATTCTCAACCTGATAGACACCCCCGGTCATGTCGACTTTACTTATGAAGTAAGCCGGGCGCTCGCCGCGTGCGAAGGGGCCCTCCTGGTAGTCGATGCCACCCAGGGGATCGAAGCCCAGACGCTGGCGAACGTGTATATGGCGCTGGATCACGATCTGGAGATTATCCCTGTCATTAACAAGATCGATCTTATTTCAGCAAGGCCGGAAGAAGTACGCAGGGAAATCGAAGATGTTATCGGGCTGGATGCAAGCTATGCGCCTTGTATTTCTGCAAAAACCGGCCTGAATATTGATGACGTGCTGGAAGCTGTTGTCAGTCATATCCCTGCTCCTGAAGGCGATGCCGAGGCTCCTTTGCGGGCCTTGATTTTCGACGCTTTTTATGACAATTACAGGGGAGCAATCTGCTTTATCAGGGTCAAGGAAGGCTGTATCCGCCCCGGCACAAGGATGCGCCTTATGGCAACAGGCAGTGAATTTGATGTGGTTGAAGTAGGACATCTTTCACCCGGCTATATTCCCTGCGATGAACTGAAGGCCGGTGATGTCGGATATGTTTCCGCTTCAATCAAGGACGTTCGCGATACGCGTGTCGGTGATACAATTACGGATGCACTGCGGCCGGCTGATGAGCCGCTGCCCGGATACCGTGAGGTTACGCCGATGGTTTATTGCGGTATTTATCCGGCGGACGGCGCAGATTATCCGGCATTGAAGGACGCCCTGGAAAAGCTGCGTATGAATGACGCTTCCCTCTCTTTCGAACCGGAAACGTCAGTTGCGCTCGGCTTCGGATTCCGCTGCGGCTTCCTCGGACTGCTTCATATGGATATTATGACGACCCGCCTGGAACGGGAATTCGACCTGAATCTTGTGACGACAGCGCCAAGTGTTATTTATAAAGTCATCAGGAATAACGGAACTGTCGTCATGATCGATAACCCAACGAATCTTCCACCGGTCAGTGAAATTTCCAGTATTGAGGAACCGTTTGTCCATGCAACCATTTATACACCGCAGGATTGTGTCGGTACACTGATGGAGCTTTGCCAGGATAAACGGGGAACCTTTATCGATATGCAATATGAAGGAAACCGGGTAAAGCTGAATTATGACCTTCCGCTGAATGAAATCATTTTTGACTTTTTCGACCAGATTAAGAGCAGGAGCCGCGGTTATGCTTCTTTCGACTATGAACTGAAGGATTACCGGGAAAGTGATCTTGTAAAGCTGGATATCCTGCTGAACGGGGATCTGTGTGACGCTTTCTCTATCATTGTCCACCGTGAAAAGGCATATGCAAGGGGCCGGAGCATCGCTGAAAAACTGAAGGATGTGATTCCCAGACAGATGTTTGAAATCCCGATACAGGCTGCAATCGGCGGAAAAGTCATTGCGCGGGAAACTGTAAAAGCCATGCGTAAGGACGTCCTTGCCAAATGTTACGGTGGAGATATTACCAGGAAGAAAAAGCTTCTGGAAAAGCAGAAGGAAGGAAAAAAACGTATGCGGCAGTTCGGCACAGTGCAGGTTCCAAGTGAGGCTTTCCTGGCAGTCCTGAAAATGGACTGAACCGTATACAGTTTATGAGCAGTTTTTTTGTCCGTGCCGAAACAGCCTGCTTTACAGGGCACAGGGAAATCCCTGGACCATTGCTTTCAGATGTCAGGATAAAAACCGCCAATGCGATTCGCTATGCTTACAGCCAGGGTATCAGGACTTTTCTTTGCGGCGGTGCGAGGGGATTTGATACGTTAGCCGCTGAGGAAGTCATTGCTTTCAGAAACACAAACCCTGATGTCCGTCTGGTGATAGCAATTCCCTGCCTTTCCCAGGCTGATAAATGGCCGGCCCGGGACAGAACAGCATACCAGGCTGTCCTTGCATCTGCGGATGAAAGAATCGTGCTCTCTGATAAGTATTACAACGGCTGCATGCAGCAAAGAAACCGCTATATGGTTGATCATTCATCCCTTTGCTTATGCTACCTGACGCATTTTTCAGGCGGGACCTGGTCAACTGTCAGGTATGCCATGCACGAGGAAATTGCGATTGTCAACCTTGCGATGCGGCATGATCTTACTGTGTTGAAGGAGCTTCCATGTTACTATATATCCATATCCCTTTCTGTGCAAAAAAATGTGAGTATTGTTCATTTGTCTCCTTTTCGGCATCATGTCAGCAAAAAGAAGAATACATCGAAGCTGTTTTACAGGAAGCAGCGCTGAGAATCCCGGAATTATCCGAACCTGTCCGCACCGTTTATATCGGCGGAGGCACACCTTCCATCCTGTCGCCGGAACAATTGTCAAAGCTTGTATCCGGATTATCCGCCTTCGTCCCCCTTCACGAAGTTTCAGAGTTTTCCATTGAGGCAAATCCGGGAACATTAACCGATACATTTGCATATACTGCCAGCGCCCTGGGAATCAACCGCGTTTCCTTCGGAATGCAGGCTTATCAGGATTCCCTGCTGAAACTGCTTGGCAGGATTCATGGTTTTCAGGACGTGGCTCATTCAGCCGCTATGGCCAGAAAGTATGGGATCGGCAATATTAATCTCGACCTGATGTTTGGTATACCCTGGCAAACGTTTCGGGACTGGAAGGAAACGCTTGAAGCTGCCGTTTCACTTGCACCTGTGCATATCAGTGCCTATGGGCTCATTCCTGAAGAAGGCACCCCTCTTGCAGAAAAGCTCCTGCATGGCGAACTTGTCCTGCCTGAAGAGGAAGAGGAACGCAGCATGTATGATTTTGCAATTGCTTACCTGCAGGAAAACGGATATGAGCAGTATGAAATTTCCAATTTTGCCCGTAAAGGATATGAATGCGTTCACAATATCGGATACTGGACACAGGTACCGTATACAGGGCTTGGTGTATCCGCTGCATCCATGCAAATCATAAAAGCAGGCACTCCTGGGATGCACTGTATACGCATGAAAAACCCGGACAGCCT
>Ga0310694_10002872_pt1 | contig 17203 bp, 8 predicted proteins | sample 174DNAGHGhighgp2_FD_203884 | JGI IMG/M metagenome (GOLD analysis project Ga0310694, IMG submission 203884) | Sheep rumen microbial communities from Palmerston North, Manawatu-Wanganui, New Zealand - 1742 DNA GHGhigh gp2 (v2) (version 2) | ecosystem: Host-associated > Mammals > Digestive system >... | reverse complement strand
CATCGGCATGAAGAAGGATATTTTCGGAAGGCGGGAAGACCTGATGATGTCCTGGGCAGAGCGCCTTGGGAACGGGTCGTCCAAGAGGGTCTGCTAAATAACACTATGGAAAAATTACAAATCATCAAAAAACACAAAAAATACAAATATGAAAAGAGAGTTCAAGGATTTAGTCACTTTTGAGCCATACGAGTACTTGAACAGCGAAATCACAGGAGACTACGACAAGGCCCATGCCGTGAAATGCGTGAACGGCACCTTCGTCGGAACCGAGGAGAACGGGGTCGCGTCGTGGCTGGGCATCCCATACGCGAAGGCACCCGTGGGCGCGCGTCGCTTCAAGGCACCGGAGTACGTGGACGCGAGCGATCGGGTCTTCGAAGCCAAGTACTACGGAAAGGGTGCTTACGGCCAAGGCTACCCGGATTGCATTCAGAAACTGACCTCCGAGGATTGCCTCTACCTGAACATCTGGGTCAACGCCGACGACAAAACCGAGAAGAAGCCGGTGATGGTCTGGATCCACGGCGGGGCGTATGTCGCCGGCTCGGGTTCGCAGGCTTCCTACAGCGGAGCCAACCTTGTTCAGAAGCATAGCGACATCATCCTGGTAAACATCAACTACCGCCTGAATATGTACGGCTTCATGGACTTCTCGTCTGTGCCCGGCGGCGAAAACTTCAAGACAGCGCCCTGCAACGGTCTGCTCGACCAGGCTATGGCGCTCAGATGGGTACACGAGAACATCGTCGCTTTCGGCGGCGACCCCGACAACGTGACCATCTTCGGACAAAGTGCCGGCGGCGGCTCGGTTTCCATTCTGCCGGTCATGAAGGAGGCGAACCAGTATTTCCAGAAGGTCATCGCCCAAAGCGGCTCGACCACCTTGGCCTTCCCGGTCGGCTGCGAAGCCGCGCAAGGCAAGACCAAGGCGCTACTTGAGTACACCGGTTGCAAGACCATGGACGAGATCATGGCCCTGAGCGAAGAGAAGCTCCAGGACGCGTACGTCAAGGCTGTCGGCAAGTTCACGTCCTGTCCCTACTACGGAACGGAGGTGCTTCCCGAGGCACCCATCGAGCTATACAAGAAAGGCTACGCAAAGCACATCTCCATTATGGCAGGCAGCACCGCCGACGAGGGCAGGCTGTTTATGGGCGAGGGCCCGAGTCTGAACCTGGAAGAGCAAAAGACGTTCGCCCTGCGCGCCGTGGGCGACGCAGCCCAGTGCCTGAAGGAAGTGGACAAGAAGTATTACGAGGAATTCTGGCGGGTCTGCAGAACCCAGGAACCGGGACTTGTTGAAACGGAGTTCATCAATGAGCTTATGTTCAGGGTTCCTATGCTCCAACAGCTGGATGCGCAGAGCGCGTTCAACAAGACGTTCTGCTACTACTGGTCGTACCCGGGCAGCAATCCGGAGATTGGCGCAGCACACTCCGTGGAGCTCATCTTTGTGTTCGACATTCGCTGCCTCGGGACGAGCAGCCCCTTCAACGGCACGAACATCTCCGAGGAGATCTACGCGGCCGTTCAGCAGATGTGGACCAATTTCGCACGCTGCGGAAACCCGTCGACAGACCAGATTGAATGGAAGGCATACTCAGCTGACGACCAGAACGTCCTGGACATCGCCGGGCCGGGTGACATACGTGTCAAAAAGGGCCTGCTGGCCGACCAGTACAAGGCCGTGCTCCCCTTGCTCGGCTACTACCAGTTCATGGACAAGTACTTTACCCCTCATTACCTTTTAGATATCATCGCCGCACGCCAGTAAGAAAGAGAGAACGGATATGTTTGAAAGAGAAAATAAGAAACTGGAAGAGTTTTACAATAAACGATCCCATCTGAACAGCAGGCTGAAGAAGGATATAATAAGAAACGGGATAGCCTACCTGCCATGCAAAGTGAGTGGAATTGACGATATTCTCAGTAAATTCAGCACCGAGGTCATCGCTGCCGTGGACGCGGAATTCTCAGATACACTATTGAATACAGTAGATTGCATTCCGCAGGAGTATCCTCTGGTACTGGAAATACACGGGCCAAAGTTTAGCCAAGAAGAGAAGGAATTGATTACGGAGACCATTATATCAGATGCCGATTATATGCTGGGGAAAACGGAGGCGGAATACAGACATCACAGAAAAGTGTTTTGGGGAATGGTCGCTGGAACCGTGGGGTCGGGCATATTGCTTGGCGCCATCAAACATTTTGTTGATGAAATACCCCTTGAGTTTTTCTATGTATTGTTCTGGCTCTTTGCCGATGCCCTGGTCCGGTATCTTTTCATAGAGCATGGAGATTACAAAAACGAGAAGATCCGGGCCGGCAGGATTGCCAGCATGAAAGTGGAATTTGTGGAAGGAGAATAGGGAGTGATGAAAGAATCGGCATACAGACTACCGGAGAGTTATTCCTTCAAATCCATTTGGAGGATAACTTTCCCTATTCTGGTAGCCTTGGTGATGGAAGAGTTGCTGGGGATGACCGATACGGCCTTCCTTGGCCGCGTAGGAGAGATTGAACTGGGAGCCTCAGCCATCGCAGGCGTATATTTCACCATTTTGTACATGCTTGGGTTTGGCTTCTCCATCGGGGTCCAAATCATCATCGGCCGGCGCAACGGGGAGGCTTGCGAGAGCGGAACAGGCTTCGGCGCCATCGGACGTGTCTTCTGGCAGGGCGTCTGGTTTCTGGCGGCCCTGGCAATTTTGACTATGGTATTTTCGTATTTTCTGACCCCGCCTCTTCTTCGGGGAATCCTGCGGTCGGAGAGCATTTACAAGGCTGCCATCGTCTATGTGAACTGGAGGATTCCGGGACTGCTCTTTGCCTTTATGACAGCATTGTTCCGTGCCTTCTACGTAGGGACATGTGATACGAAGAGTCTCACATGGAATTCCATTGTGCTGGTAAGCAGTAATATCTTTTTGGACTGGGTGCTCATCTTCGGCCACCTGGGTGCACCGGCGATGGGCATTAAGGGCGCCGCGTTGGCATCGACCATCTCGGAAGGTATATCTTTACTCTTCTTTGTCGTATGGACCTTCTTTACAGCTGACAAGAAATACGGCCTGCAAAAGATGGTCAAACCCGCATGGACGGAACTCAGGCATACGTTTTCCACCGCCTCCTGGGTAATGTTGGAGTATGTCCTGAATATCTCCGTGTGGCTGCTTTTCTTCCTCTTTATCGAACATTTGGGCGAGGAACAACTGGCTATCGCCAACATCGTGCGGAGTATTTCCGAGGTACCGTTCGTTTTTTCGGCAGCCTTTGCTTCCACAGCGGCAACGCTGGTGAGCAACATCATAGGCGAAGGCCATCCAGAAGGCGTGTTCCCCGTTATCCGGCGCGTACTTATACTCTGCACCGTGACGATGTTGCCGCTACTGGTATTCTTTTTCCTGTGTCCGCACCAGATTATCAGCCTGTTTACCGATATTCCCTCCCTGGTTGAGGCTTCCGTTCCTACGCTGAAGGTGATGTGTGCCATCACGGTTGCCACCCTACCGTGGAATGTGTATCTCCAGTCAGTTGCGGGAACGGGAAACACTCGTGTCTGCCTCCGAATCGACGCGGTGGCCCTTTGCATCTACGCCGTCTATTGCACCATCATTATCGGCATCCTTCATTCAGACATAGCCTTATGCTGGACGGCCGATGGCGTCTATTCGCTTTGTGTCTGGATCCAATGCGCCATATACATCCACAAGAGAAAATGGCGCAACAAGACTATTTAATCATAATGAAAAGTATAACATTGAACAATAATAAGAAACGGTTATAATCAACAAAAGAACAAGACTATGGAACTAAGTGACATTAGAGAGAAACTTCACGAAATGTACGGCGGCGAAAACAAGCCGATTACTGACGGCAACTACGACCCGTCGGTAGCTGTGAAGTGTATCAACGGCACATTCGTCGGTAGAAAGACGGAGAACATCACGGTCTTCAGAGGCATTCCGTATGTCGGCGAGCAACCTGTCGGGAACCTGCGCTGGAAAGCTCCGGTGGATATTGTTCCGGACAATGGTGTATATGAGGCTTATTACAATGCGAAGAGCGCCTACGGCAACGGACAGTTGGAAACGGGCTCCCTTTACTATATGGATGAAGACTGCCTGTATCTGAATATATTCAAGTCGGATGATGCGACAGCAAAGAAGCCTGTCATGGTATGGATTCACGGCGGTGCCTTTGAGTCAGGCGGTACCATCGACCCTATGTTTGACTGCATCAATTTCGTGCAGGAGAATCCGGATGTCGTCGTTGTGACCATTGCATACAGACTCGCCTTTATGGGCTTCCTGCATCTGTCTCACCTTTCGGATGGTAAGGATTACCCAGACGCACAGAACCTGGGACTTCTGGATCAGGTAAAGGCGCTGAAGTGGGTACATGAGAACATCGCAGGTTTCGGCGGTGACCCCGACAATGTGACTATCTTCGGTGAATCCGCAGGTGCCGCCAGCTGTACCCTACTCCCGCTGATTCCGGGCTCCCATCAGTATTTCAAACGGCTTATTGCGGAAAGCGGGGCCGTCAACCAGACGAGATCCCCGGAAGAAGGTATCGAATGTACCAATAAACTAATGGAAGTGCTCGGCTGCAAGACCGTTGCCGACCTCCTGAAGGTTGATGGCGACAAGCTCTTGGAGGCCTCCGCAGTACTCTTTGTACACCAAATACCGGAAAGAGACGGAAAAATTCTACCCACAGACACCTTTGCGGCATACGCCAACGGCGCGGCGAAGGATTTGGAGATACTGGTGGGTTGCAACAAGGATGAAATGGACTTCTTCGTGTCCAGTTTCGGAAAGGAAGGCTGGGATAACTTTATTGCTGCACGCAAACAGGAGAAGTTTGCCCAGTTGCCAGCTGACGAGAAAGCGCTGGTGGAGAGCTATATGAAGGATGTGAAGGGCGACTACTACCAGCCTGACAGCTGCTTGTACAGCCAGAGTTGGTTTAATGCACCCATCATCAAACTGTCTGAGTGTCAAGTTATGGGCGGTGGCAAATGCTACACCTATTACTTTACGCCCGAGTCTCCTGATCCTATCATGAAATGCGGACATGCCATCGAGCTTTCGGTCGTATTCAATCATCCGGAGTTCACCGCAGACACGGGACGGGCTTTCGACGAAACCTTCTGCAAGACCATGCGCAAGATGTGGGTACAGTTCGCCAAGACCGGCAATCCGTCGCTCAGCGCGGAAATTTCGCCCGACGGCAAAGCAAAGGAATGGCCGCTTTACGACCTGGAGGACAAGAAGGTGATGGTACTCGACGAGTTCGACATCCATCCGGCAAAGGAATCCGAAAAGAAGATTGTGGATTGGGAGAGAACCTATTTCCTGACCAAGTATTATATGCTTTAATATGTTTTTATGAATAACAAAAAAATATAAAACAATGAATACCAGTGAGGTAGAAAAACAACTGATGCCTCAGTATGGGGAGAATCAGAAGATTATAGATAGCGATTACGACCAGACGTTGGCTGTCAAGTGTATAAACGGTACCTTCGTCGGCAAGAAGAAGGAGAACATCATTTCCTACAAAGGCATTCCTTTTGTGGATCAGCAACCCGCTGGCGATTTGCGCTGGAAGGCTCCCGTGGACATCATTCCGAACGACGGCGTATACGAGGCCTATTTCTATGGAAAGTCTCCCGTCCAATCACCGGGCGACCCCGCTGCCCTTTATCCTATGGGGGAAGACTGCCTGTACCTGAACATCTGGAAGGCTGACGAGGCAACGGCTGAGAAAAAGCCGGTCATCGTGTGGATTTACGGTGGCGGCTTCGAGGTAGGTGGAGTGACGGACCCGCAGTATGATTGCCACAAGTTCATCCAGGAGAACCCTGACGTCATTGTCGTGACCATCGCTTACAGGGTCAGCTTCTTCGGTTTCCTGCATCTGTCTCACCTGTCGGACGGCAAGGAGTACCAAGACGCATCCAACCTGGGGCTTATGGACCAGATCATGGCCTTGAAGTGGGTTCACGAGAATATTGCCGCCTTTGGCGGAGACCCCGACAACGTGACCATCTGGGGCGAATCTGCCGGCGGTGCAAGCTGTACCCTGCTTCCGCTGATCAAAGGCTCCCATCAGTATTTCAAGCGTGTCATCTCTCAGAGCGGCGCTCCCGCCCAAATGAGAAGTGAGGAACAGGCCATCGCATGTACGGACAAGTTGATGGAGGCACTCGGCTGCAAAACCGTCGCCGACCTGCGGAAGCTCAGTGCCGAGGAAATCGCCGACACGTGGACACGCCTGTATGGGTTTTATCAAGTGCTCGGCATACGCACCTTCCCAGAAAGAGACGGCCTTTACTTGCCGCTGGATCCATGGGAGGCTTATGCGAACGGGGCTGCGAAGGACATCGAGTTCCTTCAGGGCTGCGACAAAGATGAGATGAACACCTTCCTGGGGGCCATCGGCGTGGACGCCTGGAATGCGTGGTCCGATGGGCGCAAGGCGGAAAAACTCGCCCAACTGACGGACAAGGAAAAAGAGCTGGTGGAAAGTTGGTGCAACGATATCCAGGGGGAAAGCTACGAACCTACCGTCCAACTCTTCAGCCAGATCATGTTTATAGCGCCGCAAATCCGGCTGTCGGAAGAACAAGCCAAGGCCGGCGGCAAATCCTATACCTACTACTACAGGGTTGAATCCTCCCTGCCTTTGATTAAAGCCGGACATGCATCAGAACTGTCAGTGGTATTTGCCCATCCTGAGCTCGATGACTTCACCGGAAGAGCATACGACGAAACCTTCTGCAAGACCGTGCGCAAGATGTGGGTGCAGTTCGCCAAGACCGGCAATCCATCGCTCAGCGCCGACATCTCGCCCGACGGCAAAGCCAAGGAATGGCCGCTCTACGACCTGAAGGAAAGGCAGGTGATGGTGCTCGACGAATACGACATCCATCCAGCTAAAGAGTCTGAGTTAAAAATTGTGGATTGGGAGAGAACCTATTTCCTGACCAACTATTATATGCCTTGATATAATCCACCATCAACGAAACTTTTTCAAAAACTCTACGTAAAATGTGGGGGCAAATTCGCCAAGAATTGCATCTGATTTATTAGTATGAAAAAAACCAAATTTTTAAGACGAGTTGTGGCATTGTTAGCCATAGCAATGGTATCCATGTCTGTGTTTACGGGGCATGATCTGGATGTGACGCTGTCCAACTTGCGGCGGGAACTGTATCACGATTATAAGCAGATAGACAAGACACGTCAGCAGCTGAATAACAAATATGAAGATCAACACCAAAAGATGGTGGCGATCATGAAAAAATGCAACGACATGTCCTTGATGCTGTATTCCCAGAAGCAGGACTATACCTTCGATATCAGTTATGCACTGGAGAGGGTTACCCAAGAATTCAACGGATTCGACAAAAACCACACGCCATACGATCGAATTGTTGCTAACCTGGATATTGAGATTGCCCGTTATGCCCGTTTGATTGAGTCTCTGCGCCGCCTTCCACCGGAGCTTGTGGACGTAGAGGTGTTGCCGGACAGTCTGGCCTATCGTAACGACACGCTGGATGAATACCTGTCGCAAATCGAAGGCTTCCTGAAACAGGAATTGGAAGAAATGGCGGATTCCGCTCAGGACCAGAACACAATAGAGAATGCGGTAATCCCAGAAACTGCATCTGCGTTTGTCCTAAGCGAAAGCGGCCAGATTGACCGTGATTCCTGTCTTTTCTACGCCTCCGAATTGCTTAAAATGTATGCCGAGGCACGAGAGTTGGTGATGGCCGACAGCATCTACTATCAGGAAGCGCGGATACGCATGGATGAGTCCTACCGGTATGCCCGGGATTACTATGGCATCCTCCAAAACAAAGTGTTTGTAGAGGGGCAAATCCCTTGGTGGACCATCCTGGCTCATCCTAAAAAATATTGGAAAGAGGCATGGAATGCCATGGGTGAAAAATATAGCCTCTCTTTTGTAAAAGTGTTCCGTGATAAGCAATTCGACGAGAATTCGGAAGAAATCACGAATGATGATCAGATGGCCAACTCTTTGAAGTTTTACTGGCTTCTGCTTTATTCTTTGGGTTTCTTCGTCCTTTGGGGACTTTCAGTCCTCCTGCTGCTTCCGGTGTTTCGTTATATAAAGCCCATAGGAAAACGGGTGGCCAAGGAGCAGCGGCGGTATTTGTCACTTCTGCTGGGTTGCATCCTGTTCATCATTCTCTCATACGAGACCACTGATGACTTTCTCATACGCAAGGGCATCACAGTTGTTCATACTTTCATGTGGCTGCTCATAGCCATCACCACCGCTCAGCTAATCCGGCTGGAACCCGCCAAGCTCAAAAGCAGTATCCGGATTTACCTACCCACCATTTTCATGGCCTTGTTCGTAATCATTTTCAGGATGTTGTTCGTGCCGAATGCCTTTATGAATTTCTTCTTCCCGCTGCTGCTCTTTATTATAGTGCTGTGGCAGCTAATCTCCAATTTGCGGCTCAGCTCAAAAGTTGACAAGATCGACACGGTGATTGGCTGGGTCTCCTTTGGCGTTACGGCTGTCGCCACGCTTATCTGCTGGTGTGGTTTCATTTTCCTCTCATTGATTATCCTAGTCTGGTGGTACTCTCAGTTGGCGATTATCCTCGCGATTGTCTCTGTCTTGAGCCTGATGCAGCTCTACAAGAAGATGCGCTTAAATAAGCGGATAGAGGCTTATAAAGAAAAAATCACCTATGTGACAGATTCGGAAAAGGATAAGCTGCTTTTCGGTGCCACCTGGTTTTATGACCTCATTCGTGAGGTCCTGATCCCGCTGGCAGTGCTGTATACCATTCCCACTTGTGTATATTGGGCACTGGACATCTTCGAATTCAAAGACATGTATCTCACGATTTTCGAAAAGCCCTTCTTCACTCAGGGTGAATTCCAGGTATCCATCCATAACCTCCTGATCCTGGCGGGGGCGTTCGCCATATTCCGTTATGTAAACAAAGGAGCCCACACCTTATGGAAGATCTCAGCTTACCGGCATTATCTCCGCAAGCACGAACAACAGACGGTACGTGACAATGAAGTCAATCTCTCATTGGGCGATAGCCTTATCAGCGTATTTATCTGGTTTATTTATGCGGACTTGTTTGTTGTGACGCTGCATATCCCCACTGGGTCATTGGGACTCATCGCCGGCGGTCTGTCAGCTGGTGTCGGTCTCGCCTTGAAAGACACTATCAACAACTTCATATACGGTATCCAACTCATGGGTGGGCGCCTGCGCGTGGGCGACATGATTGAATGTGACGGCAACTTGGGCAAGGTGACGGCCGTCAACTACCAAACCACCCATGTTCAGGAACTGGGCGGCCCCATCATCGCCTTTACCAACTCCACGCTCTTCAACAAAAGCTTCAAAAACCTGACGCGTGGCAGCGAATACGTGTACACTAAGGTGAATGTGCGTGTCAGCTACGGCACCGATGTGGATAAGGTGCGGGAAGTGCTGCTCGAGGCAAGCAAAGAACTGCTGACCAAGGACGACTATGGACGCGATGTCGTTGACCCGAAGTGGGGCATCAAAGTGGGCGTCTCCGAACTCGGTGACGACAGTTTGGTTATCGCAATGAAACAGTCTGTGCTGGTTGAAAAAAGATTCGGTTTTATGAGCCGCGCCAAAGAAGTGATATACAATGCGTTGAAAGAGAATGGCATCACCATCCCGTTCAACCAAGTCGATGTACACGTGATTAATGACGACAAATAACACTTGGCCAAATCATGTACTACAAAGAAAAGTGAATAAGTCGTGAGTAAGAAGAGTCTGATCTGGAAAATACCCTGCATCGTTGTCGGTGTCATCTTGGGGATAGTGCTTTTACTGCTGATCGCGGTAACGGTCATCCTGGTGACGCCCGGCGCCCGCACGGCCGTCCTGCATAAGTGCGTGCAGATAGCCAACGAGCGCACCGACTTCGATGTGGATCTGGGACGACTCTATCTTTCTCCTTTCCATCACTCTCCGATGATTCTCTACCGTGCCTACAAGGGCACCGAGGACCTGCCACTTCACGTCGAGGTGGACAGTCTCTTTATCGGTCATCGCGGGCAGGACACGCTGCTCTACGTGCATGGCTTGCGTCTGCAAGGTTGCATGAAAAAACCTGGGGATGGAGTGTCATCCAATGATTTCCTGGCCCGCAACATCGTGGTGGACCAACTGTTGCTGGACGAAGCCACGGTCCACTCCGACACCCTGATAGCCGCCGTAGGCATCGACGCTATTGTGGGACATCTGAATGTGAAGAGTCCTGAGCTCAACATCGCGAAAGGGAAATACCCGCTGCACGGCTTGAGGTTGGCGGATGCCTACGTGGGCATTGAACTGCGCGACACCGAGACTGAGGACGAGGACACCACCTCTACCCCAATGGCCTTCGATATACCGGACGGCGAGCTGCGCAATGTTCGGTTCGTGCTCAATCCGATGGGACTGGACATACGTGCCGGTTCCCTGTCCACGAACGTGTTGGCAGACGTAGGGGGCAACCTCTACGATGCCCGTCGCCTGAACATTGGGAATGCTTCGCTCACACTCGAGTCGCTGCACCTGCCCTTTGACACGATCCATGGCGATGCACGGGTGGATCTGAACACCAATTTGATTACGTCGAACCGATTGTACGCCCGCTCCGACGAATTCGGGGCGAAAGCGGACCTCAAGTCCACGATGCTGAATCTGGAGACGATGCGGGTGGACTTGGCTGGCAATGCGGATTATCGCGGCAGCAAAGCGAACTTGAAAGGATTCTATGACATTGATGATGAGATGTATGACATGTTGGTGAACGTGGAGCAGGTGAATGCAAGTCCATTCCTCGATGAGAGTCACCACGTGGAACTGGCTGGCGAGATTCATGCGCATGGAAAAGGAATTGATCCTAAATCCCCCGCGATGAAGTGCAAAGTGGCTATGAACCTGACCAACTGCATCTATGACAACATCAATGCTTCCGGTCTGATCCTTGACGCCGAATTGGCCAATAAAACGGTGGTCGGGAACCTGCATTTGCCGGTCTCGATGACAGACAACGACCTGCGGCTGAAGGCGGAATCGGAACATCAGTTCTGGGCATCAAATTTCTTGACACCGGAAAAGATGAGTGTGGACTACCACACGCAGATGAAAAATGTGGTGGCACACGTGTCGGGCGAGGATTATAACCTCGACTATCTGAACCTCGACTTCACGACAGACACCGCCACATCGCTCTATTTAGTCACCCAAGGGCTCACCGTCGATGCACAAAGTCCGATGCATGCACTCCGGCTGGTGGACGATGTTCAACCGGTACTGGGAGTCGTCACCGACACAACGTTTGTAAAGTCCATCGTCTCGTTACAAGACCTGACGATGCTGGACACGCTCAAACGGGTTTTACCGGATCTACAAGCGGAAATACAGCTGAAGCAAGGAAGTCCCATTCAAGGTATCATTGAGGGGCTCGGGTTGGACATCAATGATGTGACAATGGTGCTGAAATCCGATTCTCTCCAATCCGATCTGGCCTTGGACGCTTCCGTGCCGTATATCGACTATGCGGCCGACAGTACGGGATTCCACCTGCCTGCTTCCACAGCGGCCGTGCGGATAGGCATGACGGAAGGCAAGACCACCATCTCGCTCACCGCCAATGCCCTGCTTACCGATGGCGTGATGGATGTGGAGGGCCTCTGCACCGATGCCAGGCTGAACCTTAATCTGGAACGGAACGGGCGCGAGTTGCGCGGAACAGGACATCTTGCGTTAGACAGCCTCATATACGACAACATGGATCTCGGAAACCGCACGGCGGACATCTGGATTACGCCGTCGGAGCAGTTTGACAATGCCATTCGGGCAGATTTACGGTTGGACGACATCCCGCTTGAGCTGGTCAACAACATCCTTGATATGGAAGACATCGACCTAGATGGTATCGTGAAGGTGAAGGCTTCCGCAGACGGTTTGCCTGCCCAATTGGATCTCTCTGCAGAAGTGCGGCCGTTGGATGTATTTGCCTACTACAAACCATACGATGTGGGATTTAATTTGGGAGATACGCCCATCGTAATGGAGCATAATAATGTAAAACTCAACGATGTGCGCATCTATAGCATCGATGGTTCCTATCTGGCGCTGAACGGTGGAATGGATCTCAACACGATGCATCTGGATGTCAATTTGGCTGCCGACAGCTTCTCTCCAGCGAAATTGGATCAGGGCGGACCGTTCCCTGTCTATGGAGAATTGGCCACCGATATCCGCGGACGGGTGACCGGACCGCTGGACAGCATCCGCGCCGACGTGGATGTCACAATCCTGCCCATCACCGACCTCACCTATCCGATAGACGAGAAGAATCTGGCGCAATTCAAACCGTACGGAACGGTCAATGCGCAGTATAACACCGCTGACGGAGATCTTAATCTAGGCGGAACAATCCATGTGGACGAAGGATTGGTCCGCTATTCGCCCAAATTATACCCCATGATTCCTTTCCATGTGGATTCGGGGAGCCATGTCACCCTCAACGGTCCCATAGGCCAGACCATCCTGAACCTCTCGGCTTCGCAACAGGTGAAAGCGGATGTGCAATCGGCGGGCGAAGAGACACGCCGTGTGACCTTCAACACGGGTGTACGCGTGAAGGGCATACTCGATTCGATAGGGCTGAGCACCATAGGCTTCTTCCTCGAAGCACCGGATGACGAGACCATCTCGCACGAACTCGCCTCCATGGATGAGGATACCCGCGACGGTATTGCAGCCGTATTGTTAGCGACCGGAATGTATATGGGCGAGAGCAACGTAGCGGCACAGAAGGATGGGTATGCCCTGTCCAGCATTATCAACAGCCGTATCAATGCCGCTATGGCGAATTCCAAGTTAGGAAATATCGTGGATGTGGATATCAGCAGCGGACAAACCACACATGCGGCCGGCAAGACCAACGACATGAACATCGCCATCAGCAAGAGCCTGTTCAATGACAAACTGCGCATCACGGTCGGCTCCACCATTTCCGACAATCCGGAGGTCAACAAGGCCAACGGGTTGCTCAGTCATATATCCGCGGAGTATAAACTGACCAAATCCGGAAATGTTTTCTTGCGTGCGTTCTCCCAGCGCGATTATGAGAACATCTTGGAAGGCGAACTCTACAAGTCCGGTATCGGTGTGGGGGCCACCAAGCTATGGAAGCACAAAAGTTACATGCGTTCCTTGGGCGATTCCATCACGCGTACCTACAACTTCCTGGCGGATGCAGATATCACCTACCGTTCCAACAACAGCCTCGGTCCGAACCTCACCCTCGCCCATTCGATAAAGAATCTCTTTGGACGCGGAGAGACCTTCACGGTTAAAGGCTATGGAGCGTACTATTGGGCGTTGCGCAACCGGCAGCCAGGCGACCCGAAAACTTCCGACACCTACAAATTTGGTATCGACGCCGCCCTCATCTTCCCTTATCTGCACTGGGCGGGGAACAACAACCCCGACGGCGACACCCGTTACCGACTCGGATATAAATACGAAAACATTGCCGGTGGATACGGTGTACACAAGTTCTCCGGAGCCTTCTCGTATTTTATCCGCACGTCTCAATATGTTACACATGTCTTCACTCCGGCCTCGCTCTCTATAATCAAAGTGAAGGCCGAGACGGAAGAGTTGATCAATGAAGCAGCTGAACATCCGGAACTACTCAAAGTGCTTGCCAGCGACGAGTTTATACCCTCCATCGGCTATGGGATCACCTATAGTGATTACCGCACCAAACGACCGGTCAACACCATGATTGACCTTGAAATCAAAGATGCCGGCAACCTGGTTAATGCCGTCTATTGCCTCTTCGGACATCCGTGGGGAGAGCTGGACAAACCGATTGCCCATATCCCCTTCAACCAGTTCGTCAGGCTGACAGCCGAACTGTGGAACAAATTCAACCTGACGGATCGAGTCTGCATCGCCACGCGTCTTTTTGCAGGCGCCAACTTCCCGCTGGGCAACTCCGAGTATGCACCGCTTTCCGAGTCCTTCTATGCCGGTGGTCCCAACAGTTTGCGAGCAGCCGAAGCCTACGCCTACGGACCGGGTAACTTCCACAGCTTCAAATACAACCAGAATTTCTTCCATGCCGGTGATGTCAAACTGGAGGCCAACTTCGAACTGCGCTTCCCTATCGTTTGGAAAATCAACGGTGCCGTTTTCTTGGATGCCGGCAACGTGTGGAACTGGCGCAACACTTCCGAACTCCTCAGTAGCGAAGATTATGCGGCCTATTGCGAGACGATGGGGCTCACTGAGGAGCTGCAGGACGGCATTATCGGAAATCCGAATATCGCGAAGCAGATCGCTTTGGGTACCGGTGCCGGTCTCCGTCTCGACATCGACGGACTCGTTGTCCGCTTGGACTTAGGTATCGGCATCCACGCACCCTACCAGACCTACAAATACAACAAAGACGGCACGCCTGATCTCACCCGACCGATCAACACCTATTACAACATTCCTTCTGCCTTTGATGGCATGCGTCTCAACTTCAGCATAGGTTATCCGTTCTAATGGACAGGTAAGATAAGCTATCCCCTTTTTTTATTAGCCCATAACCGTCAATTCACCATTTTTGGGTATGAGGGTATCAGGGTGACTTTTACACTTTTGCACCATAAAAATGTACGCTATGTGTAAAAGGATACCATTTACCTTATCTTTGATTTTATTATTTGGCTTACAGACAGTTATTGCACAGCAGACCGATACCATAAAAATCAAGGAATCGGCGGCTCCCAAGGGGAAATCGCTCGGCACACTCACCGTCGGCGGTTACGGTGAAGCCGTCTATAAATATAACTTCTTTAGCGACAACGTATTCCGCTATTCTCATGCGGAAAACTACGTCAATTCCAAGGGACACGGGCGGGTCGATCTTCCGCACGCCGTCATCATGTTAGGCTATGACTTCGGTCACGGCTGGACCTTCAACACGGAGATTGAGTTCGAGCACGGCGGCACCGAGTCGGCCGTGGAAGTGGAGGCCGAGGAGACCGGCGAGTTCGAGAAAGAGATCGAGCGCGGCGGCGAGGTGGCCTTGGAGCAGTTCTGGCTGCAGAAAGCCTTCTGGGGCGGGAAGATGAACATCCGCGCCGGACATATCGTTGTGCCCGTCGGTGGTACCAACAACGCCCACCTGCCCACACAATTTTTCGGGGTCTATCGTCCTGAGGGCGAGAACACCATCATCCCGTGCACGTGGCACGAGACCGGCATCGAGGTCTGGGGCCGCATCAAGGATTGGCGCTACGAGGTGATGCTCATCCCGTCGCTCAACTCCAGCATGTTCAGCGTTGCCGGCTGGGTGCACGACGGTTCCGCATCGCCCTACGAGTTCCGCGTCGCCAACAAGTTAGCTGTCGCCGCCCGCATTGACAACTACAGCGTCAAAGGTTTGCACATCGGGGTCAGCGGCTTCGTGGGCAACACCTTCCGCAACGATATCATCACCGACGAGAGTTCCTCGCGCTACGCCGACGTGCGCGGCACGGTGGCCATCGGCGGTCTCGACTTCAGCTACACGAACGGCGGTCTCATCCTGCGCGGCAGCGGTCTCTACGGCTATCTCAGCGACTGCGAGCTAATCTCGGTCTATAACTCCACCCTGCCCCACAGTTCACAAGCACCTTATCCGCAAACCCTTGTTGGGCAGGCTGCATGGAGTGCGGGCGGTGAAGTCGGCTATGACATCTTCCACCACTTCAAGAACCCGAAGATGGACCGCCACAAGCTCTACCTCTTCGCCCGCTACGAGTACTATGACTCCTACATTCCCGGCCACGCCATGACCGACTACGAGTGGACCAACCGTCACTGCATCAGCGGCGGCCTCAACTACAGCCCCATCAAGCAGATCGTCATCAAGGCCGAAGGCGGCATCCGCCTGCTGAAGGAGCAGTACAACCAGGAGCCCTGGTGCGCACTTGGAATCACGTGGGCTGGAATGTTCAGTCACGAATTCCACAAAAAGGGCTGAAAGCCCGACACATCACCGTTGTAGAGACGCAAAATTTTGCGTCTCTACCCTTGGGGACATCCAGAACAATAGTACAATCTAAAACCTACCAATATGAAAAAAACATTCCTCGCCACCATCGTGGCAATCGCACTCCTCGCCGTCGGCTGCAAGCACGGCGAAGGCAACTTAGTCAATGAAAAGCAGGTGCAGGTCATCGAGCAGTATGTCGATCACACCATCGCGCCGACCTACACCAACCTGGCCAACAACACCGAACAGCTGGTCAACGAGCTGACGGCTTTCCGTGCCAGTCATTCGCAGAGCGACCTGAACAAGGCCTGCGAGACCTTCCTCGCCGCCCGCGCTTGGTGGGAGAAAAGCGAAGCCTTCCTCTTCGGGGCCGCCTCCGACTTCGGCATCGACCCGCACATCGACTCCTGGCCGTTGGATGTGGCCGCCTTCAACACAATGATGAGCAACACCGCCCAAATCCAGGCCATGGATTCCGAAGACGGTGACGTGTATGCCGGCGAGCAGCTCGGCAACGCCCTGCTCGGCTTCCACGGCATCGAGTACATCCTCTTCCGTAACGGTCAGGTGAAAAACGCCGCCGAAATCAGCGACTTGGAGATGATCTACGCCATCGCGGTAGCCGGCGACCTGCGCAACCGCTGCTTCCAACTCGAAGTGAGCTGGATCGGCGACAAGGCCGCACAATCGCATCGCGACAAAGTCGAGGAGCTGGAACTCAACAGCACCGTCAACGGCGGCAGCTACAGCTACGGCGACAACCTCAAGAAGGTCGGCAACCCGGGTAGCACCTACGCCAGCAGCGTCAACGGCCTCATGGCCATCATCGACGGCTGCAAGACCATCGCTGACGAGGTGGGCACCTCCAAGATCGGTAAACCCTACAACGGCGAAGACCCCAACTACATCGAGTCGCCCTACAGCCAGAAGTCCATCGACGACTTCTACGACAACATCCTCAGCATCCAGAACGCCTACTACGGCGGCATTGAAGGTCAGCGCAACGACAAGCTCTCCCTGCACGCCTACGTCAAGAAGATGGACAACAAACTCGACAATGAAGTCGAGGAGGCCATCAACAACGCCCTCACCAAGATCAACGCCATGCCTCGT
>Ga0310694_10002871_pt1 | contig 17204 bp, 9 predicted proteins | sample 174DNAGHGhighgp2_FD_203884 | JGI IMG/M metagenome (GOLD analysis project Ga0310694, IMG submission 203884) | Sheep rumen microbial communities from Palmerston North, Manawatu-Wanganui, New Zealand - 1742 DNA GHGhigh gp2 (v2) (version 2) | ecosystem: Host-associated > Mammals > Digestive system >... | reverse complement strand
AACCTGACCTTACTAAGCAAGATTTATACTATCTTTTTCTTAGACGCTGCAAACTTAGAGTGACATCTGTGTAATCTGTGGTCGTTAAAAAGGGTGGGAAAGTTCAGTTAGGTTAATATCTTTTACCACCAAGACTGTGTTCAATAATGAACAAATCAATTGCAAAAGTATTAAAAAAGTATTACACACCCAATGTTTCTGCCTATTTTTTAGGCTGTGTCAAGGAAAAAGCTTAATTTTGCACCTCATTAGAAACCAATATCAAAAAGCCATTAATATGTTTGAGACACTCACACTTTCCGTTCTTTCGTGGATGCTCGCAGCAGTAGGAACGCCACAGGCTGCCGGCGAACCTTGCACCTTCAACGAGAACACCCGCTATTCCTCAATCGTCATCAACAGCCGCATCAACGATTTCAAGGCCAACACCAAGGCAGCTGGATTCGGGAAATACGACAACGAGGGGAATGTTATTGAGGAACCCAACGGCACAGCCAGCACACTCGACTACGTGCCTGGCCTCGTGGCAAAGGCTATTCTGGAGGCTGCCGACTACTATAAGGACAATAAGGACGTGGACGTGATGCCCTGGTACTATGCCATCAGGCACTACGGCAACACGTGCGACATACCCAATAACGGCAAGCAGGGTAAGAGCTTTGACGACCTGAACGGCGTGAAACTCTATTTCAAGCTGCAGGAATTGGCTGCCGACACGCGATTCACTGACAGTACGGCCTTAGCAACTGCAAAACAGCGCTTTGCCGATGCCAGAACGGGCTTTGCCAAAGCCAATGAGAACTATGTGATCAAGGAGAGCACACTGGCCGATGCAGCTGGCGGATGGTGGCACAAGTCATCGTACACCGACCAGATGTGGTGCGACGGTCTGTATATGGGGGCGGCACTGATGGCTCAGATGATCAACGAGGATAAAGACTATACGAAGTTGACCACTGACGACTGGAACCTGATTACCAAGCAGTTTACCATATCATGGAAATACCTGTGGGACGAGGATGCACAACTGCTCTATCATGCCTTTACCGCCGATCCCGCAGGCGAGGCAGCCTCGAAATGGGCAGGCATCTCAGCAGAAGAGGGAAAGGAGGTCTATCACTCGGCAGAGTTCTGGGGACGCGCAGAAGCCTGGTACTTCCTCGCACTGGTCGACGTACTGGAGCAGATGCAGAAGGCCAAGAAGACCGCTACCGCTAACTATAAGACCCTGAAGGGCTATCTCACGAAACTGGCTGCAGGCATTGCCGCCCGTCAGGACAGTAAGACGGGATGCTGGTATCAGCTGATGGCACACGACGGTACGTTCGTGGCATCCGACTATGACAGCAGCTACAGATACACCTCGGGACCCGTGAACAACTATCTGGAATCGTCGTGCACAGCCATCTTCACCGCTGCCTATCTCAAGGGCGTTCGTCTGAGAGTGCTCAACAAATTCTATCTTGATATTGCAAAGAAAGCCTACAAGGGATTGGTGGAACAGTTTATGGTTGCTGACGGCAACGGAGGGGTACACCTCGTCAGATGCTGCAAGTCGGCAGGACTGGGTGGAAGCAACTATCGCGACGGTTCGGCAGCCTACTACCTGATGGGTATGGACACAAAACCCACTAGTACCGAAGGCAGTGATTTCTATACAGAAGGAAAAGTGCTGGGGGGCTTTATCCTGGCTGCCACGGAATACGAACGGATGATGGACGAGCCCGTGAAAGAAGGCCCCACGATGGGATGGAGCTCATGGAACACGTTCGCACTGAACATCAGCGAGACAATCATCAAGGAACAGGCCGCTGCAATGGTTTCGAAAGGACTGGCAGCTGTAGGCTATGACCACATCAATATTGATGACGGCTACTTCGGCGGACGAGATGCCGCTACGGGACAACTGAAGATTCACCCCACCCGATTCCCCAACGGACTGAAGCCCGTGGTAGAGTATATCCATCTGAAGGGACTGAAGGCTGGCATCTACAGCGACGGAGGACATAACACCTGCGGCAGCTATCACGGCGGCGACAAGACGGGAGTCGGCGTAGGACTGTACGAGCACGACCAGCAGGACTGCGACCTGTTCTTCAAAGACCTGGACTTCGACTTCATCAAAGTGGACTTCTGCGGCGGCGACCCCATCCACAACAACGAGAACCTGGATCTTGACGAAAAAACACGCTACACAGCCATCGCCAAAGCGATCAAGAACACCGGACGCACAGACGTGCGCATGAACATCTGCCGATGGGCTTATCCTGGCACATGGGCCGACAAAGCCGGCTTCTCGTGGCGCACCACGGGCGACATCTACGACGGATGGAACTCGGTGAAAGGCATACTGGCAGAAAACCTCTATATGAGCGCATACAGCTGCAAGGGCCACTATAACGATATGGATATGCTGGAGGTGGGACGCTCGATGACCGCAGAGGAAGACAAGACTCACTTCGGTATGTGGTGTATCATGAACTCGCCTCTGCTCATAGGATGCAACATGAAGAATATCAACGCCACGGCACTGGAACTGCTGAAGAACGAGGAACTCATTGCGCTGAACCAGGACACACTCTACCAGCAGGCCTACCTCGCGGCAAAAGTCAACGACTGCTATATCTTGGTGAAGGATATTGAGAGGGCCAACGGCCTGAAAAGGGCATTCGCCATCTACAACCCCAACGACGGGGCTAAAACCGTGACGCTGAACTTCAGGGATATAGACCTGGCCGACAGCGTGAAACTGCACAACTGCTTCACCAAAAAGGATGTGGGAACATTCCTGGGCAGCTATCAGGTCACCGTGCCTAAACACGGCACCAGGATATATGTGGCCGAGGCCGGCTCGCGTATGGAGCGCACACGCTACGAGGCAGAGACGGCCTACAGCAAGGCCTACTCGGAGATAGAATGGAACGTATGCCAATACAGAGAGGCTTCCTTCTGTTCGGGGGGATACAAAGCGGGCTACATCGGTGGCAGCAACACGAACAACTACCTGGAGTGGCACAACGTGTACAGCAAGGAAGGCGGCGACTACCAACTCACCATCGGCTACATTTGCGGAGAGAGCCGCACCATGAACGTCTACGTGAACGGCAAGAGGGTGAAGACCTTCAGCGGATGCAACTCTGGCGGCTGGGATAAGGTGGGCAAGAAGACGTTCGACATCACCCTGGAGCCCGGCGAGAACACCATCCGACTGGTGAACACCAGCAATTGGCTGCCCGATATCGACTATATCGACGTGGTCAGCAAAGAGATTGTAAACGACATACACGCATCAAAAGCTTATCACCAGAAAGGCATTGTCTACAACTTGAGCGGGCAGCCTGCTCATCAAGCCAATGTCTCAGGTATCGTTATTGAGGACGGCAAGAAGATACTTAAGAAATAATCAAAGAAGGGTGCTGACATCAGCACCCTTCTTTGATTATTTAATCTTTGGTTTCAACTCATCTGGCGAGTCGTTGGTAAACATATTTACAGGCGGTGCCTGTTCAGTATAGAAATGTCGGATGGTTTCCGGTGCCAATGTAATGACAGGCTGGAAATCGTCGCTCTGCATATAGCCGAGAATAGCATGCCGCATCTGTCGGGCCACGATGCGGTGATCCAGGTCACGACTGATATCCATCGTGGTCATCAGCAGCTTGCCTTTCAGGACCTTGGCCTCAATCAGCATACCCAGTTTCCGGGACACATGCCAAGTGTCAATAGGCTGAACGGGCGACTGATAGTCCTTGGGAAGCTCCTGCAGATTCATCACCTGAGCACGGTTCAGCAGTTCCCACCAGTTGAGGTTAGCCCAGTCGTCAGTGGGGAATCCGTGCTTAAACAGCGGATGCGACTTGTCGATATAGGCTCCCGTAGTATGCGGCGGACGCATCTTGAACCACGACGTGTTCCAGAATACAGGCAGATAAGTCTGCTTCACATCGCTGCCCAGCGTCACCCGTCCGGCTGCTGTCAGCAAAACGGTGCCGCCCCGTTTCAATACCTTCAAGGCACGAGCGTCTATTGAGTCGGCGATGTAAGGGCCTTTATCATTTATCATTTTTTCTTTATCATTTAGCGAAGCGCAAGGATACACCCAGAAGTCCCAATGATTGTGCACGGCATTGCCAAAACGTACGGTAAGAGTCAGTTTCACAGGTTCCGTGATAGATTCAAGCGAATACTCCACCATGCCCAATGCATTATTCTTCCCAATACCGATACTGTCAGAGATGAGCGTGCCCTGATGATAAACCACCTGTTTATCGTCTTCTATACTATAGGTAATCTTGGCCTTGGCAACATACCCATAGAAGGCATTATATATTTCCAAAGGCACCCGCAAGGTCTCTTGACTGGTGAAGACGAACTTGGGGAAGCGAGCCAGAAGGACCACTGAGTTGCAGAACTCACGCCAGTCGCTGGCCGTGCAGTAGCCCTTCTCTTGCCAGTGTACATTCAGTGGGCCTACAAGGGCCGTGCCCTGCCCACTATAGTCGTTGAGCCCCAGAAGCTGGAAACCGGCATAGTCCTTGGTGCGCAGGTTACGCTCTATCTCGTATTTATAGCACAGTGTCTGCAAGTGTCCACTGGCCATCAGGAACTTCTCGGCCATTCGTTCCATGCCATTGTCACGCAGCATATCACGGAATATCTCGAAGTTGCGGGCTTTATACACTCCGGTGTACTGCGTTATCTCCTTGAAATCAGGGAAGGCGCACCACTGGCCTTGTTCATGAGCAATAATGGGCGAGTTATTAAGTGAAGAGTGAAGAGTGAAGAGTGAAGAATCGGCTACCGCGTCAGAGGGTTTGAAGTTGCGGGGGCGTTCTATCTGGGCATAGTAATCATCATTGCTCGAAGGGGCTTTGCGATCCCAGTCAAGTCCGCGTGCACCGCCCTTCACATGATACTCAGAGCCGTCGTCCCACGCCCATCCGCCGCCAACGCTGGCACCGCAATACACCTTCGTAGAGTCATACTCGTGCATCTGCTTCACCCAGTCGTTGCAATACGTGACCCAGTCGCCGGCAGGTTCGTTGCCTGCGGCCATCATCACAAACGAGGGATGGTGGCCGTATTCGTCGATGATACGCTTCGACTCCTCTAACAGATACTGGTCAATCTTCTGACCACGGCGCAGTTTCACCCCGTGATTAGGCCACGAGGGACCTTCGGGCTGCAGGTAGATGCCCACACGGTCGGCGGCGGTGAAAGCAGCGTCTGGCGGGCAATAGCTGTGGAAGCGAACATGGTTCAGCCCATACTCCTTGCATTTCTTGAAGATACGCATCCACTCATCCTCGTCGGTAGGCGGGTAGCCCGTCTCTGGAAAGAGGCAGTTCTCCACCGTTCCACGCAGGAACAACGGGCGGCCGTTGATATAGAACTGTCGGCCTTTTATCTTAATCTCGCGCAGGCCGAACTGCGTCTCATAGGCAGTCTCGCCAGCCTCTACCGTCAGTCGATAGAGATGGGGATGGAACTCGTCCCAGTATTTGACATCACGCCCCATGCGGAACTTAAACGTGATTTTGCGCCCCTCGGCAAATGCCGTTGAATTAGTGACGAACTTTCTCGTTGTTCCTTCGCTTAATTCACGGATTTGCGCCTTCACCTGATAATCGTACATGGGGAAGAAGCGAAGGCCATCGACATGGTTCTCCAACAGTACTTCCACCGTCACGGTGCCCTCGGCAGCATAAGGCAAGATGCGCACGTGACGGATGTTCAGTTTCTTCCACTGTGCCTGAAGTTCGATACGACCCGTGATGCCGTTCCAGTTGCCCTGCGTCTGGTCGGTCACCGAATGAGAATCCTGTCCCACGCATACGTTCTCAATGCCATTATACACACGGATGGCAATCTCGTTGCGCTCACCTTTCTTGATATATTTGGTCACGTCATAACGATGAGGCACCGACAGCGACATCTGATGACCCACCTCACGACCATTTACAAAAACCGTAGTCTCAATATGTGGCCGTTCCAAAAACAAAACAATACGCTGATCGCCCCAGTCCTTCGGAACATAGACCGACCGTTTGTACCAAGCATTGCCCACATAATGTTTCTCTGGTGTCAGGAAGAAAGGAAACTTCATCTGTCCTTTCTGGCGATATGGCTCCATATAGGGGTTGAAAAAGTACGATGAATCGTAAAGCGAACCCGTCCACTTTGTATGAACATCCACATCGTTGCCTTTGCCGTTAGTGAGCATTGAGCCAGGCAACTCCACAAAGTCATCATAGCGTTCTTCATCGCCCATACCAAACTCCCACAGCCCGGAAAGGCCAAGAATCTGCTGAGCTGCTGCATGGCCAACAGCCAATAGCCAACAGCTAATCGATAGAAAGAGGTATCGTTTCATAATCCTTCGTTAGTGAGTTCTACTCTCTTCACACTTTCGCCCGGTGTTTTATCAGCTTCACGTGGCAAGTAAACGGGCATATTCTCTTGCATAGGAAGGATTCGCAGTTCTAATTCCGTCACCCCTTTTGGCAGACGCCACAAGCCAAAGAGCATGGGGCGGCCATATTGGAAATGATCGGCCACCAACACTTTTCGCCCCTGCCCGAGGGGAGAGTCAGAGGGGAGGGAGGCATACAAACGTGCACAGTCACCTTGATAGGTGATTTTCAAGAGTGAAGAGTGAAGAGTGAAGAGTGAAGAATCGGCTACCGCGTCAGAGGGTTTGATACTATAAACAGCGGCCTGTTCGAAGTCCTCGTCTGTAGGTTCCTCTGCCACCTTCTGCACACCCATCGTTATCTTTCGCAGCGGTCCTGCCTCCTTCACTTTCGTTGCAACCAACGGGGATGCGGCAGCACATTTTTCACTATTCATTATTCCATTTTCACTTAAAAGCAGGTGTTCCGCTTCTTGTTGTGTCAGCAGGTAGATGTTCTGATAGACGGGCTTTGCGAGTCCATTTGCCTTCACGTTCTTCAATGTCTTTCCATTCATCATAGAGATGATGGTAGGAATGCCTGGGACTTGCATCATATAAATCTTTCCGTCGCGCTTAGCCACCAACTGAACTGTGGCATACTTGATACCATCGATATTCACGGGGAAGATAGCGATACAGCCAGCGGGGATATTTAGCTTTGGCAGTTTTACGCCACAGGCCTCCAACTCTACATTCTTCTTCTCGGAAAGGTTCTGCAACCGCTCGTAGTTATTTACAAAGATAAAACCACTATTATCCTTTGAGCGAACAGCCCAGCGCAACTGCGCGTCATCGCCCTTCTTGATATCCGGCGGAGCTGGGAACGATGCTTCCATCTCTGCCAGTTGTTCGCCCCAGTCTTGCATAAAGAGATGTAATGGGCGCAGGAGATAATAGTGGGGATTCTTCTGGCCAAACTCACCCAGCGGAGCTTGAAAGTCGTAGTTCTTAACAGGCATATCGTTGTAGTTCGTGCCTTGGGTGCGCTGGTTCTCGTTCAGATACGTCTTGCCTTCCGGATTCGTACCACCATGATACATATAATAGCCCAGCAGGTTAGAGCCAGAGCCCAACTTCACAACAGCCATCGAATAGGCATCCTCTGGATAGAGATAAGGACGGCGGTGATAGGCCTGCATCATGCCTCCACCCAGTTCGCAGGTGAAGTAAGGATAATCCTCATCCCCCTTGCTTACCTTCGCCATCTGGTCGCCCAATTGCTCCGTAGCAATGGCTGTACTGGAACGGAACGCTTTGAAGTTGAACGCCTTGTAATAGTTGCCGTCCGTCTCGCCCAGCGTACGGTCCCAGAAGCCATCGGCATAGTCGCCATAGAGAGGCAGCATCTCGCCAAAGGGAACGGGCGTAGCCAACTCTGGCCAACCCGTACGTGTATAGAACGGCAGGTCGAAACCAATCTTCGTGGCTATCTTCTTCAAGTCCATCAGATACTCGCCACGTCCTCTGTATTCATTATCAAACTGAGCCGCGATGACTGGGCCGCCGTCTTTCCATTGCAAACCTTGCACCTGTGTAAAGATCTGGCGATAAAGCCGTTCAGCATAATACAGAAAACGAGGATCTTGCGAACGCATCTTGATAGGCTTTGAAGCTCCCCCTCTCTCGGAGGGGGCTGGGGGGAGGCTCCACATCCAATCAGGGATGCCGCCATTGCGCACCTCCCCATGGCAGAACGGCCCCATGCGAAGCACCACTGGCATCTGCTCGTCCTTACAGATCTCGAGGAAACGACGCAGGTTGCGCTGACCGTCCCAACGGAAGATGCCCTCTTCCTCCTCCACATGATTCCAGAATACATAGGTAGCAATCATCGTCACACCACCCTCTTTCATCTTACGCACCTCCTGCTGCCATTCGTCGGCAGGGATACGTGAATAGTGCACTTCACCCATCACAGGCACAATGCGACGCCCGTCCATCATCAGACTGTGCTTATCCCATGTCACCACAGGATTCATAGCCTGCTCTATCTGGTCGGCAATCTGCTGCATACCCTTGATGGAAGGGTGACCAGCCATCTTATGAATGCCTTTCAGTTCAATACATTTCACCCCATAGTGCCGGCAGATGAGTTTTGAAGATTCTGTCACCTCCTTGCTCAACCCATCGTTCAGCAGGAAGTAGATGTCCGACTTCACATAATGCTTCGTCATCCAGTCCAGCATATAAGCCATTGCCGGACGAAAACTCCACAGGTCATCCTTGGTGATGTTCTCATATTTGAACTCACCAATAGGCGAATGAGCCCAACTGTCGTTCGTGGCACCAAAGATGAAGATGATATCTGGATTGCCACCCAGATTATCCATGCGCTTTGTAAACGAACGGTCGCTGTAGTCCTCCTTGTTATAACCTGTATTACAGATGGTAGAACCACTAAACGAGTTGTTCATCAGCAACTCCCAGCCTTTGCGCTCAATGAGCTGCGCCCACCACGTCTGCTCCACACGGTTCACATCCGTCTGGTTGGGGTTATTACGTTTGAAATACCAGATGGCATTTCCTTTGGGAATAGACCCCTCGAAGGTGGAATACGAGTCGCCCAACACGGCGACTTTCTTGTTTTGTGCGCCTGCCACAAGGCACATCAACAACAATATCGGTAATAAAAACAGCTTTCTCATGCTCTCTTATGATTGATGTCCATTGATTGTAATTCTGCAAAATAGCGTTCTGCCTTCTCGTGATCGCCCATGCCTTCATAACCCAAAGCAAGCATATAAAGACAATGGATGCGGTTCTTCACATCGAGCGAGTCGTCCCAGATCAACAAGTCGGGCAATGACACTGCAAAATAGTCCATCGTCTGATGCTCGAAGATGTGCTGTTTTCCATAATTGATGAGCTTATAACAAAGCCCATTGGCTTTTGCATCATCTCCCAACTTCCGATATGCCAATGCCGCATAGAAAATCTTGTCGGGCTTAGCATCATTATAGTACATCGCTGGTGCAGGTTCCTGAGGTCCCTTGGTAGCTTCCATCCAACACTCACGGGCATTTTCTTGCTGTCCCATCGCATCATAAGCGATGCCAAGATAGTAGTAGAAGTCATTCTCCTGAGCACCATAGAGTTTGCCCTCACCCAGATGATGAGGATACACCAAGCATTCCTGGAGCAACGAAATAGCCTCTTCATAGTTCTTCTTTTCAAGCGCTTGCTTCGCCAACTCCACCCTGCAGAACTGATACTGTGCAGGCACCTTACCTTCACCACCCTCCCAAGGATGGAACTGATGGGCATCGAGCTTCGCCTTGGCTTCCTCGTAACGACCGAGCTGGTTCAACAAGGTAATCTCTTCGAGTACGAGGTCATCACGCTGAGCAATCAGCTGCGGATATTTCTGCAGGAAGTCCAGACGCTGCTGATGCGGCTTTTGCAGACGCTTGTAGAGTTGGTCGAGCTCCATCAACACGCGACTATCCGTCTCGTCCAGATGGAAAGCACGCTCCATATACTCTAAGGCCTCCTGCTGACGGTTCTGCTTATTAAAGCGAGCCAACGCCAGGTTACGCCACACGGTTGGGAAGTCAGGATCGAGCTTAGCCGACAGTTCCCAGTTCTCAATAGCCAGGTCATACTGACGCTTGTCGTAGTAGAGGCATCCCAGATAATAAGGAGCTTTCGCACCCTTAGGATTCTTCACTTTGGCAGTCTCCAGAGCCAGCACATCCTCCAAACGGTTGGGGAAACAACAGTAGGAATCAGCCTGCTCGGCTTCCTCGTAACGACCTAAGTAATAATAGGTCATCGGACTCACAGCATCCTCGCCGATAGCAATATCCCAGATGGCACGAGCCTCGTCATAAAGACCTGCAGCGACATAGTCAAGTGCCAGTTCGTCATAATTCTGACTGCTCTTTCGCATCAAATCCTTCAACGTATCGATGCCTGTCAGCAGATACTTCTCATAACGACAACCATAGTTAAAGTGGTCTAACAGCAGACTCTCATCAATCCACGCCAACGCCTCGTCCTTTCTATCCAGCAGACGAAGAACGGCAGTCTTCAAAGCACGCGCTTTGTGGTTACAACTATTGAAGATGAGACTGCGGTTCAACTCGTCGAGCGCATCCTCATAGCGACCTTGTGCCGTACTGATACAAGCAGCCTCGAAATAGCCGGCATCAGCCCATACCTTGTTCCAAGTAGATTTCCAGAACAACTCGTATGCCTCCTGTTGGTCGTTTGGTCGTTTGATCGAATCTCCTAAACCACCAGATTTATATTTCAAGCAGAGAGCGAGGTTGAAGATAGCCTCTCCATCGTAAGGATTAGGATTACGTTTCTGCCAGATCTTCACTGCTTTTCTCAGGTAAGACTCAGCCTTATCGAAGCGTCCACGACGCAAATACCACAAGCCCGTTTGGTTCAGACAACGCACATCATTAGGATCACGACGCAGTGCCTCCTCATAGTAATCAAGGGCACTCCACGTAGCATGGCGATACTGCTCCAAGTGCAGGCCCGTCAGATACAGCTGGTCGTTGGTCTTTGTGTCTTCAGGCGAGAGTGCTGCTTCGGCGGCATCGGGTATAGGACGAATCTCATCGGGTTCAGCTTGCCAGATGAGAGATGAAAGATGAGAGATATGATTAGTCTTGGTTATTGAAAGTACCAAGTCGTTCAACGTAGCGCCTTTGATGTCAACCGCCTGTTCAAAGACCTCCTCAGGCGACAACGTCACCACGTTTTCATAATAGGTCTCGCCTTGTTTATTGCGTAGTACAACCTTCACCTCCTGCTTCGAAGTTGCCAGCACTTTGAAATTCACAATCTGAACACTCCCCTCTCCTCCGAGAGAGGGGGCGGGGGTGAGGCTTAGGATAAAGTCCTTGCTGGCCTGCTTCACCACACCCAGTTCACGATACGGCATAAAGTACTGTACGAACTGCTTTTCCTCATACGGCATCAGCCAAGTGAAGTCGGGCTGGTTCTCGGTATATACCCCCGCCATCAGTTCGATGTAAGGACGATATTTTGATTGACCATTGACCTTTGAACATTGAACATTATTGGCTTCCACCTCATTATGCGCAGCACAATGGTCAATGGTCAATGGTAAATGTTCAATGGAATCTGTAAGGTTTCTGTCCCACGCACGCCCAAAGTCACCATTACCCCACGTCCATTGTTTCTTTCCTGGCGAGAAGTGATGACTGGCCACATGGAGCATCCCCCCCTTGGTATCGTTCTCGTAACCACCCTCGAAGTCGTACTTCGAATTGACGGCCATATAGCTTGTCGGCACCTTGATATTACGGTAGTTCGAGATGTCCACGCCGGCCGAGTAGTCCATCTTATAATAGGTTCCCGTAGCGATGGGGAAACTGCTCACAGCACGCTTACCGTGATCAAACACTGCATTCACATCAGGTGGGAAGACACTCTGGTATTCGTCGTTCACCTCAACGGCAGGGTTCGCCCACCACAGGAAAGTCTGAGGCAGCGGTGTGCGATTTGACACACGGCCCTGAATCTCCAAGTATGCACAACCAGGTCTTAAGGTAAAGCCTGCCATACCTTTCTGGTGGAACATCCGTTCCATCTCGTTCACCCAGACGGTAATTGAGCCATCCTCATTCTCCACGATGTCGCAGTCTACGGGCAAATAGGTACTGGGACGATGGTGCTGCGGCCAGTTGAACTCGATGCCGCCCGAAATCCAAGGGCCAGCCAGACCCACCAGCGCCGGTTTGATGACGTGATTATAATACACGAAGTGGCGCTGTTTGATCTTGTCGTACGCCATCTGAATGCGTCCGCCCAGTTCAGGCATCACCATTACTTTGATATATTCGTTCTCCAGGAACACCACGTTCCATTCATGAGGCGTGGGTTCATCGGCTATCGACTCAATCACAGGATACGGATACACTACCCCGCTCGATCCCTGATACACGCGTTTCTCCAAGAATATCGGGGTTTTCTCGGCCTTTCCAATCTCATAGGTTGGAATAGTCACAATTTCTCTCCAAGCTTTGATCATATTTTAGTGAGTTCGTTTTCAAGTTCTTCTAATGACTTCCCTTTTGTCTCAGGACACCTCATAAACAGGAACACGAAGGCGCAGACACAGATGGCACTATAGATCCAGAACGTACCATAACTGCCCAGCGATGCGTTCATCGAGGGGAAAGAGAAGGTGAGTGTGCAGCAGCCCACCCACAGGGCAAACGTACAGGTAGCCATTGCCACACCACGAATGTGGTTAGGAAAAATCTCAGCCAACAAGGTCCACGTCACAGGACCCAGCGTCATGGCATATACAGAGATGGCCGTCACCACGAGCACCACCATCATCACGCCCTTCACCTCGAAGAAATAGCAGGTGCCCAGCGTCAGATAAATGAGTCCCAAACCTCCAGCACCAATGAGCATCAACGTGCGACGACCCCATTTCTCGATGGTATAGAGTGCCACAAACGTAAACGCTACGTTGGCAATGCCCGTAATGACGATATCGATGAACATACCGTCCACATCATAACCTGCGCCAGTAAAAATCTCCTGTGCATAGTTGAAGATGACGTTCGTACCGCACCACTGCTGGAACACGGCAATAACAAGACCCAGCAAGAGGACACGGCGATATTTGGCCTCCATAAGCCCCTCCCAAGGAGGAGATGTCTGATTACTTGTTGATGCTGTTTTATGTAACTCAACATCCCTCCCTTGGGGAGGGCTTGGGTGGGCTTGCAGGTACACAGGGCTCTCCGGAATCAAGGAACTCATCACCAGGAACAGCGCAGCAGGCACCGTCTCTGCCCAGAACATCCAGCGCCATCCCCAGGCTACGTTCCACGTCATGTTTGCTGCCACACTACTGTCGCGTGCCAACAGCATATTGACTATCTGCGCAGCGAGAATGCCTAGCACGATGGTCATCTGGTTCAGACTTACCATGCGTCCGCGGATATGCGCAGGACTCACCTCAGCGATATACATCGGCGAGAGTGCCGAAGCCACTCCGATACCGACGCCGCCTATGAAGCGTGCAATATTAAATAAGGTGAAGTCATTAAAAAGACCCGTGCCGATAGCCGATACCGTGAACAGTACGGCAGCGGTAGTCAGCAATGGTTTGCGCCCATAACGGTCGGCCAATGCGCCAGCCACCATGGCACCAATCAAGCAGCCCACTAAAGCCGTAGACATCGCCACGCCCTGCATCAGCGGACTGTTACCGATACCAAAGAACTGTTCATAAAAGGGTTTTGCGCCACCTATCACCACCCAGTCGTAGCCGAAAAGCAGGCCGCCCATCGCCGAAACAGAGCAGATGAAATAGATAAACGCCTTGCTGTTATTTTGCATTTCCTGTAAGGTTTTTAGTTTTCAAGTGCAAAGGTAAGCATAATTTTCTACATTTTGCTTTTTTCCCCGAAAAGTTTGGCGGTTCAGAGATTAATTCGTATTTTTGCAGATGGATAAAGTGACCCAGAACTATGAGTACGCAAGCAATGATACAACAGATAGCCGAATACTTCAAGACGCAACCCGTCCTGAAAGCATGGCTTTTTGGCTCATACGCACGTGGTGAAGAGACTCCAAGGAGTGATGTCGATATTCTTTTCGTCCCCGACTATTCAGGTAAGCCTTTCACGCTTTTCACCCATGGTGGCATGTTGATGGACTTACAGGAACTGCTTGGCCGTGAAGTAGATTTGGTGGTGGAAGGCACTCTTCGTCCCTACGCCGCAGAAACAGCCAACCGTGATAAAAAGTTAATTTATGAGAGAAAGAGCGAGGGATAAAGGAAGGTTGGAGGACATCGTAGAGTATTCCGCCAATGTGATGATGCTCATTAAGGGCTATTCATTCGAGGCTCTTATCAGCGACAAGCGCACCTACTATTCCGTCATGAAGAATGTTGAGGTTGTTGGCGAAGCGGCCTATATGCTTACCAAAGCTTTCAAGAAAGCGCATCCTGCAACGCCTTGGAAAGTCGTACAGGGCATGCGCCACGTGTTAGTTCACGACTATGCCACTATCGATGACCGAGAACTCTACAACACAGCCATCAACGACATCCCAGTGTTGCTGAAGCAGGTGGAACTTTATCTCGCAGAGACCGACTGGAACGAGTGGCAATCTTTGGCTGATGACTTCGAGGATACAGACGATGACGTGCGCAAAACAAACATTGAGAATGCCCGAAAAATGAAAGCCAAGGACTATGCCATCGATGATATTGCAGAAATTACAGGTTTGACGGCTGAAGAAATCGAGACACTTTAATTATTTGGTTATAACAATTAAATAAATAATGTCGAACCAAAACAGATTGCGTTTGAAACAATAAAGGACAAAAGACATATAGATATGAAGCGTTAGCTTTCTATTCTTGTATTCTGACAATTGGGGAATTAGAAGAATATGCACAAGAGTAAAAGTTGATGCTCACGTCAATGGCGTGGGCTTTTACTCGTTAAAGTGCATAAGGTTATCCCCAATACCTCAGAATACGTAGACGAAGTTATTAGTCCACGTTTTTTTTTCTGTCTTCACTCAAATGAGATTGGACTATTTCAATTATTCAATAACAACAAAACAATAAAAATTAAGAATATCAAGAATTTTTGGATGATGTTTGCTTTAGCAATAGTAAGTATTTGTACTATCAGTTGTGGTGGGGATGATGACGAAAGTGGCTCCAAAGAGAACCCAATATCTGCAAAGGATCCAGAAGGAACAATAATTGCTAATTTGACAAATACGTTTCATGGAACTGGTAACGGCTATTATGATGATGGAATTAGGGACATGAATGGTAAATTATATCATTATTTGGGCATGAATAGTTCTAATAATCTGCAAGCAGAAAATAATGAAAGGGGTTGGACATCCGAAATTGTAACTGTTGGAAAAGTAAATGGTTTGTCAAGTATAAAAGAAATTCCTGATAAAGGTTGGACGCGTCAGACAGCTGCCATTCCTGGATATGGATATGTTTATCGAGCATATTATGGTTATAATAGCCCCGTGAGTGGCGGTGTATATGCTAGAATATACATTGCTGATTATATGACATCAACATCTGGTGGAATTATGAGAATTACCATAAAATATCAGAATAATTGGAAACCAGAACAGGAATAAGATAAAAAGATCGCAGAGGGAGTTCTCATTGGTCATTTCCTACTCTATAGATCGACGGGGGCGGCATTCTCTCTGGTAACCCACTGATTCGTTTTCTTGAAAAAAGTAAGCGTACCCATTTTATCGCCTATATTGCTAGGAAAATATAACAGTTTATAAAGAAGGGGGACAGAATGCCGATGTACAGAGCATCTGCACCCTTTTTTAAGGGTAACAAGGGCGACAGAAAGGTGACAGGAATTTATGGGTACCGTCAGCCACATTCTGAGGTACAATGAACCCCATTTTGAGGTACAAACTGCGTCAGTTTGCTATTGCTGGCTGGAGGCAGCAGAGTTGCTGGCTTAAGGCAGCAGTATTGCTGGCTGGAGCCAGCACTAGAGAAGAGGGTCTCTTTGTACCATGATGAGTGTTTGTTTATACCATGAAAGGTATAAGCAAGTTCCACGAAACATTGATTTTGAGTGGTTCAGGCGAGGTCGAGTTCCACCGGACAATGGTCTGAACCAAATATCTCCGTATGAATCTTTGAATCTACGATGCGCTCCTGCAGTCGATTGGAAGTTACGAAGTAGTCGATACGCCAGCCTGCATTCTTCTGACGCGCCTGAAAGCGATACGACCACCACGAATACGTCACCTGCTCAGGATATTTCCAACGAAAACTGTCCGTGAAGCCTGCAGCCAACAGCTCTGAGAACTTCGCACGCTCCTCGTCCGTAAAGCCAGCGTTCATGCGGTTCGTCTTGGGGTTCTTCAGGTCTATCTCCTCGTGGGCTACATTCAGGTCGCCACACAGGATCACGGGCTTCTTTTCATCCAGACGCTTCAGGTAACTGCGGAAATCATCCTCCCACGTCATGCGATAATCCAAGCGTTTCAATCCGTCCTGCGAATTAGGCGTATAGCAACAGACAAGGAAGAAATCCTCCATCTCCAGCGTCACCACGCGCCCCTCATGGTCGTGCTCCTCGATGCCGATGCCATAGCTCACATTCAGCGGCTTGTGCTTCGTGAAGATTGCGGTACCAGAATAGCCTTTCTTCTCGGCATAGTTCCAATACGACTCATAGCCCTCAAACTGCAAGTCGAGCTGCCCCTCCTGCATCTTCGTCTCCTGCAAGCAGAAGAAGTCAGCATCCAACTCACGGAAAATATCGCTGAAGCCCTTGCCCTCGCAAGCCCTCAGTCCGTTCACGTTCCAAGAAATCAGTTTCATTGTTGTTTTTTTAGTTATTTCTTTGCAAAGGTAATGCAAACAAAGTAAAGCGCCAAATTATTTCACATAAAGATGTCACCCTATATGCCATCATTGAAAACAATCCCAATTTATGCATAAATCCAGCCAATTTATGCTTAAATCCATGACATTTATGCATAAATTCGTTGCAATATGGTCTATTTCACTCAGTAATTCAGTCTATTTCACTCACTAATTCAGTCCATTTCACCAAGTAAAATAGTCGATTTTACAATTCCTTCTTTTGCGAATTTCTAATAACTAATTCAAGTTTCCCACCCTTCTTTTCCTACCACAGATTTAACAGATTTACTGCGAGCACTCGTGGGTCTTCGACCGCTCGGCATCCCGAAGGGTGACGCTTGCCACTGGAAGGACGCAAGAAAT
>Ga0310694_10002870_pt1 | contig 17206 bp, 18 predicted proteins | sample 174DNAGHGhighgp2_FD_203884 | JGI IMG/M metagenome (GOLD analysis project Ga0310694, IMG submission 203884) | Sheep rumen microbial communities from Palmerston North, Manawatu-Wanganui, New Zealand - 1742 DNA GHGhigh gp2 (v2) (version 2) | ecosystem: Host-associated > Mammals > Digestive system... | reverse complement strand
TATCTTCCGGGAAATAGCCGACGAATGTGATGCGGTGGTGTTTACCGGAATATCCGTGTCCGCGCACGAAGAGTTGGGCGGTACCGGTTTTGCCGGCGATGGAGACGAGGTTGGATTGTGCCTTGCGACTCCATTGTTTCTTGGCCGCTGTACCGAGATGGTCATCCCAGACCACATCGTGCAGGGCGCCTTGGATATCGCGGAGGGTGGAACGGGAACAGATGGAGGACTTGACCACTTCGGGTCGGAAAGTGCGTTCGTTCTCGCCGTTCTGCTGGATAGCAGTGACGAGCATGGGTCGCATCATCCGTCCGCCGTTAGCGATGGCGTTATAGAACATGAGAAGCTGCATCGGACTCATTTCAACCGAGTAGCCGTACGACATCTTACTGAGCGTGACGGTATCTTTAGGCACATCGATACGCGCTTTGTCGGCACCCGGTATCTCGCAGTAGAGGCTGTCGAGTAGGCCCATGCGTTCGATCTTGCGCACAAACTTCCGCGCCGAGCCTTCGTAGCTACGCGTGATGAGTTTGGCGAGCGCTATGTTCGAGGACACAGCGAGGGCGGAACGCACGGTGAGGACGGTATCCATGGGGTGGGCGTCGGTATGCTTGGAATTGCGCATATAGACCCAGGGTTGGCGGGTGACGGAGACGGTATCATCGATGGAGATCTTACCGTCATCGAGGGCCGCCATGAGGGCGATGGTCTTGAAAGTCGAACCGGGTTCAACGCGTTGCACAGCATGGTTCTGGCCTTCGAAATACTTACCTTCTTCCTCTTCGGACCGGTCGATATTCGCGATGGCGCGTATCTTGCCTGTCTGGGTCTCCATCAAGATAGCGCAACCCCATTTGGCATGCCGTTCTTTGGTCTTGGCGAGCAGGGCATTCTCGACGATATCCTGGAGGTTGGCATCGATGGTGGTGACCACATCCAGACCATCTTTGGCTTCTTCGACAGGAACGGACTCATTGCGTCCACCGATACGCTGGATACTACTCATACCGTCTTCGCCACGCAGTTCTTTATCGAAGCGTTTCTCGAGCCCTGAGTTACCACTTCCTCCTTCGCCGTAGATGCCACCGATAGTACGGCTGGCGAGGATCCCGTAGGGTTTGATACGGCGGTGCTGGTCCTCAAAGAAGATGCCACTTTTGTATTTGCCTTTCTTGATGAGCGAATTTTGTTCGAGTTCTTGTCGCTGCAAGTAATTGATACGATGATCGCACACTTTGAGTCGTTTTTCTCCACGCAGGAACGCCCGGGTGATACGGGTCTTGTAATCTGCCGCGGAGTGGTCGCCGACGATGCGGGCGAGGTCGGCCGCGAGGGAGTCGATATGGGTGGTGAACTGTTTGTCGTTATTCTCATGCAACGCAGGTACGCGTGTGTCCATATAGATATAATACTGAGGCATGCTGGAGGCGAGGAGTCGACCGTTGCAGTCGAGGATGTTACCACGGGTGGCTTTGATGGGACGGTTGGTGGGAACCTGTTTTTCCGCCACCTTGAGCCACTCGTCGCGTTCTACCACCTGGACATAGATGATTTTTCCGAGCACTGCTCCGAAGCCCAGTAGGATGACGATGAAGATCATCGCAAATCGCCACACGGTATTTCTTTGTTCGTCGCTCATTTGATCTTTGTCGGTGGTATGGTGTTTTCTTTGAGTTCGCTACCGTTCTGTTGGAGTACCTCGATGATCTGACTCTGGCGGGTAGCATTGGTCAGTTGGGCACTGATGGTCATGTAACGGAACTTGGCATCGAGCATCTCTTTCTTGGTGTCGGTGAGGCGGTGCTGCTGTTTGACGGCTTGGTAACCGGTGAGGATATAGAGGAAGACCAGTCCGATGATCAATGCGATCAACGGGTACTGCTCCCGGATAGTCTTGCTACGCAGCACTTCTCCGTTCAGCCAGGATTGTATGGTATGGGTGTCGGCCAATTAAAGTTTAAAGTTTAAAGTTTAAAGTTTTTTCTCCGCTATCCTTAATTTCGCACTTCGTGCGCGGGGATTACGGGCTATCTCTTCGGGGGAAGCTTCGCGTCCTTTCTCGATGAGGGTGAAGGGCGATAAGTTATTCCCGTAGAAGTCTTTTTCGATGGTGCCTTCGAGGTTACCGCTGCGGAGAAAATTCTTCACCAGTCGGTCTTCGAGCGAATGGTAGGTGAGTACGGCGATGCGTCCTCCGGGTGCGAGCAGGTCGCGTGCCGCGACAAGCATATCGCGCAGGGCACCCATCTCGTCGTTCACTTCGATTCGCAGCGCTTGGAAGAGTCGTGCCAGTTCTTTAGTCATCTCCGTGGGGATGCGGGAAGCAGCGACCAGGTCTTCGGTACGCAGGATGGGAGTTTGGGTACGGGTTTTGCAGATGTTTCGGGCGATGGTGCGACCGTTTTTCAGTTCCCCGTAGAGCCAGAAGAGTTGTGCCAATTCTTCTTCGCTGTAGGTATTGACGATATCCGCCGCGGTGCGTTTGGCTGTTTGGTTCATCCGCATGTCTAACGGCGCAGAGAAACGAAAACTGAATCCTCGCTCCGGACAGTCAAAATGGTGAAAACTGACGCCGAGGTCGGCAAGGATACCGTCGATGGCGGTGACGCCGTAATAGTCCATCCAATTACGGAGGTAGCGGAAGTTACTATGCACAAAAGTCCATTTTGGATCATCTATCGCATTGGTCAGTGCATCGGAGTCTTGATCTAGGGAATATAGGTGTCCTAGGCGTCCTAGGTGTCCTAGGATAGCTCTCGAATGACCACCTCCACCAAACGTGACATCGACATAGGTGCCATCGGGTTTGATGTTCAAACCTTCGATGGTCTCCTTAAGCATGGCCGGTATGTGATAGATCTCAACCATAAATCCTTTCCGAACCCCCCGAAAAATAAGGGCTGCAACGGTACCGTATTGGGTGATTATTGCGTGATTATTGCGTGATTATTGCGTGATTGACTCATTTTTGCTCTCAGTCGTGCCGCTAACTCGCTTTGACTCAGTCGTTTGGCAGCAAAGGTCTCCGGTGCCCAGAGTGCAAAGCGATTGAGCATACCGACAAAGAGGACATCGCTCTGTGCTCCGATGGTCTCGAGGTTCTTTTTCTGCAGCAGGATACGCCCTTGACCGTCAAGTTCGAGGTACTCGGCGTCCGCCATAAATTGCATGAGAATCAGTTGGTCCTCGGGGTTCCATTCATCGAGTGCTTGACGCAGTTCTTCCACTTTCTCATTCCATACCTGTTCCGGATAGAACATGAGGCACTCGTTGTCGGTATCGCGACGCATGACGATGCGTTTGCTTTCTGCTTCGACTAATATCTTACGATACACAGCAGGCACAAAGATACGCCCTTTCTCGTCCAATCGTCCTTCTATATTTCCAATGAAAGTTTGCATAATCTGAATACTGAATACTGATTACTGATCACTTTTATTAAAATTCGCTGCAAAGGTACAAAAAATTTTTGATATTCACCACATTTCCCCACAAAAAAAATTATCAATTGTTTTGTCAACAGGGAATTGACATGTTTGAAGTTGTTTGGAGGCGTTGTAAATCAGTGTGTTAACTGACTTATTAACATTTTAATGAAAAGTGGGGTAAAATGGGGGAAAGGTCTTGATGGGGTGTTGAGAAGGGGATGGAAAGGGTACAAAAAAAGAACGCGCACATATGCGTACGCGTTCCTTATAAATATATGCGCGAGTCTTATACGACGCCGCTGAAGCCCATGAAAGCCATGGCGAGCAGACCTGCGGTGAGGAGTGCGATAGGTGTTCCTTTCATTGCCTCCGGCACTTTTGCGAGGGCTAACTGCTCGCGGATACCGGCAAAGAGGATGAGTGCCAGACCGAAACCGAGTGCGGTAGCGAACGCAAAGAGGGTACCGGTGAGCATACCGTGTTCAGCACCCATCGGCAGTTTCTCCGTACCGTTAGCCACAAGGATAGCGACACCGAGGATACAACAGTTGGTGGTGATAAGCGGTAAGAAGACACCGAGTGCCTGATAGAGGGACGGACTGATCTTCTTGAGGATGATCTCAATCATCTGCACGAGGGCAGCGATGATGAGGATGAAGAGGATAGTCTGGAGGAACTCAAGTCCCCACGCCACGAGTAACATCTGCAGCAGATAGGTAACGACGGTAGCGAGGGTAAGGACGAATACCACAGCGGCACTCATACCCATGGCGGTGTCGATTTTCTTGCTGACGCCCAGGAAGGGACAGATACCCAAGAACTGGCTCAATACGATATTATTAACAAATATCGCAGAGATAAATATCAAGAAGTAAACCATAATTATTTTTTCTGTAATTTGTTAATAATGACCATTAAATACGCCAGGGCGATGAAGGCACCCGGGGCGAGGACGAAGACGAGTGCGCCGTAGTTATCCGGGAAGAGGTGGAAACCGAAGCAAGCACCTGTTCCGAGTAACTCACGCACAGCGCCGAGCAGCGTCAGGGCGAGGGTGAAACCCAGACCCATACCGATTCCGTCGAGTGCACTGAGACCTACGCTGTTCTTAGCCGCAAAGGCTTCGGCACGACCAAGCACGATACAGTTCACTACGATCAGCGGGATGAAGAGTCCGAGTACATCATAGATAGCGGGCAGGTAGGCCTGCATGAGTAGTTGCACGAGTGTCACGAAAGTAGCGATGACGACGATGAACGCCGGGATACGCACTTTATCCGGGATGAGGTTTTTCAGGAGCGAGATCACTACATTCGAGCAGATAAGCACGAACATGGTGGCCAGACCCATGGACATACCGTTGATAGCACTGGTGGTAGTGGCCAGCGTAGGACACATACCCAGTACAAGGACGAAGGTGGGGTTCTCTTTGAGAATACCGTTCACCAATGTTTTCAATCCATTACTCATATACTACCTCCGTTTCTTTTTCTTCGATAATTACTTCTTCTTCTTCTGCAGCCTCTTCTTTATGTAATTGGCTGGCACCGGTGTGGGCTTCTGCACCGAACTGTTCTGCATAGGCTTGGTTAACCGCCTTGAGGAACGCGCGGGAGGAGATGGTAGCGGCTGTGATAGCATCTACATCACCTCCATCTTTGCTGACGGTAAGGTTACCGGCTTTCCGACCGATGATGTTCTGTCCGGGTTTGTCGGCATTCTTGAACCAATGGGTCATATGCGAACCCAGACCCGGAGTCTCTTGGTGTTCGAGGATCTCATAACCGAGGATGTTTCCTTCGGCATCAAAACCCACCATGACGCGGAACTGGCCACCGAAACCGTCCACCGCTGCTTCGACCGCTACACCGTCTTCATGTCCGGCAAGTACGGCTTTCTTGGCTGCCTCTTGTTTGGCTATTTTCTGCGCATTGATATTTTCCAGCGTAAGGATATATACGCCGGCAAGGGCTCCTGCTGCTACCATAGAGATGATAACGAGGCTAAGCACCATGTTTTTGAATGTACTTTCTAACTTTGCCATAACGTACCTCCTTATTTCTTTTTCTCGCCGAAACGTTGCGGACGAATCTTATTCAACAATGGAACGCAGGCGTTCATGATCAGGATAGCAAACGACATACCTTCGGGATAAGCACCCCAGGTACGGATCACCATCATGATGAAACCGATACCGACACCGAAGATGATTTTTCCCCATGCGCTCATCGGGCTGGTCACATAATCGGTTGCCATGAAGAATGCACCAAGCATCAAACCTCCGGTCAGCAACTCATAAGCTACGTATTGGCAACTATCCATGCCTGCCGGAGTACCGATCCATGCAAACAATGCTACGGTAGCAATGATCGATACCGGTATATGCCATGTGATCACTTTCGTGCAGATGAGGAACAGACCACCGAGAATGAGCGCTAACGCGCAGACCTCACCAAGCGAACCGCCCATAGCTCCTAAGAAAGCATCCTTGAGAGCCGGGAGTTGGTCCATCACACTCAGGTCACCTGTCTTGGCGATATGCTTGAGATAATAGAGCGGGGTAGCACCTGTCTCTGCATCCAGATAGGAGGTAGCAAAACCATGCGGTGTGGGCCAGGTGGTCATCTGTGCCGGGAAGGAGATGAGCAGGAACACACGACCTACGAGGGCGGGGTTGAAGGGGTTTTGTCCCAGACCGCCAAAGGTCATTTTCCCTACACCGATCGCAACTACAGCACCGATGAGAACGATCCACCAGTCGAGACTGGAGGGGAGGTTAAAGGCGAGCAGCAGACCGGTAAGGACAGCTGAGAGGTCGCCGATAGTGCATCTTTGCTCTTTGAGCAAGAAACGGCTGATGAGCCATTCGGTAAGCACACAGGCGCATACCGAGATAGCCGCCGTGATAAGTGCTCCTACGCCGAACTCGAGTACGGATACCACATATGCTGGCAGTAACGCGAGGATAACGAGTAACATGTTTCTGCGAACACTGTCACCGCTATGCGCGTGAGGAGCCGGAGCAACAATGAAATTCTTCATATCGTTAATTCTTTAAATCTTTCACTCTTTAATTCCTTATTTTTTCTCAGCTGCTGCAGCAGCGGCGCGTTCGCGAAGGATAGCACCGACTTTGGCTTTGGCAGGACGGATACCGTCGAGCAGACGACGATGGGCGGGGCAAGCGAAGACGCAGCATCCGCAGTCGATACAATCCATGACATCGTGCTTCTCGCAGTCTTCCCACATCTCGAGTTGACTCATGCGTTGGAGCAGATAGGGTTCGAGTCCCATCGGACAAGCCTGTACGCACTTACCGCAGCGGATACAGTTCTCTTCCTCCGGACGGATACTCTCTGCTTCAGGCAAGAAGAGCAGACCGCTCAGACGTTTGTTGGCAGGCATGTTCTCTATATGATCCATCGCACGACCCATCATCGGACCACCGCCGATGATCTTACCGGTGTCAGCAGGAACACCGCCGGCGAGGGCGATGACCTCTTCGATCGGTGTACCGAAACGAACGCAGTAGTTACCCGGTTTGGTGACGTTCTTACCCGTTACGGTCATCACACGGCTGATAAGCGGTTTATTCTTCTGCACCGCCTCATAGACGGCATATATCGTAGCGACATTATCTACGACTGCACCCACTTCGATCGGGAGTGCACCCGAAGGTACCTGACGACCGATACAAGCGTCGATGAGTTGTTTCTCACCACCTTGCGGATATTTGAGTTTGAGTGGCATTACCTCGATACCCAGTTTGGTCTGCGCCAGTTTGGTCATGTGTTCGATCGCATCTTTCTTGTTATTCTCGATACCGATGATGGCGCGGTCTACACCCAGGGCGCGTTTGAGGATCTCGATACCCACGATGATCTCCTCGCCATGTTCGAGCATGAGTTGATGGTCGCAAGTGAGATAGGGTTCGCATTCCACACCGTTCACGATAAGCACTTCGGCTTTCTTACCCGGCGGTGGTAACAGTTTGACATGCGTCGGGAAACAAGCACCACCCAGACCTACGATACCGGCTGCGGCGATCTTATCGATGATCGCCTTGGGCTCCATCGTGCACGCACGCTCCAGTTCGGGTGTGCGGTCGATCTCGGGCAACCACTCATCCCCTTGTACATCGATGTATATCGCTTGTCCCGGGGCACCCCATGCATCGGTCCAGTCACCGATCTTGGTAACCGTACCGCTGACGGGTGAGCAGATGTTCGCACTCACGAACCCACCGGCTTTGGCCAGCAGTTCGCCTACTTTCACTTTCGCTCCTACTTCCACCACTGCCTGCGCCGGTGCACCGATATGTTGCACAAGCGGGATGATGGCCTGCTTGGGCAGCGGGCACTCCGTAATAGGCTGGTGAGCGGAGAATTGTTTGTTGTCACGCGGATGAACTCCGCCTATCTTGAATGTTCTCATAATGCTAATGATTTCTTAACGTTTTAACCGTTTAACGTATTCCCAGGGCAAGCGGGAATATCGCTCTCGGTGTAGCCAACGCTTTGATCTTCTGAGCAATAACCGGATCGAACCCTTTCTTCTCTCCGTCTTGTGCAGGCGCTGCAGCCGCTGCTTCGTCTGCCGGAACGAGAATGAGTTTCACTTGTTCCATGGTCGGTTCACCACCCACCGGGCAGGCCAGACCTTCGATGCCGTTTGCTTTGACGCACGCTTCTGCGAAGTTTCGACAACCGGCAAATCCACATCCGCCACAATTTGCTCCAGGCAACACAGCGGTCACCAGGTCAATGCGCGGATCTTCTTCCACTTTGAAATACAGGCTGACCACATACAGCAGACATGCTGCCAGGAAGGCGATCACACCCAGTACTCCCATCGAAATCAGAATTAAATTCATGTTGTTTGTTATTTTAAGTTGTTATAGTTTTCTTGCCGTAAAAGTGAACTGTTTCTGCAGTTTGTTGCGGAAGGCATTCAAGCCGATGTAATAGAGCGCGATGCTGCAGAGGGCGAGGGTACCTACGATCGCTTCGCTCCAGTTGGTAAAGTAATCGAGACCGGCTATCACCGCCATCATCACCACGAAGGGCAGGATGTAGGCCAGCAGCACAGCACGCCATGCGAGTCGTTCGCGTACCTCTACCTCTACGCGGTCCCCCACCTGCATCTTCTCCAGCATCACCGCGTCCATCTCTTTGGCCTGACTTTCACTCGACATGCACATCGATCGTGCCTTGCAGGCAGAGCACGCACTGGTCTGCACGATCTGCACACGCGCCATGTCTGCATGGATGCTCAGGACGATGCCTTCATGTCGAATTAACTCTTCCATAGACTAATCGGCTGCAAAGTTACTACAAAAAATTCAAATACACAAGTATTTGCCTAAAAAAATTTATTCTGCAAGCAAATTGGCTATTTTTTGCTGCAAACTGTCACTGGCAGGAACTAAGGGTATGCGCAGGTTGTTTTCTATTAGTCCTTTTTGTGCCAGTACGGCTTTGATACCTACGGGATTTCCTTCTGCGAAGAGCAGATGAATCATCTCTTGGTATTTCGCTTGCAGGGCTTGGTTCTTGTGATGCACGATGGCATGGAAATCTTCCGGAAAGGCATTCGACGCCACCGATATCAGTCCTGCACCACCTGCTTCCATGATTTCGCAGGCGATACCGTCATCACCGCTGATGACAAGAAGGGGCTCTTGACTCTTGACTCTTGACTCTTGGCTCAAAGCGATTAATCGCTTGATCTGCTCTATATTTCCGGAGGCTTCTTTGATGCCGATGATCTTATCGGGGTGCGCGTTGTATATCCGCAGCACCGTTTCCGGCAACAGGTTGACACCCGTTCTACCCGGTACATTATACAGGATGACAGGCACAGGTGATGCTTCGGCAATTACACGAAAATGCATCTCTAATCCGGTTTGATTGGGCTTGTTGTAGTATGGACATACGGAAAGAATGGCAGCGTAATCACGTTTTAACTCTTCTTCCATTTCCCTTAATTCAAAATATACGGCCATCGTGTTATTGCCTCCGAGACCAAGTACAAGCGGAATACGACCCTTGACGTATTCTACTATATGACGTCTCACTTGTTTCTTTTCTTCGGCAAACAATGTTGCTGCTTCACCTGTGGTACCCAGTACGACGATATAATCGACGCTGCCTGCAATTTGAGTATCAAGCACTCTATCTAGTGCCTCATAATCAACTTCAAAATTCTCTTTGAACGGTGTGATGAGAGCTGTTCCTAAACCTTTAATCATTGCTTTTGATAGTGGTTAAATACCGCATGATCTGGTCGAAGAGCCATGACGCTTCGGGTTTGGCATTCTCCGTGTCCAGGTCGGGTAAGGAGAGTAACATATCGTGTATCCCTTCACCGAGATTGAGTCCTGCTTTGAAGGACGCATTGGTGTACAGGGCGATGTAACGAAGTGGGAGAAGGGGTCGCGTGGTGAGGTCGATCAGCAGGTCGTAATGTTCGGCATGCAGGTCGTTCAACACGTCCTCACGGGGTTTACCGTAGAAGGTATAGTCATCCAAACCCAGGATTCGACTCTGGGGTAAGATGAGGGTCTGGATCTCTTTTTTCGCCAAATACCCCCACATGGTGACATCCATCTGTTTGCGCAGCAAGTCTTGTCGAATGGTCTTGATCGCATCATTGCGTTCGAGATAATCGCTCTCGTAGATAATCATGATCTTGAGCGGTTGGTCCAGATGCGGAAACCGCACCTCCCGTTCCGGCATCCGTTTGCGCAGGTAATCGAAGATATATTGTTTGATTTTCATCATTTCATCATTTCATCATTCCATCATTTTATCATTCTATCAATCCATCATTCCATCATTTCATCATTCTATCATTCCAAGGAATTCGTCTTCTGTTACGAGTCGAATTCCTAAGTCTTCGGCTTTTTTTCGTTTTTCCGGACCCATGTTTTCGCCTGCGAGAATGAAGGAGGTCTTCTTGCTTACCGACCCTACATTCTTACCGCCGTTCGCTTCGATTATCGCTTTGTACTCGTCGCGAGAGTGTTGCGTGAATGTACCGGAGATGACGATACTGAGGCCGACTAACTTATCGCTGGTGGGTTCGGGTGCCGCTTCTCCTTCCATCTGCAGACCGGCTTTGCGAAGGCGGTCAAGGATCTCGAGATTGCGGATATCCTCGAAGTAATGAACGATGTTTTCTGCTATCTGCGGTCCCACATCTTCGATAGCACACAGTTGTTCAGTGGTCGCCCATTGGAGTGCATCGATTGTGTTGTAGCGCCGGGCTATTTTCTTGGCGGTTGTCTCACCCACCATGCGGATACCGAGTGCGAAAAGAACCCGTGCCCACGGTACGGTTTTTGAGGCCTCGATACCGTCGAGTATGTTCTGTGCCGACTTCTCTCCCAGGCGTTCTTGGGCTGCGATATCTTCAAGTTTCAGATCGTAGATGTCGGCGATGTTATGCAGCAGACCTTTCTGGTAGAACAGATCGATCGTCTCTTCACCGAGTCCGTCTATGTTCATCGCCTTGCGCGATACGAAATGTTCGATCTTACCTTTTATCTGCGGAGGACAACCACTCTCGTTCGGACAGCGCCAAGCGGCTTCACCTTCTACGCGAACCAACGTTGCCCCGCACTCCGGACAGGTGGTGGGAAAGGAATACATCATTCCATCATTGAGCGACGAAGTCGCGCTCATTTCATCATTTCTATCTTCTCTTCCCGTTATTTTCGGGATGATCTCCCCGCCTTTCTCTACCCACACGCGGTCACCGGGTCGGATATCGAGTGACTTGATGAAGTCTTCGTTATGCAGGGTCGCCCGTTGCACCATCGTACCGCTTAACTGTACCGGTTCGAGATTCGCTACCGGTGTCACCACACCCGTACGACCCACCTGATAGGTGATCTCGCGCAGCAATGTCAACTGCTTCTCAGCCGGGAACTTATACGCGATGGCCCAACGGGGTGTCTTGGCGGTGAAACCCAGTTCTTCTTGTTGGGCCAGATTATTTACCTTGAGAACGATGCCGTCGGTAGCGACAGGGAGGTTCTTTCGCTCCGTATCCCAGTACGCGATATACGCCATCACTTCATCCACCGAATGGCATACTTTGATGGCATCGGAGATCGGAAAACCCCATCGACGGGCGGTGTCGAGTCGTTCATAATGGGTAGCACCCGGTAGGTTCTCACCCAACATGTAATACAGATACGCATCCAACCCTCGTCGTGCCACTTCGCGTGGGTCCTGCAGTTTGAGTGTACCCGATGCCGCATTGCGCGGGTTGGCAAAAAGCGGTTCTTCTTGTTCTTCCCGTTCTTTGTTCAGTGCTTCGAACCGTTCCCAAGGTAACAGTACTTCGCCTCTTAGCTCAAACCATTCCGGTATGTCGGTTCGTTCGATGCGCCATGGGATAGACGGAATGGTCTTGATGTTATCGATCACATTATCTCCTTGTTGTCCGTCCCCTCGTGTGAGGGCTTTGACGAGCACCCCGTTTTCGTACCATAACGAGATCGACAGACCGTCGTACTTCAGTTCGCAAACGATCTCCACACCTGCCGGTAACTTACGAATCCAGTCCTCAATCTCTTCCCGGGAATAGCTGTTGGCCAGTGAGAGCATGGGGTACTTATGGCGGACTTGTTCAAAACCTTTCTTGCCTAAATCGGACCCCACATGTTGAGTAGGGGACTTGGGGTCGTACATATCGGGAAACATCGCCTCCAAGTCTTGAAGACGATGCATCTTGAGGTCGAACTCCCGGTCCGACATCGTGGGGGCATTGAGAACATAGTACTTGTAGTTCTGTTCCTCCAGTTCTTTACGCAAGGCCCTCAGCTCCTCGCGTTCCGGTGCTTCTATTTCCGAAAACAGATCCACTAACGCACAATGAATTTATAGGTATAGACTTTAAAGTCGTAATACACATGCAGGATATACATGCCCGACAGGGACGGTAACTCGATCTTCTGGTGGCTCTCCTCGATGCTATACACCGCCTCGGACACTTGTTGGCTAAGGGGTGTCAACGCTTTGATCGGATGACCGTAAATGTCATAGATGGCGTAGTAACTGTTCGAACCGTTCTTGAACGCATTGGAGATCGTCAGGAAGTCCGCTTCGCTATGGAGTACCTCAAAACTGTTGAGGATCGGTGAGGGATCGTATGTCAGCGTGTGGTCGAGAAGCAGCCCCACGAGCATGGGGTCATGGTCCGAAGAACGGAACATCGTCTGGTCGTTCGATTTATCGTAGGTGTAACTGTCCGACTCATCGGAATTGATATGGAAGGCAGCGGCACCCTTGACCTGCGGACGCAATGAACCGTTACACAAGGCATGGTCCAGATACCCGGCCTCACCGCGGTAATTGTAACTGTAACTGCTGTCGGCATGGAAGGCACGGTGCAGGTCGATCATACCGTTGTTGATCAGCAAGATGATGGGGTCTTCGTACCCGTACGAGTTAAGGTCACCCATCAGCAGGATATCGCTCTCTTGAATAAGACTGTTGCGCTGGTATGTGAGGTACTGGTCCATGACCGATTGCGCTTCTTCGCGGCGCGACTGGTTGAACCCCCCCTGTCCGTTGTCGTTCTCATAGCTGTCCAAACCCGAACCATTCGTACCTTTGGCCTTGAAGTGGTTGACGGAGAAGATAAACCGTTCGCCCGTTGCGATCTCCTCGAAGCAGATCATTTTCTTGCGGTTCTGCACGCGTGTGTCATTGTCCTGCAGTTTACCGATGGGTTTGAGTTTGTTCCTGTCATAGACAAACGCCGATTTGGTGTAGGTACCGCTGGCGCTACCGCCATCGTTGATATAGGTGTAGTTACGACCCGGGAGGTTGGTGTTCAGGTCACTCGCTATCTCCGCTGCGGCCTGCTGACCCTGCTCTATCTCTACCAGTCCGTACAGGTCCGCATTGATCTTCGCCAGCGCTTTGCTGGTCTTCGCGCGCTGTTTCTGATGGGCAGCATAACTGCTCGGACCCATACTGCCCGAACCCGTGTTCTCCGCCAAGTAGTACTCCAGGTTCATCGTACAAACCAAAAGACACTCGTCGCAGTCATCGATATTCACCATCGCGCGGATATCCGCGTTTTCCAGGTCTCGACGAGTGTTTCCTTCCAATTTGCCGCTGATCCATCGCAGACTCGAAGTGCTGTTTACATATGCCGTGAGGTTATAGATCTTCTGCCCCAAACGATAGTTGGCATCGCCCTCCGCGATAGGCACACCCGAGATAGAAATAGTGCCCGAGTTATTGCGATTCAGGATACTATAATAGGCATTACTGCCGGGCAAGGCCTGATTAGTAGGCGAGAAAAGGCGCCGCGTGGAGATCTGCAAACCGCTATAGTTATTGGTCACCACCATCGGGACATCGAAAATGACCGTCTGACCGATATAGGGTCTCAATGACTCCGGATTCCATGTCTCCGGATCATAAACCTGAATATGCACCTGGGCCGCAAGGAACTGACAAACCAGCATCCCGACCCACAAGAGCGAAAAACGAGCTTTCATGTATATAATTTTATTTTGCGCTGCAAAATTACAAAAAAAAAATCACATATGCAAATAAAAACGCGAAAAACTTGCATATGTGCAAAATTTGTTGTACCTTTGCAGCGAAAATGAAGACGAAGATGACCATAAAGGAGTTTTGGGAGCTCATCAAGATCCGCAAGTGGGGTAAATATGTGATTACCGTGCTGGCTTTTTTAGTGGTGTTTCTTTTTGTGGGGGAGCAGAGTCTGTTGCATTTTATCCGTCGCCATCGCGAGATACGCCATTTGGAGGAGCAGCGCGATATGTACCGTTCGGAGTCCGAACGGGTGGAGCAGGAGATTCTGGTGCTGCAGGATGCCGACAGTCTGGAGCGCTTCGCGCGCGAACAATATTTTATGCATACCTCAGACGAGGACATTTATTTGGTAGATGAAGTTGAGTAATATCATATTAATTATCGGCATTGTTATTTTGGCCGTAGGTGCAGGGTTGAGTATCGCGAAGATCGAACCTTGGGCGGACTATGTGCTCATTGCCGGTGCGGTGGTGGTAATCATCCGCGGGTTTATCCGAAATCACGAGCGAGATGATCGATAGAGTGCGATCCGAACATATCATTTTGGGTGTCGATCCGGGTACCCTTTTTATGGGGTACGCGGTGCTCCACACGGTGGGTCAACAGGTTGAAATTCTGGAGTTTGGTGCATACGATGTGCATAAACTGGAAGGCCAGTATCCGCGGCTGCAGAAGGAGTTTTTCTTCCTCCAGGAAATCATTGATAAATACCATCCCACCTCCCTTGCTATCGAGACGCAGTTTGTGGATAAAAACCCCCAGACGATGATCAAGATCGTGCATGCCCAAGGAGTAGCCATCGCGGCGGCGCTGAGTAAAGATGTTCCTATTTACGAGTACTCGCCGATGAAGATCAAAATGGCGATTACAGGGAATGGTCATTCTACCAAACAACAGGTAGCCGGTATGCTGCAGCGTTTTTTGCATATCCCCGATGAAGAGATGCCCAAGAAACTGGATGCCACCGATGCTCTCGGTATCGCGTACTGTCATTACCTGCAATTAGGGATGCCGGTGCCCGAAGGTGGAGCGAAGGACTGGACCACCTACGCCAAGCGTAAAGGGCTGACCGACAAAGACTTAACGGGTCCGAATGCCAAATTGATGGCTGCCCTCGCTTCCGTTAAAAAAACAAAAAAATAAAAAATTCTATCCCTAAAATTTGGTAGTCTCGATTTTTTGTTGTACCTTTGCAGCGCAATTCATCATTGAATCATTAAATCATTAAAACATTAAATCATTGAATCATTAAATCATTAAAACATTGAATCATTAAAACATTAAAACAATATAGTTATGGCTTACAAAATTTCAACTGACTGCATTGCTTGCGGTACATGTATCGATGAGTGCCCGATGGGTGCTATTTCTGAAGGCGAACATTATTCCATTGATCCGGAAGTTTGCACCGAGTGTGGTACTTGCGCAGATGTATGCCCGAGTGGTGCAATCTCGCTCTAAGCGTGACAAAAAGGTGCATTTATTAATCAAAAATGTGCATTTTTGAGGAGTTACGACCGTAATTCCTCATTTTTTTGCAAAAAATGTAAGGTAGGTATTGCAAAAACCAAATATTTTTCGTACCTTTGCAGCGTATTTTCATTATTTTGGAAAAATATGGAAAAAAATGTACCTGAAATCGAGCCAATAATCGACGTAGATGAACTGCTCGCCCCCTTCTTTCGGATCCACGATTTCCTGGTGGCGCACTCGTCGATGCCTATCCGGCGACTGTTGATGGATGAGATCAATTGGGATGATCGACTCATCGCTATCAAGGGTGGTCGGGGAGTAGGAAAAACCGACTTTCTCCTTGCGCGTGCGAAGGAGATCGAGACAGCGTGGAGGAATCAACCCGAGCCTGAGTACAAGGGGCGTCGTCCCCGTAAGTCCATCAAGGATATCCGTCCCTGTCTGTATGTCAGCTTCAATGACTTTTATTTCACCAGCCATACCTTGCTGGATCTGGCCGGTGCGTTTGCCAAGAGCGGAGGACAATATCTCTTCCTGGACCAGCTGTTCAAGTATCCCAACTGGTCGCGCGAACTGAGGCGCTGTTATTCCAAGTATAAAGACCTGCATATCGTCTTCTGCGCTACGCCCGTCATGGAGATCGACGAGGATAATCATACCCTCGAGGGAATAGTCAAGACCTATAACCTGCGCGGGTTCTCCTTCCGGGAGTACCTCAACCTGCAGACGGGTTTGCGTTTCCGTTCCTATACGCTGGAGGAGATCATCGATCGGCATGCTTCTATCTCTCGCGAGATATGCGAGCGCGTGCGTCCGTTGCAGTATTTCAAGGACTATCTCGACCACGGCTATTATCCTTCGTATCTCGAGTCCAAGTCGTTTGAGGCCTCGTTGCTGAAGGTGATGAACTCCCAGCTCGAGGTGGATGTGCTCATGATCAAGCAGATCGATGTGGCATGCTTGCATAAACTGCGTAAACTGCTTTATATCCTGATGCAAGAAGCGCCCTGTGCACTGAACATCAGTAATATCTCCGAGGAGATCGAGCTCAGTCGTGCTACCACCATGAATTATGTCAAGTACCTCAAGGACTCCCGCCTGATCAACCTCCTCTATCCCGAGGGAAAGAACTTCCCCATGAAGCCGACCAAGGTCTATATGCATAATACGAATGTCGCGCGCATGAACTTCACCCGTGAGCAGAAACCGATGGATCTGTACGAGACCTGTTTCTATACCTTCGTACACGGTGCACACAAAGTGAATGCTACCGAACGCTCCGCGATGTTCATCATCGATAATCAGTATTATTTTGATGTCAAGGAAAAAGCCTCCAGCCGCGATACGATTCGTCCTACTGCCGTAGGCGAACTCGAAACCGGTCGAGGCAACATGATCCCCCTCTGGCTCTTAGGATTCTTATACTAAAGTCGAGACTACATCGAGCCAATCACGTATCCCACCACACCCTATAATATATTATATATATTATCCCGTGATTTTGAAAACAACGTCAAACAAATTCAAACAACTATAAATAACAATTTATTCTTATGGCAAAAGAGAAAAAATTTATGACCATGGATGGTAACGCAGCTGCGGCGCATGTGGCTTACATGTTCACCGAGGTAGCTGCTATCTATCCTATCACGCCTTCATCGCCGATGGCGGAGAACGTGGACGAGTGGGCAGCCGCAGGTCGCAAGAACCTCTTCGGCG
>Ga0310694_10002869_pt1 | contig 17208 bp, 15 predicted proteins | sample 174DNAGHGhighgp2_FD_203884 | JGI IMG/M metagenome (GOLD analysis project Ga0310694, IMG submission 203884) | Sheep rumen microbial communities from Palmerston North, Manawatu-Wanganui, New Zealand - 1742 DNA GHGhigh gp2 (v2) (version 2) | ecosystem: Host-associated > Mammals > Digestive system... | reverse complement strand
ACGAGTACACTCTTTATCTGATATTCTCCATGCTCAATGTCTATGTGCGCACCCAAGTGAAATGTTCGGGAGGGCGCATCGACATGGTGGTCTTCATGCCCGACACCATCTATGTCTTTGAGCTGAAGGTGAACGGGACTGCGCAGGACGCCCTCTGGCAGATTGTCGAGAAAGGCTATGCCAGTCCTTACCTTTCCGACGGGCGCAACGTCGTAGTGGTAGGCGTCAAGTTCGACCCAGAGAAGCGCAATGTAACAGAGTGGACTTCTCACGACTGTCAGGCTTCAGTTATGAACTAATCATCTGATTGTACGAAGACAACAATAATGAGAACAGTAGCCATACTTTTAGCCACGTATAATGGAGAAAAATACATCAAGGAGCAATTAGAGTCCCTGGTGCACCAGACTTATCAGGACTGGCATCTGTATGTGCATGACGACGGCTCTCAAGACAATACGGTCAATATCGTAAGGGATTTCTCCACAGCTTATCCTGGCAAGATTACCATTATGGACTACCCACCAACGGGAGGGCCGTGCAAGAACTTTCTGAGTATGGTGGAAAAGGTGGAAGCAGCATATTATATGTTCTGTGACCAGGACGATGTTTGGCTGCCAGAGAAAATCGAGAAGACTCTTCATGTCATGCGACAAGCGGAAATTTCCCATGGGGCTGACACCCCTATCTTAATACACACCGACCTGAGCGTTGTCGATGAAAACAAGAACACCATTAACCCGTCATTCTGGAATTATTCTAAAATATATCCTCAGTGGTTTAAGAGTTACATTGATTACGCTGCCTTAAATCCTGTTACAGGCTGCACCATGCTCTTTAACGCAAAAGCGAAAGAAATCATCAAACGACCATACGACGTAGCGACCATGCATGATGCGTGGATAACATTTTCAGTTGCTGCCGCCGACGGAATAATTATTGGTTTGGAAGAGGCTATGATATTGTATCGCCAACATGGGAATAACACATTAGGGGCAAAAGATGCAAACAAACTAACTCTGTTATATAAAATCAGGTATTTTCTTGCTATCATTAAGCATAAGAGAGCACGCTTCAGAGAGTTCAATACAATACAGAAAATCCCTATTCGCGAATATATGGCTTCAAAAAAAAGATACAAGTTATTCGTGAAGAATCGATAATGTTTTGAGCTTGGGATTCTCATCGATTACAACCATTATGAAGTTTGTTAAAATATAGTTATTTTGATTAAGTATATGAAGTCGGTTTGCATATTAATGTCCACGTATAATGGTGAAAATTTTCTTCGTGAGCAATTAGACAGTCTGTTTCAACAGACATACTCTGATTTAAATATTGTTGTAAGAGATGACGGCTCTACGGATTCAACTCTGCAATTATTACAAGAGTATGCTGAGAAATATCCAAATCTACATTATTATAAAGGAGAGAATTTGAAGCCTGCGCATTCTTTTTTAGATTTAATGAGGCATGCACCGCAATCAGATTATTACTCCTTGTGTGACCAAGACGATGTCTGGCAAAATGATAAGATTTCTGTTGCCATTAATATGCTGAATAGTCAACACGCCGATTTGTACTTTTCTTCTTACACAATAGTCAATAAAGACTTGGCTATACTTAAAGAAAATATACAAAAGCCTGTTATGCGGACATTAGGCCAAGCCTTGGTTTTCGCTTCAGTTACCGGATGTACAATGGTGTTCACCAAAAAGTTACTTGAAATTGTAAATAGCTATTCGCCCACAAAGATTATGATGCATGATTCGTGGATTTACAAAATTGCATTAGCTATGGAGTATAACATTTGCTATGACGATAAATCTCACATCCTCTACAGGCAGCATGGGAACAACGTTATAGGAAGTCATAAAAGCTGGTTACAAATTTGGGAAAGCAGAATAAAAAGACTTTTTAAGGAATCAAGATTAAGGTATGATGAGTCAGAAAGCCTATATAAAGGATATGCTCATTTACTATCGCCAAGACAGTTGAAGTATTTAGAACTCCTGATTGATTATTATAAAAAAAGTATATGGGATAGGTTCCGTATAGCATTTAGTAAAAACTATCAGACAAACATTCTGAATAAAGACATACTTTTTAAGATTGCGATACTCTGTAAAAGATATTAAAAAATGAATAAAGTGTTGATATTACTTTCCACCTATAATGGGGAACGCTTTTTAGAAGAACAGTTAGATAGTCTCTATGCTCAAGAGGGGGTGGATTTTCATATCCTTGTTCGTGATGATGGGTCAACAGATAACACAATAGAAATTCTAAATCAATATAATGAAGAATACGGGAAAATGGATATCGTCTGTGGTGAGAATGTCGGAGCCAGCAAAAGTTTTTATGAGCTTTTAAAACTTGCTAGCGATCAATCGATGGACTATAACTATTATTCATTCTGTGATCAAGATGACGTATGGTTTCCTAAAAAGATGCTGAGAGCAATTTCTGCATTAGAGTCATCCGATAATATCTACCGTTTCTATTATTGCGGCTACCAGTTTATTGATGCCCAAGGAGAAAAGTTCGGGGAAATCCATCCAGAAAAGTCATCTTATAAAGTATTGTCTTTTCGAAACCCATGCATCGGATGTAGTCAGGTGTTCTCCAAAGGGATTCTTAGGAAATCACTCGATATCTTCAATGTGCTAAATAGTAAAACAATTGATATTGAAACTATAGGTTTGCATGATTTCTGGATTGCCCGACTATCTTATTACCTGGATTCTTTCATAGTTGCTGATCCTGACATAAACTTTAGCTACAGACAGCACGGTAGCAATGTGACTCATGCAACAGGAAAATCCAAGTTTAGGAAAGTCAAAGAAAAATATATCCTTTATACCAAAGTTATTCCTAATTCTTTTTCCAATAAAGCTATGTTGCTCTTACAACTCGAAAAGAAAGACATCTCTCAGGAGAAAGTAAATTTCCTTCAGAAGGTTGTTGAATATAGGCAATCCATAGCCAAAACCATCTCTCTAGCACTTGAATATTTGAAATTGTTTTGGAATACCCCCAGTATTGCCCTCTATGCTTTTATCCTAATCATATCTAGGCGCTTCTAACTTTTACCCAGTGGTTTAAGAAACACATTGACTACGCTGCCTTAAATCCTGTTACAGGCTGCACCATGCTCTTTAACGCAAAAGCGAAATATATGGTTTCGAAAAGAGCATATAAGACAATGTTGAGCAACAAGAACTAAGTACCTCTCACCTCCCCTTACTATGCAAATATCCATTATCATAGTTAATTTCAACACCTCTGCATTACTATTGCAATGCATTGAGTCCATATTCAAGAGTGTTCAAGGCGTTGGATATGAAATCATAGTAGCAGACAATGGCTCAAATGAAGAGCAGAAGTCGCTGCTACGCAACAGCCTCTCACCTCTCACCCCTCACCCTTCACCTCTCACCGTCATCGAGTTGCCGCAAAATCTTGGTTTCGGGAAAGCGAACAACGCCGCAGCAGAAGTTGCCAAAGGTGAGTATCTGTTTCTGCTAAACCCTGACACCATACTCTTAAACGACGCCGTCTCAATATTGTACAACTACATGGAGAAGCATCAGCATGTCGGCATCTGCGGTGGCAACTTGTTCGATTGCGAGATGAAACCCACCCACTCTTTCCACCGTATATTCCCCGGCTTCCTTTCAGAACTGGACTTTGCAACAGGGAAAGTGTACAGACGGGTTCGCTATGGCAAGAATTCTCAGTTCAACCACACGTCTCAGGCCCTTCCCGTAGCAATGATCACAGGGGCTGACCTGATGATTCGCCGCAGCGTATGGGACAAGTTGCATGGTTTTGACCCTGTCTTCTTTATGTATTTTGAAGACAGCGACCTGTGTAAACGATGCTCTGAATGTAAATATGACATTATGTCAGTACCGTCAGCTCACATTCAGCATCTTGAAGGAAAAAGCTTCACCGAATCCGAATCGCATTGCAAGCGCATTCTTGACGGGCGTTTCAAGTACTTCTACAAGCATCACTCCATCAGCTACAACAGGCTGACAAACCTCATGAATATATACAGTCTTGCTATGGCGACAATCCTATTTCGCTGCATCGGAAAGGAATCGGCTTCGCGAAATTACAGCCAGAGACTCCGCATTTACAAGGAATTATGCAGCAAGGCTCATCCCTGATTTTTTATTCTCCTTATTCTTTTTATTTTATGATAAAAGTACTCATCATTCATCCATGCGCAAAAAGCCGGGCTAACGGTATTTCCTCTCATTGCGACACCCTATATCATCTGTTCAAAGACGACAAAGACATTGTTGTGCTGAAGCCCGAAAACTATCCAATCAGGGACATAAAAATCTTCAACGGAGTATTCCGTTTCCGCAAACTGCTGAAAGCGGTAAAGGCAAGCAAGGCTGACATCGTTCATGTTCACGGCTACACCACGCTCCAGGTGGGGCAGGCACTGCTGGCTGCCGTCTTATGCCATAAGCGAATAGTTTATTCGCCCCACTGGCATCCTTTCTGCGAATTGCGCCGTCCTTTAGTGGCAAAGCTATTTTTCTATCTGACCATTGCCCCGTTGATCAGGTGTTTTGCCGCTTGCTGTGTGTGCATCAACAAAGAGGACACCACATTCATCAAGAAGCTCAAAAGGCCAGTATATACCATCGCCCATTGCCTCTCGCCTCTCGCCTCCCAACCCTCACCTAAAGTCTCTCAACTCTCAAAAAAATCAATTCTCTTTGTCGGACGGTTTGATGCAGCCAACAAAGGCATTGACTATTTGTGGCATCTTCCGGAAGACATGTATGACATACATTTGGTAGGCAAAGGGGAAATCACCCCACGTTCTGACATGCATGTTCACCAGGACATTCCCCAACCAGAACTGGCAAAGCTGTATCAGGACTGCTCGCTTGTGGTCGTTCCTTCGCAGTACGAGGCTTTTTCGCTCGTCTCGCTCGAAGCCCTCTCCATGGGCACGCCAGTAGTGATGTCAAACAAAGTGCGAATTGCCGATTACCTTGAGAATGTCAATGGTGTCTCCATATTCAAATACGGCGACTACGACGGATTCGTAAAAGCCGTACGTGACAGCGACAGTCTGAAAGTCAATGTCAGTCAGATCCATTCCATATTCTCAAAAAAGGCAATACGTTCCCAATATGCGAAACTATACACAGAGGCAGCACACATAAAAGCCTAGTAAGCGGTGAAATAAGAACCTAAACGATAGTCAAATTCATCTGGTGTAAACTTCACATAGCCACTCCAGGGGTAAAAAGTGATTTCGCCAAAGACAATGCGGCCTTTAATGTTGTATAAGTCGACCCTGGCGTATGGGAAATCCTCTGACAATTTCTCCGCCACTTTCACCATATCCCGGATGTTGTGTGGCAACTCGGGAGGAACGCTGAAGGTATCATGATCGCTATAAACGCCTTCCAAAAAACTCAGGTGCTCATCCCAAAATCCCCTGTGATGATCGCTATACCTACTTTTGTCTATCCATAGGCACTTGAACTTGCCATTGAAACACATGAACTTGAAGTCATCAATAGAACCGTCGGCATTATCCTGGTCCTCAAGCAGTTCTTCAACGATGATTCTGTTGGTCTTTATGCCGTAATAGGCCCATTCGCGCCCATAGCATGCCGCTACGACTCTTGTCCATTTATTCAGCAACGCTGATTGTGCCGGCCATGCCTTGCTGTCCTTCTCTCGCACAATCAGCACATTCCTGCCTCCTCCACCGCCAGTGGTTTTCGCCACAAACTTGGATGGTAGCGCCTGGAAGTCTATTTCATCGGCTCTATCGTAGCAGCCATAGCACGTGTTAAGAATGCGCTCCAAGCCTTTGCTCTTGACATATTCTCTCACTTCGAATTTGTCAACGCATCTGCACAAAAGGGGATTCCGATAATACATCTTATAAAGCTGAAGCTTTTCCGTATATCGTTGAGGATGCTTCATATCTGGCCAGAATCCCATCTTAATACGATATTGCAACTTCAGCATCCATGAATCTGGCACAAAGCTTAACGCTTGCAATATTGCAAAGCGTAACCTCTCACTTGATATGATTTTTTTGTAGTCCATATTATTTGGTTTTATACGGATAAGAAGACAAAGCCGTTGTCTTCATAAAGTAGTTGCAAATTTAGATAAAATTTTCGAGATTATAAGCCAGTCGAGATAAAAATGTGAACAAATTGCCCCGAAATACGTTCCCAATATGCGAAACTATACACAACGGCAGTACAAAAGACGGCTCTTTCGTTCGTTTGCCAGCTGACAGACGATTGTCCGTCAGCTGGCGAAAGCATGGTAAAAAACTAGTTGTAGACAGGTAACGATGCAGGGCTTCGCTGTTTCGAGGATCGATAAACTTTGGAGCCCTGTATCGTTACGATGGACCTGGTAACGGTTAAACAATTATAAAAAATCTGTTGTCTTACTACCTATAACAAGAATTATTTCTAATTTTGTGAGTTACAAACAAAAGTGGGCGTAGCTATGAGACTCTTAATAGTAGTTAATGAGGACAGATTCTTCCTTTCACACAGGAAGGATATTGCTATTGCCGCCCAAAAAGAAGGTATGGAGGTGAAAATAGTTTGCAAGGATACAGGGCGGAAAAAAGAGGTTGAAGCCTTGGGCTTGGAAATGATAGAGCTTCCTATTAATCCCACTGGAAGCAACCCTTTAGAAGAGATACGGACTTTTTTCTTTTTGCTTAAACTATATATAAGGCTGAAGCCCGATATAGTGCACCATGTAGGATTGAAAAACATCCTGTGGGGAGGACTGGCTGCAAAACTTGTGAAAGTAAAGGGAGTGGTAAATGCCGTCAGTGGCCTCGGTGTGTTGTTCTCCGACGAAAACTATAGTTTTCCAGCCCGCATGGCCATTAGGACAATGCGCTTTTCCTCGAATAGGAAAAAGGTGTCGCAGATATTCCAAAACAAAGATGATATGCAACTGTTTCAAGATTTGCATATAGCTATAGAGGAACAGTGCGAATTCATTAAGGGTTCTGGAGTAGACCTTAATGAATATGCATACACGCCGGAACCACTTGATAACCCCATTAGGGTTGTCCTTTCCGCCAGGATGGTGCGTGAAAAGGGTATTGTCACCCTTATCAAGGCGGCAGAGAGACTTAGGAGTGAGATGCAAGGCAAGGTGGTCTTCATGCTTTGCGGAGGTCTCTCCAATAACCCGAAGGGTATAAAAGAGCAAGAGCTGAAAGGATGGTGCGATGGACAGTATATCCAGTGGTTGGGCTATCGCAGTGATATGAAGCAGTTGCTGATGCAATCACATATAGTGGTTTTGCCAAGTTATTACCGTGAAGGGCTTCCCAAGTCACTCATTGAAGCAACAGCGATAGGAAGACCTATCGTCACAACTCATTCGTACGGCTGCAAAGATACCGTTGACGATGGAGTAAATGGGTTTCTCATCAAGCCTAAGGACTATATGGAGTTGGCCGAGAAACTCAGGATTCTGATCAATGACAAGGCCTTAAGGGTAAATATGGGAAAGAAGGGACGCGAGAGAGCAGAAAAGGAATTTTCCATAGACCACGTCATTGAAAGACATCTGGAGATATACCGCAAGTTGTATTACTCTTGAAGGTTATCAAGCACTGGCGTGACAGCAAAAACTATAGAAAAAACAAGGTAAATATATCGAATCACTACTGTCCACGGAAATTCGTTAACAATTACTTGAATCATTGATTTCCACAAGGATTTCTTCATCTCAAATAAGGTGTATGCCTTCGATTCCTCCACAATATCGCTATGCTTATCCGTGTTTTGGCGGACTAAGCTGCATCACGGCAAGGGTGGTGTCAAGTTGCATGAGCTGTACGATCTGAAGACCGACATCCTTGCGTTCTCCATTATTAACGTGAGTTCGTCTTCGGCAAGAAATTCTAAATTTGTGAATAATAATAATTAGATTATGATATAATGTCAGTTTGTTGCCTTATCTTTGCCGAAGTAAATGCAAAATGATATGAAGTTTAAATTTCTTATCCTTTGAAGTACTGTGTTGAAATACTATAAGCTGTGTTGTGATATCATAAAGAGCGATACACACATGAGCTTTGATACCGATTGCTTTAACCCAATATATACAAAAGACTTCTAAGAAAAAGGGCGCAAGCTGCTTGATGATGCTGAGCTCAGGCCTTCTTATCAGAAAGGGTGTTGCAAATGCCTACAATTACATTCACCGTAAGTTCCCAACTGAAGCGTTTCACATTCTCAAACCCTTTGGCTTGCATTGCAGTTCTACATTCAGTATGTTTATCAAGGAACTGATTTATGGCATTGCGAATACTCCCAATGTCATAGGGATTGAAATAGACTGCCGCATCACCACACACCTCCCTTAACACAGGTATATCAGACACCAAAACAGGACAGCCACAATGCATGGCTTCGATGAGGGGCAGGCCAAACCCTTCATAGACCGACGGGAAAACGAAACAAGAGGCTTGGTTATAGAGTCTTATCAACTCTTCGTCTGTGACTCTGCCCAAGAACTTTACTGAAGTTAATTGCTGAGAGCAGACATCGCCTGCCATGAACACTCTATTATATGTCCCTACAATGTACAGCCGACAACCATTGACACCTTGAAAAGCACTAATGAGGGAAGAGAAGTTTTTCCTTGGATCAAGTGAAGAGACAGCCAGTACAAAGGGCTCGGCAGATGGCCGTATGGAGGAATCTGGCTGGAAAGCCTCGTCGGCAGCACCATAGGCCACAGTGATGTGCTCTGGCTTTATGAAAGGATAGAAACGCAGAATTTCTCTTTTCGAAAACTTACTGACAGTCAGCACGTGCCTGGAAGTCCTGACTGCCAAAGGGGTCATCAGCTTATACCACCAATAATAAGCCTTGGAAAACCAGCGCGGGTTTTCCAGAAACGAAAGGTCGTGAATGGTCATCACCTTACTGCATATAGCTACAGGGCCTAAGCCCGTGAAATTCAGTAGCAAATAATCTTTCTTCCTGAAAAAAAAGAAGGGCAACACAAACTGTTCCCAGAGATGTGAACTGCCATAGCCAAAATAATCGATATTGAAATCACTCACATCATAGCATGAATAAATCGGAGCCTTAGGGCACACAAGGGTTATTTTATGTCCAAGTGATACCATTGCTTTGCATACCCTGTAAGCGTAGCGCTCAACACCAGACATCGGACGAATGAGAAACCGACCGTTCACATAAATAGTACTCATGCCACTTCAGGTTATAGTTCTTGATAGACACTCTCCATCATCTCAACAGCTTTCGACTCGGTAAAGATGCTGGATGCTCGCTGACGGGCAGCAAGGGACAGCTTTGCACGCAACTCACCATCGGAAAGCAGACGGTCGATGGCCTCAGCGTATGCCTGCAGATTGCCTAAGGGAACCTCCAGTCCTGTTTCATCCTTGATACTGACCCAGTTGACACCTGAGCCTTCCAAATGGAACACCACGGGAACACAGCCACAGTACATAGCCTCAGCCAAAGCAATGCCAAAAGCCTCGGCCTTGGTATTGGAGGTAAAAGCAAAGATATCAGCAGCATGGGTATAGCAACGCAGCTCATCAGCAGGAAGCATTCCCGTAAACTCCACTTTCGAAGAGTGGTTCTTGCTTTTAAGTTTTTCAGTCAATGGCCCCTGCCCTGCAATGATGAACTTACAATCGCCTTTAACCATCTGTGCTATCTCAATGAGCCAGTCTATACCTTTGTAATGAATGTGACGACCGATAAACAGCACCAGCGGCTTGTTGTCATATTTCGCCTTGATACTTGCAATCTTTTGCTCGTCGTCTTCCTTCAAGTCAAAGTCTGAGGGAACCATACCGTTTTGCACAATGGATATTTTTTCCCTGTATGCGAAGATTGGACTTGACGGATGGATATAATTTGGGCTCGTAGCAATGATTCTGGTTGCCTTTCTCAAAATATGACTTTCAAAAGGCTTGACAAACAGATAGGAAATGCCCTTTGAAAGAATGTCTGAATGCCAATGCAACACAAGTTTGGTATCTGCCCTCATGATTTTGGCCACCAATGGATATACAAAGGGATTAGGGCAATGCACGTGGACATATTCCGGCTCATATTCTGTCATCAGACTTTTCAGTTTCTCATAATAACCGAAGGCCACATCCTGACTCAGCAAAGAGAATTGCACTTTTACACGATAGACGGTGACACCATTGATCTCATCTACCTGATCCTTGCCGTCGGTGGCAAAACACACCACAACATTATGGTAGTTGACCATGCTCTCAGCTAACGACTTTGCCAAAGTTTCAATACCACCTAAATACGGATAATAATATTTTGAAACGTGCAGAATGGTTTTCTTCATAACACAATTTATTTTCAAATGCGGAGCAACACGATTTTGCTGCTGGCATTTATTTATGTCCATGTTGAATGTCTTCTAAAACAATACGCATATATAATCGCAATCTTTGACTGTAATTAGCAGCGGAAGTTTTTCTGCCGCAGCACTTACTAACAATCACTGCAAAACAGAGACTAAGTATGTTCATGCAGTCCGTGAGACTGTTATAGAACATGCCATGATGTTTACGAAAGAACGTGAAACGACCGTCTAAAATACGACGACAGTGTCTTTCCGACTCCACGAAGCTTCTACCTTCAAAATGTTGGATGCGAGCATCTGGTACACTCACGACATCGCGACCGTGCTGTTGGCAGCTCAAACACAGGTCAGCATCTTCGCAATACATGAAATAATCGTCAGGAAAACCTCCTATCTCATTCCACAATTGTCGGCTGATCATGATGTCAGCACCAGTGATCATGGCTACTGACAAGGGACGAGAAGTATGATTGAACTGACTATTCCTGCCGTATCGCAACCTGCGGTATATCTGTCCTGTGGCAAAGTCGAATTCAGACAGGAATGAAGGAAACATACGATGAAAAGAATGGGTGGGCATCATGTTGCCATCGTAAAGATTACCACCACAGATGCCTGTCTGGGGGTGCTTCTTCAAGTATTGGTAAAGTATAGTGACGGCATCGTTAAGAAGTATGGTGTCAGGATTGAGCAAAAACAGACATTCGCCTTTTGCACATTTGGCCGCTTTGTTGTTGGCTCTGCCAAAGCCCAGATTCTCGACAAGTTCGATTAATCGGAATCTGTCATCGCCCCGGAGAAAAGCCTTTTGTTCTTCATTCGAACAGTTGTCGGCCACAATGATTTCATAGGTAATGCCTTTTACTTCACGACAGATGGAGCTGATGCAATCAAGCAACAGCTGTGATGTGTTATAATTGACGATAAGTATTGACACCGCTATATTCATGCAGCTTCGAACTATTTCTTGATTTTATAACTTACACCATCCCTTATTCCCTTAAAAAACATTTTGAAACGTCCTATTTTGTCTTCTTCTGCGAGAACGAGCCTGACGAATTTCCACCAAAATATTTCCTTGTAAAACTTACGACACTCATAAGCTGTCATGATGTCACGATGTTTGCGATAACATATAATATGACTTCGCGTGATGCTGTAAGTTCGAAAACGTCCGTAATTATTGGTGAAGATGTGCAAGGGTCCTTTCCTCACAGGGTGACCTATGGTGTGATGAAGCTTACAGTCCGTGAGACAGGCTATCTGATGACCAGCCTTTATGACACGATAGGAAAGGTCGGTGTCAAGTGCATCCAGCGGGAAAGCCTCATCAGCGCCACCTATGTCGTCAAGAATAGTCACTGGTATGACAGTACCCGAATTGATGAACAGACGACGCTCTTGCACAGTTTTCTCAACAGTCCAGAAGTCGAAGCCTGTCACATAGGGGGTATAGACCCATATCTCACCAGCACTATAATGAGCCTCTATCTCCTGCCTGTAAGAAACGAAGTCAGCCCACTGGCTGTCTTGATCCATAAGAAGCAGAAAGTCCAAGCCATGCTCTTTGGCATAGTGCCAAGCAAAGTTGATTGCCTGTGCAATACATCGGTTCTCGCCGTCGCCTTTCCATGTGATTTTGTCCTTGACGTCATTCAATTCATTGAGTATCGTTGACCTAAGGTCTTTCTCCAGTGGCGAGTTGTCCCAAATAATGAGTTCATCCAAATCATAGACATACCGCTTTATGTTCTTTGCAGCATCCTGTGCATCGGGATTGAACAGAGTGACCAATCCTAACAACTTGTATTTGTGTTTTCTATTCTCCATATACCATTTGCTTTTCCGTTAAGAATTTTATTAAATTGAATGGCATTGACCACAATACCAGGCACATTGCAGAAGCACATGACTGCCATGAACCACACGATATTGTGAGTATAGCTGCTCACCGCCCATGCCAAGGGAATGAACACAACAGCCATGACCGTCATGTAAAGCTGCATGCGCAAGGCCCCAATACCATTAAGGAAATAGGAATAGCGAAGACTTACCACTAACAGGAAAACATAAACTGACATCATAGTTGTCATGGACAACGGAACCTCACAGGAATCACCTATCCACACATTATAAACCCACGGGGAGACAAGTGTCATTAGCAGAAGACCTACAGCAACAATCATCGTAAAGACACTCATACGGTGATTAGCCTTGCGAATCCAGTCGATATCGCCTCTTTCATAGGCATCGGTCGTGGCGTTCCAGAAAGGCATGCACACTACAGAAAATGCCACAAGCACAAGGCTTATGTAGCGATAGGCTATCTGATAAGGAGTAACCATCTCTGGTGTAAAGAATTTGGAAATGAGAAGATTAGCTGTCATGAACTGTATGACACCGGCTATCTGTAGCCAAAAGAATTTCACGCCCAGACTTCCCGTCTCCAACACAGAAGAGAGATTAACACATCTTAAAGCCGGACGCAGCATTGGGTAACGGATGTAGAAAGTGTAGGGATAGGCAAGCATATACACCAAAAGAGGAGCCATTGTGTTGGCAACAACGACATAAAGGAAAGTTGCTTTGCCTGAAATATAAAGCAGCCATGTGGCAATCAAGGCAACAGTCTGTCCAAGAGCTATCAACAGGTTGCTGACTGCGGGCATCTGCACGCCCATATAGACATTGCCTATGAATTTCAAGACAAAAGTCATGCAAACAAGTGTCACGGCACTCATCAAAGCGGGGCGAAGTTCGGGAACCAGCGTGGCTGAGACATTCAGCAAGGCATAGATATCAGTCTTCCAAACCAAAAGTAAAAGAACGAATAAGACAGGAAGAACAATACAGAAAAGCATGGCAACAGTGGAGCTGACAACCTTTTGTGCATCGCTCGTTTCGCCACGAGCCAAATGAACGGCCAACCGATTACGAAGGCCGTTGCCCAGCCCAATGTCCATCTGGTCAATCCACATCAACAAACTGCTTACTAACAGCCAGACACCATTTTGATAGACACCGAGACAATTCAAGGTCAGGGGTACCAAGAGCAACGCCACCACCGCTGCCCACCCCTTAACAAAGAATGAAGCCACGACATTCTTCAAGAGAAGACTGGAACGTAGATTACCTTTTCTTTCTTCTTTTTTATACATTTCCGCCATGGTTATTCAATCTCACGCACATTATCATCCTTCACATCCAACTCAAGGGCCTCATTGTGGGCTGTTGCTCTGAAATACACACTGTTGTCCTCGTTGAGAATGCAGGTGTAAGGGTAGAAGAAGTGATAGAAATATGTGTCTGTTGAATTGTAATAGTTCAGGTACGTAAGAGCTATAAAAAATACTGTTCCTGCAAGTGTCCCGAGCCGGATAATCAAATGCTTCTCTATGCGGAACAAGGTATATACAAAATCGGCTAATGCTATAAGATAGAAAATCTGTACATAGTTAAAGAAACGAATGAATCCGACCATAGCGCTGGCAATAATGCCAAGAAGAACCATGAATGCCATGATCCGCTCCTTTTTCATTCTCAGTTCTTCAGATGGCTCCATCAGAAGTGCCGTGTACATGATGATAAAGGGAAAGACCAGATAGGTCAAGGCAAAGCGGAGAAAACCGAAAAGATTGGTTGTCTGGAAAGAGTATAGTAGCACCTTCATGACAAATGCTCCTATTCCTCCAAGAGCGACTGTGACAACTCTCTGAAGCATGATATCACCGAAAAGCCACAGCGAGAAAGCCATGATGAAGGCATAAGCCAACGTCTTCCATGAAACAGAAAACCGAGAAAAAAGAATCAAAAAGGAGATAGCTGCAGAGACATGGAACATCAGGGCTATGGGAAGCATTACAAAATACAGCCATTTCTTCCCACTTAGATAGCCGTGGATACCAAAGAGAATAAACGAAAGGGCAAAGCCTTCGCGCATTACCTCGGTATTAAACACAAAGTATTGTAGCGTAAAGAAATAGATGAGCAGAAAGAGAAAATACCTATGAGTGTAGCGGCTCACCATGTAACAGACAGCAATGTTGATTGCAGCACTTTCTAACAACTGTACCGCATAAAACGAATTGAAAACGACCTTACAGACTGCATTAACAATAGTCCAAAGTGGCATCTGGCCCTTCAACATGATGTTGAGTTGGATGTAGTCTCCCAGTTCAGACAGACTGTCGGGGTAATAATTAAATTCTTCCAGATAAGTGAACTTATCAGCACCAAGACCATAACTGAATCCAGATAAGCATATTAGATATATACATAACAACCACAAACGATGTTCTTTATGGCTGTCAAACTCTTCTATACCGTCGTAACGAAATGACCAATAAACGGCTAAGAGTATGAATATAATATAGAATATGCTCATTGCTAACCTTTAGTAGAACTTCAAGAATGGGGTCAAAACCACTCTTTAATGGACTTACGGTTCAGATAAACGATTGTGCCAATAGTTGACAGGAACAGCATTAGTGCCACAAAAATCATGCGCTTAGGTCCGGCAGGCTTCACAGGCACGGTGGAATTCAGCAGCGTGGTAAATGCTGGTGTCTGCTCCTGAAGTTTGGCTTTTGAAGCTGTAAGCTGGGTGTCTATTTTTGTATAAATATTGTATTTGAGCTGCATCTCATTCTCCAAAGTCGCAATTTTAGTTCTCACACTCTCTGAGACTACATTATTGTTGGCATCGTAAAAAGAAGAGTATTCCTTACGGGCCTTTTCATAGTCTTTCCATGCTTCTTCCCTTAGTTCTTCGTAGTGCTTGCAGTCTAAACGTGCCTTCTTGGTCCTATAGTCCGTAATAAAGACTTGCAGATGTTCTTTCACACTGTCGGCCATCAAGGCACAGACCAATGGATCCTGATCGGTCACAGTTATGGTTACCACTTCATTCGTACGGCTATAAACGCATTTCAACTTTCCGCTGACACTCATCAGAACATCTGTAGTCTCTTTTGATAAATGAAAAGGGTCAAAACGTTTCCCGGCCTTGCCTACATCAGCAGGCTTCTCTTCCTTAAAAAGTGACAGACTCCAGTTCTTAAGTTTCATAAATGGCAGCAACAGTACGTTTTGCTTCTGGTGGTCTTTTAAATATGTATAATAGTCAGTGGTCAATTCACCATCATTTGTTGTTACTGTGACATCAAACAGCCCTACTAAGAAATTCGTTGATCTGAACAAGTCTGGATAGAGTTGTGGATAAATGGCATCGCCTGTTAAACTGCTGTTTCCCAGACTCATGCCAAAATTTGACGCCAGTGAAGATAAATTACCACTTGTTTTGTCGTCTATTTCTGGTGCTATGGAAACGGTTGTTTGGTAATACCGTGGTTGGGGTAGTATCCAAATGCAGGATAGTACAAATGTTACTATCCAAACTTTTAAAAAAAAACATTTTCTTGCCCAGAGATCTTTTAGTATTTTATGAATATCAATATTTTTTTTCTTTCTATCCTCCATATCTTTTTTATTTCGTTTTTCCCGTTTTTATATATAGTCACAATATACTCATGCCGCTTCCAACTTTATTTCAGAATATATGTCAGCGTGGCAATCATCGTGGCAATAGAGGCGGCCGAGGTGCCCCCGTTTCGGCCAACAAAGGTAGCTATTTTGGATGAGATATATAACTGCTGACCGTTAAATCTCGTTAAAAGTGTAAACATAAACTTGCTTTGTCACCATACAATTGAAGAAAGTATATGTAACTACCACCAAAAGCGACAATCCATCCCTCTATAAATGAAAAGAATCTATATTCTTGTGCAATAAATACGGCAGCATTGCTGTTATATTATAAGAAAGGGCAAAAAAAGAATTTGTAGCATGATCATATATCTAATCGGGGCATTCAGTGTCGACAAAAATCACATCCACCACAAACTGATGCACATGGGCATGACACAGCATCAGGCTCTCTGCACCATTTTGCTACTGGCCGTGAGCTATATCGCCATGAATGGGCTGCTGTTCTGGTGGGGATTGCCGCTCACTCACACTCTACAACGGATATACCGACACAATGGAGAAGATGCTGCGACGCTTGGAGCAGACTACCTGGAGCACCGCTCGTGGTGGTTAGACCTGAAGATACTTGTAAAAATTTTCATGAATATCGTTTTTGGTAAAATAATCTAAACAGTTATTATTGTGAATCAATACATTATATATATATTAGGGTCATTCCTCTTGAGCATCTTGTGTGGGTTCCTCTTTATTCCGCAGATAATAAAGTTCTGCAGGAAGAAAGGGCTGTATGACCATCCCAACCGCCGTAAGGTGCATAGCCGTGACATTCCAAGACTGGGTGGCATCAGTTTCATGCCCAGCATGCTGCTTGCATCATTGGTAGTGGTGCTTGTTTATAACCAGAACTATTATTCGCATGAGATAACCATAAGCTCTTGGTCCCTTATGTTTTTATTAAGTCTTCTTCTTATCTACTTTGTAGGATTAGTGGATGACCTGGTAGGGCTTGGGGCGAAGACCAAATTTGCCGTCCAGACTTTTGCGGCCGTATTGCTGCCACTGTCAGGCCTTTACATCAACAATCTGTATGGTTTTTGTGGCATACATGAGATACCATTCATGGTGGGCGCACCGCTTACGGTCTTTGTCATGATATTCGCGTGCAATGCCATCAATCTCATCGATGGCATAGACGGGCTTTCAGCAGGACTCTCTTTCATTGCCCTGACAGGATTCCTTTTTTGTTTCTATTTCGAAGATATGTACACCTACTGCATATTGATAGCCGGACTGTTGGGGGTTCTTGTCGTT
>Ga0310694_10002868_pt1 | contig 17217 bp, 16 predicted proteins | sample 174DNAGHGhighgp2_FD_203884 | JGI IMG/M metagenome (GOLD analysis project Ga0310694, IMG submission 203884) | Sheep rumen microbial communities from Palmerston North, Manawatu-Wanganui, New Zealand - 1742 DNA GHGhigh gp2 (v2) (version 2) | ecosystem: Host-associated > Mammals > Digestive system... | reverse complement strand
AGTCCTTGTTGTTCGCTGTAGTACCAAGCATAGGAAACCATGGTGGTGTCTGCCATATAGGACCCTTGGTCGACATGCACATCCTCGTAGGTGGTTTCCCCAATCGTGACGGTGGTGGTGGCCAGGTCGTTCAAGGAAAGGGTGCGGCCTAGAAGGGTATGCCAATAATAGAAATCTCGGCCCTGGTAAAGGCGGAGCTTTTCGTAAGTGACGGTGACCACCTTCTCGGGTGCCACGATGCAACGCAGCAGGCAGCTGTCTTCATGCGGACTTTGAAGCACCACCTCACGAGCATAGAAATAGGGACGAGGTCCAATCTCTTTTTCGGAAGGGTGATAACGGGAGTCGTCGTAGTTATAGGCTACATAAGTGGTGTCGTGTACAACGGTGAAGCAGAGCGTGTCGTTGTCTTGGTTGAGCATTCGGATGGTTTGCCCCATCTGATAGGGGACGATGGCCGCTTCTTCATCGGTGAGGCGACGGTAGATTTGAGGCTCTTTCACGCAAGAGGCCATCACGGCCACGAGGGCAATGCATAATATCAAGTGTCTTTTCATGGCGTTTACTCCTTATCTTTTAGTCCGTAACGAAAACCAATGCTGATGATGCCTTCCATACCCAAGCCACATTGGATGAAGCCCGCGTATTGCTTTGTGCCAATCTCAACGCCGATGGGAACAAACTGGTAGGCGTAGTCAATCCTGTCTATGAATTTGTTGGACGGCATGTTGATCTGATACAAGTCGGGTCGGTATTCCTTGAGGTTGTAGCCCCAAGCCATGATGCCTTGCCCGACTTTGCTGTAGAGGTTTACATACTTGGTGTTGAGCCAGTTGATTTTGAGGTGGAGCATAAGCGTGTGGCTCGTCTCGCCAAGGCGGCAGACAAGGCCTTCTTTGCTGCTGGGTTTTTCATAATAGGTGTAGACGCGTGGGTCGAGGCAATAGGTGGCTCCGATGCCGATGACCTTGGTGAGGCGGCGTGTGTAGGTAGCATAAATGGCACCAATGTGTTCCTCCAATGGATAATAGTGATGGCCTGGGTTATAACGGAAACTGCTTGAAGGTTTCACGCCGTAGCCGAAGCTGAACTCGTTCTTGTTGCTCCGGATGGTATCGCGCTGCGCGAAGGCAGGCACCGCCAAGGCGATGAGCAAACCGAGGATGATAAATTTGGTTTTCATAACTATTTGGATTTGAATTATTTACTTTCCGAAGTGAAAATTGTACGCATAGCTGACGAAAACAGCAGGTTTAATGTTTTGGCTCTCGTAACTGAAAGGCTCTCCTGCAATGTTCCAGCCCATTTCGTAGGTGTGGATATTGACAAACTGCACACCAAGGCCGACATCGGAATGCCCGAACGAACAACCGCCAGCCACGGTGGTATAAAAGCTCTCGCATAAGGCCGACGACACATAACTACTTCCTTTGCTACTACCTTTATAGCCCAAGCCCAACAAGCAAAAGGCGTAGCCGCAACGGGCCTCCACAAAGGGCTTGACATTGCTGCCATTGAAGCGATACTTGGCCGAGGCGAACACCGGCAACCAAGTGACCACATCGGAAGTTTGACGGACATTGGCGCCAACACCCAAACTCAAGTGGTTGTTGACTTGATAGCCGAAAACCGCTCCAAGGGCAACTTCGGGATGAACTTTCCGATTGTCTTTCAACAAATCGTGGAAAAGCACGCCGGCATTGGCTTCGGCTTGAAGCACAAATTGACCTTTATCTTGGGCGTGGAGGCTACCTAATGTAAGTAGCAATCCAAATAACAATGTTAGTTCTCTCATAAAATCAATCTTTGAATTTCAAGTTTTTAGGTTTTAAATGAAATGCTCTCTTGGTTTCCTTATTCTGCTTGGGCATAATCCTCTTCGGTAATAGTATAAGTGAGATACCCATAATAACTATAAGGCAATATGAATCTATGGTCTCTTTTTGCTGTCCAGATGTAATGGTCTCCCTCAAAATCAAAAGGTCCATTACCTTCTTCTCGAGAATAAACTAAACGCTTGCCATTATCAAAAGTATAGACTATGGTATCACCGTAAACCCCAAATTGGGTTAGACCACCTTTTGCGGAGGATAGATTAGCCGAACCATAATCGGTAAGAATGTAGAATAACGAATCTTGTCCTGATTCAACCGTGATACCATCAGGGTGATTCACCCAGAAACAATCAATACAATCTGGATTGGATGTGAATGTCACAGTATGTCCACTATTGTTGACAAGTTTGTAATCAACACCATATTCTGGGTCACAGGATGATAGGGCTATGACTAACAAGCAAAGAAAGAAAAATGATTTTTTCATAAGGCTCTGAATTCTAAATCTTTAAATCTTGAATCTTGAATTTTGAATCTACTGCTTTGGCCTAACGGCCGCAAACCTGAAGTTGAAGAACCAGCCTTCGGCTTCATCTGTGCCGTTGTTGATGATGAGATGATAGCGGTTTAGCGGCTCGTCGCCCATAAAGTATCTCCACGATGCATCTTCATAAGTGCCGATGGTTTCGCAAGTAACCAAGGAACTGTCTCTGCTTGTAATGCTTATTGTGCAGTCACCGAAATCTTCATAGAAATAAACCCAAACCGTATTTCCTTCCATATATGCCTCAATGTTCGGGCTGCGCATGTCGCCGTTGGACATTGAGCTTTTGATGTCGATTTTGTTTTTGTCGTCGGTTTCGTTCACCTTCTTGCAAGAACCGACCAGGATCGACAGCGTTAGTAGACCGATGATTATTGTTATATATCTGATTTTCATCATTTTGTGTTTTTATGGTACTCTCGTTAAGGAGAAATCGCCTTTTTGGAAATACAGTAGACCAAGATCCTCATTGTAATACCAATCGTAAATCAACTCCCCAGTGTATTGGCTGTAAAGAATCTGATGGTGAACAGACTCATAGTTATTGCCATTGATGGTACAAGGGCCGTTGGTGTATAAACTGCCTTCCAAATCGAATTCTTGGTCACCGAAACGGAAAGAAAAAGTGAAATCCTTTTCAGGTCGTATGGTGAAACAAAATCGGTTATTGTACGGTTGTCCATCGGTGGTGAGTATCACGGTGCGGGCGTAGCAACTGTAGTCATATCTTTCGGAGTGCATTATGTCACCGCCATGGATGGCGTTGATGTATTGGTCGTAATTATATGGATAAGTTACATCTCGAGTGACTTCATAGGTCACTGTATCACCGTTTTGGTTGAGGAATTTAACGGTCTGCCCCATTTGGTAAGGGATGGCTGCAGCTTCTTCCTCGGAAAGCAGCATATAGACTTGTGCGTGCTTGACGCATGAACTCATCATAAGGAGCGTCATGCCTAATATCAATAACTTTTTCATTGTGCCTTATTGTTAAATTTGTATCTGATTCCTAAGCTGAAATTACCTTCCATGCCGACGCCACATTGGGCGAAACCGGCAATGCGGTCGTTGCCCACTTCGATGCCGGCAGCGGTTTGCCACGCGAAGCAGCAGTGTTGATCGGGCAAGTTGACGCCGAACAATTCGGGTTGGTATTCCTTGAGCCGATAGCCCCAAAAGCAAACACCTGCGTCGGCCTTGATGTAGAGGACAAAGTGCTTCTTGTTGATGCAGTTGAATTTGACATGCCCCATTATGCTATGGCACGATTCGTAAAGATTGGCCACCATAGGGTTGTTGGTGAGCGGGCCGTTATACCTGTAGTCGATTTCCCTCGGGTCGAAAGAATAGGTGCCGCCCACACCGATGTGGGGGTTGAAAAAGTAGGTGTAGGCGCCGCTAATAGCCCCTACTTTGTCAATCCAATAGCGGAAATACACTTTTGGAAGGAAGCTTTCGCTGCTCACGGGAAGAAATCCGTAGCCGAGGCTGATTTCGTGGCGACAGAAGTCTTGAGTTTGTTCCTCTTTTTGTGCCAAGGTTGGCAGACATAGTGCTAATGCCAAACTTAAGATGATTAATTTCTTGTTCATAGTTTATGGATTTAATTGTTGATTTTCAAATAGAAACGTGCCTTCTGCTTCATCAATGCCATCGGTGATATAGACACGGTAGGTGCCCGTAGGCTCATTGCCCATATAGATTCTTACGGGTGCAGGATATTGTTTCTCCATCCTCCGTGAAAACAACACATCGCCGTTTTCATTGGTAAGGAGCGTCATACAGTTCTCAATGGTTTCGTAAAAACACACATAGAGCGTGTTGCCGACGAGATAAGCCTCAAAATTAGGGTGCCGCATGTCTCCATTGCTGAGTGAGCCTTTCACGTCAATCTTTTTTTCATCGTTGCCAGCAAGGTAGTTTTGGTAAAACAACTCTTGGTACGATAGCTCTTGATAGGAAGGTTCTGGCTCCTTGTTGCATGAAGATATGCATAAAAAACTGAAAGTTAATGGGATGATGATTAATAATATTTTTTTCATATTGCAGTACTTTTCATTTTTGTGTTCAGGCTTGCGCGGATTTTGTCGACATTGTAAATGCTGCAACCGAGCACGTCAGCATATTCTTGCCGCGAGAGCTTGAAATGCGAGAGCAGGCAGTAGCGGAATTCCATATCGCTGAGGTCGGGATATTGCTTATGCACAAAAGCGATGAAGCCCGGATGTACCCCTTCGAAAGCGGCTTCGAAACCAGCCCAATGGTCTTCGCCATCAAAGAGCGACTTCTCCAAGTCCTTGAAAGCGATCGGGTTGCTTCTGTCGCGCGATAGCACTTCAAAGCAGCGGATAATGTTGCATTTCTGTAGGTATTCATCTTTCAACTTGTCGCCAAATTCAGCCTGTAGTTCACTTTGTTGCGCGTTCTGTTTCTGTAGTTCATCGTATTGTGCTTGCATTGCAGTCTGCTCTTGCTGTTGTTGCGCATTGCGTTTCTTCAGTTCCAGCAAGCTTGCGTTGATTTCTGCTTCAATACGCTTCTTTTTCAAAGCGTTGAGAATCAATATGGTGACTAAAACCAATGCCGCAATCAGGATGATGGTGAGCACGATGATCAGCCTTTGCCGTGAAAGCATTTGGCGATTGTGTTGGTTGGCCTGTGCCTCAAAGTCGTATTTCTTTTGGATTTCAAGGACGGAGCTTTGGGTTTGGTCGCCAAGAATGTCCAAAGCCACCTGTTCGTGCTGTTTTTCAAACCGGTAGGCACTTTCATAGTCGCCCATGGCAAGCGCATCCTTAATCAAAAATCCATATACGGCAGCTTGTGTCTCTGGTTTGATGTCTGTTTCCTCTATTGCGTTGAGCATCTGTGTCTTATAGTATTCCAACGAGTCGCGTTCATCTAAGGCCAGATGCACCTTGGCGAGGTTGAGCAAGGCGATGGGGCGGCGTTTTTGGTCGGTTAGGGGTAAGGCTTTCCGCAAGCATTCTTTGGCGTTGTCGTATTTGTCAAGAAGTTGATAGGCAACGGAATAGTTGTTCCAAACCGAGGCTTCGGTAACTTTGTCTTTGGAAGTTTGGGCTAAATTCAGGGCTTGGTTGAGGTAGACAAAGGCGCTGTCATACTCATCGATGACGATGTTCATCATGGCCACGGCGTTGAGGCATTTGGCCTTGCGCGAAAGACTGTCGCCCCACAACTCGGCCGCGACCTTATAGTTGTCGATGGCTTCTGCTTCGTTGCCATTGTTGTTGAGCAGGTCACCTATATAATATTGAGCGAAGGCCGCGCTGACTGAGTCGCCAACCATCCGCCCGTACTTGTCGGCTTCCTTGTAGCAGTTCATCGCCGACTCGTATTCCTTTTTGGCTTGGCGTACGCAACCGCTATAGAGGGCAGCGGGCGCGGCATTTCCATAGTCTTTTTGCTTCACGAAGAAGTCGTAAGCCTCAAAGATTTGGTCGTCCTGGCTGATGTCCTCGTAGGCCTTGTATTTGGTGCGTACCTCGTTGACCACAGCTTGCATCCTTTCCGACTTGCTTTTGGTGTTGCAAGCGGGGAGGAGCAAGACCACTCCAAGTAAGAGCAAAAAGCGTTTTTTTATCATGACCGAAAGGCAGTTCATATTGCGTTCGTTTTTCAAACGCAAAAGTATAACTAAAATTGGGCTTTTTTACACGCAAAGGGGCGATTACAAACTTTTACAATAAATTGATGCTGATAATCAGGATGTTAGTGTTTTGGATTACAAGTTTTTTGGGGCTTGTTTTGTGATGGTAGCGTGTCTTCGACACGCGGTTGGAGTGGTGTGTGGTGTCTTTTTGGGCCCCACACTGCATTTCGTTTAGTGTGGGGTAAATAGGAGGTCGTGTCTTCGACACGAGAGGTGTCATGGTATGCAGTGTAGTGTCCTCTCTTTAGCTAAGTCTTATGTTGGGAATAATAGGTCATGCTTCAGCACGCGTTGCGTGTCGGAGACACACTATCCTATTATCCTCATACTCGCAGTGTGGGGGCGTGCGTCCTACACCGCCCTGCTCTTCACACTGCCCGTCTCTCTACACCGCGTGTCGGAGACACGCTACTAGTCATCTCGTAGGAAGTATCGCTCGTCGATACTGACCCCGTTCTCCGTCAGGAAAGCTCGATGCTCCTCGGCAAAAGTCTTCTTACGATGATGCTCTTTCTGCTTCTTGATGTAGCCTACAATCATGTCTTTGTCGCGCAAGCTATAACTGAATCCGGCATACTCTCGTCCCCAGCCACAAAAGCGCGGGAAGTGCGGATTTGCTTTCAGCCATTTGCTGCTGTCGGTCTTAACTCGTTGCACGAACGAGGCCAGTGATAAGTATGACGGCAATGATACGAACATGTGTATATGGTCGGCAATGCCGCCTATGCGATAGGTTTGGCATTTCAGATTCTTTGCTATGCCGTAGATGTAGGCGTATAGTTCCCGCTCGTGTTCCTCGTTGATGGTGGGTTCGCTACGATAGGTGCGGATGACAATGTGGTAGTATGATGTTGTGTAGCTCATGGTGATGTGTTTTGTGGGTCCCACACAGTGTGGGGTGGATGGTCTGTGTCGCCCCACACTGCATGTGGGGTAAGTGGGATGGCGTGTCTTCGACACGCAGGGGTATCCGTGTGGTCTGTGTCGCCCCACACTGCATGTGGGGTAAATAGGATGGCGTGTCTTCGCCACGCTTTGGATTAGTCCTCCTCACTAGGTTGGTTGTCAAAGAAATGCTCTTGTTGTAGTTCTACCAATACGGCCTTGATTTCTCCATATTGGTATTCTGGGCCAAGCACTTCACGCGCAATGCTGATTTGAGGGTCAAAAGTGGACTCAAAGTACTCTAAAATCTCGTTGTATTTTTCTTTTTCAAGGATCTGTGAGGCTTTGAGAGTGCCTTCTTCAACATAATGGACCAAATGACCGAGAATCGTGCTGATGGCTAGACCTCTTTCCTTTGCAATGGCCTCGACCGACAATCCATTGTCAAACAATTCTTTGGTGATACGATAGGTGTCGCCTATTTGTCTCTTTTTGGTCACTTGAGAAAGATCTCCGATGTCGGTGGCTTGAGGGTCTTTGCCAATGAATCGTAGAACAATGTCCAATATTTCGGCTCCATAATTCCTGACGCGCTTGGTGCCCATGCCTTCGGTTGCCCTCAGTTCTGAAAGGGTGACGGGTTTATCGGTCGCAATGGTTTTGAGGGTTTTGATAGGTGCGATGTTGGAAGGGGGCACATCATCGGCTTCGGCTCGTGCTGCACGCCAAGACAGCAAAATGGAATAAAGACTGCCATTCTTGCTCGGCTCAAATTTGATCTCTACCTTCTTCTTCCCGCTTTTCTCTGCCTCGATGGCTTTCACCGACTTGGTTTTTTGGTATTCCTTGACGGTGAAACCCTCTTTGCAAGCTTCCAAGCAGCATCCTTTCAGATAGATGTCTTCTTTGAGCAACTTCAAGGCATCGGTGAGTTGCTCGTTGACGGCTTGGTTGTCGGTCTTGAAGGGCAAGTCGAACAAACCCTTGGCGATGGCTTTTAAGTGCTCGTCGAAATAGGCCACACCTTTTATTAGACGCTCTTGCAAAACTGGGTTTTGCTCGCATGAAGGAGCTTGTTCATGCAGTTTCCGAATCTGGCCTTCGAATTTGATACCGACTGAACTTAGTTCCTCATGAATCTTGTTGCGCCGCTGCGAGAGGTCTTGAATCAACGAGTGCTCAAAGAGGGTGTCGTTGTCGTAAATCACTTTCATCAGCCTGCCAAAGTCTTTGTATATGCCATCGAAGTCGATGAGTTCGAGCATGGTCTCCAGCTCGTAGTCGTGGCGCAGCTGGTCGACTTTCTCTTGTGTTGGCTCTTTCTCTGGAAGTTGTTCCACAAATTGGTTGACGGAGAAATCGTTGACCAGGGCATTGGAACTGATGCGCGTCTTCAGCACGAGGCCTTCCAACGAAGTGCAACGGCTGAGGGCGACGTAGACCTGCCCATGGGCGAAGGCTTGTCCTGCGTCTACGATGACCTTGTCGAAGGTGAGGCCTTGGCTTTTGTGGATGGTGACCGCCCAAGCCAGACGCAAAGGGATTTGTGAGAAACTGCCGATTTCTTTCTCTTCAATATCTTGATTATCAGCATTGATGGTGTATTCCATGTTCTGCCATGTCAGCTTCGGCACGCTGATGCGCTCGCCCTGACTCAACACGGTGACGGTGCCTTCCTTTTCATCATAGCCCACCAACCGTCCGATCTTGCCGTTGAAGAAGGCCTTCTCAGGCGTGGGGTCGTTTTTGACAAACATCACCTGTGCTCCAATCTTCAGTTCCAATTCTTCCTTGGTAGGGTAGGTGTTCTCAGGGAAGGTGCCGTGGACCTCCGCCTTGAATGTCAACGTCTTTTCCTTTATGGCAGCCAGCTTCGACTCGTTGATTTGGTCGGCTTGGTAGTTGTGGGTGGTCAGGGTGATGTAGCCTTCCTCATCCTTGGGCACGAAGCCCGGTTTGAAGCGGCTGTTGAGCACCCGCACGCAATCGGCATCCATTTGGTTGTTGCGCACCTTGTTCAACAATGAGATGAAGTCGTCATCGTGTTGGCGGTAGATGTGTTCCAGCTCCACACAGACATAAGGTGCTTTTTTCAGCACTTGGCTACCGAAAAAATAGGGGGTGTCATAATAGGGTGAAAGCACTTCCCATTCCTCGGGCTTGGCTACAGGTGCCAGCTGGTGCACATCGCCAATCATCAGCAGTTGCAACCCGCCAAAGGGTTTCTGCGAGCGGCGCACACGGCGAAGCACCGAATCAATGGCATCCAAGACATCGGCGCGTACCATGCTGATCTCATCGATGATGAGCAGGTCGAGGCTGCGCATCAGGTTGATTTTCTTCTTGTTGAGTTTTTGGTATTGTGCAGCCAATGTTTTTGCATTGTAGCCTTTGCCCAATGCGTTTTCAGGCAGTTGTGGTCCAAAAGGCAGCTGGAAGAATGAGTGAATGGTCTGTCCACCGGCATTGATGGCAGCCACGCCCGTGGGTGCCACTACGACCATGCGTTTGTAAGTCTTCAGTGGCAGGTTCTTCAAAAAAGTGGTCTTTCCCGTGCCAGCTTTTCCTGTGAGGAAGATGTGGGCGTCGGTGTAGAGCACAAGTTCTTCGACAAACTCAAGTTTCTGGTTAGTAAAGGTTTGCTGCGCCATGCTTTGGATTGCGTTCATTTGGCTAAAGTAGAAAATATTTTTCATTTTTATGGTGGGGTATTAGTTTTTGTTGTAATTTTGCAGGCAGAAAATTAACTAGAGGACGGGAAATGCCAAATAGCAAGTTCGTTTCCGATAGGCTAATTTGAAAGTCCACACTGCGGATAAGGTTAAGCATTGCTCCTTTCAGGTGTGGACTTTCTTTTTATTGATTTCTATGTTATAATAGTATTTGCCTCCTTTTTGGAATTGTACTGCTAATCGTATATTCTCTTTCTTTCCATCTATAAGGCATTTACACTTGAAATTCAAATATCCGATGATATTAGGACCATCCGTAGTCTTTGGATTTCCCCAATTGTTGTATTCAGCATATTTGATGATTTCTGGCAACACTACTACTGCCGCAGCTTTTTTAAAGTATATAGCTTCGCCAAAAGCGGTCTTTCTTGCTGATGTCACAGAAATGATAATAGGCAATCCCGTGTCAACATTTATGACAACCTTCCCTGCATATTTGTTTTTAATATGGGCAAAAATAACAGTTCTCAATTGTTGTAGTTTCAATTCCTTCCATTCAGCAGGTATTTCGGCTTTTGGAATAACGCTTTGTTTGTATCTCTTGCTTTCCATCTCGAATTAGGATTTATTTCTGCAAAGATGCATCTCCCTTAAAGATAAAGCCGTTGAACAAACGTTTGTTGTCGACAGTAGTCGTTTGTAGTCGTTTGCTGTCGGGTATATTGTTGGTTTTTATTATCTTAAAGATTTTTTCCAAACTATGGGTGTTGACTATGATTATGACCTTTTCATCAAGGTTGAAGTGGTCATAGTCATTGTCATAAACCATAGTCAAAAAACAATTATGCAAATCAGCGCTTCCTAAAGAAACATTTTCCTATCTTTGTAGGCTCAAATTTGTAATCATCAACAAATCTATATCCTATGAAAAAAGTATTCACTGCAATTGTGGCATTGGCTCTCGTTTTCTGCTTCGGAAAAGCCAACGCTTGCACTAACTTCTTGATTACCAAAGGTGCATCGACCGATGGCTCCTGTATGATTAGCTATGCCGCCGACAGCCATGTGCTCTACGGCGAACTCTATCATTATCCTGCCACCGATTGGCCCGAAGGCGCCATGCTCGATGTGTACGACTGGGACGGCGGCATGTTCCGTGGACAAATTCCACAAGTGGCTCACACTTACAATGTGGTCGGCAATATGAACGAATGGCAGCTCGCCATCGGTGAAACGACCTACGGTGGCATCGAAAGCCTTTGGGAAGGCCCCGGCATCATCGACTACGGTAGCCTGATTTACATCACCCTGCAGCGTGCCAAGACCGCCCGCGAAGCCATCAAATGTATGGGCGAACTGGTGGCCAACTACGGCTATGTCAGCGAGGGTGAGTCATTCAGCATCAGCGACACCGAAGAGTGCTGGATTCTTGAAATGATTGGCAAAGGCAAGCATAACAAAGGCGCCGTGTGGGTGGCTCGTCGTATCCCCGACGGCTATGTGAGCGGTCACGCCAACCAAGCTCGTATCACCACTTTCCCGCTGGCCAAGAAAAACAAGACCAGCATTACTTTCAAGAACATCGACAAGCTCTTGAAAGACCCCAAGATTGACTGTGTCTATGCCGATGATGTCATCAGCTTTGCCAAGCAAGCCAAGCTGTATGATGGTCCCGATGACAAATTCTCGTTCTCCGATGTCTACAATCCTGTGACCTTCGACGGTGCACGATTCTGCGACTTGCGCGTGTGGGCCATGTTCAACAAGGTGACCGACAATATGAAAGACTATTGGGGCTATGCTACGGGTCGCGACATCAAGCGCGCGCTGCCTTACACCGCTGGCATGTGCCAAACCCCTGACAACTTCCCGACCAACCGCATGCCTCTTTGGGTGCTGCCCAACAGGAAAATCAGCGTGCTCGACATGATGGACTTCATGCGCGACCACCTCGAAGGCACCGACCTTGACATGTCGCAAGATGTGGGCGCTGGTCCGTTCCATTGTCCCTACCGCTGGCGTCCTATGGATTGGGAAGTTGACGGCGTTCACTATGTGCATGAACGCACCACCGCCACCCAGCAGACGGGCTTTTCTTTCGTGGCCCAAAGCCGTGGCAATTGGGAATGGCCCATCGGCGGCATCATTTGGTTTGGTGTCGACGACACAGACAATTGCATCTATTGCCCGATGTACACCTGCATGACTGAGATTCCCGAGTGTTTCCGCGAAGGCAATGGATCGATGAGCGAGTGGTCGGAAACCTCCGCCTTCTGGACCTTCAATCAGATGAGCAACTGGGCTTACACCAAGTATGATTACATCCACCCCGAGATTCGTAAACGCCAACATGAACTTGAGACCAAGTGGGCTGAATCTGTGATTCCCGCATTGGACGAGCGTGTGAATACCATTAAGGGTAGAGAAGCCCAGATCAGAGAGCTTACCAAGTTTTCATGCGATGCAGCCAACGACATGACGGCGATGTGGAAGCGTTTCTACCATGAACTATTCATGAAGTATGTGGACGGCAATCTCAACACGGCCCAGCCCGAAAAACCAGGTCAGAAATACACGCCCATTAAGAGTGAACACCCGAAATATAGCGAAGAGTACTATCGCATTCTCATCGAGAAGACGGGTGACAAATACAAAGCTTACTAAATTGGACTTCGGGACACGAGACTTCCGGACAAGGGACAAACAAAGTCTCGTGGTCTCGCGTCCCGCAGTCTTGCGTCAAAAATATGCATCTATAATTACACATTAAATAATCAATCAATCAATGAAAAAAGTATTAGGAATCATTGCAATGGCCATCCTCGTTTCGGTTGGCCGCGTGTATGCCGATGAAGGCATGTGGCTCCCGATGTTCGTCGAGCGCCTGAATTATGTTGACATGCAAAAGATGGGTTTGCAGCTGACCCCCGAAGAGCTGTATAGCATCAACCACAGCAGTCTGAAAGACGCCATCGTGGGTCTCGGCAGCGAAGCCCAACCTCGTGGCTTTTTCTGCACGGGTGAGATTGTGAGCGAACACGGTTTGCTCTTCACCAACCACCACTGCGGTTATGGTGCTATCCAAAAACTCAGCTCCGACCAACATGACTACCTCCGCGACGGCTTCTGGGCCAAAAACTACGGCGAAGAACTGCCCGCTCCCGAAATGACCGCCAGCTTCCTCATCCGTATGGAAGATGTCACCAAGGATATCCTCGGTGTGGTGACCGACGACATGGACTATCAGGATCAACAGATGGCCATCCGTAAGAAAATCAAGGAATTGGAAACGGCTGCTTCGGAAGATGGCAAGTACAACCCCGTCATCAAGGGATTCTTTGAGGGCAATGAGTACTACATGTTTGTCTATCAAGTGTTCCCCGATGTGCGTCTCGTGGGCGTGGCCAACTCTTCGATTGGTAAGTTCGGCGGCGACACCGACAACTGGATGTGGCCCCGCCACACTGGCGACTTCTCGATCTTCCGCGTCTATGCCGACAAGAACGGCAACCCTGCTGCCTACAGCAAGGACAACGTGCCGCTGACGCCCAAGCACCACCTTCCCATCAGCCTCGATGGCGTTCAGAAGGACGACTTCACCATGATCTGGGGCTTCCCGGGCAGCACCCAACGCTACATGTCGAGCTATGGCATCGACTATAATGTGGACACCTTCTATCCCCTTATCATTGACATCTTCGGCAAGCAACTCGAAGTGATGGATGAGTTCATGCAAGTTGACGAACACATCAACCTGATGTATGCCGACAACCACGCTGGTTTGGCCAACACTTGGAAGAACTTCATCGGCCAGTGCAAGATGCTCCGCAAGAACAAGGTCAGCGAGAGCAAGGTCGCCTTGGAGAAAGACTTCACCAATTGGGTGAACAAGAACAACAAGACTGAATACAAGGATGCCCTCCCGAACTTGAAGAATGCCTATAAGAACTTGGGCGATGTGGCCAAGTATGTCTATTATCCCAATTTCGTCGCCAATGTCGGTGCCGCTGGCATTGCTGCCCAGTTTGGCTCTTACTATCAGGCTTACATGGACAAGGACAAGGATGCCGAAGCCATGGCACTGATGATGCTCCAACAGATGAATGTCGACGAACTCTTTGCCGAGAGCGATCCTCAAGTGGAGAAGAAAACCTTCGCCGAGATGCTAAAGATCTACAAGAACGCCTTCAAGGCTGATGAACTGCCTGAAATCTTCAGCATCATCGACAAGAAGTTCAAGGGCGACATCGACGCTTTCACCGATGAGGTCTATACCAAGTCCATCTTCGCCACGCCCGAGAGCATCAAGGCTTTCTTGGCCAAGCCCAGCCCCAAGAAGATCGGTAAGGACTATGCCTACATCATGAACACTTCGATGATGGAAGCCATCATGGGCGCTGTTCCTGCTTATCGTCAAGCCATGCAAGAGGTGAGCGAGAATGACCACGTCTTCGTGAAGGGTCTGCGCGAGTACTACGCCGCCACCCAACCTGGCAAGAGCCTCTATCCCGATGCCAACTCAACGATGCGTATGAGCTACGGCTCGGTGCAGGACTACATGCCTGCCGACGCTGTTCACTATGATTACATCTGCACCGCCAACGGTATCCTCGAAAAGTACGTTCCTGGCGACTACGAGTTTGACGCTCCCAAGCGCCTCATCGACCTCATCGAGAAGAAGGACTTCGGTGCCTACGCCGACGATAATGGCGAACTCGTTGTTTGCTTCCTTTCGACCAACGACATCACCGGTGGTAATTCCGGTAGCCCCATCATGAACGGCAAGGGCGAACTCATCGGCCTGGCATTCGATGGCAACTGGGAAGCCATGAGTGGCGACGTCAACTTTGAGCCCAAATTGCAGCGCACCATCAATGTGGATGTGCGTTATGTGCTCTTCATCATCGACAAGTACGCTGGTGCCACCAACCTCATCAACGAGCTCGACATCCGCAAGGGTGAACCCAAGCCACTGCGCGTGGAAGAGGAAAAAATCTAAATGATGGTTTTGTAGGGCTGTCACATTGTGGCAGCCGTTCACATTGTGGCAGCCGCAATCAAAACGGTAAGGCGGCTGTTGTGGTACGACAGCCCTACAAATCCAAACTACAAAAAATCGGTCGATTGATTCCAATCGGCCGATTTTTGTTATTTTTGCAAAAAAATAACCGAACTATGCGGATTATTAGGTCTTTAGTGTTGATTTGGTGTTTGTTGGCCACCCTTTCGGGTATGGCCCAAACCGACACGGTCGTCTTTTCGGCCCAAGGTGGGTTTTATGATGATGTGTTTGATTTGCAACTCTACAATAACAATCCACAAAACCACATCCGCTATACGGTCAATGGCAACCGTCCGACGGCACAGTCGTCCATCTTTGCGGAGCCTTTGGTGATGGATGAAAGAAACTATTCACGATCGGATATCTACACCATTGTTAATTGTCCCGAACAGGACTTTTTTTTGCCTGATTCCGTGCGGCATTGCATCGTCATTCGAGCTGCAGTGTTTGACAATAACGATAGTTGTGTGAGCAAGGTGGTTACGCATAGCTATTTCATCAAGGCCTTAGGTTGCGACACGCATGGCCTGCCAGCCATATCACTTTGTGCCGATTCATTGGATTTGTTTGATTATGAGAGAGGTATCTTTGTCCCAGGCGCTCATTTCAATCCTTCGAACCCTTATTTTACTGGGAATTACTTTATGAAAGGTGTCGAATGGGAGCGTCTTTGTAATCTTGAGTTTTATGAACCTGACGACAATGCGGGAGTCAATCAGCAAGTGGGATTACGCACGCATGGAAAGCAGTCGAGGTGGCGCAGCCATAAGGGCTATACTCTCTATGCTCGCGAAGAATATGGGAAAAAGCGCATTAAATACAAGTTTTTCGACACTACACCCTTGAATTCATTCAAACGGCTTACGCTGCGTCCTTTTTCGAGTGGCTGGAACGGAGCAGGATGTCAGGATTATCTCTGCAACCGTATCGTCCAACCTCTGAATGTGGAGATGCTTTCGTCGCGCCCAAGTGAATTGTTTATCAACGGAGAGTATTGGGGTGTTTACTACATTCAGGAGAAGCCCGATGAGCATTATTTGGCCGACCATTTGGGCGTTGACAAGGACTATGTCAACATGATCAAAGATTGGATTGAAGTCGATTGCGGCACGCCCGACAACTACTATGCACTATACGCCTGGATGGAACAAGCCGACCTTTCCGACGAGGATCAATATAATTATGTGGAGGCACATATCGACATTGGGAATTTCATTGATTATTTCATTTTCGAGTTGTTTTCGGCGAATCTAGATTGGCCTGCCACCAATTTACGGATGTGGCAGGTGGGTGATGGTAAGTGGCGCTGGTTTTTCTTTGATGGTGACGGTTGCCTTGTGCAACAGGATTTCGATGCCTTTGCCAATGCCACTTATGTCGGCGATGGCGGTTGGCCCACAAGTACCCGAGCTACCTTGTTTTTCAGAAGATTGTTGGAAAACCAAAGGTTTAAGGAACAATTTGCGAGCCGGTTTAACCAGTTGGCATTCTCGATTTTTTCTTATCAGAACACTAAACCTTATTTCGACTACATCTATCAAGCCCTTCAGCCCGCAATCCCTAATCAGGTTGAGCGTTTCAATTGGCCTTCTTCTTATTCTTCATGGGAGGAATATTCCATGCCCGTGACCCACTATTTCTTGATGTTGAGACCTGTTCAGGTCATTGAAAAACTGAACGAGTTTTTGTCGGTGGAAGGACCGGCGATTGTCAATGCCCAGTGTTATCCTAATCCTTTCTCGGATAAGATTCACATTGGAATTGAGTCAGAGGAATTTGCCGCCAGCGAAGTCGTCATTTATGACTTGATGGGCAGGAAAGTTTTTGCACAACCGTGTTGTTTGAACACTGGATATAATGAGATTGAGCTATGTCCTCATTTGAATTCTGGTGTTTATTTCTTGAAACTGGGTGGTTCGACAATGAAAATCGTAAAGCAATGAGAATCAGGATAATTTCGTTGATATTAGGCTGTGCCATTTGTTTTGCTGCCCAGGCTCAAAACGACACGGTAATTTTTTCGGCCAAGGGCGGATTTTATAATGATGTGTTTGCTTTGCAACTCTCCAACGCTAATCCGCAGAACCATATCCGTTACACCATCAACGGCAATTGCCCGACGGCTCAATCTCCGCTTTACACGGCTCCTTTGCAGCTTGATGCCCACCAATACTCCAAGTCGGATATCTATACGATTGTCAATACCATACCATCACAATTTTACCTCCCGAATGATGTCAAGCGGGCTATCGTCATCCGTGCCGCGGTGTTCGACCAAAGTGAGAGATGCGTGAGTCAGGTGGTCAGCAATTCCTATTTCATCCGTTCGTTGGGCTGCGACTTTCATGGGCTGCCAGTATTGTCAATCATGGCCGATTCCTTGGCTTTGTTTGACTACGAGACGGGCATCTTCGTCCCAGGTGTCAACTATGACCCCGCAGATTCGATTGCCACGGGTAACTACAAGATGCGAGGCGATGAATGGGAGCGGCAAATCAACATGGAGTTTTACGACCCCGACAACACGGGTATCAACCAGATTTGTG
>Ga0310694_10002867_pt1 | contig 17219 bp, 10 predicted proteins | sample 174DNAGHGhighgp2_FD_203884 | JGI IMG/M metagenome (GOLD analysis project Ga0310694, IMG submission 203884) | Sheep rumen microbial communities from Palmerston North, Manawatu-Wanganui, New Zealand - 1742 DNA GHGhigh gp2 (v2) (version 2) | ecosystem: Host-associated > Mammals > Digestive system... | reverse complement strand
GGGCCAGCGCATTGAGGCCTACCATGCCTTCAGCAACGTGGTCGTGCTCGACGTGCGCACCAACGAACTGATACTGGCACCCGAACTGATGACCACCACCGACCTGGAGATATTCCCCGCCTTCTCGTCCGACGGCAAGTGGCTCTACTACAGCACGTCGAAGGCCTGCCGGGTGCCTGCGGAATATGAAAAGGTGAAGTGCTCGGTGTGTCGGATAGCATTCGATGCGGAGAAGGGCACCTTCGGTAACGAGGTGGACACGCTGCTGAACGGACCGAAGGATGACTGCAGCTACACGCTGGTGCGCCCCTCGTACGACGGACGATGGCTGATGTACTGCGTGACGAGCCGCAGCAATTTCCCCGTATTCCACAAGGACGCTGACTTGTGGCTCATGGACCTGCAAACGGGCGAGAGCCACCCGCTGACGGAAGCCAACAGCAGCGATACCGACAGTTACCACAACTGGTCGGAGGACTCACACTGGTTTGTGTTCTCGTCAAAGCGCGAAGACGGCATGTTTGCCCACCTCTATTTTGCTTCCATCGACGAGCAGGGCCGTGTGACAAAGCCCTTCCTGCTTCCCCAACGCAATCCCAGGAAGTTCTATAGCGAGCAATTTGACTCGTACAATGTGCCCGACTTCACAAAGAAAAAGGTAGACTTTGACATTCGCGAGGCTCGCAAGCAGGTATTCCGAAACGAACGCATCCAAGTTAAAATAAAAGAATAGACAATCAATATGAAACGAATTTTACTTTTTCTGATGGTTCTCGCAGCCATCGTTCTGTTAGACAGTTGCAAAACCGACACGACTTGTCGCATTCACGGCACTGTTGGCAAAGAGCGCCTGAACGGCAAGCGTATTTTCCTGGTGCCGCTGTTTGGTCCCCAAACGGCAGAGTTTGTGGACAGCGTGGTGATTGAGGACGGGAAGTTTGAGTTTGCAACCGATTCGGCAAAGATGTTCAAGATACTGGTAGACTACCACTACCGAATGGGCATCCAGCAGTTGCTGGTGGTGGGTGAACCTGGTGATATCGAGGTAAAGATCGACTCCGTCAGTTCGGCCCATGGTGCACAGCAAAACGACTCGCTGCAGGCGTGGAAAGAGTTGACTGAGCAGTATGCCCACGACCGTGACATGTACTACCGTACGGTGGGAATGCTTCGACAGAATAACCACATGGAGGATGCCGTTAAAATAGAACAACAGGGCCGTGAGGTTCTTCAGGCCTACAAAAACCGCACCCGTCAGATGGCTGCCAACATGAAAGGTACCACGGTGGGCGATTTCCTAGAGGGAATATTCCCGAAAACCTATCAAAAAAAGATGCCCGACGGAAAAATAGTAACTATTGATGCCGACACGGATGAGCCCGTTAATCAATAAATACTGGAAGGGACTGGCCACGCTGACGTTCGGCGTAGGCGTATTCCTGTTATGGTGGCTGGTATACCCTGCACTGACTGCCTATCATGAGCAGTATCAACTGTTTCTGATGGATAGCGGCTATATCGGACAACTGCTTACTGTACCCGATGGACTGGCACGTTGTATCGGAGAATATCTCGTGCAAACCTACATCAACCACGCCTTGGCAGCTTTGGTGCTGGCAGGAGCTTTGGTGTTGCTGCAATGGTTGACGTGGCGACTCATGGTGATAGTAAGCACGAAACGGCCTGACACCCATTACGCGTTAAGCTTCCTGCCTTCAATGTTTCTGTGCTTGCTGCTGGGTGACGAGAGTGTCCTGCTGACCTTCGTCGTGGCACTGTTACTGACAGAGATGTCCATGTGGATATACGAAATGGTGACAGGCCGCTGGCAAACACTGTATCTCACAATGGCCATCCCAGTGGTCTATTGGCTGGCAGGTCCTGCAGTCCTCATGCTCGCAACGTACACTGCCCTGCGGATGTGGCAGGTGAAAGCATCGAAGATGTCTGCTGCGGGGCTCGGACTGCTGACCATTGTTTATGCAGTTGTCTGCATCATCGTTAGCTCACATTTAGTACCCTATCCGCTGCCAAGACTATTCCGTGGACTTGACTACTACCGTTTCACAGAGGTATATTTCGTTTGGTTGAGTGTATTGATGGCTGTTTGTGTACTCATTCCCATCGTAACAAAATGGCTGCCAACGGCCTTGAAGCCTCAGCAGCAACTGATTAACGGATTGGGCGAAGCAGTGATACTGGCCGTCATTTTCCTCTTGTTACGCCCATTATGCTTTGACGCACGCAAATACGAGTTAATGGAGTACGACTATATGGTGCGTAGCAGCAATTGGTCGGCAATTATCAACAAGGCAGAACGGAAAATGCCCGACCTTCCGATGTCGGTCTGTGCTACAAATCTGGCTCTTGGGATGAAAGGCCAACTCGGAGACAGAGCCTTTGAGTTTTACCAAAATGGTTTGCAAGGCTTGCTCCCAGAGTTCGAACGAAACTTTTCGACGATGATGCTTGCCAGCGAAGTATATTGGCATTTAGGAATGGTTAACACTGCGCAACGCTTAGCTTTTGAAACTATGGAGGCTATTCCCAACTATGCCAAAAGTTGCCGTTGTATCAAACGCTTGGCTGAAAGCAATCTGGTAAACGGCCAGTACGAGGTAGCCCGCAAGTATCTGAAGATGCTCGAGAAAACTATCAGCTACAAAAAATGGGCTCAGCGTACCTTGCTGATGTTAGGCAATGAACAGGCTATAGACACCCATCCCGTATATGGAAAGATGCGCCAACTGCGATTAAAGGACGACTTTTTGTTCAGCGAGAAGGAGTTGGACAAGATGATGGGACAGCTGCTGATGCAGAATTCCAAAAATGGTTTAGCCCTGCAATACCTGTTGCTGTGTCCGCTGCTGGAGCGTGACATAAATACATTCATGAATTATATGACTTTCGTCGACGGACTGAAATTAGGTTATCGACCTCGGATGTGCCAGGAAGCCGTGGCCTTTGCCTTTGCCCAACGTAACCAGCAACCTCCACAGGGCTATGTGAACCAGATGGTGGCAAACAACTTTCGTGATTTCATTCAAACTTATAACAGCGGTGGAGCAAGCGCAACTGGGCTGGAACGTTTCAAGCAGACAACATGGTATTATTTAATGGTTGGAAAATGATGAGAAGCTTTATTCTAGGGCTGATAGGTATATTAAGTCTGGTCGGATTGGTAGCTTGTGCCGACAAGCCGCACGACGTGACGACGGCCGACCTGCTGCCCGAAATATATCCTGATTACGTGGGGGTAACGGTGCCTGCCGGTATTGCTCCGCTGAACTTCAATATGGCCGATGCGGACGTCGATTTAATCGATGTTACCATCCGCGGCAGCAAAGGTGGCGAACTGCACACGAATGGCGAGTGGGCCGACTTTGACATCGACGAGTGGCACCAGCTGACAACCCAGAACAAAGGCAGCGAGCTATCCTTTACCGTCTGTGCCCGAAAAGACGGGCAATGGACCAAGTATCAAGATTTCAAGGTAACTGTCAGTCCTTATGCCCTTGACGAATGGGGACTGACTTACCGCCGCATTGCACCGGGCTATGAGACGTACAGCCACATGGGACTCTACCAGCGCGATTTGTCGACTTTTGACGAGTATGCTATCATAGAAAACACCGAGATTCCCGGACAATGCGTGAACTGCCACATGTCGAACAAGACCAACCCGGACCATTTTGTGTTTCACGTTCGAGGACAGCACGGAGCGACTATGTTTCAAATCAACGGCAAGCGTGAATGGCTGGCAGCCAAGAATGAACTACTGGGAGGTTCGATGGTGTATCCATACTGGCATCCTAGCGGAAAATATTGTGCATTCTCGACGAATCAGACGAGACAAGGATTCCATGTAGGAAAAGACGAAAGAATTGAGGTTTTCGACCTGTCTTCAGATGTCTTTGTCTATAACCCTGCGACTCACGAGATTCTTACCGATTCGTTACTGAGTACCAAAGACGGGTCGGAAAACTCGCCCGTTTTCTCTCCTGACGGCAAGTGGCTATACTATATGACATGTAAGCAGCAGGAATATCCGACCCACTACAAAGACGAAAAATACAATTTGTGTCGCATCGCTTTTGATGCCGAGAAAGGGACCTATGGTCAGCAGGTCGACACCATCTTCAATGCCGTCAGCATGGGCAAGAGCCTGACGTGGCCACGTCCGTCGTATGACGGGAAATACATCCTATTCACCCTGGCGGACTATGGTTACTTCTCGATTTGGCACGAGGAAAGCGACCAGTGGTTACTGGACCTGCAAACGGGTGAAGCACGGGAACTGAAGGAAATCAACAGCCCGAGGGCTGACAGTTATCATAATTGGAACGTCAACTCACATTGGATTGTGTTCACCAGCCGTCGCGGCGACGGGCTCTACTCACGGCTTTATCTCGCTTCTGTTGACGACCATGGACATTGGTCAAGACCCTTCCTGCTGCCACAGCGCTATCCCCGAAAGTACGACGAGAGCAGTCTTTACTCCTTCAATACGCCTGACTTCACACAACGGAAAGTCGACTTCGACAGCCATGCTGCCGCTCACGAGGCTATGGTCGACCAGCGCATACAGACTGCTGTAAGGCCTTAGGCGCGCTGTTACCGGAACACTTCAGCTTCTTGCCGCATCGCCTGTTCAATATCCTTGGCGTCGAAAGGTATCATGCCCTTCGACAGTTCCGGCGCATTGAACGATTTCAGCGTATTGTCATAAAATGCCGGCGACCGCTGTGGCAAACAGAATGGCTTATGGGCCTTCCCGTGACGGTCGACATAGCAAAAATAGGGCTTTCCGAAGAGCCCGTCGTCGCGCTTGGAGGCAAAGACAAACCAACGGCCGTTGCTCGACCACGAATGATAGGTGTCGCTGCGGTTGCTATTAACAGCTGTCAGCGTATCAACAGCACCAGTCGTCAGATCCATCATACAGAGGTCAGACTCCTGGTGCCAAATGGGAAAAGTTCCGTAATCTTGCACGGTAAAAAGGGCATAGCGACCATCGGGTGATATTCGCGGATGACAAACGCTGCGCGACTGGTAGACGGTATCCACCTGTGTTCCGATGCTGCCCGTCGTTTCGTCAAACGGAATACGCACCAAGGCATATTGCAACTGTTTCAGTTCCTGAGGCAGCCGGACGTGTCGAGCTACACAATAATAGATATAGTAACCATCGGGCGAGAAGGTTGGAAAGGTTTCAAGCATCGTGCTGTCGTTCAACAGTGGTGAACGGATGATGCGGTTCTCTTGCAAATCGGCCACATAAACATCCGATTTTGAGTCGAAAACCTCCAGTCGCTTTCCGGCTTTGGAATGGAAAGCGGGAACAATTACGTTAGTACTGAAGGTGATGTAACGGCCTGACGGCGAGAAACCGAAATATACCGAACCGCTCACCATGTCGGCTGTCTTAATGGCCAATTTACGCAGTTTTCCATTCTGGTTCAGGAATGCGCCACCTTGAGGACCACGCACATACATCATCGAAAGCGTCGGGTCCTGATGGGCAGTCGTATGGCAGTTCATACACTGGTTATCTGCATGCTGCCAATCGCTCAGTGTTCTTTCGTCGAAGTTTTCTACGCAGCGCTGTTTGATCTGCAGCCTGCTCCATATTTCATAGTCAGGTTCTATCAAGCGATAGCTGAGCCAGGGGTCAATCATATCGCCAGTCACATACCAATGAAATGGCTTATATTCCGTCCATTCTCCATCCTGCAAGGCTGTAACGACCACGCTGATATCCTGACGTTCAGCCAGCAGCTGTCGCCATTTTCCCTCGTCGAACGTCACCTCGTTACCACGGACATTGATAGTAACGTCGCCAGCCTTGACCTGTACAGCCTCTACCTCGCCACGCAGCAAAAAGTTCAGCGGGGCGATGTTCTTGGGGATAGTCACGTTGCAATAGTCAGGATAGATAGGAGGCAACGCGTCGCTCGTCTGGACATTCTGCGGCGTCGGCGTACAGCCGGCTTGCAGGACTAGTACGACGAGTGAAACTAGTATATCTGGTAACCTTCTCATATCTTGGGAGCTTTAACCTTATCAAAATAATACCAATAGGTATCTCTGAATGCAGCACTGCCGCGTTGTTGGTTGTACTGCACAAAACGATGCATCACGTCGCTTTGTTTAATATAACGGTGCCACTCTTCTTCTGAAGCGTTGCTGCCAGCCAGCCAGATACAGAGCGCCTCCTGATACAATTTCTTCAGTCGCGGACGCTGAGTGCAGTAACGGTCGTAGTCGCGCTTGAAATTCTCGATATCTTTCAGCAACAAGGTGCTACAAAGTATATAGTCGAGCGCCACCTCGTTATCAGGATTGGAATCGAGCAGCTGCATCATAATAAAATGGGCATTATCGCTGATGCTAATTGTATCTTGCTGGTTATTGAAACGTGCCTTCTCTGCATAGTAGACGGCTGAAGGAGCATTCTGGGCCCACCCGCGCCATACAAGAGTCTGCTCCATCAACCCCAGGAACTTACGGGCAGCAGCCTTGTCACCACTGACGATGGCACACTCAGCCAAACGCTTTACCATACGATTATTGCGGTTCTCTGGCGAGAACACGTTGGCCATCATCGCTGCACGTTCCGTAAACGTCATATCACCCAATGCCCAATACAACTCGTTCATATTAATAATTGTAAGAAGGGGGGTCTCAGGTCCAATTTTTTCAAACGTACCAAGATAGTTGGGCGTAAAGTCAAGCAGATGGTCGGGTAATACACCACGTTGAGCCTGTACAAGATTATAGAAGAAAAGCATCTGATCATTCCTGACTTCCGAGTTTCTTACAAGTTCAACAACCTTGTCGTAATATCCGAAATGGTATTCGTTTTCTATAGCAAAATTTTTCTCTAATATAAAATCTGGCCCTTGTAACCTTTTAACGTGGGGTAGTCCGAAAAGCCAATAGGCTGGTAGTAGTGCGACAGCCAACGAAAGGGCACATGGAACCAAAGAAGAGCGACTTTTATAAACTTTACTCAACAACGACACGAGCCACAGCACCATCATCCAACCCATCATCGAAATAGTGGACGACAGTCGATAACTTACATCGAAATGGCAGATAACAAGAAAAGCGAAGAGTAAAAAAGCAGTCAAGAAACTCAGTAGCCTCTTCAACTTGAAATTGCGTAAAGCCCGATAGAGCAATACGGTAGTCAGTAATAGGCTGATGTTTAAGATTGTTGCACCTGCATAGAGATAATAATAGAACTGCGTCAGGAAGTCTCCTACTAATTTGGCAATACATCCCGGCTTATCGAAATAAGTACTGATGTATTCCCACGATAAGAGGAACAGTTGGTTCTGTTCTTGGTAAAAGAAATGGTAGGGATAGAAATATTGGAAGAAGACGAAAGAGCATAGGGACAAAAGCACTATGACTATCCCAGGCATGTATTTAAGGAAGTTGGTCTTCACTCTTTCTGCTCCCATCTTTATATTTCTTTCAGATATATCTGTTCTTTTCATTTTTATGTGCCTGCAAAATTACAACTTTTATTTGTATTTCATGTAATTTGATTACAAAAATTTTACCAAACACCCTTGATTGGGAACAAAAAAGAGAGTCTGAAACTTTACCAAATGAAACATTTTCTTTTTGATATGTAACACAAATAACCCCCAATTGCGTTTTATATAATATATGTTACAAACAAGAAAGTATTATATTTATAAATAAGTTAAATTTGCAGCCAAAATTACAAAATTAACTAACGCGATATAACTAACGTTGGCAACAACTATACATTTTTAATAATTAATTACTAATTAACTAAATTTATTTATGTGGAACTTTAAAAAGTTACAAAAAACCTTAGGTTTGTTGTTCCTGTTTACCATGCTCCCGCTGTCAATGAGCGCCCAGAGCATCGTCAAGGGAACTGTGAACGACGAGGCTGGTGAACCGGTTATCGGTGCCACAGTCAAAGTGCAAGGTAGTAATGACGGTACGATTACCGATTTCAACGGTGAATTCAGCGTCAATGCTGCCTCTAACGCCACACTGGTTATCTCCTACGTGGGTTATGTAACCCAGGAGATCAAGGTTGCTGGCAAGAGTAACATCAACGTTACCCTAATTGAGGACAACACAACACTGAACGACGTTGTGGTCATCGGTTATGGTACGATGAAGAAAAAGCTGGTTACAGGTGCTACTGTTCAGGTAAAAGGTGATGAAATCGCCAAGTTGAACACCACCAACGCCCTGGAGGCCATGCAGTCAAGCACGCCTGGTGTGCAGATCACACAGTCGTCAACACAGCCTGGTAAGGGCTACAAGGTTTACATCCGTGGTATCGGTACCACTGGTGACTCTCAGCCTTTGTACGTGATTGACGGTGTTGCCGGCGGTAACCTTGACGGTATCAACCCCAACGATATCGAGAGCATCGACATCTTGAAGGACGCTGCTTCGGCTGCCATCTACGGTGCCCGTGCTGCTAACGGCGTTATTCTGGTTACTACCCGTCAGGGTAAGGCTGGTAAGGTGGAGATCACCTACAACGGTGCCTTCGGTTGGTCGAACGCTTACAAGCGTCCTCAGCTGCTGAACGCTCAGCAGTACATGACCATCATGGATGAGTACACCTTCAACACTTCTGGTCAGAAGATGAACTGGGAGGGCTTCGTTCCCAACGCTACAGCCATTCCTGACATTAAGGAGAAGGGTCTGATTGACATCCTCGAGAAGGTGAAGAACGGTTGGGAAGGTACTGACTGGTGGGGTGCTTTCGAGAACAAGAATGCCCTGCAGCAGAACCATTCTGTAACGCTGACCGGCGGTTCTGACCGCTCGAAGTTCGCCATGTCGTACACCTATACCGGTAACGAAGGTATCATGGGTGCTGATCAGGCTTCTTACTACAAGCGTCACACTATCCGTCTGAACAGCGATCACGTGCTGTACAGAGTAAAGGATTTGGACGTCATCACCATCGGTGAGAACATCTCTATCGGCTACAACAGAAATCACGACCTGGCTGAGGACGGTATGTATTGGAGCTACATCCACAGCCTGCTGCAGACCTGCCCGCTGGTTCCTCAGTATGGTCTCAACGGCGAGAACTACTACTATCAGGACTTCGATGGTACTGTTAAGTATGGTCAGGGTTGGAACTCTTCACTGTTCAGCAACCCCTGGGAGAACCTCCAGAAGGGTGGATTCAACTCAAAGGCTGAAAGCCGTAGCGTGAACACCAGCGCTACTGCTTTCATGACCATCCAGCCCATCAAGGGTCTGAGACTGCGTTCGCAGTTCAACTACTATTGGGGATCAAGCGCATATCGCAACTACAACGAGCCTCGCTCTACCGGTTACGGTAATGCCACCTCTATTATATATAGTGTAAACCAGAGCGCCGGCATGAGCACTTCATGGTCGGTTGAGAACACCCTGACCTACGATCTGCCTATCATTTCTGGTCATAAGATCAGCGCCATGGTCGGTCAGAGCTTCCAGAGCACCGCTTGGAGCCAGAACATGGGCGGTTCTAACAAGGTAAGCTACGGCGACCAGCTCGCAACGTTGAAGGGTTGGAACTCTGCATACCTGTCGAACGTGAAGGTGGTAAACGCTACCGACGTCACGCTCACCGGTTCTCCTAACGACGAAGAGTATCTGGCTTCTTGGTTCGGTCGTCTGACTTGGGACTGGAACGAGAAGTACATGGCTACTGTTACCGTACGTTACGACGGTTCTAGTATCTTCACCGACGGCAAGCGCTGGGGTACATTCCCCTCATTCTCTGCAGGTTGGGTCGTCAGCAACGAGCCCTTCATGGAGAAGACCCGCAGCTGGATGGACTTCTTGAAGATCCGCGGTTCTTGGGGTCAGAACGGTAACAACCGTATCTCCAAGTACCAGTATCTGGCTACCATCGCTCTTTCGGGCGAAGCTTTTGACAGCGGCTACAAGTTCGCTTCTGACATGGCTACTTCTGTTGCCGGTACTCCTAACCTGGGTGCCTACGCTGACATCGTGCCTAACCCCGACCTGACTTGGGAGACTTCTGAGCAGCTCGACTTCGGTTTCGACGCTCGCTTCCTGAACAGCCGCTTAGGCTTGACCTTCGACTGGTATAAGAAGACCACCAAGGACTGGCTGATCACTGGTCCGAACATTGCTATCAACGGTACGAACCCCGCTGCCATCAATGGTGGTGACGTGAAGAACACCGGTATTGAGATTGCACTGTCTTGGAACGACCGCATTGGCAAGGACTTCAGCTACAACGCAAGCGTGAACTTTGCTACCAACAAGAACGAGGTAACCCGTATCGCCAACGATAACCACTATCTGAATGGTCCTAGCGGCGTGCTCTCACAGGGTACTGAGTACTGCTACCGTGCTGAGGAAGGCAAGCCCATCGGTTACTTCTACGGTATGTCTTACAGCGGCATCTGGCAGAACCAGGCTCAGATTGACGCTGCACGTGCTGCTAACAAGGCCGTTCTGGATAACGCACAGCCTGGTGACTGCATCTGGGACGACTGGAATGGTGACGGTGTGATTACCTACGCTGAAGGTAAAGATTGCGACCGCCATGAGATTGGTAATCCTAACCCCGACGTCACGCTGGGTATCAACCTCGGTCTGACTTGGAAGGGTATTGACTTCGCTGTCAACGGTGCCGGTGCATTCGGTCAGCAAATCATGCGTTCTTACCGTTCGTTCAGTGACGCTCCCTATCAGAACTACGACACCACCATCCTGAACCGTTGGTATGGTGAGGGTACTTCTAACGAGCAGCCTCGTATTTCAGCTACTGGTCACCAGAACACCAACTGGGTATCTACCCGCTATATGGAAGATGCTGACTACTTCAAGATCAAGACCATCACACTGGGTTACGACTTCAAGCACCTCTGGAAGGCTTGTCCGTTCCAGCAGCTGCGTCTCTATGTACAGGCTCAGAACCTCCACACCTTCACCAAGTACACCGGTCTCGATCCTGAGGTTGGTAACTCAGCAGGTGGTAGCGGTTGGGCTTCTGGTATCGACCTGGGTCTCTACCCACCATCTCGTACCTATTTGGTTGGTGCAAGCATCAAGTTCTAAATTTAGAATTCAATTAAGAGATTAAATCGTATGAAAAAATATATTTTATCAGCAGTAGCTGTTTTATCAGCAACAACGTTGTTCACCTCGTGTAACGACTCGCTGGACACCGATCCGCGCGTTACGCAGTTGACAGCAGCGACCTTCCCCGGCAAGCCCGGAGATGTGGAAGCATTGAATGCTGCTACCTACAGTATCATGAATACACTGGGTGGCGGCGACCAAAGCGGCATTTGTAACAACCCCTTCTACTGGTGGTGTATGATGTCTGACGAGTGCTACGGTAGTGGCGGTTTGCAGGACAATGTAAACAAGTCGCTGCACCACTTCACAACGGCCAGCGCCAATCAGTATGAGCAGGAGTTCATCCTTCTGTATGGTGGTATCTCGCGTGCCAACAACCAGATTGAGACTATCGACAACGTGAAGTGGACTGACGCTCAGAAGGCTCAGCGCAATCAGTTGCTTGGTGAGGCTTACTTCATGCGTGGCTTGTACAACATGTGGCTGACTCAGCTGTTCGGTGACGTGCCCCTGATTACCTCTACCACTATCACTGACGCTATGCAGGAGCAGGTCAGCGCCGAGGAAGTGATCTATCCGCAGATCCTGTCTGACTTTACTTCTGCCAAGAACCTGATGAAGGCTGAGAGAGCCAATGGTTCTGGCCATGCCGACAAGTACACTGCTGAGGCATTCATTGCACGTGCATGGATGTTCTGGGCTGGCTTCTACAAGAAGGCTGGTGAGCTCGCCAATGGCGATGCTTCCATGACGCTCGTAGAGCAGGAAGGCTGTCCCGGTGGTACATTGGCAAAAGCTCAGGTTATCGAAGGTCTGAGAGACATTGTCAACAATGGTGGTTACAAACTTTGTGAGGATTACCGTTCACTGTGGCAGTACTCTAACAGTCTGCTGTGGGACGAGGCTCACGATGGCGAAAAGCATGCATATGCTTTCATCGCAGACATGAAACGAGAGAACTGCTTCGACCAGCCTGGTATGGGTAACGGCAATACTGAGGAAATCTTCCAGATTCAGTTCCTGAACGCCTCTAAGTGGGCTATCGGCGGTACTTACAACAACCCGCGTATGTACTCTAACTACCTCTCTTGCTTCTGGGGCCTGCGTAACGGTGCTTCTAACGATAATGGTAAGCGCGACAAGACTTATCCGTTCAACCAGGGTTGGGGTCAGGGTACTCCCTCATGTAACATCTGGGACGACTGGACCGATGCTGAGCGCGCTGGCGGCTATACCGATATCCGTAAGCTTGGCTCACTCATCGACCTCGACAACGAGCTCGAATCCTATACTTATGAGAAGGATGACAACGAGGAGTCTGGCTATGCTTGTAAGAAGTATGCTGATGTAAACTTGGACGCTTGCGCTGCCGACAACGATTCTTGGTGGTCAAAGTGCGAGGGTTACTCTTCAAGTTCATTGGACAACAAGCAGCAGGGTGACCACTTCGAGGATTTCTACCTGATGCGTTATGCAGACGTGCTGCTGATGCTGACCGAGCTCACTGGTGATGCTTCGTTCATGAATCAGGTTCAGGCTCGTGCCGGTGTGCCTCTGACTGGTTACTCTTGGAAGGCCCTTCAGGACGAGCGCCGTTGGGAGTTTGCTATGGAAGGTCTCCGTTTCAACGATTTGCGTCGCTGGTCGGGTATCGACTCTGGAACGAACTCATTAGCAGCCCAGGCTCTCCAGGCTCAGAAGGGTAAGCAGATTGTCTGTCTTGGTCAGAAGAGCGCCAAGCGTTCTTTGGAGCACATGACATCTGCCGGTTGGGCTAAGCGTTATGCTGACACCAATGGTTTCCTGCCGAAGCCTGAGGCTCAGATTACTCTGATGAGTGGTAAGATGAAGCAGAACAAGGGATGGGATAATGATACTCCTGCTGAAGAGTGGACATATAAAGTAATATATTAATAAAGTAAGTAATCAATATGAAAAAGATATTTTTGCTTTTGGTAGCAGCAAGTGCTTTGGTGGCCTGCGATCCCACACATGAGGACATCGGCAATGCTGGCAGCATTTCTGCAGAAGAACTCCATAATAAGACACAGATCACTGTTGACAAGGCTGGAAGTGGCCAGAATGGTAATGTTATTACCTGTCAGACCTCAGCTGCCGTCAACGCAAAGTGGGACATTGGTGGTAAGGAGTTCATTGGTAACTTCGCTACAAAGAAGATGAAGCTTGGTAAGCACAAGGTTGTTCTTACTGCTCTTTGCCCGGATGGTACCGTGCTGAAGGATAGTGCTTTTATTGAGTGTCAGGAAATCACCGATCCGCTGCAGAAGTTCTGGATTTATGGTGATGTGGCTAACTTCCCCGAGCAGGTTCCCTTCCAGCCCGGTGCATGGGACGCTGCTGCTATGCGTTTCAGCTCGACTGAGGGTGCTCACCTGCCCACTATCCCCGATGATGTTTACTTCGGTTTCAAGACGCTGATCTTCGATGCTTCTGACGTTTCTGCAGACTTCGATCTGAAAGTTATGAACGGTTGGTGGAGTGCTACCTACTACGATCACGTGAAGTGGGTTACAGGTCTGAATGAACTTCAGCTCACTGAGCAAATCGCTAAGGATTGCGCTAAGGGTAATGGTGGTGAAGGCCGCGACCTCGACCTCATGCTCTACAGCGGTTCAATGACTCTGAACTCTGTATACTATGAGGAATAATCATTCCTATATAGTATAATCAATAATAGGCTGACCCATTAAATTGGGTCAGCCTTTTATGCCAAAAAAAATGGAAAAAACAAGTAAAGTTCTTAATATCATCCTATATGTAAGCCTGTTGGCTTTCGTGGGGTTCGTCGTTTACATCTTATATCTCAATCAAGAGGTATTCTATACCGCACACGACCGTTCTGAATTCATCTTCGGAACACCCTTCTTCCACACACTCATGTCTAAGCCCTTCGGTCTGATGCGGTATGTGGGAGCATGGCTGACACAACTTTTTGTAGAGCCGGAGTTAGGCTCGGCTGTACTGGTGGCTATCTGGTTGCTGATATTCTGTGTGGGTGCGAAAGCATTCCGGTTACAGGGAAGTGCCTCGGCACTGATGCTCTTGCCTGTAGCCTGCCTGCTCACATCAATGGTCGATCTAGGCTATTGGGTATATATCTCCCCCGTCAGAGGCTATTGGTTCTCGCAATCGGTTGGTTACCTGGCGATGCTGCTGCTCCTGTGGGCAGCACGTTCGACCCCACGCAAATGGCATCTGGCCTGGTATCTGCTGGGCGTATGCACCTATCCCGTGCTGGGATGGTTTGCTTTGCTTTTCGTCGTATGTCTAATACTTTTCGGAAAACCCAGCTGGCGCGAGCTCTTGGGCATCATCCTGCTCATCGTCATCACCAGCATCTGCCACACGCAGCTCTATTCGTATCTGAGGGACGACGACGTTGTGATGGCAGGTTTCCCGCGTTTCGTAACCCCCATCGACAACAGCCCACACCTTTCCCTACCCTTCTGGGTGCTGGGAGCCGTCACGGTACTCATTGCATTAATTCAGAAGATAGTGGGTAGAGGTAAGTGGTTAGAGAATAGTTCTGCCACAGTATATTCACTCACCTCTATCCTCTTACCTCTCACCTCCTGTTTAGCTGGCATCATCTTCACCTCGTCGCTCATGTACTACGACAAAAACTACATCGACGAGATGCGCATGGTGCGCCTCGCGTGCAACGACAATTGGAAGGGAGTACTCCAGTTGGCTGAAGAATTCGCAACGCCACACTCTGACCATGGGTCGGAGAACAAGACGCCCACCAACACGATGATATTCCTCAAGAATGTAGCCCTGATGAATGAGGGAGGACTGTTGGAACGTTCGTTCAAATTGGGTAGCGATGGTGCTGATTTGAACAACCCTGATTCGCTCCACGTCAGTCTGCTAGACATTGCATCGCCGTTGGTATACTACAACTACGGTATGATGAACGAATCAATCCGTCTGAGTTACGAGAATGCTATACAGGCAGGTTTCTCACCCTTCTACCTAAAGATGCTTGCACGCTGTGCCTTGGCATGCGGCGACAAGAAACTGCAGGAGCGCTATACGACGCTCATCCACAAGATGCCGTTCTATGGCGACTGGCAACCGGCTCCGGTCACGAAAAACGTCAAAGAACTGATGACCTGCTATCCCGACGAGCTTACAGGCGTCGAGAACAGCGAGAGCTATCTGATCAGTAACATCAGCCTGTGGTATGGAGCCGACAGCAAGGTGGCTTCAGAACAGGCCTTGTTCTATGCCATGCTGCGGAGTGACTCACGCCGTTATTGGCCTGCGGTGCGCAAATATGTGAAGATGCACTTGGACGAGGAATTCCCCCTGCATGCACAGGAGGCTTACATCCTGTTTATGGATAAGGCGCCGGAAGAAAAGCGAATCATGCTCCCAGTGAAACAAGACACCTACGACCGCTACAAGCAGTTCTGGGCTGTGCTTGAAGAGCAGGCCAAGACGACGAAGAACGTTGCAAAAATCGGCGAGGCCATGCGTCCGGAATGGGGCGATACCTACTGGTGGTACAACATCTTCGCTAAAAAGATCTATTAATGGACTTGTCTGGATTGAAAACATAAGATGATGAAAAGATATATACGTTCATATTTCAAGCTTCTGGCTGCCGCGGTACTGCTGCTCACGTCGTGTACGAACCATCCCGACGTGCCCTCATCAAGTCGTGCAGCACGCTGTCTGCCAGCCATCTTCCCTGACTATTGCGATGTCACCGTGCCGTGCAATATTGCACCGCTGAACTTCATGCTTCCGGCTGACGAGTACGAGGAGTGTGTTGCACGTATCACAACACCCGATGGCCAGCAACAGACGTATGGTAAGGGCGTGAAGGTCCAGATACCTGAGGAAGAATGGCACACGATGCTCTCTGCGTCGAAGGGAAAGAGCATGAAGGTTGAGGTCTGGGGACTGAAAAACGGCGAATGGCTCTCGTTCAGCCCGTTTGTCATCTATGTGGCCGAACAGCCCATCGACGAATATGTGTCATACCGCCTCATCGAACCGTCATACGTCGCATGGACCTCTATGGAGATTGCCCAGCGTAACATCACCACTTTCGAAGAGACACAGATCTTCAACAATGAGATTACCATGAACGACAACAGGATAGGCCAGTGCATCAACTGTCACAGCTATCAGAACTACAAGACCGACAACATGCTCTTCCATGTGCGTCTCTCGAATGCGGCCACTGTGATTGTGAACGACGGCAAGGTGAAAAAAGTTAATCTGAAACGCGACTATACCATTTCGTCTGGTGTCTACCCTGCTTGGCATCCAACTGCCAAACTGATTGCCTTCTCGACCAACAGGACACGACAGGGATTCCATACGCTGAACCCCAATAAAATCGAGGTGTACGATGAAGCCAGCGACCTGATACTCTACGATGTAGAGACCGATTCTGTGAGTGTCGTCTCGAACGACTCCACACTGCTGGAGGTCTATCCCACCTGGTCGCCCGATGGCAAATGGCTCTATTACTGCAAGTCCGCTCCATTGCCCGAAGAGATGAACGGCAAGGATATCCGAACGACCTATCCGAAGGTGCAATACAACCTGTATCGTCGTTCGTTCGATGTAGCCACACACAACTTCGGCGACGAGGAACTCGTCTACGACGCTGCATCGCAAGACAAAAGTGCCACCCTGCCACGCGTCAGTCCCGACGGGCGCTATCTGCTGTTTGCACGCGGACAATATGGCTGTTTCCACATCCGCCATATCGATGGCGACATATTTTGTATGCCACTCGATGAAGAGAATCCGCAGTTCCTCGATCTTCGTGGTCTGAACAGCGAAGGGTTTGCCGACAGCTACCCCACGTGGTCGAGCAACGGACGCTGGATTATGGTTTCCAGTCGTCGCGGCGACGGCAACTTCAGCCGCATCTATATTTCTTATTTCAATAACGGAAAAGCAGAAAAGGCCTTTATGCTGCCGCAAGAAGACCCCGAACAAAACACCTTCCGCCTGAAGTGCTATAACCGTCCGGAGTTTATGGTTGAACCTGTTCACACCAGCGTTGCTGAGTTCGCAAAGGTATTTGACAAATAGTTTAGATGAAGCATCAT
>Ga0310694_10002866_pt1 | contig 17223 bp, 6 predicted proteins | sample 174DNAGHGhighgp2_FD_203884 | JGI IMG/M metagenome (GOLD analysis project Ga0310694, IMG submission 203884) | Sheep rumen microbial communities from Palmerston North, Manawatu-Wanganui, New Zealand - 1742 DNA GHGhigh gp2 (v2) (version 2) | ecosystem: Host-associated > Mammals > Digestive system >... | reverse complement strand
TGGCAGGGAGCCCATTCTTGGAGTTCATGTCAAACTGATGATAGGGTTTCCAGGATCCCACACGCTGGGGGACAAAAGGGACGGTAGCATACGTGTTGGGAAGCCCACTCGGAGTAAGATTGGTCAAATTCTTGATGGTGATGGGGGCATCGGGGGCATCCGGATCGTCCATATATCCGAAGAGGGCCTGCTTTCCGGCTTTGTTCACATGCCCCCGGATTACATTGGACCAGTTACTGGTGTTGGTCAGCATTTTACGTCCGGCCACAAATTCCCAGGAACTGAACTTCCAGGGTTTCAGGCTTAGCGATTCCAGAGAGCCGTCCACAGCCGAAAGCTCCAGGGACACGTCACCTGTATCCACACCGGTGGAAAAAGACAATTCCGTAGATTCCGCTGTCGGCGTCCACAAGTAATCATCTTCCCGCTCCGTATCATTGTCCGAAACCAGATCAGACCCGGCCGGCGTGAGATTCTTCAGAATCAGGCGCACCTGGGGATAGTCATCCCCCATCATCGGCACGGAGACATTCACTTTCACGGTGGCATCAGACTCAAGTGGAATGGAGGTAGTGAACTTCACGTTGCCAAAGGTATTGTGATTGACAAAACTGTCACATGCCTTGTCGAAATACGGGTTGGACACCCACACGCGGGTGGCGCTCTCGTCGCAATTGGATTTGAAATAGCAGCTGATACGACGCCAGGTGACAGCATTGCTGTCGGTATACAGCGGGAGGGCCCGGTATTCCGTCCAAGACAGCGAGCGAACGAACTGGAAGACCGTCTGCCCGGCATAGTCCTCCGTATCCGTAATAGACGTTCCGCTCACCACGGGAAGGTTATTGTCCGTATAGGAATTATCAGGAGTAAGGGTCAGATTCTCGGCCTCTATGGTAAAATCCAGCGGATAACTGAACATGGCGCGGGGAAGGCCATTGGGAATGAGGATATCCACCACCTGGGGGCTCCCCTGCCAGCGCGGAATAGAGGAATTCTGGCACACCACTTTCATGGGCTGGATTCCCTGGACGGTAACGCTAATGTCCCGGTACATCGTCACGCCGTCAGATGTGGCGTTTACCCGCAGGGTCTGTGACCGACGATAGGCGGCGGGAGCAGGTGTGGAGAAGGTGATGGGCCAGAAGCCATTTTCGTCCGCGGCCGCTCCAAGGGCAGGGCCGATAATCACAGGATGCTCCGTGTCACCGTCATCCGGATCGTTCAATTCCAGGGAAAAGCGATTAGTGGTGGTTTCAGGGCTGGATGAGGCCGACAGATTGGTATAGAAAGCGGCAAAAACCTGCACCTGGGACTGCGCTTCGGTGAAGAACATGTCCAGCGAGGGACGGATGACCAGCCGGCGGGTACCATCCGAAATGTCCACCAGGGCCGACGCATTGATATTGGAGGACACGTCCCCGCTGCCAGCCGACAACATGGCCGCCTGGGGCGTGTCAAAGCCCGGCGCCGAAATGTTTTGGATTTCGATTTCGTATTTGAAATTCCGGTAAATGGGATAATACCGGTCCCCTTCCATCAGGTCAATCTTATAGAAATAATCGTCTTCAAACGCCGCCTGGGAAGGATCATCGTCATTCTTGTAATGGCCAAAAACGATGACATAGGTAGGAAGCATCTCGTCGGAAGGGACAGGCCGCTCATACAGATAGAAACCCGGATTGGGGTCATCCCAGGTACCGGCGTGGGAGGTTCTGAGATCCACGGCCCAGCCACTGGGGGTTTCAAACTCCAGGCGATTGGGGACACTGGTATTGAAGTATACGGAAGAGGGCAGGTTGGCGGCATACTCCAGTGTTTCGTCCAAATCCGTGAAGGAAAGGTCCTGATAATCGGTGATAAAGCCTGTGGGATAGCTATTGATGATTTTTCCGGAGCCACTATAGGGAACAAATGTTCCCTGGCGGGGCACATTGACCGCCACGAAACTGTAGGGTGTAAAGTGCGAGCCGGAGGCGGCCGTCAATTCCAGCTTGGCCCAGTTCCGGATCATGGGGATGCCCTTCTTCACACCGTCTACGGTATTGTTGAAGGCATCGGACGTAGCCTTGTCAGGCATGAAAGGAGTGTTGAAGGTATCGCCATCCTTCTGGGGTGTCCCGTCAATATACAGGTAACGCAAATGTTCATCCTGGGCCGCCCGGATGCCATTGGGCAATTCAATCATCTGCCAGAAAACGGCGCCGCCGTCCGAGCATAGCAGCGAGGGCAGGACTTGGTTGTCGTAACCGAAATCCAGCACATCCGGGCCATTGCCGATCAGGTGCACATAACGCTTGCTTTCGGTGAGGGACAGGGTGGCGGTGAAGGTATACTGGTCCACCTGCACCTCCACCAGCTCGGATGATCTCCCGGACTCGATTTCCATGACCTTCTTATCCGCCATTTTCACCGGAGTGGCCGTTACATACTCCTTCAGATAACCTGAGCTGCCGAACACCGCCAGATGCAGCGAAGTAAGCTCCACATTCTCTCCCAGTGCCTTGGTCCCGGCGGCTGCAGGCGCCATGTCGTTAAGGGTAAATGTAACGGTCACCGGGGCCCCTTCGGGGAAAGCCCCCCCCCTCCCGTATTCCTCACTTTCGCGAACACAGGACAGAAGCGCCAGCAAGGCCCCTATGGAAAACAACGCCTTTCTCATCATTCAGTATCTCCCCTCAGGGGAGCATCTCCCCATACAGGGGTTGCAATATCAACTTGTTCATCGCCCCAATACCAGGCATCATATACACAACGCATAAGGCAAACCGGCCGCCGCTCGCCGTCTTTGGTATTGCGCAGCCTGCCGTTGAGCTGGGCTTCCGTCGCCTCCCTAATTGTAGAACCATCCACATAAATGGCCCTTCCGTCCGCAGCCCAAAAAAAACCTCCGCTTTTAAACTGCACTTCAAACACCCCTTGGGCCGACAGATTGGAGATAAAAGTAATCTCGCCCCAGGTGGGCAGGCGCCAGCGGCCGGCCGGAAAGCCGTTTTCCTGGATGGAAGCGCAGCGATACTGGGCTTCCTTGAAAGGAACGCCGTCCTTCTCAATGCCCGTATAGAACTTGGAGGTGAGCCGATAACTGGGAGCCAGCATGTTGGTGGTACGGGAAGTATTATCGGTAGGATGATACCACTTCAAGCTCCGTGTCCCCCCCTCAATGGCAGCACCTTCCTTGAAAGCATAATCCAGGTTATTGATGGCAGAAGAGCGGGGATCCCCAATCACAAAGGACGAACCCGAAGGCAGCACCGTCACGTTAATCTTGAACATGTCTTTACCGCCCTCATGGTAATGAACGAGACGCCAGTTATTGGCATGGACATAGCCGGTAGAAGGGTACAGGGCGTCAAACTCGCTCATCTTAAGCTGGCCGCCATTGACAAAAACGTAGCCGTAATGCGAATTGTCCGCAGCATCCGGGTTGTGCGTAGCCTCGATATAAATGCCCGGATACTGGGTAAGGGTGATGGTACGCTGATAGCGCGTGTCATCCGGCCGATCCAAATGGGCGATGGTAAAACGGATGGTATAGGGGGAATAGTCAAAGTTGCTCTGGGTATAATCATTGTTCAGCGTATGCGTATAGACGACGGACGTACCGGTGTCCTGCAACCACTCCTCGTTGCCGTTGAGCTTCATTCGCTGCGTCTCGCTATAATCCAGATATTTATCTCCTTTATCATTCTGCTTGATGGTGGCACCGTAAGCAGTGGTGTTCACATTGCCGGTTCCGTAATAGGGGCGGGTGACGCTGATATCCTTGATGATGATGGGATGGCTGGAGGTATACCCCATCTCCACCGTAGTCAAATTATTCAGTTCGTAGCTTTCCCGGTTCACGGAAAGGTAACGGGCATTGCCCACCACCGCATGCTTGATCACTACGTCCTTGTCCTGCCAATAAGCGATGTACAGCTGCCCTTTCTGCAACGCCACTTTGGCATCGTCGGTATCCGATCCCAGCATGCTCACGTCCACATTGATATGGTACCAGTTGTTGCTGGCGAAGCGCTTTTTGTAGTCATCACGCAAGTCCTCGGGAATCAGGATTTTGTAGTAAAACTGTTTCTGGGTACCGGTATAACCTCCATAATCCAGACGGCGCCAGGGAATGACCAACTTGAGGTAGGGCTCCTTTTCCGGAGATTCGGTGGAACCGTAAGTCCAATGCTGGGGATACATGTATACGGGTTCAGTAAAATAGTAATCTCCTTGCTTGTCAATGGGTTCCTCCGTATCCTGATCCAAAAAAGTCTTGGCATACTCCCGGTAATTGACATAGGAAGGAGTGGAGGCTTCACCTCCCAGGGAGGCATTTTCCACGCCATCCACCAGATAAACGGACATGCCCTTGAGCATGGGCTGCCAGCGGGCCACTTTCTCAGGATCCGAGGCATCCACGATATCCACATAGTCTTTCACCTTCAGGCCCACCGTCAATTTGCAGGCAAGACGTTCGAGTTCGATGGTACCGTCGGCCACCACAATTTCGTCCCGGCGGGAGATGACGGTACTTCCCGTCATGATGAACAGGTCCTGGACAGCCTGGCTTCTGAAGTCTGTCGTAACGGTTGTCTCCAGGATTTTGTCCAGCGAAGGATATTCCCCCAGCATGCTCAGCACCGATTCGGGCGCATTGACCAGCGCAAAGACCAAAGTGTTGTCATACTGGACGGGGCTCACCGGAAAAATCTTTGTATTTACCAGATCGGATGTCACTTCTACCAGGAAAGAGGCGTTGCCCTGGGCTTTGGGTTCCTGGTAGAAATGATAGCTGGCCGCCGAAGAAGTCTGTTTCCCCGGGTAAAAGTAAAAGTCCACCCTGGAGATGAAGTTTTCGTTACGGGATTCGTCTCCCGCCACGGACGTCCTTGTTTCCACCGTGTTCCGGCACCAGACATTCATTTTGAGGACAGGGCCGTCCCAGGCCTTTTCCTCCTCCCGGGAACAGGAAAAGAGCCCTCCCATCATCAAAAGGCATACTAAACTGTATAAAAGGCGGCGCATCATTGCAGGATAAAACGGTATCTGGTATCGATGAGTTCACTGTCGGCCAGCATTTCACGGCCGCCGGCCTCCACCACAAACTTCAAGGTGATAGAACCCGAACCGGTCTTTCCTGACGCACCGATGGTAATCTTGATGGGAATATTCGGATTAATCTCGCCAAAAGGCGAAGGGGTGACCTCAAACAAATCGTCCTGTCCTATAGTACGGATGTACAATTTGCCACCCACCGGGGTTTTGATGGGGGCATAAGCCACTACCGGACTACTGGGATTCACATAAATGTTCCGGTAGCCATCCCTGGTTTCCGCATGCAAGGCAGTACCCTCGTCAACATAGAACTTAGGGTCGGCCCAGATGGCGGCGTCAGAAAAATCAATGCTGTAGAATTGCTTGTCCCAGGGCAAAACGCCCACTGAGAGCTGCAGGCTCATGTCGCGCACAAAATAACCGTACAGCGTCCAGATATGGTTGCGGGCGAAATCACCCTCCGCATCCATTGCAAACTCTTTGTACTTCTGCTCCGTGACACCGGCTTTGGTCACCGAATAATCTATGCGCCCGGTAAGCTTCTGGTCACTCTCACGGAAATAGGTCACGTCCCCGTCAAAATGGCTCAGTTCGCCCAAAGCCACCCCTTCGGCAAGAAGGTTTTCATAAGTCAGGGCATCCTGGTTCACATAACGGTAACGCTCCGGCGTGGAACTGGACGGAAGGTTGGTCCAAGGGCCGGTAAGGACAAAAGGACTGGGGTCATACTCACCCGGGACAATCCCTGTACTCCCCTCTGTAAATACATATTCCTGCTTTGGAATCTGGCCTCCGCCAAGTGTAATCTTGTCAATGGAAATCTGTGCCAACGCCTCCGGATTGCTGGAATTGAAGGACATTTGGGAGAAAACCCAGCGGAATTTGGAAACAGCCCGCGTTAGAGCCAGCGGATTGAGACCCAGGAAGGGTTCAGTCCCGCTCACTTTTTGCCCTTGCGCCATGGCACTCATGGGCAGACCACTCTCCGGGACGGTATGTACCGGCGAAGCCACCCCGAAAGAAGCGGTTCCGATAACGGCATCATGCACCTGGGCCCAGGACGAAACCACATCCGTATTGGTTACGTTTTCCCAGGTATCGGCCGTAGAAAGGGTACAGCCGATGGAAGCGGCATTGGCCAGGATAAAGACATCTACCAGGGGCGGATCGGCGGCAAATGTCCGGGAAGTATGCAAGGCATAGCGCCGGGCCCCTCCTGCCGGAGGGAATTCGGAAGCGTCTACCGTCATGGAGGTGACAGGCGCATGGTCTTCCGAGGTATAGACCCAAATTTTAAGGTCATGGATGGCATTCTCGGCTGCCGAACCGGGGACCTCCCCCACCTCCGACTTCAGCACGGGGACAGCGGGAAACTCCACCGTGATATCCAGTGTCGCATCCATGCAGCGGCCGGGGTCATACGCGTCGTAAACGCAGGAAGTGAACAGCCACCCCAGCAACAAGACCGGTATGAAGTTTCGCATGCGCATCACTCAAGCACGACAGATGTTCCCGTTGATACGATCCAGTTGATCTGCGTCTGCACGCCCAGGGAGACAAGGGGGACGGAAAGGTCCGGTACAGCACTGTGGGCCCATTCCAGGGAAGAGACGACACAATGGATGGTGGTCTCATAGTCACTCATAAAAACGGAGGGGAACTGTTTCTTCTTGTCCTGCTGAATCTCCAGTTTACCGGTCAGATAAAATTTCTGTTCCGGAAGAATCCGGCCTTCGGCCCCATAAAACAAACTGCCGCTGTTGTTTTGCATCTCCACGCAAAAATACACCGCTTCCTCCTGCGGCGTAGGCAGGACCAGGGTATGAATGGGTTCCGATTTGTCCGTGGAAAAGTTCACCCCCGATATTTCCCGGTCATAAAGAAAACACTCTTCACCGGAACTGTCGGGCGTAAAATTATAAAACTGCGGATACTGCTTGCCGATGATAATGCCGGTCACCGGGAAATAAGACCCGTCCCCCACCGCCACCTGATTTCCTTCCCGGTCCTGCAGCTCGGCAGAACTCGCCTGCACCGTAGCCTTCAGCTTTCCCACCGCATATTGCAGGGGAAGGTCCACGGCCACCGCCGTTGTATTGTTGGACACGGTAGTGCCCAGACGGTAATTCCCCACGATATCGTTCCAATTGCCATACATGTCGGTATAATACGAGCTCATATCCTTATCGGAAGTATGAATGGGGGAACTCACGTAATAATACAATGCCGGAGGGTAAACATAACGGCTGAGGGCCGGAATCCCGTCCAGACCATCGGCTACGGCAGATACAAAGCCGACAGACGTCCAGCGCAGGGTCGCTGCCCCGGCCGGGAGGCCCAGGGATTCGGGAAAGGTCCGAACCTCGTCGGAAAGGAAAGTCACGGCGCCTTCAGCCGAGATCTGCAGATACCCGTTTTTAAAACGATCCTTCACCACATTCCGCAAGCCATTGTACAACTGTTTATACTGAATAGGGGTTTGATTGGAATTGTAGGCCGGGCGCTCGACGCCATTTACCGAAACGCTGTACTGCCGGGTATCTTCGCTCTCGTAGGCCGACAACTGGCTATACAGGGTGTTCAGCCGGGTTTCCACTTTGTCTCCCGCTCCTGCCATCAGTTCGCCGTCATTGGAAAGGTAGCGGTACATCAGCTTCAAATCCGGTTCGGAAATGGACATATCCCAGTTTAGCGACACTCCTCCGTCTACTTTAATGAAGCTCTCACCGTCGTAATAATAACAATCGGTCGAATACGCCTCTCCAAAGCCGATGGCATTCAGCACAGACAGGAGCACGGCGGCTTCCTCGTGTGCGGCACCATTGTCAATGGCTTCCGGCGAGAAGCGGATGGCCGCGGTTTCCCGTCCCATGCCGCTTTCCAGCAAGGAGCCGTTGATGTGCTTGTCATTCACCGAATTCCCGCTGGTGGACAAAGGCAGTGCCTTTCCGTACATCAGGACGGACGCCGTACGGAGGGGTACCGACACGTCGGCGCTTTCATACAAGTGGGCATTCGGCCCAACCAGATCTGCCTTCCGAAGCTCCGGAAGGCCTGTCGGCAAGTTCAGGGAAGCGGTACTGTTCCCCGACTCAAAGGCGAGCATGCGGATATTCCCGATCCCCCACTTTTCATGGGAAGGATTGGTCATGTCCACCACGGCACCTTTTACACCCGGACGGCCCGAATCCTCCCCCAGCCGGAATCCCAACTGTACGGAGACGGCATGGGCCGGCGAATCCGACAGCTTTTCCTTTTGGGAACAAGCCGTCGAAAACAAAAGGAGCGTCAGAATGCCCCAAAATGCCGTTTGCCTAAAAAAGTCCATGTCTAAAAGGGGACAACAAATTCTTGTCCCGGTTCCCAATCCAGCGTTACGCTCACCCCCACCAGCGGGTCACTGGTCTGAACGGCGCCATTATCCAACACCTTAACTTTTATAATCTTGAGATACCCGGCCGGCAATGCCGTAAAAACTCCCAGGATGGATTCCGTCACCGTACCGTCCAAAAGCGTCACATATACGTAATACCGCCACACCGCCCCTTCCGAAGTTTCCTCTACGTCATTCCCGTCAAAACTATACTTGTAAGTATTTCCTCCGCCGCGAGGTGCAGATCCAGAGTCGATATCGGTATGATGCGCCCCTGTAAGCGTGGTATTCATGATGACGGTGAACATGCCCGCCATCAGTTTCTCAAGATTCTTGAACTCCGTGTAGTCGTCATCGGACAGGCGGCGTCCCAGCTGGATATTGGTAGACCCTGCCAGGTTGGTGATGCTAAAATTGTCCAAATGGCCATACTCCCCGTAATTGGCAGTTTCGGGCTCCGGCGCACGGCCATACAGCAGCATGGTGTTGGTATTCAGGGGAAGCGACATCTCCAGGACGCGCCGCGTATTGGCCGTGCTGATGAGGCTGGAAAGGTTGTATACGCGGTTGGAAGTGGCATCGGCGGAGAGGATGGACCCGTCGGAGCCCAACTTGTAGGTCATCAGCATGGCGTCGGAAATCCCGCGGAAGTTTCCCGACGCCTGGGTAGACGAGCTCCCCTGTTTGGTGGCCGTAGACGCCGTGGATACATTGAACACAAAACGCGCATTCACATCTGTGTTCCCGGCATCCCCTGTCAAGGAATCCCGCTGGCAGCCGAGGACTGCAAGCAGAGGAAAACAAAAGAAATAGTTTCTGTTTCATATCCTAATATCGTTTATTATCCGTTCTTTCCACGCCAAGGTTTTGCATCACGGCCGCATCCCATAACAGATTGGTACATAGGGAACATCAAAGCTACCCCTTTGTCCATGTTCCTGGGGTGTGCCGACATAACGGCCGCCGACGTAACACCGAGCAGAAATAATTCAATCTTGGGTAACATCGCATTTAACCGCGAAATTACTACTTTTTTTTTAAAAAATGTCATATTTTTGTAAAAAACCGAACACACGATGACCTACAACTTCGACAACTGCCCGGACCGCCGGGGTACCGAAAGTGTAAAATGGGACCTCTATCCCGGTACGCTGCCCCTCTGGGTGGCCGACATGGACTTTAAGATTGCACCGGAAATCCAGCAGGCGCTGCAAAAGCGGCTGGACCACGGCGTATTCGGCTACGAACTCGTTCCGGACGCTTATTTCGATTCCATCGGCCGATGGTTCGCCGCCCGCCACGGGTGGACGGATATCACCCGTGACAAGATTGTCCCCACCACGGGGGTCATCGCCGCGTACAGCGCCGCCATCAAGGCCATGACCGTCCCCGGGGACAAAGTGATGGTGATGACGCCCTGCTACAACGCCTTCTTCCCCGCCATCCGCAACAACAAATGCATCCAACTGGACAATCCGCTCCAATTCGACGGCAAGCGCTACATCGTGGACTGGGACGACTTCGAGAAAAAATCGGCCGAAGCCCGGGTGCTGCTGCTGTGCAATCCCCACAATCCCGCAGGCCGGGTGTGGACGCGCGAAGAACTGCTGCTGATGGCGGAAATCTGCCGCCGGAATAGCGTCTTCGTGATTTCCGACGAGATTCACTGCGAACTCACCTACCCCGGACACGACTACACCCCCTGGGCCACCCTGCCGGAGCAGTACGTGCTGAATTCCGTCTCCTGCATCTCCCCCACCAAAGCCTTCAACATCGCGGGCATCCAGATTGCCAACATCTATGCCAAAGACCCGGCCATCCTGGCCAGGATGGACCGCGCCATCAACGACAACGAGTGCTGCGACGTGAACGTGTTCGGCGTCACGGCCCTCATGGCGGCCTATGACAAGGGCGGGGCCTGGCTGGACGAACTCCGCGAATACCTCTTCCACAACGCCCGCACCGTCTCCTGCTTCCTGGAGGACGAACTGCCGCAGGTGAACATACCGCCGCTGGAGGGCACCTACCTCATGTGGCTGGACTGCCGCGCCGCCCTCCGCCCGGGCGAGCCCCTGGAAGGCTTCAGCGAGCGCTTCGGAAAATACCTGCAGGAGAAGGTGCAGCTCACCCTGAGCCCCGGTTCCATCTACGGAGCCGCCGGGGAAGGCTTCATGCGAGTGAACATCGCCTGCCCCCGGACCCGTCTGCTGGACGGAATGCAACGATTCATCGCCGGTTTTGAAAGTTATAAAAATGCGTAAAGTTCTTCTTCTGGCGGCCGCCCTGGTCACCCTGGTGGCCTGCGGCCCCAAAAAACAGGCCCAAACTCCCTCGGCCGAGGAGTTCGCCTCCTACATCAAGGCTTACACAGGCGGCATTGTGGCCGATGACGCCGTCATCCGCCTGCAACTCGCGGAGGATGTCACTCCCGGGGAGGACGGCATGCTGCCGGATCCCGGCAAACTGATCAAGATCTCCCCTTCGCTCAAGGGGCATGCGCTGTGGAATTCGCCTTCGGACCTCTCCTTCGTTCCCGAGGAGGGGGCACTCAAGGCAGGGACCACCTACCAGGTGTCCTTCCTGCTGGGAGATTTGGTGAGCGGCGCGCCCAAAACCTTTGACTTCGCCATCACGGTGAAGGGCCGGGAAGAGGCCGTCGCCGAGCCCGAAGCCGAGCCCGCAGCGCAGCAGGAAGGCTTCCACGTGGTAAGTTGCCGCCTGGAGGGAGACCATATCGGCCTCAGCTTCAGCGAGGCGCCCGTGAACGCCAACAAGAAAGGGCTGGTGGAACTCTCCGGCGTCTCGCGCAGTTACATCCAGGCCGAAGGAGAGAACGTCAACGTGTTCTTCGAAGGCCGCAACGCCGACATGCAACTCACCCTGGGCGCCGCCCTCAAAAATGCCGAGGGCGAAACCCTGGGCAAGGAATGGACCCGCACCTTCCCCCTGCAGGAAGACAAGCCGGCCGTGGAACTCCTCGTTGACGGCAGCATCCTTCCGGACAAGAACCGGCTCATCCTCCCCTTCCGGGCGGTGAACCTGAACTCCGTGGAGGTGCGCATCATCAAGATTTACGAGAAGAATGTCCTGATGTTCCTGCAGGACAACGACCTCGACGGCAGCAGCAGCCTGCGCCGCAGCGGCCGCCTCGTGTATAAGGGAGACATTCCCCTGGACGCGTCCAAAGACCTCCGCAAGTGGAACGAGCACAGCATTGACCTGGGCGGTCTCCTGAAGAAGGAGCCCGGCGCCATCTACCGCATCCGCCTCAGTTTCCGCCTGGACCAGAGCCTGTGGGGCGGCCGGGAGGCCCTTCTGCGCCCGTCGGCCCTGGACGGCAAGCCGTCGGCCGAGGATGAAGCCGTCTGGGACGTCCCTTCCTCCTATTACTGGGACAACGACTACGACTGGGACACCTACAACTGGGAGGAAGCCGACGACCCGTCCAAGCCTTCCTATTATATGGACAGCGACCGCTTCCCTTCCGTCCAACTCATGGCCAGCGACCTGGGCCTCATGGCAGAATACGCCGGCGGCCGGCAAATCTGGATCACCGCCACCGACCTCATCTCGGCCAGCCCTACGCCCGGGGCCGATATCGAAGTCTTTGACTTCCAACTCCAGAGCATCGGCAAGGGGAAGACGGACAAGGACGGCATGGTCACCCTGGACATTGCCCGGAAGCCCTTCGCGGTGGTGGCCAAGGCCGGCGGCAGCACCGCCTACCTGAAAGTGACGGGGGGCAACGAGCGTGCCCTAAGCCGCTTCGATGTGGGCGGCGAGGCCCTGCAGCAGGGCATCAAGGCCTTCCTGTACGGAGAGCGCGGCGTCTGGCGCCCCGGCGACACGGTGCACCTTACCATGATCCTTTCCGACAAGGGCCGTTCCCTCCCGGAAGGCCACCCCGCCACCCTGGAAGTCTATACCCCCGAAGGTCAGTTCTATACCCGCATGGTGCGCAAAGGCACCGACGGATTCTACAGTTTTGACATCTCCACCCGCGAAAGCGATCCCACCGGTTACTGGAACGCCTATGTAAAGGTGGGCGGCAGCAGTTTCCATAAAACGCTGCACATCGAGACCATCAAGCCCAACCGCTTCAAGGTGAACACGGAATATCCGGCCGTGCTGGAAGCCGGGTCCACGGTAACCCTCCCCGTATCGGCCTCCTGGCTCACCGGCGGAGCGGCCTCTCTCAGCCCGGCCAGGGCCGAAATGACCCTCTGGAAAACCACCGGCAGCCCCTTCAAGGACTTTGCCGACTACCGTTTCAACAACCCTTCGTCCAACTTCACCAAGGCCGAATTCCAACTGTATAAGACCACGCTGGACACCTACGGCAAGGGCAGCGCCCGGGTTGTGCTGCCCGATGCCCAGGAGGCTCCCGGCATGCTGAAAGCCTTCATCGTCACGTCCGTGGCCGAGCCCGGCGGCGACGAGAGTTTCACCACCGAAACCATCCCCTTCTCCCCCTTCAGCGCCTACGTGGGCATCCGCCTTCCCAAGGGCGACTTCCTGGAAACCGGCAAGGAGCACAGCCTCCGTGTAGCCGTGGTGAATCCCCAGGGCAAGCGCGTCAAGGGGCACGCCGTGGAATACCGCGTGTTCAAGACCGGCTGGAACTGGTGGTGGGACAATCCGGGAAGCGACCTGGACGCCTATGTGAGCGGTAATTCCGTGAAGACCATCCTCTCCGGCACCTTCACTTCCGGGGCCGAAGACCATGTCATCTCCTTCAAGGTGAGCGACGAGGATTGGGGCCGCTACCTGATCCTGGTGCGCGACAAACAGTCCGGCCACGTGAGCGGATGCCCGTTCACGGCCGACTGGGGAGACTATGAGGGCCGTGCAGGCCGCCAGGATCCCGAATCCCTCACCATGCTGCGCCTGTCCACCGACAAGCCGCAGTACAAGGCCGGGGAAACGGCCACCGTGTTCATCCCCGCCGCCAAGGGCGGCCGGGCCCTGGTGTCCCTGGAGAACGCCGCCGGCGTAATCCGCCGCGAATGGGTGCCGACCGGCGAGAAAGACACGCCCTGGCGCTTTACCGTAGAGCCTTCCATGGCGCCCAACATCTATGTACACGTGACGCTCCTGCAGCCCTACGGCTTTGCGGTGAACGACCTTCCGCTGCGCCTGTACGGCGTGCAGCGCATCCTGGTGGAGAATCCCGAGAGCCATCTGGAGCCGGTCCTGAACCTGCCCCAACTGATCCGCCCGGAAGAAGAATTCACCGTGAAGGTGTCTGAAAAGAGCGGCCGCCCCATGACCTATACCCTGGCCATCGTGGACGAAGGCCTGCTGGACCTGACCGCCTTCAAGACGCCCGACCCGTGGGCCAAGATGTACCGCAGCGAAGCGCTGGGCGTGAACACCTGGGACCTTTACGACCAGGTGATCGGCGCCTTCAGCGGCCGCTTCTCGCCGCTGGCCGCCATCGGCGGTGACGAGGATGCCGTCCGCAGCGCCCGGAAGGACAACCGCTTCAACCCGGTGGTGCTCACCCTCGCGCCCAAGACCCTTCTCAAGGGCACCGACGTGCTCAAACTCAAACTTCCCATGTACGTGGGCAGCGTGCGCGTGATGCTGGTCGCCGGTCACGACGGCGCCTTCGGCAATGCGGAGAAGACCGTCCCCGTCCAGAACCCGCTCATGCTGGTGACCACCCTGCCGCGCCTCGTGGGCACCGGCGAGGAAGTGGCCGTTCCGGTGAATGTCTTTGCCATGGAAGATGGCGTGAACGAGGCCGAGGTGTCCATCCAGGCCGAAGGTCCCGTGACCTTCACCGGCCCCACCACCCAGAAAGTGAAATTCGAAGCCAAGGGAGACCGGCTCATCCACTTCGCCATGAAGGCACAGGATGCCGAAGGCACCGCCCGCATCAAGGTGAGCGCAAGCGCTGCGGGCCACAAGGCCGGCGAAAGCATCTCCCTGGAAATCCGGAACCCCCATGCCGAAATAACCCTGGCCGAGAACTTCTCCCTTGCTCCCGGCGCTTCCAGGAAACTGGCTCCGGGCATGCTCCAACTCTCCGGGTTCCCGGCCCTTGACGCCCGCAGCCTCTACATCCAAATGCGGGATTACCCGTACGACTGCGGGGAGCAACTCAGTGCCAGGGGCCTTGCGCTCCTGCACCTGATGCCGCTCCTGAGCGAGGCCGATGCCGCCGAGGCCAAAGCCCTTCTGCCCGGCATCGTGAAGCAGTTGTATGGCCGCCAACTTGCTGACGGAGGCTTCACCTACTGGAGCGGACCGCAGAGCAGCACCTGGGTTTCCTCCATGGCCGGCCTCTTCCTCACGGAAGCCGAAGCCGCCGGCATCGAAGTGAACAAGGGCGTTCTCAAAGCCTGGAAAGCCTATCAGCAGAAGACCTCCAAGAACTTCCGCGTGGCGGCCGGAGAAGGATTCGCCCAGCAGGACGAAGCCTTCCGCCTGTACACCCTGGCGGTGGCCGGCGCCTCTTCGCAGCCCGGCATGAACCGCCTCCGGGAGTCGGATCGGCTGAGCGCCCAGGCCCGCTGGATCCTGGCATCGGCCTATGCCGTGAGCGGCAAGAAATCGCTTGCCGAAGGCCTTCTGAACGAGGCAGGACGCGATTTCCCGGAATACGAGCCCTACAACCTCACCTTCGGCACAGCCCTTCGGGACCGTTACATGGCCCTGCAGGCGCTGGTGCTGACCGGCCGCATCACCGAGGCCCTGTCGCTGGCAACGGAAACCCTGCCGGGACGCAGCCTTTCCACGCAGGAAGCCGCCTTCGCCGCCATTGCATACGGCACCCTCTATGACAAAGTGCCCGTCCAGGGCGTCAAGGCCGATGTGGACGGACAGACGCTGTCCTCCGCCAAGAGCAGCCTGACCGCCCCCGCGAAGGAATCCGTGAAGAACCTCTCCGAGGGCACGCTGTACGGCACCCTGTGCCGGGTGAGCCGCGAGCCCATGAAGGCCCGGGGCAACGGCCTCAAGGTGGAAGTGACCTATACCGGCGAGGACGGCGCCCCCGTGACGCCCGCCTCCCTGAAGCAGGGCACCCGTTTCACCGCCACGGTAAAAGTGACTTCGCTTCTCGGCGGGAAAGACCTGTCGCAGTTGGCCCTGAGCCTCCGCATCCCGTCCGGTTGGGAAATCCTGAACGACCGCATGACGGGCGGGGCCGACGGCAGCGAGGGCTACGACCACAAGGACATCCGGGACGACCGGGTGAACTGGTTCTTCGCCCTGCCGGCCGGCCGGTACAAGACCTTCAGCGTGGGGCTCCGCGCCGCTTACGAAGGCAGTTACGTGATGCCCGCCGTCGTGTGTGAAGCCATGTACGAACCGGCTCTCAACGCCTCCACCGAGGCAGGAACCGCCGTTGTCACCCGATAAGCCCATGCCTCCCGAGCACCAAAAGGGGCGTTTTCGTGCACGAGGGGACGTTTTGGCCAGGCTCGTGCACCAAAAGGGGCGTTTTCGTGCACGAGGGGTGCTTTGGGGGCTGGCCGGGGCGCTGCTGCTGGGCTGGCTGTTCTGTCTGCCGCGGCAACTATTCAAGGGAACGGTGTATTCCACGGTGGTGGAAAGTGCGGAAGGAGAACTGCTGGGCGCCCGCATCGCGGAGGACGGCCAGTGGCGCTTTCCTCCGGCCGATACGGTCCCCCGCCGCTTTGCCACCGCCCTGGTGCAGTTTGAAGACCGCCAGTTCTGGTGGCACCCGGGCGTGAACCCGGCGGCGCTGGTGCGGGCGGCCATCGACAATGCCCGCGCGGGACACGTGGTGAGCGGCGGCAGCACCCTCACCATGCAGGTGATCCGTCTTTCCCGCGGAAAGGAACGCACCCTCTGGCAGAAAATGATCGAAGCCGTGCAGGCCACCCGGCTGGAACTGCGCTGCAGCAAGCGGCGCATTCTGGCCCTCTACGCGGCCCACGCGCCCTTCGGCGGCAATGTGGTCGGCCTGGAAGCCGCCGCCTGGCGGTACTTCGGCCGGCCGGCCTCCGAACTTTCGTGGGGAGAGGCGGCCACCCTGGCGGTGCTGCCCAATGCCCCGGCCTCCATGCACCCGGGGCGCAACCGGGAGCAACTGCAGGAAAAACGCAACCGTCTCCTGAAACGGCTCCTGGAGCATGGAGACATCGACGCCGACACCTATGAGGCGGCCCTGGCGGAGGAACTGCCCGATGCGCCGCTTCCCCTGCCGGGGTGGGCCTCTCATTACGTAGAACATTGCCCGCGCGGGGAGCGGACGCGCACCGCCATCCGCCTGCCGCTGCAGAAAGCGGTGGAATCGGCCGTGAACCTGCGGTCCGACGACCTGGCCCGGGAGGGGGTGGCCGACATGGCCGCCCTGGTCATCGACAATCGCAGCGGCGAAGTGGTGGCCTATGTGGGCAATTCCTCGCCGGAGCGGGAGCGGCCCGGGAAGGAGGTGGACGTGGCGGCATCGGCCCGGAGCACGGGGAGCATCCTGAAGCCTTTCCTCTATGCGGCGGCGCTGCAGGAAGGGGTGATTCTGCCGCGGACGCTGCTGCCTGACGTGCCCGTGAACCTGGGCGGATTCGCCCCGCAGAACTTCGACCGCCAGTTCTATGGCGCCGTCCCGGCCTCCGAGGCCCTGGCCCGTTCCCTGAACGTACCGTCGGTGTTCCTCCTGCGGGAGTACGGCGTGCCCAAATTCCACGCCCTCCTGCAGAAAGCCGGTCTCACCACCCTGGGGCACGACGCCGCCTGGTACGGCCTGTCCCTCATCCTCGGCGGGGCAGAGGCCCGGCTGGACCAGATCAGCGCCGCCTACAGCGCCCTGGTCCGCAGCTACTTCTCCTCCGGCG
>Ga0310694_10002865_pt1 | contig 17223 bp, 18 predicted proteins | sample 174DNAGHGhighgp2_FD_203884 | JGI IMG/M metagenome (GOLD analysis project Ga0310694, IMG submission 203884) | Sheep rumen microbial communities from Palmerston North, Manawatu-Wanganui, New Zealand - 1742 DNA GHGhigh gp2 (v2) (version 2) | ecosystem: Host-associated > Mammals > Digestive system... | reverse complement strand
CTCGACAAAACGGAAAAAAAGCAAAGCGCACGTATTTTTGGAAAAACGGAGGGAAATATGACAGAAATCAGCACCAATTTGAAAATTTCTAAACGAAAATTATCGGCGCTGAAGCCTTACGAGAAAAACCCTCGACTCAATGACGAAGCTGTCCCGATTGTGGCTGAAAGTATTCGGCGCTTCGGGTTCAAGGTTCCCATTGTGATCGACTCCGACGGAGTAATTGTCGCCGGGCATACCCGCTACAAGGCCGCACAGGAGCTCGGACTGGAAACGGTGCCGTGCATCGTGGCCGACGACCTTACTCCGGAGGAGATAAAGGCTTTCAGGCTGGCCGATAACAAAGCGGCCGAGGTGGCTCGCTGGGACGTGGAGCTTCTGAACGAGGAGCTGCTTGACCTTGGGGACGCCGACATGGAATTATTCGGCTTCGAGGATCCCGACTTGGAGAGCGGGGGGGGCTATGATGACGAAACCGGAGACGAAACAGACACGACTCCGGGCTTCACTTATCACGAGCAATATGGCGTGATAGTCCTCTGCTCTGACGAAGCCGAGCAGGAAAAAATCTATAACAAGCTCGTCGCCGACGGCTATGAATGCAAGGTGGTGACGACATGAATATAGCGGTGCATAACAGGGTAAGCGATTTTAACAGCTACCGCGCCGCGCGTGTGAAGTCGCTTTTTAATGCGGAGAGCGGATGCAACTTTGATCTGGAAATCGACGCCGACCTATCAGGTGACTGGAATATCGGCGTGGTCGTGGGGCCTTCCGGATCAGGTAAGACGTCAATCGGCCGGATCATTTTCGGCGAGGACAAGATTTACGATTATCACGACGGCTGGGATCCTGACAAACCCATCATCGACGAGATAGCTCCGGAGGGTGACTTTAATGCCGTAACCGGTGCGCTGGCCAATGTTGGCCTCGGCGATGTTCCGGCTTGGCTCCGTCCGTTCCGGGTGCTTTCGAACGGCGAGCAGTTCCGCGCGGGGCTTGCAAGAATTATCTGTGAAAAGCCTCAAGAGATAGTCATTGACGAGTTCACGAGTGTAATTGACCGTCAAATCGCGCGGATCGGAAGCCAGGCATTTCAGAAGTCGTGGCGCAGGAACAACCCGACCGGAAAGGTCGTGCTCCTGACCCCTCATTACGACATACTTGAGTGGATACAGCCGGACTGGATCATCGACACCAAGACGAAAGACTTTAAACGGGTGCGTCTTCGACGACCCGATATCAAGCTGGACATTTGGAAGGTCGACAGAAGTTACTGGCGATTTTTTAAGCAGCATTATTATTTAGACCTCCCGGAACCGGTGGCGGCCGAGCATTATATCGGCGTCGTTGACGGCGAGCTCGCTTGCCATGTGGTGGTCTGCCCGAAGTTCGAGTCGGGCGGCTATCGCTGCACGAGGCTGGTTACCATGCCCGAGTGGCAAGGCGCTGGCGTCGGCAGCCGGTTCTTAAATTACATCGCGGAGATGAACCTAAACGGTAACACACGTTACGGTAAAAAGCTCCCGACGTATTTTCACACGAGCCACCCGCAGCTTTGCGGCTATCTCCGGCACTCCAAGAAGTGGGTGCAGGTGAGCGCGATGCTTTACGGCGGGAATAAATCACGGAGCCACGCTTCTATTCAGCGGTCGCAATCCAAACAGGGAAAACGGATCGTCGGCAGCGGATACGGCGGCCACTTCCGTGCGGTTCAGGGCTTCAAGTATATCGGGGAGGTACGCGGCACATGAAGATATTTATCTGCGGCCAGAAAACCTTCGGAAGGGAAGTCCTGAAGGCGCTCCTTTCGGCTGGCCATGAGATAACCGGAATCGCACCGGCCCCGCAGAGGCGGTTAAAAGACAAGATGGTCGGCGTGGCGATGTTAAATAATATCCCAATCGTCTCGGATTGTGAGGCGCTTACAGCGAGAATGATCCCGGAGGGGACGGAGCTCATTATTTCCGCGCACTCGCACTGGATTATTTCAGGCGCGTGCTGTGATAAGTGCCGTTATGGTGGCATCGGGTTCCACCCTTCCCTCCTTCCTCGACACAGAGGACAGGACGCGGTGCGCTGGGCCGTCCACATGGGCGATCCGGTGACCGGCGGCACGATCTACAAGCTGACCGACCGCTGCGACGGCGGGGATATTATTCTGCAACAAATGATATTTATTGATCCGGCGTGGGACTATCACGACTTGTGGCACGAGCTTTTTCCGCTCGGCGTGTCGATGATAGTAGAGGCGGTTGACCTTATCGAAAAGGGCAAAGCGGAGTCACGGCCGCAGGATGAACGGTTCGCAACATGGGAGCCGTCATGGGAGCGGCCAAGGCTAAAGCGGAACGACCTGCTCATGCTTGGAAACGGAGGCAGCTATTATGGCGACACAAAAAAAGAAAACAGCGCCGAAGCGAGAAGTCGGGCTGAATAAAGCCGCCGAGGATTTGATCAGGCTGGCCGAGGAAGGCGGCGTTGAACAGAACTTTTTCTTTCAGACGACGTTCAACCGGTACAAGGTGCAGCTGAATACATTGACCCGACTACAAAAGGAGATCCAAGACGGCGAGCTCCTGATTTCAAAGGAGTATGTGAAAGGCCGAAAGAACCTCGTGGCCAATCCCGCCATCACGGAATACAACAAAACCAGCACTGCGGCAAACCAGACTGTCCAGACGCTGATTAAAATAATAACGACCTTTGCAGAAGGGCCGGTTATGAACGGCGCGGTGGACGATGAGGAGATGCTCTAAAAAGTACAGTCCGCACATTCAAGGGTTTATCGATGCGGTCGAGTCTGGTGAGCTGAAGGCAAGCAAGGAGGTCAAAGCTCTTGTTGCGCACGTGAAGCACTGCTTTGATACGGAGGACATATACGTCGACGAAGAACAGGCCGACCGTTATGTATCGCTCGCGCGGTATTTTCCGTTTGAGCAGCTGTTCCCTTGGCAGGACTTTGTAATAACGCTCCATGATTGCACATACTGGCGGGACTCCGGGCTGCCGAGGTGGCCGGACTTGTTTTGTATGATCGGGCGTGGCGCTGGCAAGGACGGCACGATTGCACTTGAAAGCGTGTGCCTGGCATCGCCTTATAACGGGATCCATGCTTACGACGTGGATATCTGCGCGAACAATGAAGAACAGGCGCTCCGGCCGGTGCTGGATATCGTCGAGGCTTTTGACAGCTCCGAGAAGAAGAAGCTGTTAAAAAAGTTTTTTAGCTGGAAAAAGGAATCGGTGGAGTCGCTGAAAACGAAAGCGCAGATCCGGGGCCGAACGAACAACCCGAAAGGCAAAGACGGGATGCGTTCCGGGATCGTCGTTTTTAACGAGATTCATCAGTACGAGAATTATAAAAACATAGATGTATTTACAACCGGCCTCGGAAAGCACCCGCATCCGAGGCGGTCGTATTTTACGACCAACGGCGACGTGCGGGAAGGCCCGCTTGATGATTTGCTGGATACGTCCGAGGGCATTCTTTTCGGCGGCGATGCTGACAACGGCTTGCTACCGTTTATCTGCCGCCTGGACGATAAGGAGGAGGTTCACGACCCGAGGAATTGGGAAAAGGCAAACCCCTCGCTCCCTTATCTCCCGAGCTTACAGCTCGAGATCGAGAAGGAATACCGGGACTGGAAAAAGAGCCCGCAGCGCCTTCCGGCGTTTATGACAAAGCGCATGAACGTATCGGACGGCAGCTCGGAAATTCAGGTCACGGACTATGCAAACATCAAAGCGACGAATCGCGAGCTTCCGGACCTGTCCGGATGGACTTGCGTCGCTGGTGTGGACTATACAAAGCTCACGGATTGGGCGTCGGTGTGCCTTCACTTCAAACAGGGCGACCAGCGCTTTGATATATCGCACTCGTGGATGTGCTCGGCCAGCAAGGACATCCCTCGGCTGAAATGCCCGTGGGAGGAATGGGCGGCAAACGGACGGCTCACAATCGTGGACGACGTGGAGATACATCCGGAGATTATAACCGACTACTTGGATGCGATGAAGCTATCATACAGCATCCGGGCCGTGGCAATCGATGACTTCCGGTTTGCTCTGCTCTCGCGCTACCTTTCCGCGCTGGGGTTTGATAAGGATCATAAAAATCTGAAGCTGGTGCGGCCGTCGGATATTATGCGAGTCGCTCCGGTGATCGACAGCTGCTTTGTCAATCAGTGGTTCACGTGGGGAGATGCTCCGGAGCTCCGGTGGGCGACGAATAACACGAAGCTCATCCGGTACGGCCGGAAGATTGGCCAGCAGTCCGATCAGGATTTAGGAAACTACGTCTATGGCAAGATTGAAGCCAAGAGCCGAAAAACCGACCCGTTCATGGCGCTGGCAGCGGCTATGACCTGCGAGGATCAGATTATAGAGCGCAGAACGAAGCCGCGCCGGAAGCTGGACGTGGCGACGTATTAAGGAGACAGACATGGCATTTAATTTTTTCAAATGGATTTTAAGAAAGTCCGACGATGAACCTGACGGCGGCACAGAGGTCGCGGTCGGTGATTTCCTCGACAATGAGATCGGGACGGCCGTGGTCGGTTTGGAGATTTATCTCCAGCGCATGGCGTTTTGGACTTGCGTCCGGAAAATAGGGTCTGCGGTCGCGGCGGTCGAGTGGGAAACCTACCGACGCACCAAGCGCGTCAAGGCCAAGGAATACTGGGCGTGGAATTATGCGCCGAACCCGAACCAAACGAAGGAGGAGTTCTTTCAGAAGCTGGTGGGCCAGCTTTACTCGGAACAGGAAGCGCTTGTTGTCGAGTGGCGCGGCTCTCGGTATGTGGCCGACTCTTTCGGAGTAGAGAAGCACCTGACCGGTGACATATACCGCGATATCAGCGTGAACGGCGAGAGCATTCCGGGAACCTTCGCGGCGGCTGACGTGCTCCACTTTACTATCGAGGGCGAGCGCATCAAGCGTATATTGATCGCTATTGCGTCGGCGGAGGGCCGTCTTATGAGGGCGGCGACTTCGAACTATATCAGGCAAGCCGGAATGCGCGGCATCCTGAATATTGACGACACGGCCGAGGCCGAGCCGGACTTCGAGGAAACATACGAGGATCTTGTAACCGAAAAATTCAAGAAGTACTTCACAGCGGAAAACGCGGTGCTCCCTCTGTTCAAGGGGTACAGCTTCACGGAACGCACGGCGAGCGGCGGTTCCAGCAAGGCCGACCTTCAGGGAACGCGCGACATCCGTAATATGATGAACGACATCATGGAATTAACGGCGCAGGCATTTGGCATTCCCTCCTCTATTGCGCTGGGTAAAGCCGTCACGGATGCGGACTTTAAGGCATTTATGACGGCTCCCGTCCAGCCTATTGTGAACGCTATTGTTCAGGAGGTAAACCGGAAGCTATACGGCCAGCAGCTTGTGTTTAATGGCACTTATATATCCGCGAACTACGCGGGGGTTCGATACACCGACTTGTTCGACGTGGCCAACCCTATCGACAAGTTGATCGGCTCCGGCGCGTTCTGTATAAATGATATCCGCGTGCGGCTCGGCCTTGACGTCATAGACGAGCCATGGGCTTGGCAGCACTGGATGACAAAGAACTACAGCACCGTCGAGGATTTGCTCGAGGGCGTTGATAGTACACCAACAGAACCGGCAACCCAACCGGAAAAAGAAGAAAAGGAGGAAACAGATGGGAAAGACGACGGAAACGGCGACGGTGAAAGCTAAAGCTCCCGTGCCATATTTCAGTCTGACGCGGAATGAAGCGGAACACTCGGCCGATATTTATATCTTCGGCGATATCGCCTCCAACCGTGGCGGGCTGTCCGGTTTGCTGCAGTCCAGCTCCGACCAGTCGAGCTATGACCTGGCAAATCAGGTGGCAAATATCCCGGAGGATTACGCGATCACCGTCCACATCAACTCAAACGGCGGCGAGGTCAAAGAGGGACTTGCTATTTATAACACCCTGAAAACCCGCAACGTCACGACTATATGCGAGGGCTTTGCGGCTTCCGCAGCGTCTGTGATTTTCTGCGCGGGCCAGAGGCGTATCATGCAGCCCGCATCGTTGCTGTTCATCCATCAGGCGTCCATGTACGCTGAAGGAAACGCGGACGATTTCCGCAAGGCGTCGGAGGACTTGGATGTTATTACATCGGCGGCCATTGCGGCCTATATCGAATGCGGCATCAATATCTCCGAGGAGGTACTGCGCACGATGCTTCGCGCGGAGTCTTGGATCACTCCGGAGGATGCGGTCGGTTATGGCTTCGCAACCGAGATCGCGGAGGACGAGCCTGACGAGGAGCCGAGAAATGACGCGATGCGTTCAATCATGGCGGCCGTAACAAGGCAGAATACAATCATGGACGCGGTCATGGGCGCGAAACCGAAGGTGCTCGGGGCCGTCAATATTGGATTTGAGGAAGGCGTGGCCGACGAGCTTCGCGAGTTCATCAATTCCGTTCACTCTTATGCGGATTTGTTTGATGTATTCAGCAGGATATCCGCGGCTATGAGTGAGGATCCGGAGCTTGTAACGCGTATCAAAGCGTTTGCAGCTTCATTTATCGCCACCAATCCTACGCCGAATCCGGCGAAGGTGGGACATAAAGGTTTTTTTAATCTCAAATAAGCCGGAAGGCAAAGGAGGACAAAGAAATGAAAAACAAAGATGCTATCAACCAGACACAGCTTGAGATCGCACAGCGCATTTCTAATGCAGCGAAGGAGGGCAACACCGAGGAGTTCGAGGCCGGTCTTCAGGAGATGTTCCAGAACGTCCACGACTCCATCATCGAACAGGCTGCAGCAATGCAGGGAACCGCTGACGCGGCTGTTCTTGCGCAGCGCGGTATCCGCCAGCTCACAGCCGAGGAGGAGACTTTCTACAACAACCTCATCGACTCCATGAAGGCTTCCGGCGCTAACAACGCCATGATGGCGCTTACCAACACCGACAAGACCTTCCCTCTGACCATCATCAACGAGGTCATGGAGGATATGAAGCAGGAGCATCCTCTCCTTGCGGCAGTCGATACCGTGAACGCAACCGGGCTTATGAAGTTCCTCGTGAACACCGATGCTGGCGACAACGCTACATGGGGAGCCCTTGAAAGCGAGATCACAAAAGAAATCGCCAGCGGCTTCGCGGAGATCGAGATGGGCCAGTTCAAGCTCTCCGCTTGGATGCCTATTTCCATCGATATGCTGGAGCTCGGTGCGAAGTGGCTCGACACCTACATCAGAACCTGTCTTGCAGAGGCGCTTGCTATCGGTTACGAGAACGCAATCGTTACCGGAACCGGCAAGGATATGCCTATCGGCATGGATCGTTCCGTGGCTGACGATGTGGAGGTTGTCGGCGGCGTATATCCCAAGAAGGACGCCATCGCTGTAACCGACTTCGGACGTGCGAGCTACGGCAACCTCGTCTCCAAGCTGGCAAAGAACCAGCACGGCAAGCCTCGTGCAGTTCGCGGCCTGATCCTCGTGGTTAACCCCGTGGATTATTACAAGACCGTTATGCCCGCAACAACCCTTATGACTCCCGAGGGCCGTTATGTGAACGACGTGCTTCCGGTTCCCACACAGATCATCCAGTCCGTGGCCGTGGCAGCGGGCGAGGCGATCCTTGGCATGGGCAAGAGATACTTCCTCGGAGTCGGCGGCAAGCGCGGCATCCAGTTCTCCGACGACTACAAGTTCCTCGAGGACAACAGATATTACAAGATCGTTGCATACAGCAACGGCCGTCCGAAGGACGACAACGCTTTCCTTCGTCTCGATATCAGCAACCTCGAGCCTACCTATCTGGAGGTTAAGAGCGTCGAAGCGTAAGAAGGAGGTAACGAATGAGCGCCATTGAAGTATCGGAGGCTTTATTGGCCGAAGCTAAAAACTTTCTCGACATAACGTGGGACGATGAAGCTGCGGATAGAAAGCTGACCGGACAGATCAGGCGCGGGATTGCCTACATCACTTCAAAGACGGGCGTGGAAGCGTCCGCCTTTGAAGGTGACGGCGTGAACGACCGGGCGCAGGAGCTTTTGTTTAATTACTTGCTCTATGACCGCGCCGGTGCTTTGGATCAGTTCAAAAAAAATTATCTGTCCGACATAGTCGGGCTGCGGATTAAGTGGGAGGTCGAAAATGCGTCCAAATCAGAAGGTTGAAACATTCCCGGACGGCATTGTCGACGTGTACGCGGAGGGCGATGGCCGGGAGCTCGGGGAGCTGAAAGGCTCGTTCAGATTCGAGCAGCAAACGGTCGGAGTGACCCGTTACTACCAAGCGCAGCTATCGGTATCATCGAGCCGGATTGATCGGGTTATCAAAGTACCGCATAACAATGTTGCTGACCGAATGGACATCGCCGTCGTAAGAACAGCGGACAACCGGCAATACTGGATCCTCCGGATTCAGGAAAAGCCCGAGCGCGGCGTCGACCTTTGGGAGCTGCAGTCCGTTCAGGTGGCGATGGAATCAGGAGGTGGAACATGAAAGTCAAGGTATTAAAGTCCTTTGTATCCGGCAGGGTATCCGGAGAAAAGGGACAGCTTATTGATGTTCCGGAGGCAAGGGCCAGCAAGCTGGTCAAGGCCGGTATAGTGGAGGCAACGAACGAGAAAGGCAATTCTGCCCCTCTGACAGCCCCACAGACGGCCGAAACCGCTCCGGAGGATAAAATACCCGCTGAAAAGAAAACGACCGCCAAATCGGCCAAATCCGGCGGCAAATCGACCGGGAAAAAATAATGGCCAGAACGGTTAGCGTGATGGACTTTGACAAGGCCATGTCGGACATCCTGAAGGAGTACGGCGACAGCGTCAAGGAGAAGTCACACAAGGCGGCCGCGAAGGTCGCAAAAATAGCGAAACAGGAAGTGCAAGCGGGCGCACCCGTCCAGTCGGGCCGATACCGGAAAGGGTGGACGGTCACGGAGGAAAAAACTTCCGGGCTCTGGTTTGAGTACACGGTGCATAACCGGTCACGATACCAGCTCGCGCATCTACTGGAAAAAGGCCACGCCTTAAAGCGCGGCGGTCGGACTTATGGCCACGTATCAGCAAGGCCGCACATCGCACCGGCCGAGCAGAAGGCAATCAGGAATTACGAGGAGGCATTGGAGAGAATTGCAAAGGAAGGATGAACAAATCAAAGCTATATGCGAAGCGATAAAGCTGAGCGACGGCATCGATTATCGTTATGACCACTTCCGGCAAAAGGAAGCCGTGCCGCCTCCTTTTTTGATTTATCGCAGAGTGGCCGGGCTTCCTTTTTCGGCTGACGACAAAACCTACACAAAGGACGGTGGCGTCGATTTGGAGCTGTATGCTACCACGCCGGAAAAGATGATGGAGCTCATGGAAAAAGTCGAGGCGCTACTCGACGAGAACGAGATTTTTTACACATTGGCAGCGGACACGGTTTATATCGAGTCGGAGAATTTCTACGAGACGCTCTACGAAGTATAACCGGCCGCAAATTCACAAGGAGGATATAAAGCCATGAAAAACAAGATTACTTACGGTTTATCGAACGTCCATGTTTGGCCTATCACGGCAACCAGCGACGCGGGCGTTCCCACCTACGGCACCAAGATCAAGATCCCCGGAGCCGTGGAGCTGAAGCTGGATCCCGAGGGAAGCTCCGATCCGTTCTATGCTGACGACGATATTTATTATCAGGGCGTCGCAAACAACGGATACAAGGGAACTCTTACCCTTGCGGACATTCCGGACGAGTTCAACGAGGAGGTCATGGGCGAGATCGTGGATGCGAACGGTGCGCGTTTCGAGGACGCGAACGTGGCTCCCAAGGAGTTCGCTATGGCGTTTGAGTTCAAGGGCGACGCTTCCAAGCGCAGACACCTGCTCTATCGCTGCAAGGCCACTCGTTCATCGGTTAACTCCAGCACCAAGCAGGACAAGGTTGATCCCAACAAGCCCGAGCTCGAGTTCTCCGCTATTCCGAGACTCGACAACCATCACGTTAAGGCACGCGCCGAGGAAGCTGACACGGCTTATGCTGACTGGTACGGAACCGCTCCTTACGAGTACGCAGCACAGGGTTAAGGAGGTGCTCATAAATGATTAAAACCTTACAGTTTGGCGAGAAAGAGGTGCAATTCAGCACCTCTTTTGCATGGACTTTTATCTACAAGTCGCAGTTTGGTAAGGATCCCGCGCAGCTCTTGCTTCCCATCATCCGGGAAATGAACGAGAGCGATGATGCGGTGGAGCTCGGTTATATCGCTTATGAGAAGCTGGGCTTTGTCGGCATAGCGGAGATTGCCTGGGCGATGGCAAAACTTATCGACTCGGATATTCCGGAGCCGGTTAAGTGGATCGCATCGTTTGAGGAGTTCCCGGCCGGGGATCTGGTGGACGAGATTATGCCGGAGGCGATAACGTCCTGCTTTGCAACAAAAAAATCTCCGGCTCCGGTTCAGGAAGAGAAGAAACCGGGGCCGAAAAAGACGACCACGAAGAAGTAAGCATCGAACGCATCCTCGCAGCCGGCCTTTCGCGCGGGCTGCGGATGCAGGATGCTGACCGTTTAACTCTCGGGATGTGGGTGGACTACATCATCGAGTGGAACAATATGCGAGAAGCCGCGAGGGACAATGACGACGAACCGGAAAACCGGACGGAGGTCAAGGTTAAAGACCGCGCTGCGGTACAAGCGGACTTCGACGCTTTTTAGAGGTATGAAATATGGCTGGAAGCATAAAAGGGATTACAATTCAGATCGGCGCGGATACTACGAAATTAACGACCGCTCTGTCCCAAGCTGAAAAGTCCATAAAGAGCACACAGACACAGCTCTCCGCAGTAGAAAAGGCCCTGAAGATGGATCCCGGAAACATTGATTTGCTCCGGGACAAGCAGGGCCTTCTTGCTGCTAAAATTCAGGAAACGAAAGAAAAGCTGGACACTCTGAAAGAAGCGCAGCGTCAAATGGACGCTTCCGGAGTGGATAAAAACAGCGAGGAATATAGAGCGCTGCAGACCGAGATCGACCTGACGGAGTCCAAGCTGAAAGGGCTCACAAAGGAAATGGATAATTTCGGCTCCGCCGGAGCGCAAGCTATCGCGGCGGCCGGAAAAAAGGTCGAGGCATTCGGGAACGGTATGGCCCGCGTCGGCGATACAATGACGAGACGCGTTACTACTCCGATATTGGGAGTCGGTGCGGCTGCGGTGAAGATAACTGCCGACTTCGATTCATCCATGAGCAACGTGGCTGCTATTTCAGGCGCTACCGGTGAGGACTTCGAGGCCCTTCGTACGAAGGCTCGCGAGATGGGATCGCAGACGAAGTTCTCCGCATCCGAGGCGGCCGATGCTATGAGCTACATGGCTATGGCCGGATGGAAAACAAACGATATGCTGGAGGGCGTATCCGGTATTATGAACCTTGCGGCGGCTTCCGGTGAGGAGCTGGCCACGACTTCCGATATCGTGACCGATGCGCTGACTGCGTTTGGGCTTACGGCATCCGACTCCGGACACTTTGCGGACGTTCTCGCGGCTACGGCAGCAAATGCGAACACAAACGTTTCTATGATGGGCGAGTCTTTCAAGTATTGCGCACCGACGGCGGGCGCTCTTGGATACTCCATCGAGGACGTGTCCGTGGCTATTGGACTAATGGGCAACTCCGGCATCAAAGCGTCACAGGCCGGAACATCGCTTAATAATATCTTTACTCGTATGGCCAAAGAGCCGAAGGAAGCCGAGGCGGCCATGAACAGACTCGGTCTTTCACTCTATGACGGCGAGGGCCGTATGTACTCCTTTAAGGAGATCATGGAACAGATGCGAGGCGCTTTCGGACAGATCAATATGCCGATAAGCGAGTTTAATGACCAGGTGGCCGAGCTCGACGCGCAGCTGGAGGACGGCTCCATTACGCAGTCGAAGTATGATAAGCAGCTGGAGGAGCTTATCAAACAGGCATACGGCGCGGAGGGCGCGGAAAAGGCACGCGCCGCTGCTATGCTTGCCGGGCAGCGCGGTATGTCCGGACTATTGGCCATCGTCAACGCATCCGATGATGATTGGAACAAATTAAATAACGCGGTCGGTACGGCGTCGGATACTATGGTTAAGACAGCCGACGGCTCTATTATTCCGTTATCGGAAGCACTGGCATCCGGCGCGGAAATTGTCGAGGAATACGAAGGTCAAGCTGCGGCGATGGCAGCCGTTATGCAGGACAACCTCGGCGGCCAAGCGACCATTCTGAAATCACAGCTGGAGGAGCTTGCCATCTCCTTCGGCGATATTCTTATGCCCACGATCCGGAATATCGTCTCTAAAATTCAGGAGTTCGTGGATAAACTGAATAATATGGACGAGGGAACCCGGCAGATGATTATCAAGGCGGCTTTGTTCGCTGCGGCACTCGGCCCGGTGCTCTCCGTCGGCGGTCGGCTCCTTGTCGGTGCCGGAAAGCTGATGCAGTTTGCTCCGCAGATCACCGGAGCGGTTACAAAGCTGGCCGGGGTATTCTCCGGAGCAGCGGGCGGTGCCGGTGGCCTTGGTGGTGCGCTTGGCGCTCTTGCCTCCCCGGTGGGAATTGCCGTGGCTGCAATCGCGGCGCTGGCCGCTATGGTCGTAACGCTCTGGAAGAACAACGAGGATTTCAGAAACAAGATCACGGCTATGTGGGCCGAGGTGACCGCTACCTTCGACGAGGCGACTTCTGGGATCCTCGAGGCGATCAATTCGCTGGGCTTCGATTTCCAGTCCGTCGGCGAGGCTATAGGCGCCGCTTGGACGTTTTTGTGTAATTCCTTTGCTCCGCTTTTCGAGGGCGTGTTCAAGGAAATCACCACTATGCTGCGCGGCGCGATGCAGTCTATACAAGGCATAATTCAGCTTTTCTGCGGAATTATTAACGGCGACTGGGATCAGGCGTGGACTGGCGTTAAAAATATCGCGCTCGGCGTCTTTAATACGCTGACCGCACCGCTTCAGGGCATATTGACGGCTATTACTGAAATGTTCGCGTCACAGGGCATAGATATCAAGCAGAAAATGTCCGACATGGCCAACAACGTCAAGACGAAGCTCACGGAAACGGCCACCAATGTTAAAAATAAGGCCGTGGAAATGTACACCAACGTTACGACGAAGCTGTCCGATATGGCTAACGGCGTGCGGACTAAAATCGGCGAGATGCGCGACGCCTGGAATAATTCAAATCTTGGCATCACGGTCAACGCTGTGTGGGGAGTCATTAAAAAGACGGCCACGGACAGCATGACCGCGATCAAGAACGCCTACGAGGCACACGGCGGCGGCATGAAAGGTATCGCGGCGGCTTCGATGGAGGCCATCAAGCAGCGGATCACTCTTGGCTGGAATTTTGCGGATAATTTCACCGGCGGCAAGCTCTCCGCTATCGCCAACACGGTGCAAACCAAAATGACAGCGGTCAAGGATACGGTTAGCCAAAAGCTCGAGAACGTGAAGCAGTTCTTCACTTCCAAGCTCACGGCGGTGGCCGCTTTCGTGGATCAGAAGCTGACCGCAATTTATAACTTCTTCTCGGCCAAGCTGACGGCCATCGCTGATTTCGTGAGCCAAAAGCTCGAGGCCGTGAAGAACTACTTCACGACGAAGCTCGAAGCCGCGAGGGCGGCGGTCGATGCAAAGCTGACCGCGATATACAACTTCTTCTCGGCCAAGCTGACAGCCATCGCTGATTTCGTGAGCCAAAAGCTCGAGGCCGTGAAGAACTACTTTAACAGCAAACTGGAAGCGGCGCGTTCCTATGCGGATACGAAACTGACGGCTATTTATAACTTTTTCTCCACGAAGCTCACAGCGGCGGCCGACGTGGCCAGCCAAAAGCTCGAGCTTGTGAAGAACTACTTCTCCAGCAAGCTGGAAAGCGCAAGGTCAACCGTCGATAGTAAGCTCTCGGATATCAAGGGCAAGTTCGACAGTAAAATGGGCGAGATGGCTTCCAAGGTATCCGAAAAAATGGAGGCTATAAGAAAAGCGTTCGCGGATAAAATACAAGCCGCGCATGACGCGGTGGCCGAAGTGATTGAGAAAATCAAAAAGCTGTTTGATATTACGCTGAAGCTCGATATTAAGCTCCCGCATATCAGCGTTGACGGCGGCGAGGCTCCTTATGGTATCGGCGGAAAGGGAAAGCTCCCGTCCTTCGATGTTAAGTGGTATGACCACGGCGGTATTTTCGACAGCCCGTCCATTATTGGTGTCGGCGAGAAGCGGCCGGAGTTCGTCGGTGCGCTTGATGATTTGCGGCGGATCGTCCGGGAGGAATCCGGGGCGGGAGCCGGTTCGGAATTGCTGCAGCAAATGCAGCTAATGACCACCTACATGGCCGAAATGCTCCGCGAGATAACCGGTGTTCGTCCTATTCAGGTAACACAGGAAATTTACGCAAACGAGACAAGCTATTCCGAACAGCAGAAGGCAGCGGCGCGAGAATTCAAAGCGATTGCGAGGACTATCTGATGGAACTATACGAGCAGTTAATTTACAAAAACAGCCGTGGCGAGAGCATCACCTTCGGGATCGGCTCCGTGTACCACGTAAACGTGTCAAAAGACGTAACCGGAATTTCGGACCTGAAGGACACGATTTACAGCACGTCGAGTATGGGCCAGCACGGCGATACTTATGTCGGCGTCCGGATTGAGCCGCGCGACATTGTTCTTACCGGAAAAATAAAAGATGAACGCAAGGAGGCGCAGCTGCGCCTCCGACGCGAAGCGCTCCGGATCCTTAACCCGGAGCTGGAAGGGACGCTGTATTACATATATGGCGACTTCATGCAGAAGATCGGCGCGAAGGTGGACGGCACTCCGGAGTTTTATCGCTCCAAGGAAGCACCGTCGCAGCTGTTTGATATCAGCTTTAAGTGCCTCGACCCGTTCTGGAAGGATGAACAGGAAACCCGCGAAGATATCGCGTCATGGATCGGCGCGTGGATATTTCCGACGGTTATCGATAAAGACGACCCGACCAGCATGATCTTCGGCTATCGTGAGGAGTCCCTGATCGTTGACGTTTATAACCCCGGACACGTGGCCACCGGTATGCGCATAAAGCTGAAAGCACTCGGCCAGCTCACCGGCCCGAGCCTCCTAAATGTAAATACAAGGGAGTTCTTGAAGCTGAATATGACGCTCTACGCTGGCGATGTGGTGGATATCGATACGAGCTACGGCAAGAAAACCGTCGTGCTTACTCGCGCGGGCGTGAAATCAAACGTCTTTCGCTATATTGACGTGGACTCGACTTTCATGCAGCTGGATATCGGCGACAATGTATTCCGCTATGACGCGGAGTCGGGGCTTGACAGCCTGGACGTTACTCTTTCCTTCAACGCCATGTATTTGGGGGTTTGATTTATGGATCTACGAGTATTTGATAAAGCGCTGAACCCACTCGGCCTCGTCGATGAGATGGCGAGCTGTATATGGACGATGCGCTATTTTAGCGTGGGAGAAGTAAAGCTCCTCGCTCCTATTACTGAAAATAACAAGGAATTGCTTGTGGCCGGAAACATAGTTATCAAGCATGACGAATATATCGACTTCACGGACGGCGACGACGAGAACTGGCGCCGGGCGGCCGAGATAACCTTTATCAGGTACACGAAAGACGAGAAAGGCCAAGAGCAGATCGAGGCGCAGGGCTATATGCTTGGCCGGTGGCTTAATCAGAGGGTTATCAATCCTCAAATACAACTAAACGGAACGTGCCAGCAGATAACGAACCTCCTGATTTCAAAGAATGTCGGAAGCGAGGCCGGGGCCAAGCGAGCCTTCCCGCATTTCGTCGTGCTTCCGCAGGACGATTACGGCGGCGACTCGTTCGAGTATTCAAACGAAGCCCTGAAAGCCCTCGGCGATGAAGTCCGGGACGTATGCCAATCCGGAAAGCTCGGATATGACATCCTTGTAAATGAACGCTCGAAGCTCTACGGCTTTTATCTTTACGACGGCCGGAACCTTACAAGCGGAAACACGGCCGGAAACCCGCCGTGCATCTTCTCTCGTGACTTTGACAATGTCAACGAGCAGGAATATGAGGACAGCACGGAGAATTATAAAAATTACGCGTTTGTGCGCGGGGCCGCTGATGATCAGAACGTGCAGGAGGTTGTCACGGTCGACCGGGAGCTTGCCTCTGGGCTGGCCCTTCTGGAAGTCCTGATTGACGCCAGTGATATTGCCCGGAACGCGGAGGATGGATCCGGAAGCTCCACTCCTATTCCGGTGGCCAAGTATCGACAAATGCTTGTTACCCGAGGCAATACGGAGCTGGACGGCCTGATCGAAACACACAGCTTTGAGTCGTCTATCAATACGCGATCCAACCTTCGATACAAGGAGGACTTCGATATGGGCGACCGTGTAACGTGTGTGGAAAGGCGCTGGGGCCTGACGATCAATTCACGAATAACGGAAATAACGCAGACCTTTGAAAAAGGGAAAGCGACGCTTGAGGTCACGTTCGGCGAGTCCGCGCCGACGCTCCTCGACAAAATAAGAAAGGCGAGGTAAAAGGACATGGCTAATTATTTACCATTCAACAGTATCGGTGCCGACCGTGCGTGCAAGGCGGAGGACTGGGCTTGGTACTTTGCGACCTTCATATCCAACGGCGTGTTCCCGAACCCTTCAAACGGGCTTCAGGTAATGGCCAACGGAGGCATGGAGCTCGCCATCAAGCCTGGCTATGGCTTTATCAACGGTTATGCATTCCGAAACGTGAGCGACTACATTGTAGAGCTCGACACGGCCGACGGTGCCTTAAACCGCATCGACCGCTTTGTGCTCCGGTGGGATTTGGCAAACCGCATGATGCTCATTGATGTATTGAAGGGCGCGGTTTCCGCTGAACCGGTGGCACCGGCCATCACAAGATCGGCCGATGTGTGGGAGCTGGCCCTTGCCGACGTTTACGTCGGGAAAGGCGCGACACAGATTACACAGGCCAATATAACCGACCTCCGGTATAACTCGGAGCTTTGCGGTATTTGTGCCGGTATGATTACGCAGGTAGACGCTTCCACCCTGACGGCTCAATTCGATGCGTTTTTCGAGGAATATCAGGTCGCAACGCTGGAACAGTACCACGGTTATATGGCCGATATTCAGGATTACGAGGCCACGGAAAAAGCGCAGTTTGAAGCGTGGGAAGCCCAGCAGCAGCAAAGCGTCCTTCAATGGACGG
>Ga0310694_10002864_pt1 | contig 17225 bp, 10 predicted proteins | sample 174DNAGHGhighgp2_FD_203884 | JGI IMG/M metagenome (GOLD analysis project Ga0310694, IMG submission 203884) | Sheep rumen microbial communities from Palmerston North, Manawatu-Wanganui, New Zealand - 1742 DNA GHGhigh gp2 (v2) (version 2) | ecosystem: Host-associated > Mammals > Digestive system... | reverse complement strand
TACGGTGTCGGCGCGGCGCTTCTTCCTGTTCTGCGAGATGCAAGTGTTGAGGGCGATGCGGTAAATCCACGTCTTGATGTCGCTGCGATGCTCAAAGGAGGAGAACCCTTTCCATAGGTTGACCAATGTTTCTTGGAAGAGGTCGTTCACCTCGTCGGTGTCCTGGGAGAACATGTAGCACACCGTGTAGATGGTGTCCTTGTGTTCTGAAACGGTTTGCGCAAACTGTTTTTCTGTCGTTGTCATTGTCGTCTTGTTATTCGATTTTTACCCATTAGACGCAAAGGCACGAATAAAACTACAAAAAAAATGAAAAAAAATGAGGCGTATAGATTTTTCTAGTTTTCCTAGTGGCTCTAGTTTTCCTAGTGGCCCTAGTTTCCCTAGTGGTTCTAGAGGCTTTAGTATTCCTAGACTCTTACACGATGGGTAGTGAGATACCGTTGATTTTCTGGTATATGTCGAGGGCGTAGACGTCGGTCATCCCGCTGATATAGTCCACCACCGCCATCAACCTTGTCTCCAGGTCATCGGCGACGATGTCATATTGGCTGCTCACACGGTTGATGAGTTGCTGTGAATAGTAGCGGTCGGGATTCACCACGGCCTCCACCATCTTTTCCATCAACGTCTCAATGATCTTGTAACCAGAAAGTTCCACATCGAGTACCGGCTTGCTGTTGTAAATCCTGGCCCGTGACACTATCTCGCAATGCTTGTATGCGGAATGGGTACGCTCGCTGACGTGGTCGATGAGGCTTCCCTCAAACGTCCCCTGGAGGATTTCCTTTTCGTGTTCCACGAAGGCCTTCGCACATTCGTATTCCAACAGTCCGATGACGGACGCACGCATATAGACCACTTGTTCGTTTGGGTCGGTGATGCCTTCGTCGATGATGCGGCGGCGCATTTTCGACTGCCGCTCTTCGGGGAAGAAACCAAGGAGAAGGTCGGAGGTTTCCTCGAAAGACAGGATTCTCAATTTGTGTGCGTCCTCGATGTCCATAATCTCATAACAGATGTCGTCGGCGGCCTCCACGAGATAGACCAATGGATGGCGGGCGTAACGCACCCCCTTTCCAGTGCTTTCCAACTGTTTGATGCCCAAGTCGCCGGCTATCTTCATATAGGTGGGTTCCTCGCTGAGGAAGAAACCGAACTTCCCTTTCTTCCCAGCCAAAGTCGATGAATGAGGGTATTTCACGATGGAGGCGAGGGTGGAGTAGGTGAGTACGAAACCACCTTCGCGGCGGCCTTTGAAACGGTGTGTCAACAGGCGGAAGGCGTTGGCGTTGCCTTCGAAATGTGTGATGTCGCTCCAGAACGCCTCACTCACCTTTTCACGCAGGTGGCGACCCGGTCCCTCGGTGAAGAAGGTCTGGATGGCACGTTCGCCTGAGTGCCCGAAAGGTGGGTTGCCCATGTCGTGGGCGAGGCAGGCGGTGGACACGATGGTGCCAATCTCCTCAAACAAGGTGTCTCGCAGTTCCGGGTGGGCAGCTGTGAGTTGCCGGGCGACATCGTTTCCCAGCGACATCCCCACGCTCGACACCTCAAGGCTGTGTGTCAGGCGGTTGTGCACGAAAACGCTACCTGGCAACGGGAAGACCTGCGTCTTGTTCTGAAGACGACGAAAGGGGGCGGAGAAAATCAGACGGTCGCTGTCGCGCTTGAATTCAGAGCGGTCGTCATGGCGCTCAATGTGCCGGTTTTCCTGCCCCAGGCGCTTGTTGGATATCAGTTGGTTCCAATTCATGCTTTATAAGTTGATGGTCGTGATTATTCAATCGGATTACACCATTTGAAGGATTTCCTTGCAAAAGTAGTCAAAAAACATCATTTATTGAGGAATGGAAGGCATTTTTTTGTAGGAGATAATAGGAGGTAATAGGAGGCTATAGGAGGCTATGGAAGTTTCCATGCATCTTACTACCTCTTGTGAAACCCTAAAAAAAGCAATGTGCTTTGCCCGTCAAAAAAAAATCTAAAATCCCCTTTTTTACACTAAATAATGGCGGTTTTTGTGGGAAAATGGTTACTTTTGCACTCTATTCAAAATGATAAACCTATATGGTCGATATAAAAGTTGTAAATAAGAGCCGTCATCCGTTGCCCGGGTATGCCACCGTATTGAGTGCGGGGATGGATCTCAGGGCCAACATCGCTGACCCCATCACCCTGCGGCCTTTCGAGCGAAGGCTCATACCTACAGGACTTTACATCGCACTGCCTCCAGGGTTTGAGGCGCAAGTGAGGCCGCGAAGCGGACTCGCTCTCAAGCACGGCATCACCGTGCTCAACACTCCTGGCACCATCGATGCCGACTACCGCGGAGAGGTGATGGTGTTGCTGGTGAATTTCTCGCAAGAGGATTTCATCGTGGAAGATGGTGAGCGCATCGCCCAGATGGTGGTGGCTCGCCATGAGCAAGCCCGTTGGGAAGAGGTGGAAATACTCGATGAGACAGAACGAGGAGCCGGAGGTTACGGCCATACTGGAGTGAAATGATGAGAATGATAAAAAGATGCACACGTATGCGAAACGCCACAAGGGGATTGATACTCATCCTCATGGGTTTGATGGCGTGCCTCACCGTTGAGGCGCAGAAAAAACATAGACCGGTCGACAATGTGGAAGTGCGGCCGGTATTCCGCGTGCAACTTAGCCAAAATGATGCCAAGCGCTTCAATTACTTCTTTCTCGAGGCCGTCAGGCAGCAGCAGAAAGAAAACTATGCCGCTGCATTCGACCTCTTCAAGCATTGTCTTGACATCGACCCACAGGCTCCGGAAGTGCATTTCGCACTCGCCAACCTTTACAGGGGAATGAACAACAGGTTTGGCATGCTGGACTGTATGAGGAAGGCGGCGGAAACGGCACCCGACAACGAAACCTACCTGGAGAATCTGGGTGAGGCGTATCTCGGACTCCATGATTATGAAAGCGCCATTGGCATCTATGAGAAGTTGTTGGCCAACAATCCCGGCAGGACCGACGTACTTTCCACGCTCATACAACTCTACAACTGGAGGCCCGACTATCCCAAAGTCATCGAGGCTCTCAACAGGATGGAGACCATTGAGGGAGCCAGCGAGGACATCACGCTCTCCAAAATGCAGGTTTACTCCTTGCTGGGAGACAAGAAAAAGGAATACAACGAATTGCGCAACCTTGCCAAGCAGCATCCCTACGACTACAATTACAGGGTGATGATGGGCAATTGGCTCCTTCAAAACGGCAAGAAGAAGGATGCGCTGGCTGAATACAACGCCGTGCTGAAAAAGGAGCCCAACAACATCATGGCCCGTATGTCAATTCTCGACTATTACAAGTCGGAAAACATGGATTCACTGGCCAAGGAGCAAACCATGGAATTGCTGCTCAGCCCCAGTATCGAGAGTGAAAGCAGGATGCTCCTCATGAGGCAGTTCATCGCCGACAGCGAGAACGACGAAGCCACGGACAGTACGCAAGTGCTTGACCTGTTCCGGAAAATATTGCAGATGCCACAACCCAACGCAGACATGGCTGAATTGCAAACCGCCTACATGACACTCAAGAAAATGCCTGAGGAAACCATCAACAAAGCACTTGAACAAGTGCTCGACATAGAGCCGGGCAACGTGGGGGCGCGCATCCAACTGCTTCAGAACGCTTGGGGAAAGAAAGATTTCGACCGCATCATCAGCCTTTCCAAACCCGCCATCGAGTACAACCCCGACAACATCATCTTCTACTATTTCCAGGGACTGGCATACGCACAGAAGGATGATAACGACAATGCTCTCGACACCTTCAGAAAAGGAGTGGGGCAGGTCAACGAGACCAGCAACAAGGACCTCGTCTCCGACTTCTACAACATCATGGGCGACATCCTCCATGAGAAAGGTTTCGACGAGGAGGCCTATGCTGCTTATGACAGTTGCCTGCAATGGAAGCCCAACAACATCTCCTGCCTCAACAACTACGCCTACTACCTTAGCGTGAAGGACAGGGACCTGTCGAAAGCCGAACAGATGAGTTACCGGACCGTCAAGGCGGAACCCAAGAACTCCACCTACCTCGACACCTACGCCTGGATACTCTTCAGGCAGCAGCGTTATCAGGAGGCCAAGGTTTATATCGACCAGGCACTTGCCAACGACTCCAATGCCGGCAGCGTCATCGTTGAGCATGCCGGAGACATCTATTTCCTGGCAGGGGAGGAGGAAAAGGCCATGGAATTCTGGAAAAAAGCCCTTGAGATGGGAGAAGATGACAACGCATTGTTGGAAGAGAAAATCAAACAGAAAAAATATATCGACGACACTCAAAAATGAATATGATAAGAAAGCATATCAGACAAATGGCCAAAATGGCCCTGCTCCTGTCACCCCTCGTCTTTGCCGCGTGTGGTTCCAAGAAGAACCTTGTGACGGAAAACAACATAGGCAACAATACGGTGAACACCACGAACACCGGGAGCTCGACAACACCCTCTGAGGCTAAAGTCAGCAACTCCACATACCTCGCCAAAGTGATCAACAACGCATCCACGCAGAATGCCATGGTGGCCAATATCGACTTCAACCTCAAATCGGGAAAGAAGGACATCACCGTGGATGGAAAGTTGTCGATGAAGAGGGGGGAGGTTGTCAGAATACAACTCACACCCATGGGACTCATGGAGGTGGGAAGGTTGGAGTTCACCAAAGACTCCGTGCTCATCATGGACCGCATACACAAGCAATATCTCAAAAGCAGTTACGACCAAGTGAGCTTCCTCAAAAACAACGGCATCGACTTCAACGCCCTTCAAGCACTCTTCTGGAACCAGTTGTTCTTGCCAGGAGAGAAATCCTTGGGAGAAAAGCAACTCGATGCTTTCAAGGTGGAAGGGACCAACATCTCCTATCAAAAAGGGAAGATGGATTACCTTTGGAAGACAGACAAAGAAGTGGAGCAACTCATCTCAGCATTGGCCACTTATACGGGAACCAGCTCTGGCAAGTCGTCCATCGGATGGGACTATTCTGATTTCAAAACGTTTGGTGGAAAACCATTCCCGGCGTATCAACTCATCACACTCGACACTAACGCCAGAGGGTCTCAAAAGGTCATCAACGTAGGACTGAAGCTGAAAAGCATGAAAGCAGACAGCGACTGGGATACGGTTACCAAGGTTTCAGGCAAGTACAAGCCAGTGAAACTTGAAGATGTCATCAATCAAATACTCAAAATACAATGAAAAAGGTCATCGTAGCATTACTCGCCTTGATTTTGGCTTTGCCAATAGGGGCGCAGACAAGACAAAGAAACAAGCAAACCACCAATCGAACCACCACCACACAGACAAACAATCGTGGGAAAAGGAGTGGCAAGCCAACAACGACAACAAAAACCCAAAAGGCCAACTACACCACCAACGAAATCAAGGGACTGCAAAGCCAAAGACAACAAATCGAACAAGACATCCGTAACCAGCAAAACAAACTGAAAGCCAATAAGGAGGATGTGGAACAAAGGCTTAACAACCTCTTGGTTATCAATGGGGAAATAGAGTCTACGCAAAAAGATATCGAGGGATTTGAAAGCGATATCCAAAAGCTCGATGGGAACATTGACATCCTCAAGTCGCAAATGGCCACACTGCAGGAGCAACTTAAAGACCGACAGGAAAAGTATATCAAGTCGGTAAGGTATATGGCCAAACACAGCTCCATACAAGAAAAACTCATGTTCATCTTCAGCGCCAACAGCCTCTCTCAGGCTTACAGGCGACTCAGGTTTGTTAGGGAATACGCTGCTTTCCAAAGAGCACAAGGCGAACAAGTGAGACTCAAGCAAGAGGAAATCAATGCCAAGGACCAGCAGTTGAAGGTGGCAAGGAACCAGAAGAACCAACTCCTCTCCAAAGGGAAAAACGCCAAGGCTGACTTGGAGGTGAAACATACTGAGCAACAGAAAATGGTGGACGACTTGAAAGGTGAGCAGCAAACCATACAGGTCATCATTGCCGACCAAGAGAAGAAAAACGCACAAATCAATGCTGAAATAGACAGACTCGTGGCTGTGGAGGTGGAGAAGGCACGCCAGCGTGCTGCTGCCGAGGCAGCCAGAAAGGCCGAGGCGGAGGCTGCCAGGAAAAAGGCGGAAGATGACGCCAGGAGAAAGGCTGCCGCAGAGAAGGCCAAGCGAGAGGAGGAGAAACGCATCGCTGCTGCCAAAGCCGAGGAGGCAAGGGCGAAAGCCGCTGCCGAACAGGCACGAAGGGAGGCTGAGCGAAAGGCGGCGGCGGAAAGAGCGGCCGCTGAGAGAAGGGCTGCCGCTGAGCGGGCTGCCGAAGAGGCTCGCCAAAAGGCTGCTGCCGAGGCTGCTGCCAAACGCGATGCCGAGGCTAAGGCCAAGCGCGATGCCGAGGCCAAGGCCAAGCGTGAGGCAGAGGAGAAAGCCAAGCGTGAGGCTGAGAGACAAGCGCGCGCGGCTGCCGAGGAAGCAAGGGCTGCCGAAGAGGCTGCCAGAAAGGCTGCTGCCGAGCAACAGAGAGCCGAGCAGGCTGCAAGAGAGGCCGAGGCGGCTCGTGTCGCGGCAGAGCGTAAGGCCGCAGCCGACGCACAGCGCCGCGAGAGAGAGGCTGCTGCCGCTTCCAGGGAAGAGTCAAGGGCCGAAACCATGTCTGTCGCCGATCGACAAATCAGTGGTAGCTTTGAGAGCAACAGGGGAAGGCTTCCGATGCCTGTCACCGGCTCATACAAAATCGTCAGCCATTTCGGACAATACAACGTTGAAGGGCTGTCCAATGTGCAACTTGACAACAAAGGCATCAACATCCAGTGCCAGCCGGGTGCCAGCGCACGTTCCATCTTCGACGGAGAGGTCGCTGCCGTTGCCAGCGTGGCGGGACAATTGGTGGTGATGGTGCGCCATGGAGATTTCATCTCCGTGTATTGCAACCTCAAGAACGTCGTGGTGAGAAAGGGTCAACATGTGAGCACCAGGCAGGTCCTCGGAACAGTAGGACAAGACAACATCCTGCAATTCCAACTTAGAAGGGAAACCCAAAAACTCAACCCGGAGGCATGGCTGGGTAGATAGAGACCAAAAAGCAAATAAAGACGATAAAAAGGAATGCTCGGGACAGTCGGAAAAATCCGATTGTGCCGAGCTTTCCTTTTATTCCGACAATTCCGATTGCTCTGACAATTCCGATTACTCCGCCCCCTCCGATTCCTCTGAATTCTCCAGCTTCACGCCATCGAGTAGACGAATGTATTGCTCGATGGCGTTCTCTATTTCAGAAAGGCAGATAAACTCATCGGCGGAGTGGGAGCGGGAAGACTCTCCCGGTCCCATCTTCAACGACGGGAAGGGCATCAGCGCCTGGTCGCTCAACGTGGGAGAGCCGAAGGGCTGCTTCCCCATCGCCACACAGCGCCTCACCACGGGATGGTCGAGGGAGATGGATGATGATTTCAGACGGAATGAGCGGGCCTTCACCTCGCTGCGTACATGGGAGCGGATGATGTCGAACACCTCCTCGTTGGTATACAACTCGTTGGTGCGCACGTCGATGACGGCAGTGCAGGTGTCAGGGACTACATTGTGTTGTGTGCCGGCATTCAGTATGGTGACGTTCAGCAGCGTGGGACCAAGCAGGGGACTCACCTTTTCGAAACGGTGATCGCGAAGCCACAGCAGGTCGTCTAGCATCAGGTAGAGCGCGTTCACACCTTCACCCCGGGCGGCATGCCCCGACTTCCCATGGGCCACCATGTCGACTACCATCAACCCCTTTTCCGCCACGGCAGGCTGCATCCCCGTGGGTTCGCCCACCAACGCCATGTCGATGCGTGGCAGCAGGGGAAGCACGTGGCTCAGGCCGTTGGCTCCCGACACCTCCTCTTCTGCGGAGGCAAGGTAAATCAGATTGTAGGGCTGCTGCATTTGCGACAAATGGATGAACACTTGGAGCAGCGACACCAGGCCGCCGCCACAATCATTGCTCCCCAGGCCATAGAGGCGGTCGCCTTCAATGTCGGCACTGAAGGGGGAACGGGTCCATGACGACACGGGGCGCACGGTGTCCACATGGGCGTTAAGCAACAGCGTGGGGCGTGACGAGTCGTAACCGGGGGCAATTGACCATACATTGTTCTTGTCGCGTCGGCAAGACAAACCGGTGGAGGAAATGGCACCCTCCAAAAGGTCGGCGGCGCATCCCTCCTCACGACTTACACTTGGAGTGGCGATTAGTTTACGAAGCAAGGCAACAGCATTTTCTGAATAACAGTTTGGCATGGTGTTGATAATGGTTTTGTGGTTGATTCTTCGTGCGGTGACGAAGCCCTCGCCAAAGGAGAAAGCTTATGATTTTGCAAATTTAAAGCATACCTTCCACATAACAAGTGGTTTGAAGGCGCGAATATGTGTTAAAATTTGTAAAACAGTCCCTAACAAGCATAAAATTTTATATTTTTACCACGTCTAATCACGGATGAATACTTGTTTAACAGGGTATTCGCGACAAAGACACGCTTTTTCAAGTATTTCAAACCATGCAATTATGAGACATCTCTCTCTTACCATAGCTTTGTGGCTGGCGACTTTGGGCGTTTCAGCAGGCGACGGCGATGTGCAGCAGGCCATGCGCCGTGCCACGCAATACATGATGGACGTGGCTTCCTACAACGGAGGATTCGTGTGGAACTATCTGCCTGATTACTCACGACAATGGGGGGAGTTGGAGGCGCGTCGCTCCATGGTGTGGCTGCAGTCGCCTTCCACGCCCGATGTGGGGCAGGTGCTGCTCGACGCCTACCACGCCACCAACGATGAGTATTATTATGAGTGTGCCGAATGCGTCGCCTTGTGCATCATGCAAGGCCAACTCCCTTGCGGCGGGTGGAACTATATGTTCGACCTCGAGCCCGAGGACTCCCTCAAGACATGGTATGACACCGTAGGTAAACAGGCTTGGAGACTGGAGGAATTCCAGCATTATTACGGCAACGCCACCTTCGATGACAAGGTCACCAAGCATTGCGCAGAATTCCTCTTGAGAATCTATTTGGAGAAGCACGACAAAACCTTCCTCGCACCGTTGGAAAAAGCCATCGACTTCTTTGTGGAAAGCCAGTACCCCAATGGCGGATGGCCGCAGAGGTATCCCTTCATGAACGACCATCCCTTCAAGGGAAAGGCCGACTACACACCCTTTGTCACCCTCAACGACGATGTGATGGAAGAGAACATCGACTTCCTCCTGCAGTGTTACACCTCGCTGGGAAGGGAAGACCTGAAACAACCCATCCTCAAGGCCATGCACCTCTTGAGAGACCTCCAGCAGAAGCCACCTCTGGCAGGGTGGGCCGACCAATACACCCCCGAGGACCTCAAACCCGCGCATGCACGCTCTTACGAGCCAAGAGCCATCAATACAGCGACCACCATCGCCATGGTCAACAAGATGATGGAGTTCCACTCCCTTACGGGCGACCCTTCTTTCCTCAACGGCATACCCGATGCCATAAGGTTCCTTGAAAGCCAGCAACTTCCTGACGATGTCGTGAAGAAGGTGAACCGCTTCCAGTTGATGGGAGGTGATGCCATGATGCCCAGGTTTGTCAATCCCGACAACGGAAGGCCACTCTATGTTCATCGCAAAGGTTCCAACACGGGCAATGGCACTTATTACACCGATGAGAACCCTGAGATGACCATCGCCCATTACAATTCATTCGCCACCGTCAACATCTCGCGACTGAAGACTGCTCTGGAAAGAGAAAGGAAAAAGGTGAGAAAAGACCTCGAGCGCAACTCCCCCTTGGTCCATGCCAAGACTGCAGGACCGAAGACCTGCTATTTCGACCTCCGTGCAGAATACAGGAGGAGAGGGATTCCGTTGGCAAGCGTTTCTGAGGTGGTGGCATTCCCGGATGCAGAGGGACGTTGGCTGACGCCTTTGAAACAAGTGTCCAATCCTTACAAACCATTGCCCAAAAACATGGCACCGAGTGAGGATATGACCTACGCACAGACAATGGTGGGTGATGAATACGACACCTCGCCGTATGAGAACAAAGAGGTCATGGGCATCTCCACACGCACCTACATCCAGAACATGGCAACGCTGATTGCCAGTTTGAAACCGACAAGCGTCACCCTATCAGGACTCGACCCCGAACGTTTCGTCTCCACCGTGGAAGGAAAACCTACTGCACTCTATGTCTTGAAGAACAACCATATGGAGGCTTGCATCACCAACTATGGGGCAAGAGTAGTCTCACTGATGACACCCGACAAGAACGGGGTGTTGCAGGATGTGGTGCTAGGCTTCGACAACATCAACGACTACCATCTCTTCAAGCAGAATTTCGGAAGTGTCGTCGGACGATATGCAGGACGCATCAAGGATGCACAATACACCCTCGACGGCAAGCAGGTGGAATTGCAAAGGACAGGGGCAAACATCTCACATGGAGGATACCCCGGATTCGCCGACAAGGTATGGGACATGGTGGAGCATAACGACAGTACGCTGAAACTCAAACTGGTGTCGCCCAATGGAGAGAACGGCTTCCCGGGGAACCTGGAGGTCGTCGTCACCTACCGGCTCACATACGATGATGCGCTCTCCGTGGAATATGAAGCCGTCACCGACCAACCCACCGTCGTCAACCTCACCAACCACACCTTCTTCAACATCTCAGGAGACCCGACTACACAGGTGCTGTCGCAGTCGTTGAAGGTCGATGCGAAATACATCGCCACCTACGACAAGAACAAGAACCTCGACGGGAATTTCATGAAGGTGAAAAACACCCCCTTTGATTTCACATCACCCAAGAAGATTGGCACCGACATCGATATCTTCGACGAGCAGATGGGTATCACCAAGGGATACGACCACTCCTTTGTCTTGAAGCATCCCGGGAACTTGACGAAACCAGCTGCCATCCTCTATGACGAGCAGAGTGGGCGAAGCATGAGCGTCTATACCACGGAGCCTGCCGTGCATGTCTATACTGCCAACGGACTGGATGGCTCCCTGGTGGGGAAAAACGGTGTCGAATACCAAAAACGAACAGCAGTATGCCTGGAAACCATGCACTTGGCAGACAGTCCCAACCATCCCGTATTCCCTTCCACGGTGTTGCGCCCGGGAGAAACCTACAAGTCGAAAACCATCTTCTTGTTCTCCGACAAGACGCATAAGAAGAGAAACCTCACCAGTTCCATACTGATGTATGGCACTGCGGCAAGCCTCACCGGACTCGGTATCGTGGGGGTCGTATCGCTCACCAAGTGATGTGTTGCATTTGCCCTCCCACCCAACTCGGATAGAAGCAAAAAAGATTTCGCTTTTTTTGTGGGTTCGCATATTTTCACTAACTTTGCACTTCCCATCTCGTGATTGTCGGAATACTCGAATCACTCGGATTACTCAGAATAAAAACATATCCTAATAACTGCATCATGTTTAGCAAAGAAACATACGTCAGACGACGTGCTGAATTGAAAAAACTGGTTGGCGAAGGCATCATACTGCTCTTCGGCAACAATGAGTCGCCGTGCAACTATCCAGCCAACAGCTATTACCCGATGCGCCAAGACTCATCCTTCCTTTATTATTTCGGTCAGAAACGTGATGGCCTGGTGGGCGTCATCGATATCGACAACGATGTGGAGACACTCATCGGCGATGACATCGACATCGAGGACATCGTGTGGTATGGCAGCGTGGAGAGTGTGGCTGACCTGGCTGCACAGGTGGGCGTGGAGAACTCAGCCCCCATGGCATCCTTGAAAACCCTCTGCGACGCCGCTAAAGGCCGCACCATACATTTCCTGCCGCCTTACCGCCACGACATCAAAATCCAACTGATGGACCTGCTTGGCATACACCCTTCACAGCAGAAGGCTGCTGCTTCAATGCCACTCATACGCGCCGTGGTGAAAATGCGCTCCACCAAGGAGCCACAGGAAATCGACGCCATCACCGACGCCTGCGCCATAGGCTACAAGATGCACACCACGGCGATGAAACTCATACGCCCTGGAGTGACAGAGAAGTACATTGGAGGGCAGGTGGACGGCATCGCCCACTCCTACGGGGCGATGGTCAGTTTCGCCACCATCTTCTCACAGCATGGGGAGATCATGCACGGCAACCCCTCCTCCGCACCATTGGAGGCCGGGCGTCTCGCCCTCTGCGACTGCGGTGCCGAGACCATGGAGCACTACTGCTCCGACAATACCCGCACAATGCCCGTAAGCGGGAAATTCACGCAACGTCAACTTGACATCTACTCCATTGTCGAGGCTTGCCACGACTACGTGCTCAAGGTGGCACGTCCCGGCGTGAAATACATGGACGTGCATTTCGCCGTCTGCCGCATGATGACCGACCGCCTGAAGGAGTTGGGCCTGATGCGTGGCGACACCGAGGAAGCCGTAAGAGCTGGTGCCCATGCCATGTTCCTCCCTCATGGATTGGGGCATATGATGGGCATGGATGTACATGACATGGAAGGACTCGACCAGATCAACGTGGGCTTCGACGAGGAGACAAGACCTATTCTCGACCAGTTTGGCACCAACTGCCTCCGTATGGGACGACGGTTGGAGGAGGGCTTCGTTGTCACCGACGAACCGGGCATCTATTTCATCCCGGCACTCATCGACGATTGGAGGAAGAGCGGGCATTGTGCAGAATTCCTCAATTTCGACCTCCTGGAGACCTACAAGGACTTCGGTGGCATACGCATCGAGGACGACGTACTCATCACTGCCGATGGCTGCCGCTTCCTCGGCGAGGAGCGCATCCCCTACCATCCCAAGGACGTGGAAGAATACATGGCCTCACACGCCATGGCATAGCATCTGGAATGTCATGGAGCTTATAAAAAAACACCATAAAAATAATATGAATATGAGAAAAATCATCATGATGGCCCTGCTGGCAGCCTTTGCCATCGGTGCCAACGCGCAAGAGAAGAAAAGCAACAAACCCGTTTTCACCACGGTGAAGGAGATACCTATCACCAGCGTCAAGGACCAGAACCGTTCCGGCACCTGTTGGGACTATTCCACATTAAGCTATTTCGAGGCTGAAATCCTGAAGGCTACTGGCAAGACCTACGACCTCTGCGAGAGTTTCGTGGCCAACAAGACCTATATGGACCGTGCCATACAGGTGGTGCGTCTGCACGGCGACTGCCAGTTCTCACAGGGTGGCAGCGCCTACGACGTGCTTTACGTCTTGAAGAACTACGGTATCTGCCCGGAGGATGCCATGCCTTTCCCCGGAAGCCTCTATGGCGACTCTCTCAACAACTTCACCGAGTTCTTCAGCCTGATGTCGCCCTATGTGGACGCCGTGGCTAAGAACAGCGCCAGCAAGATTTCCACCCAGTGGAAGCCAGGTCTCCAAGGCATTCTTGATGCCTATTTGGGAGAATGCCCGAAAGAATTCACCTATGAAGGCAAGAAGTATACACCGGAAACCTTCGTGAAGAGCCTCGGCATCAATTTGGATGACTATGTGTCCATCACAAGCTACACCCACAAGCCCTTCTACACTCAGTTCCCCGTGGAGGTGCAGGACAACTGGCGCAACCCGCTGTCGTGGAACCTTCCTATGGACGACATGATGCGCATCATCGACAATGCCGTGGCGAATGGATACACCGTGGCATGGGGTGGAGATGTCTCAGAGGACGGCTTCACTCGCAAGGGCCTTGCTTACGCCATTGATACGAAAGGAACCAGCCTTGTCGGTAGCGATATGGCTCGTTGGTTGAAACTCTCACGTGTGGAGAAAACCAACCTCCTCGACTCCCTGGGATGCCTGGTGCCGGAACTCACGCCGACTCAAGAGCGTCGTCAACTACGATATGACAACTGGGAATTGACCGACGACCACGGCATGCTCATTTACGGACTCGCCAAGGACCAGAACGGCAAGGAGTATTATATGGTGAAGAACTCTTGGGGTGAGGCTGGCGACTACAAGGGCATCTGGTATATGACCAAGGCCTTCATCGCCGACAACACCATGGACTACCTGGTCAACGTCAACGCCATACCCAAGGACATACTCAAGAAAATGAAGGACGCCCGCAAAAACCAGCCATTGGGCGACTAATCAATTTAAGAGACATCCCTCCCATGGGAAACAAGCCAAAGGTCGAGCAAGGAATAGTTCGACCTTTGGCTTGTTTGTGACAATAAGCAAATCCTATCGGGGCATGCAACCCTCTGCTTTCGGTTTCGACTTATTGCTTGGATATGCAGGTGATGGAGATTTCTGACAAGGCTGTTTGCGGATAATCACAGGGAATAATTTCTGACAGCTGTTTCAAATCTTTTCGATTTCCTCTATTGAAAGTCCGGTGGCATCTATGATAGTATTGCTAGGGATACCCATTTCTTTCATTTTGCGCGCCACATCTTGTATTCCTTCAGCTCTTCCTTCAGCTCTTCCTTCAGCTCTTCCTTCAGCTCTTCCTTCAGCTCTTCCTTCAGCTCTTCCTTCAGCTCTTCCTTCAGCTCTTCCTTCAGCTCTTCCTACAGCTCTTCCTTCAGCTCTTCCTTCAGCCATTCCCTTTGCGTGGCCACTCTCATAACCTCTATGGTGGGCTGTGTCCACCGTGTTGATGTAGTCACGGTAATTTTTCACACTCTCCTCATAGCCTCTTCGCTCTTCGGGAGTGTAGCGTGCAATTTCGGCTTGTTCGAAGAATTTCTTGAACACACGGTCTTGCAATGCTTTGGGACGGTCGAGCAGGCGTGAGAGGTTGCGCACGGCAAACATCCATTTGTCTGCCATGGTTTCCAATTCCTCTTCTGTCTTGGTGAATTTGGGCATCTCCAAATAGATGAAAGTCAGTTTGTCATAGAACACGTGGTTGTCCTCCACATCCTTCAACTTGATTTCATGGCGGTAGCTCTGTTCAGGATACTCATTTTCGGGGAATACGAAATCGAGGATGCCCACGGTATAGACATTCTCCAGATGGTAGTCCCACTTGCCTTTGGGAGCTTGTTCGCGAATGGGGGCCGCTGCATAGTAGATGCTGCGGTCCTTGAAGAATCTTTGCTCCGCCTTTTGCATCTCGACAATGAATTTGGAATGATTTTCTGTCTCGCAATACACGTCGAAAACTGATTTTCGGTCACCGTACCCTTCTCCCAGCACCTCGCTGTTGAGGTATTTGATGTCGCGGATGCGGATGTCGCCATCATTGCCCAAGATGGAGTTGAGGAAACTGATGAGCAAATCCTTGTTCATTTCTGTGCCGAAAAGCCGCTTGAAACCAAAGTCGGTGTATGGGTTGATGTATCTTTCTTTCTTGTCGTCTGTAATCATATATTCGATTTTTCTGCGAAGATAGTGTTTTTGGTCTTCATTTCCAAATTTTTGTTTGGATATTTTTGAAACCTTGGATACCATAAATGATTATGACGAATGGTATTTGTTCTGCAAACTATAAAAACAGATGATTTCCATATAATTGTCCATGTGATTTTCAAAAAATGGTTGTACATACCCCCAAAAACAATTGATGGTTAATTCATAGATAATTCGTGAAAAATTGTGATGAAAAATATTCTCTGAATAGTTGTCGTCCCTGTCAACTATATAAAAATAAGTTAAAAATGCATTTGGTTGGGAAATTATTCGTATCTTTACATGCAATTTGCCTTTTTATGTCTTATTGCATATGCACCATCCCTTGGGAAAGGTGCACTCCGAGAGCGGAAAACAGAAATAAAAACCACATAAATGCACTTTAAATGGAATTACGAACCACCTACACCAGACGAGAAGAAAGCAGCTGACGAGCTGGCCGGGAAACTGAGCATCAGTCCCATCCTGTCATCGCTCCTCATCAGGCGTGGCATCACCACTGAGTCGGCGGCAAAACGCTATTTCAGACCACAGTTGGCCGACCTTATCAATCCATTCTTGATGAAAGACATGGACATCGCAGTTGACAGACTGAACGATGCCATGGGGCGCAAGGAGAGGATACTGGTATATGGCGACTATGACGTGGACGGATGCACGGCGGTAGCCTTGGTGTACAAGTTTCTGCAGCAATTCTACTCCAACATCGACTACTATATCCCCGATCGTTACGAAGAGGGGTATGGCATCAGCATGAAGGGGTTGGAATATGCGCAAAGAAACGGTGTGAAATTAGTCATCATCCTCGACTGTGGCATAAAGGCCATCGAGGAGATTGCCCAAGCGAAGCGCATGGGCATTGATTTTATCATTTGCGACCATCACGTCCCCGATGACGTGATGCCTGATGCGGTGGCCATCCTCAACCCGAAGCGTGAGGATGACACCTACCCTTTCAAACATCTCTGCGGTTGCGGAGTGGGCTTCAAGTTCATGCAAGCGTTTGCAAAGAACAACAACATCCCGTTCTCGCGCCTCATACCACTTCTTGACTTCTGTGCTGTGAGCATCGCCGCCGACATCGTTCCGGTGACGGAGGAGAACCGTATCCTTGCCTTCCATGGGCTGAAGCAGTTGAACGTCAATCCAAGCATAGGGTTGAAGGCCATCATCGACATCTGCGGCCTCAGCGGCAGGGAAATCTCCATGAGTGACATCATCTTCAAGATTGGTCCTCGCATCAACGCCTCCGGGCGTATGGAGAACGGCAAGGAGAGTGTGGAACTGCTTATTGAGCGCGACTTCGGCACCGCCTTGCGCAAGGCCCGGCACCTCAACCATTACAACGAGCAGCGCAAGGACATCGACAAGCAGATGACCGAGGAGGCCAACCAGATTGTGGCGAAGTTGGAAAGCCAGAAGCACCAAGCCAGCATCGTGTTGTATGACGAGAACTGGAAGAAAGGCGTGATAGGCATCGTAGCCTCACGACTGACGGAAATATACTTCCGTCCCACCGTGGTGCTCACCCGTGACGGCGACCTCGCCACCGGCTCCGCACGCAGCGTGGCTGGATTTGATGTCTATTCCGCCATCAAGCACTGTAGGGACCTCCTGCTCAACTTCGGCGGTCACACCTATGCCGCCGGCCTCACACTGAGATGGGACGACATCAAGAAATTCAGAAGTCGTTTCCAACAATACGTGGAGGAGCATATCCAACCCGAGCAGACAGAAGCACTCCTCAATATCGACGCCCTCATCGACTTCCGCGACATCTCGTCGAAACGGCTTTACAACGAGATGAAACGCCTGGCACCCTTCGGACCAGGCA
>Ga0310694_10002862_pt1 | contig 17243 bp, 11 predicted proteins | sample 174DNAGHGhighgp2_FD_203884 | JGI IMG/M metagenome (GOLD analysis project Ga0310694, IMG submission 203884) | Sheep rumen microbial communities from Palmerston North, Manawatu-Wanganui, New Zealand - 1742 DNA GHGhigh gp2 (v2) (version 2) | ecosystem: Host-associated > Mammals > Digestive system... | reverse complement strand
CCAGACCGGAGCGTTCCAGCTTTTTCGTCTGGGCGACGATGGTGCCGTTGGACACCACAAATTGCTTTACCCGCCCGTGGAGAGACTTCACTAACTCCAGACTGTCGTCCCGATAGACCACCGTGTCCCCCAGGGCGTGCTGATACCTGGCGTTGAAGGGTTCGGCCAGGGAAGGGTCCACGCCCACCTCCGCAAAGAACTCCCGATACCGGCCGATCAGCACCTGCGGCTTGGTGATCTCGCCCCGTTCGAGGCGCTTCCAGTAGCTGTCGTTGATGGCGGAATACCGGGCCACCATCTCATCCGTGCATTCCCCCAGCCCGAATTCCCTGAACAGCCGCTGGACGGCCGCCTTCTCTGCCGATAGAAAGTCCAGCAGCGTGCCGTCCACGTCCCACAGGATCGCCTTCACCATACGCTGTCGCTCCTCCCCATTTTTTCCATCATACACTACATTCGGCAATTATTCCAGCCCATGCCTTTACTTTTCGACACCCCCGGCGTATACTGGAGAGGAATGAAATATAAGGAGGAAGGTATGGAACGGATCAACGCGTGGACCACCTACAAGAAGCGGGAAGAGAAAAAGGTCATGGACCTGGGCAAGGCCTATCGAGCCTTTCTGGACAGCGGCAAGACCGAGCGGGAGTGCGCCCGGGAGACCATCCGCCGGGCGGAGAAGGCCGGGTATGTGGACCTTGAAAAGGTCGAAGCCCTGAAGGCCGGGGACCGGGTGTACGTGAACACCATGGGCAAGGCAGTCCAGCTGTACATCATCGGCAGCGAGCCCCTGGAGAAGGGCCTGAACATCGTGGGTGCCCACATCGACAGCCCCCGGATGGACCTGAAGCAGAACCCCCTCTACGAGGATACGGATCTTGCCTATCTCGATACCCACTACTACGGCGGCATCAAGAAGTATCAGTGGGTCACCCTGCCCCTGGCCCTCCACGGCGTGGTGGCCAAGAAGGACGGCACCGTGGTGGACGTGGTCATCGGCGAGGACGAGGAGGACCCCGTGGTGGGCATCTCCGATCTGCTCATCCACCTGTCCGCCACCCAGATGGACAAGAAGGCCAGCGTGGTCATCGAGGGCGAGGCCCTGGACGTGATCGTAGGCGGCAAGCCCCAGAAGGACGTGGAGAAGGAGCCTGTGAAGGCCGCCGTACTGGCTATCCTGAAGGAGAAGTACGGCATGGAGGAGGAGGACTTCCTCTCCGCCGAGATCGAGGTGGTCCCCGCGGGCAAGAGCCGGGACTTCGGTCTGGACCGCAGCATGGTCATCGGCTACGGCCATGACGATCGGGTCTGCGCCTACGCGGAGATCGAGGCCATGTTCCGCATCACCGACACCCCGAAATACACCTGCTGCTGCATCCTGGCCGACAAGGAGGAGATCGGCAGCGTGGGCGCCACGGGCATGCGGGCCCGGTACTTCGAGAACGCCGTGGCGGAGATCATGGACAAAACCGGCGAGTATTCCGAGCTGAAGCTCCGCCGGGCCCTGACCAACAGCCGCATGCTCTCCTGCGACGTGAGCGCGGGCTACGATCCCTCCTACGCGGGCATGTTCGAGAAGAAGAACGCCGCGTACCTGGGCAAGGGCGTGTGCTTCAACAAGTACACCGGCTCCCGGGGCAAGTCCGGCAGCAACGACGCCAATGCCGAGTTCATGGGCAAGCTCCGGGCCGTCATGGAGGCGGGCAAGGTGGTCTATCAGACCGCGGAGCTGGGCAAGGTGGACCAGGGCGGCGGCGGCACCATCGCCTACATCTGCGCCCTCTACGGCATGAACGTCATCGACAGCGGCGTGGCGGTCCTCTCCATGCACGCCCCCTGGGAGATCATCTCCAAGGCGGACCTGTACGAGGCCGTGAAAGCCTATCACGCCTTCCTTTTGAACGCGTAAGACCCTGTCGCCCCGGACCTCCGGGGCGATCCTTGTATCGATATGAAGCTGACCATCTTATCCGACAACAACACCCTCATCGACAAATACCTGCTGGGGGAGCCGGGCTTCTCCTGCCTCATCGAGGCGGAGGGGAAGCGGTTCCTGCTGGACACGGGCTACTTCGGCATCTTCGCCCGAAACGCCGAGACCTTGGGCCTCGACTGGCGGGGCGTGGACGGGGTGATCCTGTCCCACTGCCACGACGACCACACCAAGGGCCTGTCCGCCTTCTTCACCGAGGGCCCGAAGCCCCAATTGGTGGCCCATCCGGCCCTGTTCCGGCGGGTGGTGTCCAAGGGACTCGTCATCGGCTGCCCCTACCCCCGGGCGGAGCTGGAACAGTATTTCGATCTGTGCCTTACGGCGGAGCCCCTGGCCCTGACGGAGAACCTCTTCTACCTGGGCGAGATCCCCCGGATGTTCCCGGACCACCAGGATCAGGCCCAGCGCCAGGGGGAAAACGGGCCCGATAAAACCGAGGACGACACCGCCCTCGCTTACCGGGGCCGGGAGGGGGTCTACGTGATCACCGGCTGCTCCCACAGCGGCATCAGCAACATCGTGGAGCAGGCCAAGCGGGTCACGGGCCAGGATCGGGTCATGGGCGTCATAGGCGGCTTCCACCTCAGGCAGATGGACGCCCGGTCAGAGGCCATCATCGACTATCTTGCCCGGGAGGACATCCCGTATCTCTATCCGTGCCACTGCACGGCCCTCGCCGTGAAGGTGGCCATGGGCAATCGGATGCACATCGAGGAAGTGGGGGCAGGCACCGGCCTGGAATGGGTATGAACCAGCAGAAGCAGCGGATTTTCGACAGGATCGACGATAACAGGGCCGCCATCCTGGACAGGAGCAGATTGCTCTTCGACACCCCGGAGCTGGGCTATCGGGAGTTCGAGACCGGCCGCCTCATCCGGGGCTGGCTGGAGAGCTGGGGCGTGCCCTATGAGAGCGTCAGCTATACGGGCCTGCAGGTGACCCTGGGCCATGGGGCGCCGGTGGTGGCGGTGCTGGCGGACATGGACGGCCTGCCGAAGAAGGCGGGGGCCGGGCGCATCCACTCCTGCGGCCACAGCCTCCAGACCTCCGCGGCCCTGGCCCTCATCGAAGTCATGAAGGACGAGCCGCTGAACGGCACGCTGAAGGTGATCTTCACCCCGGCGGAGGAGATGATCGACTTCGAGTACCGCCAAAGCCTGGTGGACCGGGGCCTGGTGAAATACCCCTCCGGCAAGCAGGACATGATCGCCCGGGGCGTCTTCGACGACGTAGACGCGGTCCTCTCCTGCCACGCCTCCGGGGAGCCCGGCTGCCGGTTCGACGTGGGCTCCACCCTGAAGGGCTTCGTCATCTTCAAGGCCGTCTATCAGGGCCTGGGCGCCCATGCGGGGGCGGCCCCCTTCGCGGGGAAGAACGCCCTCCACGCCGCGGTGCTGGCCCAAACCGGCGTGGCCTTCCTCAAGGACCGGTTCGACCCCCGGGATGGGGTCAACGTCCAGCCCGTGATCTCCGAGGCCGCCGGGACCGTGAACATCGTGCCCGACCACGCCGTCGTCGAGACTTACGTCCGGGCCAGGACGGAGGAAGCTCTGTTCGCCGCGGCGGACCTGGTGGAGAACTGCCTCAAAAGGTGCGGCCAGGCCCTGGACATCGAAACGGAGGTCACCCGCCGCCCCGGCTTTTTACCCCTCTCCCAAAGCGAGGAGATCAACGCCCTGGTGAAGGAGAACATGCTGCTCCTCTGCGGCGAGGACCAGATCCTGGAAAACCTGGTCTCCGGCGCCTCCGGGGACGTGGGCGATATCGGCGCCCTGCTCCCCACCGTTCAGTTCGGCTTCACCGGCGTCTCGGGCCGGTTCCACGGGGACGACTTCGCCGTCACGAACGAGGAGAACGCCTGCCTCTGCCCGCCCAAGATCCTGGCGGGCACGGTCCTGGACCTGTTCGAGCACCCCGTCTCCGGCCGCCCGGGCTTCGCCGCACGCAAGGCCCGCTACCTGAAAACCTGGCTGGGGGAACCCTGACCTTAGCCATACACCCAGTACATCACAGGAGGCATACCCATGGTCCAATCCGCCGTCATCAACGAAGCCATCGTGTTCATCACCGCCCTGTCCATGCGGGCTGTCATCCGGCGCACGGAGGAAGGGAAGCTGCCGGAGACCTTCCGCTACTTCACCGTCCTCTCCAACCTGTTCTGCGCCTTCACGGCTCTGATCCTGCTGGTCTGCGAGTTCTGCGGCGGCCTGCCCGCCTGGGCGGCCACCCTCAAATACATGGGCACCGTGTCCGTGACGCTGACGTTCCTGGTGGTCCTCCTGTTCCTCTGGCCTTCCCTGGGCTCCATCCAGGGCCTGTGGGACGGGCCGGAGCTGTTCATGCACCTTGTCACGCCCCTGCTGGCCGTTCTCTCCTTCCTGTTCTACGAGAAGCAGGGCCTCAGCGCATGGATCATCCCCCTGGGCCTGCTGCCGGTGCTCCTCTACGGCTGGCTGTACCTCGACCGGGTGGTGGTCACCAAGACCTGGCGGGACATGTACGGCTTCAACAAGAACGGCCGATGGAAGCTGAGCTTCTCCCTCCTGGTCCTGGGCACGATCGCCATCGCCGTGCTGCTGTGGTGGCTGTGACAGAGGATCGTCCTTCGGCGCAAAAAGAGAGCCCTTCTCGGGCTCTCTTCGCAGTTTTGGGGCTGTTGCTTACGCCTCCACTTCCGGCAGCGTCGTATAAAAAAGAGAGCCTGAAAACGGCTCTCTTTCCGGTTTACTCGTATTCGATGGTGGCGAGGGGCTTGCTGGACAGGTCGTACAAAACCCGGTTCACGCCCTTGACCTCGGCGAAGATGCGGTCCCGGATCTTGAGGAGCAGGGGGTAGGGCACCTCCTCGATGGAAGCGGTGACGGCGTCCACGGAGTTCACCGCCCGGATGATGACCATCCAGTCGTCGGTCCGCTTGCCGTTCTTGATGCCCGTGCTCTTCATGTCGGGGACCACGGTGAAGTACTGCCACACCTTGCCCTGAAGGCCCGCCGCGGCGAACTCCTCCCTAAGGATGGCGTCGGACTCCCGCACCGCCTCCAGCCGATCCCGGGTGATGGCGCCCACGCACCGCACGCCCAGGCCGGGGCCGGGGAAGGGCTGCCGGTAGACCATGCCGTCGGGGAGCCCCAACGTCTTGCCCACCATGCGCACCTCGTCCTTGAAGAGGATGCGGACCGGCTCCACCAGCTCGAAGCTCAGATCTTCAGGCAGGCCGCCGGCGTTGTGATGGGCCTTGATGCCCGCTTCGCTCTCCAAAATGTCGGGCCAGATGGTGCCCTGGGCCAGGAACTTGACGCCGGTCAGCTTCCGGGCTTCCTCGGCGAACACGTCGATGAACTCCTTGCCGATGATCTTCCGCTTGGTCTCCGGGTCGCTGACGCCCGCCAGCTTGTCCAGGAACCGGTCCGTGGCGTCCACATAGATGAGATTGGCGTGCATCTGGTTGCGGAACACCTCGATGACCTGCTCGGGCTCGCCCTTTCTAAGGAGGCCGTGGTTCACGTGGACCGCCACCAGCCGATCTCCGATGGCCTTGATGAGGAGCGCGGCCACCACGGAGGAATCCACGCCGCCGGACAGGGCCAGCAGCACCTTGCCGTCGCCCACCTGCTCCTGGATGGCGGCCACCTGTTCGTCGATATACGCCTTCGCCAGTTCCGGCGAATCGATCCTCTTCATGTTCTCGGGACGGACCAAAAGCTGCTGCATACGCTACCTCCAATATTTGATAATATCACATGATACCATGTATTTCGCTCCATCGCAAGAAGCAGTTTCGGGGTTTGCATATTTTGTGGGACCTGCTATAATGAAACAAATATCGTTTGAAGGAAATGCAGCTCGAATGATCGCCAACTATCATACCCATACCCGCCGCTGCGGCCACGCGGTGGGGGAGGACAGGGAATATGTGGAGTATGCCATAGAGCGGGGCTTAAAGGTCCTGGGCTTTTCGGACCACGTGCCCATGCCCTTCCCGGACGGCCACGAGTCCCGGTTCCGGGTGCCCCTGGGGGAGCTGGAGGACTATGTACGGAGCGTTTTGGATCTTCGGGCCGAGTACAGGGACGACATCGACATCCGCCTGGGCTTCGAGGCGGAGTACTATCCCGACCTGTTCGAGGGGATGCTCCGGGTCCTTTCGCCCTATCCCGTGGACTATCTGATCCTGGCCCAGCACTTCAACGACAGCCGGGAATCCATCTACAACCCCCACATGCAGCTGAGCAGGGAGGCCCTGGGGCAGTATGTGGACATGGTCGTCGCCGGTATGGAGACGGGCAGATTCTCCTGCGTGGCCCATCCGGACCTGTTCTGCTATGTGGGGCCGGACGGGGTCTATCGGCAGGAGATGGCCCGGATCTGCCGCCGGGCGAAGGAGCTGGACGTGCCCCTGGAGATCAACATCCTGGGCCTTAGGGAGGGGCGCTGCTACCCCAACGACCGCTTCTGGCCTCTTGTCAAGGCGGAGGGCTGCCGGGCGATCCTGGGCTGCGACGCCCACACGCCCCAGGACGTGGCCGACCCCGATCAGCTCAGGGCGGCCATGGCCTTTGCGGACCGGTTCGGGGTGATCCCGGAGGAGCGGATCACGCTGAGAAAGCCGGTTTAGCGCTTTTCTCGTCGAGGACGGGCGGATCGTCCCCTTTCGCTCTTGACAATTGTGCAGGAACGAATATATTATCAAAGTGTAGTATTATAGATAGGGAGGAAGACCATGAAACGCGCATTGTCGATCCTGTTGGCCGCCTTGCTGTTGCTGGTTGCCGTGCCGACCGTTGCCGAGGAGAGCACTCTGAAGGCGGGCCTGTACGTTTCCGACGCAGGTACGGAGTACATGTATCTCAATGAAGAGGGCGTCGGCGTCCTGAACTATAAATCGGATCAGTATTACGCCAACGGCGTCGTCTGGACCGAAACCTCTCTGGAGATCGAGCGAGAGGCGGTGCCCTATGCGCTGGCAGACGGCGTGCTGTCCTTCACCTATGACGGTATCGACATGGCCCTTCGCTATTCGGGCGTCTGGGACGCCTTCGCTCTGGGCGATCAGGGCGACATGACCTTTGCGGGCGAGTATGTGGCGGAGAACGGGAAGAAGCTGACCCTCGCCGCCGACGGTCACGGCTCCTATGATGGAGACGACGTTTTCTGGGGCACGCTGCTGCCCTATTGGCGGGAGATCGAGGGCGTGACCAGCGCCGATTGCTTCGTCCTCTTCGGCAGCTATCTGGGCGGCATGAGCTTCGCGGACGGCGTGGCCACGGTGGATACCGGGGCGGACGAGGAGGTCGTCTTCACGCTTGTCGCGGCGCCGGAGGCCCCCGTGGATGCGCCCGTGGATGCGCCCGTGGATGCTCCCGTGGACGCGCCAGCGGATGTGCCCGAGCCGGCCATGATGACGGTGATCAGCCCTGCTTTCGATATCAGCCTGTCCCTGCCTACGGATCGCTGGACGGTGACGGAAACGGAGGCCGGCCTCCTGATCGCGCAGGAGCGGAATCTCATTCAGTACACCTTCCTGAGCATTGCGCTGGAGAAGGAGCCCAACGCCGCCACCCTGGACGCCTATGCGGACCTGGTCTGGACGGATGCTCTCATGGGCGCGGGCGTGGCCTATGACGCCGCGGAAACGGTCCGGGACGATCATGCCGTAGGCGAAGCGGCGGGCCGTACCGCCGCCACGGAGTGGACCCAGGACGGAGCGACGCTCCTGGGCGACGCGGTGCTCTGGTACGCCAACGGCCGCCTGTACGTGGCCCTCTGCGCCTCCAACGAAGTTTCCCGGCCGGAAGCCCTGGCCATCCTGAGCGAAGCGCTCCTGACCGTTCGGACGGCGGAGGAAGCGACTCAGAACCTGTCCGTCCGGCTGCCGGTGGAGAAGGAAGTCTACGATCTCATTCGGGAGCTTCCCCCCGTGGCTTCGGTGACGGAGAAGGTCTATTACGGCTATCGGGTCACCAGCGACGGCCAGACCTACGATCTGGTCCCCATCCTGGCCCTCATGGGCATGGACCCCACGTCCTTCAGCCTGACGCTCCGGTCCGACGGCACGGGCCGTGCCGTGCTGATGGAGGAATCGGAAGCCATGGAGTTCACCTGGACGGAGGAGGCTTTCATCGTCGATGAAGAGAGCATCCCCTATACCCGGGAAGGGGATCATATCCTCCTCACCATGGAAGGGGATTCCATCGAATTCGCCCCGGCCGCGGAGGTCGAGGCTGCGCTGGCGGCGCTGAACACCAGCGAGGCTAATGACGATTCCATCGTGCCCACTGTGGAGGATCTGGTGGGCTCCTGGACCTTCACCAAGGCCCGGGTCATGGGCCTGGAGGTTTCCGCCGCCGATGCGGGCACCGAGATGTCCCTGGTGCTGAACGAGGACGGCAGCGTCATCATCCTGACCGACGGATCCCCCGTGGAATATGAGTGGACCATCCGGGAGGACGGCAAGGTGGCGCTGAACCTGGCCGACGCCGAGGAATACCTGCTGTCCTTCAACGGCAAGGAACTGAAGCTTTCCGTGGGCGTCGAAGGCATGGAGATGATCTTCGAGAAGGACGCCTAATCCCTTAAAACACACTCGGGCCTGCCGGAAGCCAGCCTTTCGGCAGGCCCTTTCCGTATAAAAACGGCCCCGATCAGGGGCCGTTTTGTCAATCTATAAAGCGATAATACTTGATCGGCCGTCCTCTTCGTGAGGCGTCCTGCTTTTGATATACCAGCATACGGCCATCGCCTTCCAGCTGTTTGAGTATCCGCGCGGCGTTCCGCGTGGTCATATCGAGCACCTCGGCCAGCTCTCCGGCAGAGATGAGGTCCTTGTCGTTCTGCTGCAGGTACAGTCGGATCTGCTGCTCGTGAAGGCTGATTTCCTGCTGCGCGCGCAGCGCAGAGCTTTCCGGATTCTGCCCGCCCGCAAGAGGACCAACGATATAGCCGTTGTTCAGGCAATAATAGGAAACGAAGCCGCCATGCTTGCGAGCTGTCTGCAGCGCCAACTCCGCCCGTTCGTGGGCCAGCACGGTGCTCTCCGCGATGCCTACTCCGAAGGAGACCGGGAAATACAGTTTGCGGCGCATGAACTGAAGGAGTGGACAGAAGGAATAATCGTCGGTCATCCCCTTCACCACCGCAGAGGTCGTGGACAGTTCTATCCTGTCGCTCCCCGGGTAAATGAGGATGATCCCATTGTTTTTTTGATTGAATTGCTTAAGAGCGTTCAGAAGGATCGTCAGGTTTTTGTCCGTGCAGTCCTGCTCAGAATCGGGTGCCAGGATGCCGATGCAGGATAGATTCTCCTGCTGGTTTTCTTGAATGCGGGTCAGCAGCTGCCAGAAGGTCTCCAACATGGTCTCCGGGGAAGGGAACAGGAAAACGTGGGGGATGCCGTCTTGCTTGAGTTGCTCCTCCATGCTGCCGAAGCGGGTGATGATAAGATCGGCCTTCCCGCTGCTGTACACTTGCCGGTATACGGACAGGTTGTCTTCCCATGAATTCTCATAGGATTGGTTCGGATCGGTCTCTTCAATTATTCTGGGCACGTCCGGCTCCTCGAAGATCGATTGGAAATCCACGGGGAAGGAGGGCTTGTCTATGTAGACTCGATGAAAATCAAGACCTGGCCGCGTGACGGACAGACGAGCGATCATGCGAAAATAATCCCGATCCTCGATGCTGAAATAGGCATATGGTTTCGTGATCTCAGGCACCAGTTCCTTCAACAGATAATAGGTATAGGGACCGCCGAAAAGGAAACCGTCGAACCGATCCTTGTTCTGCTCGTAGATATAGACAAGGTTTTCTTTGGAAGTATAGGAAAGATAGGTGATGTTGCAATAGCGCTGCATTTCATCACCGACCTTCAGGATGTTGTTCAACGACGCAACGACTGCGATGACACCGATCGAATACATGTAGACCTCACATGCGCTTCAGCTTTTTTTAAGCACGGGCACCTTGTATGATGACGCTATAGTATACCATTGAATGCGGCAGAAAACCAGTCCTAAAATCGTTCTTCCGGGATTTTATGAAATAAAAGAATAAATTTATGGCGTAAAATGTGAAAAAATATTGACAATGTTGTCTAAAAATAGTATAAAAGACATATAAAAGAAACAACGACACAAGGGTGTGTCTAAAAAGAAAGGAGGAGCAATGGTAACCAAAAAACAGGCAATCGATTTGATCGGACAACGGGCTCAGGAACTGACGGCGTTGAGCGATGGGATCTGGGATCATCCTGAGGTGAAGTACCATGAGAAGTTCGCCAGCGAGACGCTTAGCAGCTTTTTGCGGGAGAATGGGTTTCGAGTGACCCTTGGCGTGGCTGGGATCCCTACGGCGTTCGTGGCCGAATACGGCAGCGGGCATCCTGTGATCGGCGTGCTGGGCGAGTATGATGCCTTAGAGCGGATGAGCCAGAAGGCGGAGTGCACCCAGAGGGAACCGATCGCGGCAGGAGCTCCCGGCCATGGATGCGGCCATAATCTGTTGGGCGTGGGCATGGTCGGCGCGGCGCTGGCAGTGAAGGCGTACTTGGAGTCGGGACGGGAAGGAACCATCAAATTCTTTGGCTGTCCGGCGGAGGAAGGCGGCTCGGGCAAGACCTTTATGGCTCGAGACGGCGTCTTCGACGGCGTGGATGCGGCCCTGACCTGGCATCCTGCCGACACCAACATGGTATCCAATAGCAGCAATCTGGCCAACTGCCAGATCCGCTACCGGTTCAAAGGGAAATCGGCCCACGCGGCCATCAGTCCAGAGCTGGGACGCAGCGCATTGGACGCCATGGAGCTGATGAACGTGGGCGTACAGTTCCTGCGGGAGCATATGCCCTCGGAGTGTCGGGTCCATTACGCGATCACGGATGTGGGCGGCGGATCTCCCAACGTGGTACAGGCGGACGCGGAGGTGCTTTATCTCATTCGTGCGCCGAAGCTGCCCCAGGTCAACGATCTTACGGAACGGGTGAACAACATTGCCCGTGGCGCGGCGCTGATGACCGGGACCCAGGTGGCGATCCACTTCGTCAAGGCCTGTTCAAACGTGCTGCCCAACAACGTCCTTGGTTGGCAGCTGCAAAAGAACTTCGAGGAGCTGGGATCAGCCGAGTATGACGCGGCGGATTACGCTTTGGCGGAGCGGATGCAGGCGGTCATGGAGGATAAGGACGAATACTACCGTGAGCTGGTGCAGGCCATCCCGGACGATGAGGTGCGGCAGCGGCTCATGGCGGACGTGGACAAGCCCTTGTTCCCCCAGATCCTGCCCTACGATCCCCACGACAGCGTTTCCATGGCATCTTCCGACGTGGGAGACGTGAGCTGGATCTGCCCGACTTCTCAGATCACGGCCGTCACCATGCCCGGGTGCACGGTCATGCATTCCTGGCAGGAAGTGGCCGTAGGCAAGAGCGCCATGGCTCACAAAGGCATGCTGCAGGCGGCCCGCGTCATCGCAGCGACAGCCATCGACCTGCTGGAGGATCCTTCGATCATCGAGCAGGCTCAGGCAGAGAAGGCAAGGCGGACCGGGAATCTGCCGTATCATTGTCCGATACCGGACGGGGTTCCGATCCCCATGTGACACAGTTGACGGCACAAAAATAAAAAACAACAAAAAGGAGTGGGAAAATGAGCGTACAAATGATCATTACTCTGGCCGTATTCTTGTTCATGATCATCAGCTTTTCCATGAACAAGCTCCCCATGGCTCTGACCTCCATCGTCGGCATGCTGGTGCTGGTGGTGACGGGCTGTGTGGATTCCAAGACCGCCCTTGGCAACATGGGCAGCAACACCGTTATCACGATGATCTCCATGTTCGTCATCGCTGCAGGCCTGAGCCGCACGCAGATGGTGAACCACCTGTCCAAGCTGGTCTACAAGGTCTCCAAAGGGTCCTTCACCAAGGTCCTTGCGAGCTACGTCCTGGTGACCTTCATCCTGGGCCAGTTCATCCCCAGCATCACGGCTCTGTTCGCCCTGGTGTGCCCCCTGGTCATCGCCATGTGTGACGAGATGAAGGTGAGCCCTTCCAAGATGATGTACTCCATCGGTCTTGTTGCGGTGGCTACCTCCTTCACCATCACGCCCATCGGCCCCTACGCCGCTTCCTTTATCGAGGATAACGGGTATCTTGCCGAGTACGGCATCACCAACTTCGAGTTCACCATGTTCACCGAGATGTCCATCAAGGTGTTCGTATCCCTGTTCGTGCTCATTTGGGCCATCTTCTTCGCGCCCAAGTTCGCTCCCGACCAGCCCGTGGTCCCCGTCAACATGATGCAGACCCGGAAGAAGGCCCAGAAGGAGCCCCTGTCCCCGGTCCGTGAGGTCATCGGCTACGTGGTGTTCTTCGGCGTCATCGTCTGCCTGATCTTCCAGTCCTTCGGCCTGCCCTCCTGGATCATCCCCGCCTGCGGCGCCGCCTTCCTGGTGCTCAGCGGCGTGCTCACCGAGAAGGAAGCCATCGACAATATGTGCCTTGACATCATCATGCTCTATGTGGGCGTGGTCACCCTGGGCAGCGCCTTCGCCAATACCGGCGCCGGCGAGCTGGTAGGCGACGCGGTGGCGGGCCTGCTGGGCGGCGTCCATAACAGCTACGTCATCGGCGCCATCTTCTTCCTGGCGGCCTTCGTCATGACCTCCCTCCTCTACAATCGGGCGGTCAGCAAGATCCTGATCCCCCTGGTGATTTTGACGGCCATGTCCCTGAAGTGCGACCCTCGCGGCCTCATGGAGATGTGCTACATCGGTTCCATGTGCTCCGTCATGACCCCCATGGCCACCTCCGTGGTGCCCATGATGATGGGCGCCGGCGGCTACGATCAAAAAGCGCTGCTGAAGATGGGCTGGATACCGTCCATCATCATGGGCGTGATCGCCGTGCTGGTGGGCATGACCCTGTATCCCTGCTTCTGATCCAAAAGGATTGCTGCGCAAAGACTGCTCCATCCGGGGCAGTCTTTCTGTATGCAGACGACGCAGGGGACTTCCCGTTGCTTTTCATGGGGGACGGTGCTACAATAAATATATAAAATCGGGTTATCCCGTGACAAGGAGAGACACCATGAAGAAGCAAGTCTTTGCCCTGCTGCTGGCGGCGCTGCTGCTGTTGACGGCCTGCGGCAGTCCGGCGCCGGCGGCCACGGCCGCGCCCACAGAGGCGCCGACGGAGAAGCCTGTGGAAACGGCGGCCCCCAAGGCGGAGCCCACGGCTGCGCCTACGGAAGCGCCTGCGCCGGAGGAGTATCAGCTCCCTCGGGAAGCCGGCTGCAGCCAGCTGTCCATCTACTGGACGAAGGACAAGATCGACATCGACACCAGCGACATGTGGATCTGGTTCAAGGGCAAGGACGGCAAGAGCTATCCCATGCACCCCTGCGCCTACGGGGCCAAGGTGGTCGTCAACGTGCCCGAGGACGTGGAGGAGGTGGGCTTCATCGTGCGCACCGGCGTCACGGACGTGGGCAGCACCAGTTGGGGCACGGCCACCAAGGACTTCGACGGGGACCGGTTCGTGAAGATGACCGGCGGTGACGTGTCCATCTTCCTTAAATCCGGCGAGGAGACCATCTACTACAGCGAGGACGGCGGCATGAATCTGCAGCAGAAGATGAATTTCAAGTTTGCGGGGATCGTGGCGGAGAACCAGATCAAGTACACCATCGAACCGGCGGCCCGGCTCACGTCCCTGGATCAGGTCCAGGTGAAGGTGAACGGTCAGCCCGTGGCCGTGGAGAAGCTGTCCTCCCTGAACAACGAGGTGATCACCGGCGTCGTCACCACCAAGGAGAAGATCGACATCACGGCGGAATGCGTCGTATCCATCCAGGGCTATGGCGAGAAGGTGGCGGTGCCTACAGCCATCTTCGATACGCCCGCCTTCGAGGCCATGTACACCTACAGCGGCGACGATCTGGGCGCCGTCATCCATGACGATCATACCACCTTCAAGGTCTGGGCCCCCACGGCCAGCAAGGTGGTGCTGAACCTCTTTGAAACGGGCGACGGTGGAGAGGCCTTCTACAGCGAGGATATGATCCGGGAAGCCCAGGGCGTCTGGTACGCGGTGTGCGGCGTGGGCCCCGGCACTTACTACACCTACACCGTCACCACGGCGGTGGGCACCCAGGAGGCGGTGGACCCCTACGCCCGGGCGGTGGGCGTCAACGGTAACCGGGGCATGGTCATCGACCTGGCCGCCACAGACCCCGAGGGCTTCAGGGACGAGAGCTTCGACCTGGGCCTCGCCTCCTATCGGGACGCGATCATCTGGGAGGTCCATGTCCGCGACTTCTCCAACCGGATCGCCGCCTCTAAGTACCCCGGCAAGTACCTGGCCTTCACGGAGACGGGCCTCACCAACGCGGCAGGCCAGCCCGTGGGCGTCGACTATCTGAAGGAGCTGGGCGTGACCCACGTGCATCTGCAGCCGGTCTACGACTACGCCACCGTGGACGAGACCACCTGCACCCAGTTCAACTGGGGCTACGACCCGAAGAACTACAACGCCCCCGAGGGCAGCTACTCCACCGACCCCTACCACGGCGAGGTGCGGGTGAACGAGTTCAAGCAGATGGTCCAGGCCCTCCATGAGAACGGCTTCGCCGTGGTCATGGACGTGGTGTACAACCACACCTATTCCCTGGATTCCTGCCTGAATCGGATCGTGCCCTATTACTATTACCGCTACACCAACACCGGCGACGCCTCCAACGGCTCCGGCTGCGGCAACGAGACCGCCTCCGAGCGACGGATGTTCCGCAAGTACATGGTGGACTCCGTGGTCTACTGGCTGACGGAGTATCACATCGACGGCTTCCGCTTCGACCTCATGGGCCTCCACGACGTGGATACCATGCAGGCCATCGAGAAGGCGGTCCATAAGATCAATCCTCAGGCCATCCTCTACGGCGAGGGCTGGACCGGCGGCACCTCCACCCTTAAGTCGAGCAAACAGGCCATTCAGGCGAATATCCGCCAGGTCAAGGCCTCCGAAGGGGCCATCGGCGGTGTGGCCGTGTTCAACGACGCCATCCGGGACGGCCTCAAGGGCAGCGTCTTCGACAACAAGGCCAAGGGCTGGATCAGCACCAACGCCACCAAGGCAACCGCCAATCAGGTCCTCTTCGGCCTCACCGGCGGCGATCACGCGGCGGGGGCCTCCTGGAAGGTGGACGACGCCCTTATGATCAACTACATGTCCTGCCACGACAACCGGACGCTGTGGGACATCCTCTCCAACGTGGAGCCCAAGCTGTCCAACGACCAGAAGCTGGCCGCCAACCGGCTGGGCGCGTCCTTGGTCCTCATGAGCAAGGGCACCCCCTTCTTCCTGGCAGGGGAGGAGATGCTCCGCACCAAGAACGGCGATCACAACAGCTACAACTCCTCCGACGCCGTGAACAACATCGACTGGGACGCCCTGACGCCTGACAGCGACGCCTACGCCATGATGCTCTACTATAAGGACCTGATCGCCCTGCGCAAAGCCAATCCTTGGCTGTACAACAGCACCGTGGCGGGAGAGGTCCTGGAGGGCAGCGCCGTCGCCGCCAGCTTTACGGAGGACGGCAAGCTGGTGGGCTACCTGGTGGCCAATCCCAGCGAAGCTCCCATGACCGTCGATCTGCCTGAAGGCGCTTTCGAGGCCCTCTGGGGCGCCGCCGGCGACTTCACCGGTTCCCTCACCGTGGAAGGAAAGACCGCGGTGCTGCTGAAGGTAAAGTGAGCGCATGAACGATCGGGAGACATCCTCGGCGCATCCGTTTTCGTCAATCGGATCAGGATGGGGCGAGGGTGTCTCCCGTTGCGTTACGTATCGCTTTACAAACGGCATCGGCATGTGATACAATCAAATAAATCGACAAAAGGACGGGCGCTGCAGAACGGCCGTCCTGTGCTGGCTTTTCCGGCTTGGAGGTGGTCGTACGATGAACAAGAAGAAAACCATAGCCCTGTTGCTGCTGGTCCTGTCCCTGGCTGTACTGGCAGGGGTCGTTTTCCTTGCGCAGGGATTCGTTTCCGGCCTCAGCAGCAACCAAAGCACCTCCAAGTTCCCTGTTCAAATACAGGAATACATGTCCTCCAACACCCTCTATCCCAACGAGAACGGCGTCTGTACCGACTGGGTGGAGCTGTATAATTCCTCCTCCGCTGACATCGACATCGGCGGTTTCAAGCTGACGGACGAGAACCGCAAGTTCCGTTTCACCATTCCTTCCGGCACCATCATCCCCGGAAACGGGTATTATCTCATCTATTGCATGCGCTCCGGCGGCAGCGAATACGCCGACTTCGGCATCTCCCGCACCGGGGGAGAGGATATCATGCTGCTCAACCGCAAGAACGTCTTGATCGATTCCGTCAAGACCATGGCCCTGTCGGAGAACACCTCCGCGGAACGGGACGAAAACGGCGTATTCCGCGTCTCCCTTCAGCCCTCTCCCGGCGGCCCGGCCATCCAGCAAGTCCAGACCCAAACCGGAACGACCGCTGAGGTCGTGCTGCGGCCGGTCCCCGGTCCCGTCAGCATCAGCGAGGTCATCCCCGGCAACACCATTTTCGAGGACGAGCGGGGGCTGATCACGGACGTGGTGGAGCTGGTCAACGCTTCCGACGCCGCGGTGGATATCGGCGGCTACATCCTGCAGGACGACATCGACGGCAAGCAGTTCGAAGTGCCCCAGGGCACGATCGTGGAGCCCGGCGGCTATTATCTGATCCATTGTGCCAAGAACCAGTCCCAGGGCCTGTACGCGGATTTCGCCCTGTCCCGCAATGGGGGGGAGCAGCTGCTCCTCTACACGGCGTCCGGCATGCTGACCGATATCATCACCACCGAACCCTGCGGGAAAAACGAAGCGGTCGTGAAGGAGGACGGAGCTGTTCATACCGTTCCCTTCATCACGCCCGGCTTCGAGAACAGCGAGGAGGGCTATAAGGCTTTCCTTGCCGCCCGTACCGCGTCCAGCCCCGTGCGGATCTGCGAGGTCATGACTTCCAACAGCAGCTTCGTTTTCCCCGACGGAAGCACGCCGGACTGGATAGAGCTCATCAACGTCACCTCCCAAAGCGTGGACGTGTCCGGCTATGGCGTTTCCGACAGGTCCGCGACCGTTCGATATGTCTTCCCGGCGGGCACCGTGCTGGCGCCCGGTGCGTATCATGTCCTCGTTTGCGACGGCAGCGGCGGCAGCGGGACCGATGCGGCCCACATGGGACTATCCTCCAAAGGC
>Ga0310694_10002861_pt1 | contig 17250 bp, 9 predicted proteins | sample 174DNAGHGhighgp2_FD_203884 | JGI IMG/M metagenome (GOLD analysis project Ga0310694, IMG submission 203884) | Sheep rumen microbial communities from Palmerston North, Manawatu-Wanganui, New Zealand - 1742 DNA GHGhigh gp2 (v2) (version 2) | ecosystem: Host-associated > Mammals > Digestive system >... | reverse complement strand
CCATGAATCGCCATTGTGTGCCCTCCCGTGGCGCCGGTCTACCCTCTGAAATTCAGCCTGCGCCATCTGACCCCCGACCTGCGCCATGAATCGCCATTGTGTGCCTTCCCGTGGCGCCGGCCTACCCTCTGAAATTCAGCCTGCGCCATCTGACCCCCGACCTGCGCCAATAAGGGGAACAAAGCCGGAAAGGGAGGATAAGGCCGACAGAAAGGGGTGCATGGCCGGCAAGAGGGACAAGGCCAACCAGTAAGGGGAACAAGACCGATAAGGCGGACACGCCCAGCAATGCCACCAAGCCCAGCAATGCCACCACGCCCAGCAATGCGACCACGCCCGGCAATGCGACCACGCCCGGTAAAGGACCTGTCAGAACAGGAACACGCAGAAGCCCAGGCCCATGAGGAGGCAGAGGGCGAAGGTGGAGAGTACCAGCAGCGGGAGCATGGGGTCCAGGGCTCGGTCGGTGCGGGTCCAGACGCCGCGAAGATGCAGCACGTAGAGCGGCAGGGTAATGACCCACAGCCAGTGCCACCAGGACGGCCAGCACAGAAGACAGTAAGCGGCCATGCAGGCCCAGCCCAGGCCGATGAGCACGGTCTGGTAAATCCGTGCCTTGTGCGGCCCCAGTTTGATGGCCACGGTAACGCGGTTGGCGGCGTCGGTCTTCATGTCCCGGATGTTGTTCACGTTCAGGACGCCCACGCTGAAGCATCCCACGCCGGCGGCGGGCAGCAGCAGCTTCCAGTGCAGGCCCACGCCCTGCGTGCACACGAAATAGGCCCCCAGCACGGCCACGAGACCGAAAAACAAAAACACATAGATGTCTCCCTTGGCCCGGTAACCGTAGGGGTTGGGACCCAGGGTGTATTTCATGGCCCCGGCAATGGCTGCGGCGCCCAGCAGCAGGACCATCAGGGGCGTGAGGTCCCAGAGCGTGCCGAAGGCCTTCCAGGTCATGGCCGTTCCAAAGACCACACACAGGCCCACGAACAGGCCGATCAGCCGTTTCATCTCCGGGATGGTCATGCCGCCGCCGTTCAGGCCGTATTCCGGTCCCTGCCTGTCGGGCGTGTCGGTGCCCCGGAGAACGTCGCCCAGTTCATTGGACAGGTTGGACAGGATTTGCAGACAGACGGTGGTGACCACGATGAGGACGGCGACCCAGGGGTCTACCTTCCAATCGGCCACGGCCAGGAGAATGCCCAGCAGCACGCCGCCGGTAGACAGCGGCAAGGTGCGCAGGCGCATGGATCGGATGGCGGCTTTCGGTTTCATGGCGCAAAGGTACAAAAAAAGACGGCCCGTTCCCTTACCGTTCCAGCCAGGCCAGGAAGTTTTCCACGCGGGCGCGGGAGACGGTGAAGTCGGTCTCGGCAGGAATGCCGGGCTTGATGGTGATGTGCAGGCGGCCGCCCATGAGGCGGGACACGGAGTCGATGATGGGTTCGGCGATGATGCAGCTGCGGGAGATGCGGAAGAAGGCCTGGGGATCCAACTGTTCGGCAATGGCGTCCAGGGAGTCGTCCACCACGTAGATGGTGCCGCCCACAGTGACCACGAAGCTGTTTTTGGCCTCGGAATAGAAGTAGGCGATGTCGGCGGTGCGCACCGGCACGATCCGGTTGTTCATCCGGATCAGGAACTTCTCTTTCCGGGCGCTGTCCAGGAGGCTGCGCATGGCTTCGGCCGATGGTTTGGCGGCCTCCCCGGCCTCTACCCGGGCGATGGCCCGGCGGAGGGCCGGCAGCTCGATGGGCTTGAGCAGGTAGTCGATGGCGTTGATCTCGAAGGCGTGCACGGCGTACTGGTCGTAGGCCGTGGTCATGATCACCGGGGCGGGAATCTCCGTTTGGTTAAACAGGTCGAAGCCGGTGCCGTCGCTCAGCTCCACATCCATGAAAATGACGTCCGGAGCCTCGTGGGAGGCCAGCCAGTCCAGGGTTTCGTGGACGGAGCCCACGGCCCCCGCCACTTCTATCTGAGGGAAGTTCTCTTGCAGCAGGCGGCACATCAGTGTCCTTGCGCGGGGTTCGTCTTCAATAATCAGGGCCTTCATGTCGTTGGAATATTATATCAGGTTGGGATTCCGGGATGACGGGCACGGTGACGGAGAATTCCCGGTCTGTCTCATGGACCAGGATTTCTGCGCCGGCCAGGTCGCGGAACTGGTTGCGGATGTATTGCAGGCCGATCCCTGTCTTTCGCACGGGCGCCAGTTTGGGAATGCGGTTGTTGGTAATGGTGATGCTGTTTCCGTCCGTAGTGGCGGTGATGACCAGGGGCTTGTCCCGGCCGATGGCATTGTGCTTGATGGCGTTTTCCATCAGCAGTTGCAGGGTGCAGGGGACAATCTTGCCCCGGGGCAGGGGATTTCCCAGCTGGTTTTCGATGACCAGGCCCTCCGGGAAACGGATTTCCATGAGCTGGCGGTAGGTGGTGGCAAACGCCACCTCTTCTTCGAGGGGTACCAGCCGCCGGCCTTCGTGGTTCATCATGTAGCGGTACAGGGACGCCATTTTGCGGATATAGGCGCTGGCCTCTTCCCGCGTGCCTTCCTGGACGATGGCGTCCAGCACGTTCAGGCTGTTGAACAGGAAGTGCGGGTTCACCTGGTTCTTCAAGTTCATGTATCGGAATTCGGCCTCGTGGCGGCGCGTGCGCTGGGCGCTGGCCTCCCGCTGCATCACGAAGGCGAAATTCACCAGGAAGATGAGCGTAATCAGGGAAGTGAACACCAGGACGATGACCACGCCGGAGTTTTCCAGGAGGAGGTTGCCGGAGTAGTTGAGGTCTGTATACACGCGGATGCCGAACACCAGCGCGATGCAGAACACCAGCCAGCCGGCGTTCTTGTACCAGGACTGCTCCCGCTCATAGCCCGCGGCGCCGCCCGGCGATACCCGGTGCGCAAAGGCATACAGCGCCCAGCCCAGGAGCCCCGTGACCACGAAGGTGGCGACGGCGTGCTGCAGGATGGGCGGAAGGAATGTCAGGAGGCGCTGCGCCCCCACATTTCCCAGGATAAAGCCGATGAGGTTGACCAGAATGAGGGCCGTGACGGTGATTTCCACCGTCAGGTTTTCCCGGAAGCAGATGATGCCGGCCAGGGTCATGGTGAGGGCCGTCAGGAGCAGGCTGTCCCGCACCTCCAGCAGCGAACACAGCATGGTGGCACCCGCATGGAGGAGGGCAAAGCCGAAAATGAGCCAGCCGGTCCCGTTTTTTTGCATACGCAAATGTACGGAGTTTTTCCGTTCGTCGCAAAAAAATATCCATTCGGAGGAGTCGCCGGTCCGGGAAGACCTTAAATTTATAGAATAATACTACATTTGCAGTTGCCGTAAACCTGCTATAGAACGGCTAAAACTAATAACATTATGTCTCAAAAACGTGATTTGTCCTTTCGCCAGCTGGTGGATCTGAGCTTCGGCTTCTTCGGCGTCCAGATTGCCTATGCCCTGCAGAGCGCCAATATCAGCCGCATTTTCGCCACCCTGGGCGCGGACCCTCATCAGCTCAGCTTTTTCTGGATCCTTCCCCCGCTGATGGGCATGCTGGTCCAGCCGCTCATCGGCAAGTACAGCGACCGCACCTGGTGCAAGATGGGCCGTCGCAAGCCCTATCTGCTGGTGGGCGCCCTCATCGCCGTGCTGGTGATGATTTTCCTGCCCAACGCCGGCAGCCTGCACTTCGGCACCCGGTTGTTCCTGGGCCTGAACATGGCCATGTGGTTCGGCCTGTTCTCCCTCATTTTCCTGGACACGTCCATCAACATCGCCATGCAGCCCTTCAAGATGATGGTGGGCGACATGGTCAACGAGAAGCAGAAAACGCAGGCCTACAGCATCCAGAGCTTCCTGTGCAACGCCGGATCCCTGGTAGGTTACCTGTTCCCCATCTTCTTCACCTGGATCGGCATCGCCAACACCGCTCCCAAGGGCGTGGTCCCCGACAGCGTCATCTGGAGCTTCTACTGCGGCGCCGCCATCCTCATCCTGTGCGTGCTGTACACCTTCCTCCGCGTGAAGGAAATGCCTCCGCAGGAATATGCCGAATTCCATGGCATCGACCTCCAGAAAAAGGCCGATGAACCTTCGGAAGGCCTCCTGAAGCTCCTCACCAAGGCTCCCGCCACCTTCTGGACCGTGGGGCTGGTGCAGTTCTTCTGCTGGGCTGCCTTCCTGTATATGTGGACCTATACCAACGGTGCCATCGCAGACAACGTGTGGCACACCTCCGACACCGCGTCGGAAGCCTACCAGACCGCCGGCAACTGGGTGGGCGTGCTCTTCGCCGTGCAGGCCGTGGGCTCCCTGGTGTGGGCCGCCGTGCTGCCGCGCTTCAAGAGCCTGAAACTGGCCTATGTGGTGAGCCTCCTCATCGGCGCTGCGGGATTTGCCTCGGTCCTGTTCATCCACAACCAGTATGCGCTGTTCGTGAGCTACTTCCTCATCGGCTTTGCCTGGGCCGCCATGCTGGCCCTGCCCTTCACCCTCCTCACCAACGCGCTGGAGGGCAGCCCGTACATGGGCAGCTACCTGGGCCTGTTCAACTGCACCATCTGCCTGCCGCAGATCGTGGCCGCTGCAACGGGCGGCGCCGTGCTGTCCCTGGTGGGCAGCCAGCCCGCCATGCTGCTCATGGCCGGTGTGTTCCTGGTCCTCGGGGCCGTCTCCGTGAGATTTGTCAAAACCAAATAATTATCTATTAATTAACTACACACTAATGAAAAGGATTTTAACCGCAATCGCAGTGCTCACGGCAGCCTGCGCTACCGTATTCGCCCAGGGCGGATACCAGGTTAAAGGTGTGGTAGTGGACGCCATCGGCCCCGTTATCGGAGCCTCGGTGATCGAGCAGGGAACGTCCAACGGCGTTTCCACCGGTCTGGACGGCGACTTCCTCCTCACCGTTTCCAACGCCAATGCAATAGTGGAAATCTCTTGCATCGGCTATGCAACCCAAAGCTTCCCGGCATCCGCCGTGCCCGCCACCATCCATCTTGCCGAAGACACCGCCTTCCTCGACGAAGTCGTGGTCATCGGTTACGGTACCGTGAAAAAGAGCGACCTTACGGGCTCTGTCTCCACGGTGAAGGCCGACGAAGTGAACAAGGGCGTCATTACCACCCCGGCCGACCTCATCCGCGGTAAGAGCGCGGGTGTGGTGGTTACCGCCGGTACCGGCCGTCCCGGTGACGGTGCGCAGATCCGCATCCGCGGCGGCTCCTCCATCAACGCCTCCAACGACCCGCTCATCGTGATCGACGGTCTGCCGGTGTCCAACGACGGCATGGGCGGAGCAGACCCCCTGTCCTCCATCAACCCCAGCGATATCGAGAGCTTCACCGTCCTCAAGGATGCATCGGCCACCGCCATCTACGGTTCCCGTGCTTCCAACGGCGTTATCGTGATCACCACCAAGAAGGGCTCGAGGAACGCTACGGACAACCGCGTGAATGTGGCGCTGGACCTGACCACGTCCGTCAACACCATCGCCAAGTACAACAGCCTGCTGGACGCCAACGGACTCCGCAGCCTCATCCGTGATTTCTACGGGCTCAACTCTGCGGCCGAGGCCGCCATGGGCAACGCCAACACGAACTGGCAGAAGGAAATCTACCGCACGGCTCCCACCGTGGATGCCAACATGAGCCTCACCGGCCGCATCGGTTCGTTCCTGCCTTACCGTATCTCCGGAGGCCTCACCTCCCAGATGGGTACCCTGAAAGGCACGGAGATGGAGCGTTACACCCTGTCTGCCAACCTGGCTCCCACGTTCTTCGACAAGCACCTGTCCGTCAACCTCAACGGCAAGTTCGTGTATTCCCGCAACACCTGGGTGGACGAAGGTGCCATCGGCGCAGCCAACCACTACGACCCTTCCAAACCGGTCCGTGATGCCAACGGCCTCAACGGCTATACCACCTGGTACGGCACCGGCGGCACCATCAACACCATGGCCACCAAGAACCCTGTGGCCATCCTGGAAGACATCTCCCGCACCGGCAACACGCGGCGTTTCATCGGCAACAGCCAGTTTGACTACAAAGTTCACGGCTTCGAGGACCTGCGCCTGAACCTGAACCTGGGTATCGATGTGGCCGGCGCCAACAACACCAACATCACTGCCCAGGGCTCCGAGAGCTCCTTCCACAACACCAGCGAATCCGGTTTGGGCAGCCACGAGGACTACAACTATACGCGCCGCAACACCACGCTGGAATTCTATGCCGACTACAGCCACACCTTCGCAGAGAAGCATTTCGTGGACCTGATGGCCGGTTATTCCTGGCAGCACTTCTGGAGCAAGGACCACACGTACAAGTATCGTATCGGGGACGGCGCCGAAATGTCCAACAACGACGGTAAAGGCGAACTCTACCTGATCTCCTTCTTCGGCCGTGCCAATTACAGCTTTGCAGACCGTTACCTGATCACCGCCACCCTCCGCGCCGACGGTACCTCCCGCTTCCAGAACAACAAGTGGGGTATCTTCCCGTCCGTGGCCCTGGGCTGGAACATCAAGAACGAACCCTTCATGAAGAATGCAGAGAAGCTTTCCACCTGGAAACTGCGTCTGTCCTGGGGTGAAACCGGTCAGCAGGAAGTGGGCAAATACTACGATACCTTCGCCACCTTCCTCACCATCAACACCCCCGGTTCCTATTACTTCACCGACGGTGCCAGCTATGCCGCCCCTATCGTGGCCAACGGCTACAGCGCCAACCTGAAGTGGGAAACCACCGTTACCTACAATGTGGGTATGGACCTGGGCTTCTGGAACGACCGTCTCACCACGGCCATCGACCTGTACAAGAGAGACACCCGTGACATCCTGAACTTCGTGTCCGTCCCCGGCGGTTCCAACCTGACCAACATGCTCAATACCAACATCGGTACCATGACCAACATGGGTGTGGAACTGGATGTGAACGCCATCCTCATCGAGAAGCGGGACATGAGCTGGACCCTGGGTGTCAACGGCGCCTATAACTTCAACAAGGTTACCAAGCTCACCGCTTCGGACGAAAATGCCACGGGCGTGGAAACCGGCGGCATCTCCGGCGGTACCGGCAACAACGTCCAGATGATCAAGGTGGGCTATCCCATGCACACCTTCAACCTGTACCAGCAGGTATACGACAAGCAGGGACGCCCCATCAGCGGTGTATACGTAGACCGCAACAATGACGGTGTGGTCAATGCCGACGACAAGTATCTGGCCCACCACCCGGCCCCGGACTTCACCTTCGGCTTCAACACCAGCTTCACCTGGAAGAACTGGACGGCCGCCCTCTCCGGGCACGCCTCCATCGGCAACTGGGTATACAACAACGTGGCCTCCGACACCGAAATGCTGGCAGACCTGTATACCAACAACTTCGTGTCCAACCGCGTATCTTCGGCCGTGAACTCCCGTTTCTCCCAGGCCCAGTACCTGTCGGACTACTATCTGTATGACGGCTCCTTCGTGAAACTGGACAACTTCACCGTCGGCTATACCTTCCCCAAGGTCATGCAGGTGAGCCCGGAACGTTTCGCTTCCCTGAATATCTTCGGCACGGTACAGAATATCGTTACCATTACCAAGTACCCGGGCATCGACCCCGAAATGGCCAGTGGTATTGACAACGCCATGTATCCCCGCCCGAGAACCTTTGTGGCTGGTGTGAAATTCAACTTCTAATCCGGAGCACGACAATGAAAACCATCAATTATATTATCGGCGTCGTTGCCGCGGCTGCGACAATGACTGCCTGCGTGGGCGATCTGAATGTTACTCCCATCGATCCCAACGCCAATACCGTGGACAAGGTGCTTGTCAGTCAGGCTGCCCTTGATTCCTATATCGCCGGCGTGTACCTGGGTTTTGCCACTTCCGGTTACTATGGCCCGGACGGCGGCGCTTCCATCTCCGGTCTGGACGGTGGTGCTTCCCAGTACATCCGTGGTCTGTACCACCTGAACGAACTCACCACCGATGAGAGCGTCTGCGGATGGAACGACCAAACCATCAAGAACTTCCACTATATGAACTGGACCAAGGACGACACCTTCATCTACGCCTTCTATTCCCGCGTACTCATGCAGGTGTCCACCGCCAACGAGTTCATCCGTGAAGCCAGACTCATCTCCGGCATCGACGAATCCCTCCGCGACCGTTACATCGACGAGGCCCGTGCCCTGCGCGCCCTGGCTTACTATCACGGCCTGGACAACTTCGGCAAGATGCCCTTCACCACGGAAGAGGATGTGGTGGGCGTCAGCCCCAAGGAAATCTCCCGTGTAGACCTGTACAACTGGCTGGAGACCGAACTCAAGGATATCCTCGCGGCCAATCGCCTTCCCGGCAAGGATGCCGTTACCAAGGGCCATGTGAGCATGGGCTTCGTGAAGTTCCTGCTGGCCAAACTGTACCTGAACGCCGGTATCTACACCGGTACGGCCCATTGGCAGGACTGCGCCAACATCCTGTCCGACCTCATGAAGGACGGCTACTCCCTGCATACCCAGTCCGTAGGCGGCAAGTATTCCGCTTACCAGGAGCTGTTCCTGGCCGACAACGACCAGCGTACGGACGAGATCATCTTTGCCGTGCAGCAGGATGGTGAAAACACCAAGAGCTACGGTGTTACCAACTACCTGATCTTTGCCTCCACCGGCGGCACCATGGACGTTACCCAGATCGGCATCTCTTCCGGTTGGGGCGGTCTGCGTACCACGCCGGAATTCGTGAGCCTGTTCGACAAGGACAAGGATGTCCGTTATCTTCTGTACGACACCGAGAAATCCACGGCCGATGTGAACAATATGCCGGAAGGAACCGACAAGGAGAAGAAGGCCAAGGAGGCTGCCCAGGAGAGTATCCAGAAGCTGGATATTGACGACATCGGCAACTTTGCCGACGGTTACGGCTTCCAGAAGTTCCTGAACAAGACTTCTGCCGGTGAAAACGGCAAGGCCGCCGGCTTCGTAGACACCGACTTCCCGCTGATGCGTTATGCCGACGTCCTGCTGATGGCCGCCGAGTGCCAGCTCAACGGCGCTACCGGTATCGACGGTCTGAACGCCTTCAACCAGGTGCGTGCCCGTGCCGGCCTGCCGGGTGTCAACAGCCTCAACGCCGCCGACATCCTGGACGAACGCGGCCGCGAACTCTATCAGGAGTGCTGGCGCCGCAACGACCTCATCCGCTTCGGCAAATTCATTTCCGGTTATACCTGGCAGTGGAAAGGCGAAGTGAAAGAAGGAAAGGATGCCGAAGCATATCGCACCCTGTTCCCTATTCCTACACAGGATCTTCAGGCTAACACCAACCTTACCCAGAATGAGGGTTATTAACAGAGAGTAACCATGAAGAAGTTTTTATCTTATATCGTAATGGCAGGACTGGCCGTGCTGGGCGTGGCCTCCTGTGCACAGAAGGAAATGGTGATGTTCGAGCCTGCAGACGGAACGGCACCGGTCCTTACTTCTTACACCATGGACGATGACGGCGTATACGCAGAGTATACTCCCGGTATCTTCCAGATGGGATTCAACGAAAAAATTGCCCCCGTCCATTCCCTGGCTCTGGTAAAAGTGGGCTCCCAGACGGTCTCCAAGACGCTGGTCTCCAAGGCCACGGCAGATAAGATTACCGTTACCCGCGCCGAGCTTTGCAAAGCCCTCATGACCTACGGTTACGCGGAAAACGACGTGGTGGACCTTTCCCTGGTGGTCCGTGCCTCCATGCAGGACCAGGCCAAGGACAACGGCCTCAACGGTTACCTGGATTCCCAGGCCGCCATTGACATCGCCGGTTATGAAATCTGGCTTCCTACCGGAGACCCGTATGCCCGCTACACCGAAAAGAGCCCCTGGACCCTGGTGGGCTCCTTCAATGGCTGGGGCAGCGATCCCGACGTGGAAATGCTCACCAACGGCAGCCTGCACCTGGCTAAGGGCGTGACCCTGGCCAAGGGCGACGAGGTGAAGTTCCGCAAGGATGGCGGTTGGGATGTGAACTTCGGTTATGCCGAAGGCGTCGAGTCCTATGTCCTGGGCGAAGAATTTGACGTGGCGCAGAATGGCGCCAACATCGTGATTGCCGAGGACGGCGTCTACGACCTCATCCTGGATGCAGACGGCGCAAAGGCCAAGATTCTCCAGTCTGTCGCTCAGCAGGAAGATCCGTATGCCGCTTATACCGAGGTGAGCCCCTGGAGCGTAATCGGCTCCTTTAACAGCTGGGCCGGTGACGAGGAAATGGTCACCAACGGCACCCTGCATGTCTGCAAGGACATCACCCTGGCCGCCGGCGACGAGTTCAAGGTGCGCAAGGATGCCGGCTGGGATGTGAACTTCGGTTATGCCGACGGCGTAGAATCCTATGAACTGGGTACGGCCTTCGAGCTCAAGCAGGACGGTGCCAACATCAAGGTGCTGGAAGACGGCGCTTACGACATTATCCTGGATCCGGAAGCCGCTACCATGAAGATCATCAAGACCCAGGCTGTCTCCATCGACCCGTATGCCGCATACACCGAGGAGAGTGCCTGGAGCGTGATTGGCTCCTTCAATTCCTGGGCAGACGACTATCCGATGGTTACCAACGGAACCCTGCACGTGGCCAAGAAGATTGCCCTGGCAGCCGATGACGAATGGAAATTCCGCTTCGAAGGCAACTGGACCGTGAACTTCGGTTATGCCGACGGCGTAGAATCCTATGAACTGGGTGTGGATTTCGCCCTGGCGCAGGACGGCGCCAACATCAAGGTGCTGGAAGACGGTGAATACGACTTTATCCTGGATCCGGAAAATGCGACGGCCAGGATCATCAAGTCCATCGCCGTGGACGGCGGTGAGCAGCCCGAACCCGAACCCGAACCGGAACCCGAGCCCGTAGCCGTTACCGGCTGGAACATCATCGGCCTCAACGGCGACTGGGACAATGATGTCCTGGCCACCCAGAACGGCAATATCTGGACGGCCTACATCACCGCCAATGACGCCACCGAGTTCAAGTGGCGCAAGGACGGCGACTGGGCAGAGAACTACGGCGGCGTCCTGGAATCCTATGGCGTTCCTTTCGCAGCCGAGGCCGGCGGTGCCAACATCGCCCTTCCCACCAGCGGCTTATACAAGGTGGTCCTGGATACCGACGCCCTCACCATCACCGTTTACGACGACTTCACCGTCTGGAGCATCATCGGCGACATCAATGAGTGGGCCGGCGACATCGACATGGTGGAAGCCGACGGCAAATGGGTGGCCGAAGACGTGGTGCTCAAGGGCGGCTGGAAGCTCCGGCTGAACCACAGCTGGGACAACAACCGCGGTGGCGTGTTCGAGACCCTGGGCGTGCCCTTCGCGGTCACGGACGGTGGTGACAACATCGACTGCGGCGAAGGCAAGTTCACCGTGGTGTACGATCCTGCAGCAGAGACCATCACCGTCAGCGAAGGCAGCGTCTGGAGCCTCATCGGCGACTTCAATGAATGGGGCGCCGATGTGGATATGACCGAGGCCGACGGCAAATGGGTGGTCGAAGGCGTAGACCTGAGCGGCGGCTGGAAGATCCGCAAGAACCACGACTGGGCGGAAAACCGCGGCGGTACCTTTGCCGCCTACGGCGAGCCTTTCGCTGTGGAGAATGGTGGCGCCAACATCAACTGCGGCGACGGTAAGTTCAACGTGGTGTACGATCCCGCCGCCGAGACCATCACCGTCACCACGGCGGTCTTCGGCTGGTCCGTGATCGGCGTGAACGGCGACTGGGCGAACGACTACGACATGGTGGAAACCATGCCCGGCATCTGGATGAGCGCCCCCATCACGTTCGAGAATGAAGGATGGAAGATCCGCTACAACCACGACTGGGCCGTGAACCGCGGCAGCGTGGACCTCAAGGCGGAAGGCACCTTCGCCCAGGCAAGCCAGGACGGCGGCAATGTTCCGCTCGCCGGCACCTTCCGGGTGGTGTACAACGCCAACAACGAAACCATCGGCACCCTGGTCTGGGGCGTGGTGGGCTCCATCAACGGCTGGAGCGGCGATGTTCCCATGAACCTGGCCTCCGACGGCAAGTGGTACAGCGTGCCCGTCACCCTCACGGCCGACGATGAAATCAAGATCCGCAAGTATTCCGCCTGGGACGAGAACTTCGGCGGCGCCTTTGCAGAGGCCGAAACTCCTTTCGCAGCCGAAGCCGGCGGCGCTAACCTCAAGCCCGGTGAAGGTACGTTCCAGGTCATCTACGATCCCGCTGCAGCTACGCTCACCCTGAGCAAGCTCTACTGGGGTCTTGTGGGCGAGTTCAACGGCTGGGGCGGAAGCCCCGACGTGTTCATGCTCCCGCTGGGTGACGGCAAATGGGCGGCTTACGGCCAGGCCATCACCGGCGAATGGAAGCTCCGTCAGGGTTCTTCCTGGGATGTGAACCGCGGCGGCGCCTTCGCTGAGAAGGGAACGGCTTTTGAGGCCGTTGCCGGCGGCGGCAACATCACCGTGGCGGCTGAAACCTCCTTCGATGTTATCTACGACGCTGTGGCAGAGACCATTACCGTCCTGTAGTTTTTCAGGCGGGCGCCCCTGACCGGACGCCCGTCTGCCAATTTTATGGATATGAAACAGCTGAAATACATCCTTTTGGTCCTTGTGCTGCTCTGGAACTGCGAGGGCAAGAATCCCGGCGGCGACGCTGCCGTCACCCTGGGCGTGAATCCTGTGGAACTGGCTTTCGGCAGTCAGGACCATGCCGTGAAATACGTGAACGTGGCTACGCAGGCCTCCTGGACGGCCACGGTCAGTGAGAGCTGGGTGCATCTGAAGAATGCCTCCGGGGCGGGCAACGGCGCCTTCTCCGTGTCCGTGGATGCCTTTGAAGGCGCTTCGGAGCGCAGCGCTGTCGTCACCGTGAAAGCGGCCGACCAGTCGGCCACCGTGAAGGTGCGGCAGGGCGCCGGTGATGCGCCTGTGGCCGGGGCGCTGGTTCCGCAGCCGGCGGCCTTCGACGGCACCAAGCGCTCCAATACCGCCTATCAGCTGCTCATCTACAGCTTTGCCGACAGCGACGGCGACGGCGTGGGCGATTTCAAAGGTATCCAGAACAAACTGGACTACCTGGACGCCCTGGGCGTCACGGCCCTGTGGCTTTCCCCGGCGCATCCTACCAGCTCCTATCATGCCTACGACGTGAACGACTACTATGCGCTGAATCCGCTGTATGCGGTAGGGGAGAAGACATCGGCCAAGGCCGAGCAGGACTTCCAGGACCTGCTGGCGGCCGCCCATGCCAAGGGCATTGCCATCTATATGGACTATGTCCTGAACCACAGCGGCAAGGACAACCCCTGGTTCAAGGAAGCCGTGGCCAATCCTTCCAGCAAGTACCGGGACTACTATTTCATCTGCTCCAACCCTTCTTCCGAGTACAAGAACTTCCCCATGCTCAAGGGCACCTCTTACCAGTCGGGGGAATGGAAGAAAGTTACCAGCGGAGCGCCTGTCCTCACCATTACCAAGACAGAAGACCCGGTCAAGTCCGGCAGTGCCGAATGGAACATCTGGATGTGGAAGGAGGGCGGCAACGGTGCTATGGTTCCATTCGTCAATAACGGCGACGGTACCTATTATGCCGTGGTGGAAATGAATGGCAAATATGGCCTTCTGATCCGCCCGAAAGACAACTGGGATGCCAAATTCGGTGCCGGTCAGGCCGGTAACCCCGTGGAGGGTACTCCTTACCAGCTTGTCACCGGGGGCGACGACATGTGGTTCACCGGGAACGGCCGCTACAAGATCGAACTCACCAACGTATCCACCCAGACCCTGTATTATATGGGCTGCTTCAGCGACTGGATGCCGGATCTGAACTACGGCGACGTGTCCACCGCAGAGAACAACGCCTGCTTCCAGGATCTGGCGGCATCGGCCGACAAGTGGATCAACATGGGTGTGGACGGTCTGCGCCTGGATGCCGTGAAGCACATCTGCGGCGGCATCAACTCCTACAACAATACGTCCAACCAGACCCTGCTGGACAAGTGGTACAACCGCTGCAACGCCACTTACAAGGCTGCCGGCAAGTCCCTGGGCCAGACACCGGACATCTTCATGGTGGCCGAGGCCTGGGACGGGCACAATATCGAAAAAGGCTATTACAAGGGCATCAATTCCTGCTTTGAGTTCGACTACGGATACAAGGTGCGCGACATGCTGAACAATCAGAATGCCAGCGGCTTTGCATCGGCCGTGGCGGCCTATGTCACCGACCATACGGCCGTGCGGCCGGATGCCATCACTTCCTTCTTCCTGTCCAACCACGACCAGGACCGCTTCGGCTCCAACGTGAACAAGAATGCCGCCCGCATGAAGCAGGCCGGCGCCATCCTCCTGTCCGGCGGCGGTAAACCATTCATCTATCAGGGCGAGGAACTGGGCTATTACGGAAAGAAGGACGGCGGTGACGAGTATGTACGTACGCCCATTCTCTGGGACAAGGCCGGTCAGCAGTGCGCCAAGAAGGGCGTGAACAACAAGGTGGACAACGCCATGCTCAAGGCCGAAATCTCCGTGGAGGCCCAGTCCTCTGCGGAGGATTCCATGCTGGAGGTATACCGTACCTGGAGCCGCCTGCGCAACACCTATCCGGCGCTGGCCACCGGCACCATGAGCGTCGCACCGGTCTCCGGCAGTTCCATCGCCGCCTGGTACATGACCGCCGGTTCCCAGAAACTGCTGGTGATCCACAATGTGGCATCGGCCCAGAAGAAGGTCACGGTTTCCGACTCCATGGCCCAGCCCGTGGCCGTGCTGGGCACTGCCGCCGCTGCCGGGACGGAGCTCACCCTGGGCGGCAACTCCTCCGTGGTGTTTGCGCTGTAATAGCAAATGGCGCCGATAAACCCGTGTTTGAGAATAACCTTGTCTTTTGAATATGAAAAAACTGATGTGTCTTACCGCCATTTTTGCGGTATTCGCCTGCGGGGGCGGCAGTAAGGTGGGCCCTTCTTCGGGATCCGGTCCTTCTTCCGGCCCCGAAGGTCCTTCGACGGGCCCCGGGGACGGTCCCACGGCCATCGTTACCCCGGATTTTGCGAAGGGGGCCGATATCAGTTGGGCCTCAGAAATGGAGGCCGGTGGCCGCAAGTTCAAGAAGAAGGACGGAACTTCGGCCGATTTGCTCTCCGTTCTGGCGGATTGCGGCGTCAACGCCATCCGCTTGCGCGTATGGGTGGACCCTTACAAGGGCTATAGCGGCAAGGCCGATGTCGTGGCCATGGCCCGTCGGGCTACGGCCGCCGGCCTGGCGCTCATGATCGACTTCCATTACTCCGACTTCTTCGCAGACCCTTCCCGGCAGCAGATTCCTGCGGCCTGGGCGGCCGACAAGGCCGATATCGGCAAGATGGTGCAGCATGTATCCGACCACACCACGGAGGTGCTGCAGGCCCTGAAAGAGGCCGGCGTAGCGGTGCACTGGATCCAGATCGGCAATGAGACGCGGGGCGGCATGCTCTTCGGCAGCGGAGACCTGGCGTATGCCGACAAGGGCAGCGAGTTCAACAACTACGTGAAACTCTCCAATGCCGGCTACGATGCCGCCAAGGCCGTGTATCCTGATGCCCTGGTGATGCCGCATATCAACAACGCCTTCGACGACAGCAACAATACCTGGTGGTTCACCAACTTCAAGAACCAGGGCGGCAAGTTCGATGCCCTGGCCCTGTCGCACTATCCGCAGGAAGCCTGGTCCGGAAAGACGAAGCTTTCGGCAGACGATGCCAACAGCCGGGCCATCGCCTACCTGAAAAAGGCCGTGAGCCAGTTCAAGGTGCCGGTCATCGTCTCTGAAGTGGGCGTCAAAACCCAGGCAGAAGAGGCCGAGGCCAAGCGTGTGGAGGCCGAGGCCAAGCGTGTGCTGCAGTCCTTCCTCACGGAAGCGCGCAAAATCACCGGCGTGACGGGCGTGTTCTACTGGGAACCGGAAGTGGACGGCCAGTGGAAGCCCGCCGTCTACGGTGACGCCGCCGCCATCAAAAAGTTCACCGGCAAGTCCGAAACCTGGAACGCCTACCCCATGGGCGCCTTCACCACCACCGGCGCTCCCACCTCCGTCATGGACGTTTTTGCCGATTAATGTCCGGTTATGCCCCGACTAATGTCCGGTTATGCCCCGATTAATGGGCTGTGTTTGCCGATTAATGGCCGGCTGCCGTGCTGGGGCCGAGGGGCTGGTCAAATGTTGCACTGGGCGAAGGCCGTCCTGGGTGATGGCGGTGTGCTGGGTAAAGGATGTGATGGCGGATGAGGTGATGGATGGCGGATGATGGGTAACGCCTGAAGACGATGATAATTAATTACTTATCGGCTTTTGGTCGGCTTTCAATCTGAAACTAAAATATTTTATTTTCTTATAATCGACCTAAAAATTTGTTTTGCAAATAAAAGATTGTAACTTTGCACTGGACTTCGGTCCATTTGTTAAGTTCGTTTTATATACCGGAAACGCGTCCTTGGGGAGGGGCGCGTTTCTCATTTATACATGGTGTTAGCCTCCTCATACGGTCTTTGTGGTGCTTTGTGGTGCTCAATGCAAGCCCTTTTGTGTGGGACATCGTGGTGCTTCGTGGTGCTCAATGCAAGAGTCTTCCCTTTGTGCCAGGCGCGGAAGGGGCCGGCTCATGCTAGATTGCTTTGTATGACTGCCCTAAACTTTTTGTCGTTGATTGTAATTAACTGATATTCAGCATATTACCGATTTTTATCGGAGCAAATAGCGCCGATAAAAAACCGTAAAGCATTGTGCTCCAGGCGTTTATTGATCATGTGCGAAATCTCTCCCAGTGCATTGTTAAGTTAGCGTCTCCGTATTTACGTCTTGACGGCAGTCTAATCTGTCGCGACCTTTGCATTTTCAAGAAGAGAATGTCAATGGATACGCCATCGAAAGAGTTCACGGAGATGGCTTTATGCGCTACTGCAATGTTTTGCTGCTGGGGATCGCGTGCGGGTTGCTATTTTGGCTGTTGTTTGCAGTTTCGGTGGCTAGTTAGCTTTGACGTCCGTTTGCTGTTTCGGTGGCCGTTTGCTGTTTCGGCTGTTGGGGACAGAGCTATGTGGTGATGAAACGTGTTAAGTATGTGTTTGGGCTCTTGCTATGTCTGTTATGTCAGCGGGGAAGGTCACGGCAGTGTTTGGGGAAGGTCAACGGGGCGAATGGGGAAGGTCACGGCAGTGTTTGGGGAAGGTCAACGGGGCG
>Ga0310694_10002859_pt1 | contig 17267 bp, 9 predicted proteins | sample 174DNAGHGhighgp2_FD_203884 | JGI IMG/M metagenome (GOLD analysis project Ga0310694, IMG submission 203884) | Sheep rumen microbial communities from Palmerston North, Manawatu-Wanganui, New Zealand - 1742 DNA GHGhigh gp2 (v2) (version 2) | ecosystem: Host-associated > Mammals > Digestive system >... | reverse complement strand
ACCGTGATGTGGCCGACCAAATCCGCCAACGTGAGTCGAGCATGGCCGACCGCCTACAGGGTTTCTATCGCTTCGTCATCGGATTGAGCAAAAAGATTCTCATCGCCGATGTCATTGGCTTGTGTGTCGACAAGATGTTGGGACCTGCTGCACTCGACCCCTCGCAAGTGGGCGACATCATGACGCGCATTGCCACGTTGGACACGGGTACGGCCTGGCTCGTGGCCTTAGCCTACACCTTCCAAATCTATTTCGACTTCGCTGGTTATTCCGACATGGCCATTGGTTTGGGACGCATCATGGGCTTCAAGTTCCCAGAAAACTTCGACAATCCATACACTTCGCGCAGCATCACCGAGTTCTGGCGGCGTTGGCATAAAACCCTTGGCGCTTTCATCATGAACTACCTCTACATCCCGCTCGGCGGCAACCGCAAAGGCACTGGACGCATGTACCTCAACCTCTGGCTCTGCTTCCTGCTTAGCGGTTTGTGGCACGGCGCCTCGTGGAACTTCGTCATCTGGGGTGCGTTGCACGGTTTCTTCATCTGCCTCGACAAACTCTTCCTCGGCAAAGTGATGAAGAAAATCGGCACGGTGCCGTCGGTCATCCTCACCTTCATCACGGTTTGTGTCATCTGGGTGTTCTTCCGCATCGAAAACCTTAATATGGCCTGGACCTTCGTCACCCGCATGTTCGCCTTCGACTTCAGCGGCTTTGTCTTCGAGGGTAACGCCATGGTATATACCACCTTGGTCATCGCTGCCCTCTTCTCCTTCCTCACCCTGTCGGGATGGGGTAAGAAGTTGGAACAAAAGGTCTACTACACCGACTACAGCGACCGCCAGCACATCTGGGTGTGGATTGTGGCCGCCATCGTGTTCATCTTCTGCGTGGCTGCACTCAATGCTACGAGCTTTAGTCCGTTTATTTACTTCAGATTCTAAAATTAATGAGCGTGTTTAGCTTACATAAATTGCGAGAGACTCGTCTGCCGCTTTGCGTCATTGCGAACGCAGTGAAGCAATCCAGGCATGAAGCCTCAATACAAGTTGTTGTGCCAATCGTTCATGACGCATTACCCTGGATTGCCTCGTCGTTCCTCCTCGCAATGACGCAAAGCGACACATAGTTTCATTCACATTGTTAAATAACAGGTTCTTCGTTTTCGAATACTAAAGTAAAAGCATGAGTAAGAAGCCAATATACGACATTATTCTTTTCACCATCTTGATGGTGTTGCTCTTCCTGCCCATGCTGCAACAACACCTTCTGCACATCCCCTTGAAGCCTTTGAACGGCGTGACCATCGAAACGGAAAAACCCAAATTTGAGCTTGAGTCTTATCGTTCAGGCGATTATGCCAAGCAAGAAGAGGCTTACGTGAGCGAGCATTTCGGCTTCCGCGAACCCGTCATCAGGCTTTACAACCAATACCTTTGGGATTTCTATAGAAAAACATACGCCCACAACGTAGTGGCTGGCAAAAAAGGCTGGCTCTTCATACCTGAGAGCGTACGTGACTACTACGGTACCGAGATGCACCGCTGGCAACCCTCACCCGAAGCCGCTCGACGCAACTTCGACCGCGAAATCAGATACATGAATCGCGTACGTGCCATCCTCAAGGAAAACGACGTAGAACTATTGGCCTTCATTGCACCAGAAAAGAGCTTTCTTTATCCAGAGTATCTCCCTGATGGTAAGCACGATACCACCACCTTTAACGCATGTGCATATTTTTGGCACAGGCTCAACGAGACTGGCTTTCCCTGCATCAACATGACGCCATGGTTCGAGCAGATAAAAGACACAGTCGGTTATCCATTGATACCGCAGACAGGCGCACACTGGGTCTTCCCTGCCGTCTATGCCGCCGACTCGCTATTCCGTTTCATGGGCGACCTGAAAGGCATCAAGCTACCTAAGTTAAAGATTGGTGAACTGCACGAAAGCAACAACCACGGTGCCGACAATGACTTGGAGCAACTGCTCAACCTCACGCTGCCTATCCGGAAACGCCAAGGCTATAGCCCCACGGCTGAAGTCACGGTGGAGCGTAATCCAAATAGCGTCAAGCCCAAGGTATTGTTTGTCGGCAACTCGTTCATGTGGGGCATCACCAACCAAGTGCCAATGCGAGAAGTGTTTGACGAGGTGGAGTTTTGGTATTATTTCTCCACTGCCTATACTGGCGACCCGTTGACGCCAAGCGGTCAAGTTGTCGATTATAATTTGTTGGAAAAACTACTGGATTTCGACTACATCGTTTGGTTCACCACGGGCAACCAGCTGAACAAAGGTACCAATGGCTTCGCCAATTCGGCTATCCTTGCGCTGGGCGTTGACGATAGCATCAGGCAGGCCTACATTGACCAGATTGCTGATACGCTATGTAGAGACGCGATTAATCGCGTCTCTACAGACAGCATCCGCCGAAAAGAGGCCATCGCCATCCTGCACAACCACCCGGAAATCATTCCTGAACTTAACGCAGAAACGCTGACTTCACAAAACAGCAACATCCCCTACGCCAAGGTCACCAAGGACATCCGCAAAGACAGCACTTGGATGGCTGCTTTGGAGGCACAGGCATTTTTGCGCAGTGCCAACATGAATCAGATGCTCCATGCCGAGGTAGACCGCATCAAGGCGGACAAACCGCTCTATAAGGACCAAACTGCCGAGATTCAGTTTGCGCGGCAATGCCAAGAGGAAGTCAGGGGGCGCATCGAAAGGATTCCTGGCAATGCGGAACTGCTGGAACACATTCGCAAAGATGCTGAAAAACGCCACAAACCGATGGATAAAGCCATTGAAGATGCCGCCATTTGGATCACCCGCGAAAAATATGGCCTTGACCATTGTCGCCTTATCGATGACCCCGATGCCGAAATTCCAATACCTCAATTGAAATAATTACTACTTTTGCAACCCAAAACAAACGATAGAATATGGTCTTCAGCAGCAACGTATTCCTCCTTTATTTCATGCCGGTTTTCTTTCTGGTGTATTTCATCCTGCCGAGGAAAGTCCGCAACTACTTCCTGCTGTTGGCCTCGTTGGTCTTCTACGCCTACGGCGCGCCCGAGTTCATCATTCACCTCATTGTTTCCGTCATCGCCAACTTCTACTTGGTGCGATGGATGAACAAGACGGAGAAGCCAGGGGTGAAGAAACTACTCTGCGGCATCAGCGTAGCCATCAGCATCGGGCTGCTGTTCTATTTCAAGTATGGCAACTTCACCATGCAAAACATCAACTCGGTGTTAGGTTGGTTTGGAGGCCAGCCGTTACAATGGACCAAGATATTGCTGCCCATCGGCATCTCGTTCTTCTCGTTCCAAAGTGTGACCTACACCTTGGACACCTACCGTGGCGTCAATGCTCCGATGAAACGGTTGAGTGACTACATGCTCTACATCGTCATGTTTCCGCAGCTCATCGCCGGTCCCATCGTGCGCTACTGTGATATTGCCGACCAAATCCGCAACCGCGAATCGCTCTATACTGACAGGCTTCAAGGTTTTTACCGCTTCGTCATCGGCTTGGCGAAGAAAGTGTTGATTGCCGACGTCATTGGCTTCCAAGTCGATAAGGCTTTAGGTCCCTCAAACTACGATGTGCTGACTGCCGAGCAACTTGCTGACATCGCTACAAAAATCGCAACCATTGACTCGACCACGGCTTGGATTGCCATCTTCGCCTTCACCTTCCAAATCTACTTCGACTTTGCGGGCTACAGTGACATGGCCATCGGTTTGGGTCGCATGATGGGCTTCAAGTTCCCAGAGAACTTCGACAATCCGTATGTATCGACCACGATTTCGGAGTTTTGGCGTCGCTGGCACCAAACTTTCAGCGTGTTCATCAAGAACTATCTGTATTTTCCTTTGGGCGGTAGCCGCGTGAAAACCGAAGCGAGAAAATACTTCAACCTTTGGTTCTGCTTCTTAGTCAGCGGTCTATGGCACGGCGCGGCGTGGAACTTCGTGGTTTATGGTGCCTTGCAAGGCATTTTCATCTGCGCCGACAAGCTGTTTTTGAAGAAATTCAACGAGCGGTTGGGCAGGATTCCGAGTGTGTTTTTCACTTTCCTCATCATCGTGTTGACGCGCTGCTTCTTCCGCATCGAGCGCATCGACCTTTCATGGCTCTTCATCAAGCGGCTCTTCGCCTTCGACTTTGCGCCATTCCACTTCAGCGACAATCCGCACCTCTACGTCACCATGCTTGTGGCAGCCTTCTTCTCGTTCTTCACCCTGTCGAAGCTTGGCCTCAAGGTGCAGGATAAGGTCTACTTTACCGAATACAACAAGCGGCAGCATATCATCGCCTTCGTGGTCAGCATTTTTGCCTTCGTTTTCTGCCTCGGTGCCTTGAACGCCAGTGGCTTTAGTCCGTTCATTTACTTCAGGTTCTGATGAAAAAGGGTAACGGCAACATATTCTACGGCATTCTTTTCGGCCTCTTGATGGTCTTTTTGTTCTCGTTCATGATACAAGAACACTTCAAGCCCTTCAAGACTAAGGAACTGATGGGGTATTTCATGAAGCCCAACAAACCGAAATTCCGCTGGGAATGGTACAAGAACGGCTATTTCCAGGAACACCTTGAAAAATACATCACGAACAACTACGGCTTCCGCGAGCCTATCATCAGGCTATATCACCAATATTGCTGGGATTTTTTCGGGAAGGAATACGTGAGCTACATCTATTCGGGCAAGGAAAGATGGCTCTACTATGGCCACAACATCGAAGACTATTACGGCACCGAAATGTACCAATGGTATCCCGATGCCGAGGCCGCCCGTAAAGGCTATGAGCAGGAAGTGCGCCTAATGAATAAGGTGAAAGGCATCTTGGCTGACTACGACGTCACCTTGCTGACCTTCATTGCGCCGAGCAAGAGCTTTATCTATCCCGAATACCTGCCTCGACGCGAGCACGACACCACCTCGCTCAACGCGAGGGAATACTTCATCAAACGCTTTGCCGAAACGGATCTGCCCTGCTTCGACATGAATGAATATTTCCTGCGGATGAAAGACACCTGCTCGTTCTACCTGTTTCCGCCCACGGGCGACCACTGGAACTTTTCGTGCGTGTACGCCACCGACTCGTTGCTGCGTTTCATGGAGACACAACGCGACATCCGAATGCCTCGCATCGAATATGGCAACGAATGGCACAACACCTGCCGCATCGGCGAACCAATGAACCGCGACCTCGAAGGCGAACTCAACCTGATGCGGCCTATCAAATTCGACCCGAAATTCGATTACAAGGAACGCGACTACTGGCTGACTTCCGATTCCACAACGGTCAAGCCCTCAGCCCTGTTCATCGGTAACTCGTTCTTGTTGAGAACAATGGCCTATATCCCCCAAAAAGAGGTGTTTTCCGACTTCCAATTCTGGTATTACAACCGCGTGGCTTATCAGGATGTCGACAAAATCATCGACAGTGTCAACACGCTCAACCGCCTCGATTACCTCCTCGATGCCGACTACATCGTTTGGTTCTCAAGCAGCAGCCAGATGTACCGCGCCACCGAAGGCTTTGCCGAAGATGCCATCATACAACTCTGCATCGGCGAGGAGCGTTTCCGCCAACGGCAGGAGCAACTCATTGACAGCCTCTTCCACGACCAAAACGCCCACAACACCATCGCCTGGAACTATCCCGACTCGCTCTACCGCATCAAATTGGAGGGCTACACATTGAACTTGTTGCGGAAAAACCCTGAAGCCTATTTCCCCGAAATCGCTGGCGAAGGCATACCAACAGCTCGCAATCCCAGACTTCTCAACGATGACTATTGGAAGAAACGCGACATTCGTCGTCAAATAAAAAGTGACCCCGATTGGATGAATAGTGTTTCTGGCTTTATGGTGACTGAAGGCATTTCTCTGCAACAGGCCATCGACCGAGAGACAGAAAACGTGCTCTTCGGGCGTCCACTGATGCGTGGCACCAAAGTCGGAGCCAAAGAATACCGAGAAATCCTCATCCAACAAACGGAACAGCAAATCAGAAACTACAAAGAATGGTTCGATGTTGCGAAAGCCGACGCCGAAAGATTAGGCATCACCATTGATGAATCCGTACGCAATCATGCCACCTATACAGTGGACCAGCAAATCCACGAAGGCAAGATAAAACTTCCAGAAACCGACACAATTCAAGGGCATAATCCATAAAAATCGTATTTTTGCACACTCAAAACAAGGGTCATGGTTTTCAGCAGCAGCATATTCCTTTTTTGGTTTTTGCCCATCTTCCTCGGGGTGTATTTCCTCGTCGATAGGCGTTATAAAAATGCCGTTGCTCTGCTTGCAAGTCTGCTATTCTATGGCTTTGGGTCACCTAAATTCCTGATAGTCTTACTATTGTCAATCACCATCGACTTTTTCTTGGTGCGACAAATCGACAAGAGTACTGACGCCAAACGACGAAAACTGTTCCTTGTCTTTTCCGTGATTCTCAACATCGGTCTGTTGGCCTATTTCAAATACGCTAACTTCTTTATTGACAATTTCAATGCTATCTTGAGTGCCTTTGGCTCGCCTCCCGTCCGTTGGACCAAGGTGGTGCTACCCATCGGCATCTCGTTTTTCACCTTCCAGAAGATGAGCTACAGCATCGATGTCTATCGCAAGACCTCGGCCCCGCTAAAGAGCATCGCTGATTATGCCTTGTTTATCATGCTTTTCCCGCAACTCATTGCCGGCCCTATCGTGCGCTACAACGAGATTGCCGAACAAATCAACGACCGCAACGCCAACGAAACCGCCGACAATCGCATCTTAGGTTTCTACCGCTTCGTTATCGGCTTATCAAAAAAGATGCTGATTGCCAATATCTTGGCAGAATATGTCGACCAAGTGTTTGCCTTGCCCACCACAGAAATCGGCCTCTCAACTGCTTGGTTGGGCATCCTTGCCTACACCATGCAAATCTATTTCGATTTCTCAGGCTACAGCGACATGGCTATCGGCATCGGGCGCATGATAGGCTTCAAGTTCCCCGAAAACTTCAACAACCCTTATATCAGCCAAAGCGTGTCGGAGTTCTGGAAACGCTGGCACATCACCCTCGGCAGCTGGATGATGGACTATCTCTATATTCCGCTCGGTGGCAACCGCAAAGGCAAGAGACGCACTTACCTCAACCTCTGGATTGTGTTCTTCCTCTCAGGTTTGTGGCACGGTGCCGCCTGGACCTTCGTGGCCTGGGGTGCCTTCCATGGTCTCTTCATCGTCATTGACAAGATGTTTTGGTTGAAGACGAGCAAGAAAATCGGCAAGATACCTAGGGTACTTATCACCTTCGTCATCGTGATGATTGGCTGGGTGATGTTTCGTGCCGACACCATTGGCTATGCCGTGCAATATGTAGGCGCCATGTTCGGAGCCAACGGCAGCACACCTGCGCTCTTTGTCAACAGCCAATTTGTGTTCACCCTCATCGTTGCAGTTCTCTTCTCCTTCTTCGCACTCACCAAAGCGGGCGACAAAGCCTTGGACTTCTTCTTCGACCGCAAATTCTACAATGCAAAACAATACATTTTTGTCGGCTTGCTGATGATTGTGCTACTCATCCTCTCGGCTTCGTTCATCCTCAAAGGCAGTTTCAACCCCTTCATTTACTTTAGGTTCTGATGAAAACGTTCAAGAAAATATGGTTCCTCGTGCTGCTCGCGGTACTTTTCCTGCCGATGATGCAGACCTGTTTCCATTTGGTGGATGAGAAGCCTTTGGATGGTGCCTACGTTCCAGCAAAGAAGCCCATTGTCAATGCCACGACACTTTATCAGGAAACAGCCCAAGACTCCTTGATGAACTGGTGTACGGAGCAAACGGGGTTCCGCAATTCAATGATAAGAGTCAACAACCAAATGTTGTATTCCACTTTCGGAAAAATCCCAGTCACCCATCTCGTAAAAGGAAAAGACGGAAGCAATTTCTTTGACAAGTCGTATGTCATCAGCTATATTGGCGAGACCTATATGGGCGAGGAAACCATCGAGAAAAACACGCAGCAACTCAAGCTCATACAAGACATGCTCGGTACCAAGGGCATCACGCTGCTGCCCGTTTTTGTCGTAGGAAAGGCCTCCTATTTTCCCGAACTCATCCCCGACGAATACATGGCCAAGCGTCGTGAGACCAACAATTATCAAGGCTATCTGAAAGCCTTTGCCGAACAGGGCGTTGAGATGATCGACTTCAACCGTTGGTTTTGCGAGCGGAAAGATACCGAACCGCACCCGCTTTATTGCAACCTAAGTTCCCATTGGACTGTTTACGGTGCTTCTTTGGCCATCGATTCATTGGTGAACTACATGGAAAGCAAGACGCACAAAACCCAAGCCCGTGCCGTCATCACCGAATTCGACTCTACTTATCTGATGGAACAAGACGATGAACTGTGGCGCATGATGAACCTCATGTTCCCATTCAAGCACAACACCATCGACCAGCCCAAGTTTAGCTTCACCAATGGCTACAAACCCAAAGTGCTGTCCATCTCCGACTCCTATTGGTGGGCCATCTATGATTGGAAAGTGGCCTTGCATCAAAACCTGTTCTCTCCTGGCGACTTCTGGTTTTACAACAAGACCATCTATCCCAAGCGCACTCCAATCCAAAACGTGGAGTCCATCAACTATAAGCAGGAAATCGAGAACCAAGAATTCATTCTTTTGGTTTGCACCGAAGCCACCAACCACCTTTGGCCTTACGGTTTCTTCGAGCGTTATCTGAGTGCCTACGACAACGTGTTCCGCTACAAACAACCCGAACAATACGATGCCGCCGATAGTCTTTATGTTGTTTTCAGGAATGAGAAAATCGAAAACATCATCCAACACATCAAGGAAACGCCGGAATGGTTAGAGAGTGTCGAGCAAAACGCCAAAGAGAAAGGCGTCAGTTTAGAGCAGTCGCTTTGGGATGTCGCCGAATACACCTATCGCAACAATATTGAGCCTAAAGGATTTGTAAGATGAAAAGCCGTGTTTGCACCAGATTATGCATACTGACGATGATAGGCTTCGTGCTCGTCTTCGTGCAAGAAAAATGGCGGCCTTTCAAGCTGAATCCATTGGCGGGCGTCACTTTTGCCACCGAGAAACCCGAACTGACGCTCAAGAACTTCGCCTCGGGCCAATACCAAAGCCAAGCGGAACAGTACAGCCGCGAGAACTTCGGCTTCCGTGAATGGCATATCAAACTCTACAACCAAGTCAACTATAGCCTTTTCAACCAGACCACCTGCCATTTCATCACCCCTGGCAAGGACGGCTGGCTTTTTTATGCCGAAGCCTTCCGCGACTACTACGGCATCGAACCCATCAACCAATACAAGACATACGACCGCGCCCGCGAATGGGCTAGGAAAAACGTCAGGATGATGAATAAGCTTAGGTATGTGCTGAAAGACTATGGCGTTGAGTTCCTGTGTTTTATGGCACCCAACAAGGCAGAAGTATATTCAGAATACCTACCCTACCACCAACCCGCTCCCGCCGATGCCATCCACACGGCAGCCTATTACGACTCGCTGATGACGGCCATCGACTTCCCCCATGTGGAGATGACCAAGTGGTACCAAAGCATGAAAGACACTGCCTCGTTCCTGCTGTTTCCCAAGCACGACACCCATTGGCGTTACTCCGCCGTCTATGGCTACGACAGCTTGTTTAGCTACATGAACAGCCTCAACGACTTTGGCATCCCCGACATCCATGTTGACAGGTTGGTCAAACTCGATACAATGTATCCCGAGAACGATGAAAAGACCCTCAACCTCATCTTCCCCATCGGCAACGACTCGCCGAAATACCGCGCCGACATCAGCGTCGACTGTGGCGAAGGCTGCCGCAAGCCCAAGGTGCTCTTTGTCGGTGACTCCTTCGTTTGGGACTTGGAAACCTACATGCCTTGGAGGCAGTTCATGGACTATGTCGAAATCTGGTTCTACAACAAGTCCGCCTTCTTAGGCTTCGAGAAAGAGAAGTATCCCATTGGCGACATCAACCGCCTGCGTTCCATCCTCAATGCCGATTATGTGGTATGGTATTCCTCTGGTTATCAATGGGGATTGTCGTCCTACGATTTCGTGGAAGACGCCCTGCTGCGCCTTTGCGTGACCGACAGTCTCTTCGACGCACAAATTCCGTGGGTGATGGACAGTTTGAGCCACGACGAAAACTTCATCAAATACCATTACCAATGGCAGAATTCTGAAAACCGCGAAGACAGTTTGAGGCATTACGCCATCAAGGCTTTGCGCGACAATCCCGAACTCATTCCTGGCCTCGGCGGTGAGACCATGCCCACTATCCGCAACTCTCAAGCCATTGCTTTGGCGCAGCAGGCCAATGCCATCGCCAATGACAAGCCATGGAGTACTGCCTTGCGCATCCAAGCCTCAAGGACGGGTCGACACTACGACGACATCTTGGACGAAGAAGCCGAAAACGTGCTGCTCGGTCGTCCCTTGATGCGCCAAGAAATCCAAGTGGACACGGCTTCCATTATCGAGTTTGAGGTGAACAAACTGATGGAACAATGGCGCAACAACCCCGAAAGCATCAAGTTCTTGGAAGGCAAAGCCCAAGAGAACGGCAAAACCTTTGAGACCGTCCTCGAAGAAGACGCCCGCTGGGTGGTTAATGAAAGGCTGAATAATGGGGAGTTGTTTTAGTGTTGGGTTAAAACACATCACCACAAAAAAAAACATTCGATTTTTTACTGCATCAAAGTGCAACAGTCCGAGAATGAGTTCTGTTACAGTTTTAGCTAAAATAATACGGAATGAAGAAAGGAGTTTTTAAATGATTTTCACTATCTTTGCCGTGTGAAACGACATTTGCGCATATTGATTCTTTTGGTTGGGCTAATGATACTGGCGGGATGTAACTGGCAGCAGCGCGAGGCGAGGCGTATGGTGGCACGTGCCGTGGCTTTGTCAGATACTGCTCCAGACAGCACGGTCATACTGATTGACAGCGTGTTGCGTATGCCTATATACTTCAGCGAGCGCGGGCGCATGGACATGGCCCTGTTGCAGGCCGAGGCCTTGTTTGGTGACCACGGGCAGGAAATTTCGCCCATCATGGACGACGATTTCTTCGACGACCACGCCAACATTTCCACCAGCCCCGAGTTGGAGCGTGCCGCCGCCTATTATGCCCGCAAGAAGCAATACGGCAAGGCGGCCCATGCCGCGCTCTACAGCGGCTTTGTGCAGCAGCACTATGACGAGAAAGATGCGGCCGTGCGCTCGTTCAAGGAGGCGGAGCAGTATGGCAAAATGGTGGACGACAGCCTTACCGTGGCACAAGCGGAATACAAGATGGGAAGTCTATTATATAACGATGGATTGGAAAATGAAGCCCAAGACATGTTTCGCAATTCCAAAAGGTTTATTGGTAACCATCACATTGAAAGAGCATATATCGAAAATAGCGAAGCTGTAACCTATATCCTGATGGGGCAACATGACAATGCCGATTCCTGCCTTCAACGCGGAATGATTCTGGCTGAAAAATGGCATTCCGACAAAGTCATTCGTAAAATCCTCAACAATTATTCGGTGCTATACCGCCTCCAAGGCAAGTATGACCAAGCCGTTGATTGCCTGCATCGAATGATGGCCCAAAAAAATCTTAGCGAAAACGACATGTTTGTGCTAAACTTGAATTTAGGCAATGTGTATTTTGACATGAAAGAGATGGATTCAGCCGCCCGATACTACCAATTTGTAGAATTGGTGCTACCTAAGGTCAACGTAAAAAAAGAGACTGTACTTGCTGCATACGAAGCGCTTTACCGTTTCGCAGAAGACCAAATAGACGACTCTTTAGCCTTACAATATCGTGAAATGCACGAAAAGGGATTGTATGATTTGATGGTCCTGCGGCAAAAGCAGACTATCTATAGAATCCAGCAACAATACGATTACGAAAACCTACAAAATGAAATGAACAAAAAGATCATTTCAAGACACCGCATAATATTAATAATCAGCGCATTACTATTAGTCACAACTATTGTCATTTTGTTTTTGCAATACAAGCAAAAGCGACTGAAGGAAGCAGAAGCAGAATTGAAAAGTCAAATAGACGCCATGAAACAAGACTTGCGTCAGACCGTCAAGTCGTCGGTCATGGAAAAGGAAATCGCATTGAGGCTTAGGATAATGCTCACGGCCAACCATGTCAAAAAGAAGACCAAAGACCCCAACAATGAATGGGGAACTTTGGTGTGGCAGGTGATGAATGGCAAAGACAACCTTTTTGATGCGGCACAAGCCACTATCGAAACCGTTTACCCTGACCTGTATGCCATCATTACAGAGAGTCATCCGGACCTCACCAAGACTGAGGCCAGATTGTGCTTGCTCTCGTTCACCGACCTTTCCAACACGGAAATGGCCGAAATATTGGGACTGAGCCTGAACACCGTCAACCAAAACAGAAGCAACCTACGCAAGAAACTAAACCTGAACTCCGACAAATTAAAGGATCAACTGCGTATGACACTATCTAAGTGAGTTTTTTTGTCTTTTATTTGCCTACAAAGTTCTCTTTTTGCCCCTTAGAACCTATGTCAGGAGAGAAAAAAAACTTATATATTGGTTTTTGTTACTTATTGTTTATCAGTGTCTTATTTGCAAATCATAGAGAATAAACTATATGCGACGAAATAAAAACTATATCTCAGTTGACAGACTGAGATCTCTTATTAATTTTGCATCGTGAATTATTTCACGACATGTGTCATAAACAAATTTGTTAAACATAAAAGCAAACGACAATGAAAACAAAAACACTACTTCTTTTTGGTCTTTGTGCTATCAGTTTGTACAGTTGGGAAATACAAGCTGCAAACACAAAATTGATAATCCCTATTGAAACACATCCAATTGTTTTTACTCCTTCGAATGAATCGACCAAGGTTTATCCCCATGTCATTCTGGGAGGCACGGGTTGTGTAGCCAATGTCTCTACATCGTCCGCCATTTGGGCAGAGCAGGACATCATTCTTGATAAAGGCTTCGAACTGTCAGAAGGGACCTCCTTCTCCGCCCGTGTCATTTCCGTACCAGATGCCTCGAACTCAAACCTATACATACAAAACTGCCATTATAACCACAATGAAAACACCCAGCCATGAAAAAGATTGTTTTAATTCCAATGTTCCTGTTGATGCTTCCCGTAGCATCATATTCGCAGAACAACCAAGTCTGTCAGCCAGATACGATATTGATATACACTGACAATTCAATTGTCGAATTCGACTCCATGTTCCTGTTCAATTCTTATAATGCCGAGGGGCTTTTCACCCGATGTAAAGAGCACTATGGAAATGAATTCATGAAGAAAGAACAAGTGCGAGACATACCGCCAATCCAGTCCAAGACCGAATATGAGTATGATTTGAACCATAACCTTCTCAAGATGACAGTATATTCGTATTCTGTACCGAGGCCTGATATGACGATAAGCAATTACACTTATGAAGACGGCAAATTGTCGTTGTACACAAGGCACGGTATAGACTTTTTTGATGATACGCACATTTTGGACAGTGTCACATACCAATACGATGCCTTGGGAAGGATATTGGATGAGGTGGCCTACAAGAACTTCGCGGAATCTTTAGTTTATGCCAAGCACACCGTTTATGAATACGACGCCAACAAGGTTGTAGTAACGTCGGAAGGACTCAAGTTTGATAACTGGGGTGACTGGGTTCAACTCAACAAAGAGACAAGAACTTTTGATGAGGGGGGCTTATTGTCAGGCATTGAGACCGAGTCATACGGCAATCCGGTCAAGTCCGACACCTATTCGTATGACGGGGCTGGCCGCGTCATAGGCATCCTGACACGTATTCTGAATGGAGGCGATTGGGTCAACACCAGATTGCTGGAATACGCTTATGACATGAATGGGCATCTTTACCTCGCTACGATAAAGACATGGCAGAACGAAACTTTTGTTGATGCCAATCGCGCCGTTTATGAACTGAATGATGCAGGATACCCGACCGAAGTCACGTTTGAGAAATGGAATGGCGCAGAATGGGTTGATGGGACTTGGAAGGCTGGTTTCACTGTCTTTTCAGAGGATTATCTTGAGAGACAGAACAAGTTTGTCTGCCTAAATTGTGCCAAACGAATAGTGATCCATTACGCCGACACACCGATGCCAGGCTACGAAGTCAATGAGCGTCAAACAGAAGCAGAATTCTGCGAAATCTACCCTAACCCTACCGGTGGCTTCATCACAATTACTGGCAGGTATCTCAAGCAAGCTGAAGTTGTAAACACCTTAGGGCAACGCATATTCTCCATCACAAGCGAAGGCGACATGTTGCATATCGACATGCAAGGTCAGCCCGCAGGCGTCTACTTCGTCAATGTCACCGATGCAGAAGGCCGCAAATGCGTGAAGAGGGTGGTAAAGGAATAGCTTTCCACGCACTTCCCAAGGGAATGGTTTGTGTGTTGTTCAGTTGATGTACACTTGAACCTCGCTTGATGTTCCGTCGTTTTTCAGTATAACCGTGAACAACGAGGAGCTGTTTTGATTGCTTGGCTTTGCCCCTACACACGCTTCGCGTCATTGCGAGGAGCGTTAGCGACGAAGCAATCCAGACATGAACTATTCCACCACTATCTCGTAAACCCTTCCTTCAATATCGCTCTTATTGTAAGGAATCAACCCCTGTTCCCAAACGATGGGCGGCCACCATTCGCTGTAATGGTATTCCTGCGTGACAATGGCCTTCATCTGGTTGTTTGGTATTGAGGTGTATTGGTTGTTCATGTAGCCCATCACCCGCATGTGCTCCGGGTCGGGACCCAGCCGCCAAATGATTTCGGTCGGCTTCCATTCGATTTCATAGTAATAATACGGTTCCTTGAAGGCTTTGTTGCTCATCGGGGTACGCTCGGTGAGGGCCTTGTAGAGCTTGTACCAGCGCAAGGTCTCAAACTTATGGTCTTTATCGTAGGGAATAGAGTCGATGCCCCATGAAAAATACTTGGGAGAAGGCACGGCCAAGTCCCAGTTGGTGCAGCAATACATCACGTCGTCGTTCAAGGTCTCGTCTTGCACCACGCAGATGCTGTCGGCACGCTTGCCATAATAGTCTCTCGGCCAAAAACGCGAGGCTTTCACGATTTCAATATCAATTTCGGAATAATGGTAGTCGGGACGGCGCACAGGGTTCTCCGAGTCGTCATTCTTGTCCACATAACCGCCTTCGGCCTCGTCGTGACGACGGTTGTTCCAAGCATGGTTATCGCTGTAAATCAGCCAAAAAGCATACGTCAAGCCGTTCCAAATGTTCTCGTCGTTAAGCATCACAGGGAACTTGATTTTACCACGGAATTTGCCGTAGGTGAAGCCCACGCGGGTGCGGATGCCCGTCGACTCCTTGTGCAAGTTATTCAAGTTGTCGTTGCCTGGGTTGATGAGGCTGATATAGCTGCCATCATCGGCGAGGCGGACGGTTTGGCAAGGTGTTTCGCTCACCACAGGCCAGTTCATCTGTAACTCTGTGCTGTCGAAACGATTACGGTTGGCTTCGTAATCGGCTCTCGTATAAGGGTTTTCGCCCACCACATCTTGGATGACGGGGATATTGCGAAGCGTGTATTGCTTGCTGATGGAACTGAAAAACTGCTCATACAGGGCTGAGCGATAAAGGCTGTCGTCGGTACCACAATGGCAATTGGTGGTATCCAAATGATAGCCGATATTGTTCACCTTCGACTCGTCAATAAACACGCCCTTGTCGACAGCGATGACGGCGCGTGTCTTCAGCTTGCGCTTAGAGCGGATGACCTTGATGTTTTTCGAGGGATGCGTCTCAAACCAACCGTAAGGGTTCACAAACTGGCCGTTTTCGTCTGTTTTTCCGATATATTGCACATAATCAGGGATTTCTTTCAAGCCTTCCTCCTTGCAGAGCACCAAGATAAAGCTGTATTCACCCACGCGCGGGTTACGTTTCCAGCGGTGGTTCACGTCACCATTGTTCCTGTTATCGCTGATGACCCAGAGTGCATCTAAGTAAAGTTGTTCATCCACATCTCGACCGTTTTGTTCAGCCTTTTCCACTATGCTGTTGTACCATTCCGGCACGTTGTGAATGGAATTAATGACTTGTTGAATATGCTCGGGACTGAAACTGTTTTCCGAGAGGTCGGCACCATAGTATTGCTTTTCGTCGCGCGGGTTTCCTACAATACGGAAAGCGTCTTTCGTGCGGTGGTGCTCAATGGGCTTGAATCCGATGCTCACGTCCTCCCAGCTGCCGTAGAAATTCTCGTTGGCAAGCGGCAAGGTATCAGCGAACTTGTAACTTTCGTTCTGGTAGTAAATCTTGTAGTATTTATACTTCCTCGACAGCGTGAAAAAGCGGAACTCAAACATTCCAGAACCGTCCTTGGTCTGATTCACCGAAGGCAAGGTGATGCCTTCCAAAACGGCATTGTCCAGGTCCATATCGAGCGTGACCGTTCGGCTGCGTCCGAAGTTTGACATCGGGCGGAAATAATTCGTTTTCAACAGGATAAGACCCAGCAAAAGCAAGAGCCACCAGTATTTTTTATTGCTTTTTTCCATAGTTATGTTCTATTTTGAGCGTACAAAATTAAAAACAATCACTTTCATGTAGAAATAATTATGGAAAAGCAATAATTTTTTCTACATAAGTAACTGTTCAAAACTAAGCGACATTATTATAAGCTTCTTAGCTGTAAGCTATCAGCCGTCAGCTATCAGCTCGCTAGTACCGTGGCTGACTGCTGATGGCTGATTGCTGACGGCCAATTTCTCTTGCCTTTTATGTAAACTAATTCTGCTCATCTACTTAAAAACAAATAATTGTCTAATATCTCACGATTCTCTGGGTCAGTTTGCCGATTCTGAGAACATAGACTCCTGCATTCAGATGTGGATTGAAGGTAATGGTAGGATTGGCATTGTCAAACTGTAAGGGCATGGCAAAAACCTTTCTGCCCAGCATGTCGAAGATGGCAACTTCGTCCTTGTCAAAAGCCTCCGCGTCAAAACAAATATGCAATTCCCCGGAAAAAGGATTCGGGTAACACAAAAACTGGCTTTGTTGGGCTTCCGTCAACCCGACAAGTAACATCTCCAAGGGTTCTTGTATCATCTCGCATCTATGATGTAAAAACCAATCCACATTCCTCATGTCTTCATCCCAAGAATCCAGA
>Ga0310694_10002858_pt1 | contig 17269 bp, 24 predicted proteins | sample 174DNAGHGhighgp2_FD_203884 | JGI IMG/M metagenome (GOLD analysis project Ga0310694, IMG submission 203884) | Sheep rumen microbial communities from Palmerston North, Manawatu-Wanganui, New Zealand - 1742 DNA GHGhigh gp2 (v2) (version 2) | ecosystem: Host-associated > Mammals > Digestive system... | reverse complement strand
CACGCACGATGTCCGTGTGCGTCTGCGTGTGTGTCTGCTCAACGACGACAGGCCGCTCCACCTCCACAACCCTCGGCGAGCACCCACCTATCAGGGCGCATATCAGCATGCCAAGCACGATGGCCACCAGCACACGACCGACATTCCTCAGAGCCTCACGCATCCTTATACTCCTTAGTCGCGTCAAAGCACGGGCAGGATTTTGCGGCAAAATCCCGATGCCCATGCACCACCGCATTCGGGTAAATCCGTTTCAGCCGCCGAATCAAATCCAGCAGCGCAGCCTTCTGCGCCAGCGTCCGCGTGTCCTTGGGTGTCTTGGCATCATCAGCAAGCCCGCCAACATAGCACACCCCGATTGAGTGCGCATTGTGGCTGGTGCAATGTGCTCCAACCTCGTCCACGTTGCGCCCTTGATGCACCGAGCCGTCAAGGTACACAACATAGTGGTAACCGATGCAGCGGAAGCCACGCTGCTTGTGCCACTGGTCAATCTGCTGTGTGGTCACATTCTGCCCCTGCTTTGTGGCGGTGCAATGCACGATAATCTCCGTGATGCCCCTTTGCGTCACACCCAGGCTGCGCCATGTCAGCTTGCCCACGATGCCGTCAGCCACCAGCCCATGCAGCGACTGCCAGCCGATCACCGCGCCTTCGGTCATCTTCCCGAACGCGCCGTCAACCACGCAGCCCAAAGCCCTTTGCAGCAGCTTCACCTCCTCGCCGCTCATCCCTTTTTTCAGTGTCTTCATCTTCTTGCCTTTTTAAAAAGTGGCGGCAGTCGCCCACCGCCACGAAATACTAACGCTTATGAAGAAATCTACTCTTTGTTTTTGTCTTTAATCTCCGTGATGCCCTCGTCAAGTATCTCGCCCATCGCCTCGCTCTTGCGCTTGACAATCGCCACTAGCAAGGCTTTAAGGTTGAGTCGCACATCAAAGCCCTTGACCACGCAGATGTGACCCACGATGCTGCTCAACTCAAAGATGCAGCCGAAACCGATGCCTATTGCCGCCGTTGTTGTGTGGGTGCAGATGCCAAGCGGCTCGGTGACAGCTAGGCCAACAACGCAACCGACTAGCAAATAGGTCATGTAGTCAACCAACTTGTTAAGTGTGCGCCGACCTGCCGCAGAAAAGTGGAAGCGGTATTTTTCCCTCTCCCGCTTGGTCTTGGCGGCCTTGTAGTGCATGCGGTTCTCGCTCCACCCCCACCAGAAGTCGGTGAGGATGAGCGTCACCATCAGCACCAGCATCCAGCGCAGGTCGTGCAGCGCGTTCAGTGCTTCCGAGGCAAATACCGCCCACATGATAGCGGCTGTAGCGAGATTATGTGTCATGCCTCTTCCAGCGCGTTGATTTGGTCACGCAATGCCTGCCGCTCACGGTGCAGCTCCTCCACATCGTAGGGCGCAGCCTCACCCACAGCGGCGCACTCAGCCACCTTGATGACCTTGTAGTCACTCTCGGCAAGCTGCATCTTGAGGCTCTCGATGCTCGCCATGCGCTCCTGCTCGGCCATATCGCTCTCACTGGGCTGCGGCGGTGTCCACGGCAGATACCCGGCCTCGGCATACATCGCCTCGGTGGGGTTAATCACCTGCCGACCGTCCTCCAGCGTCAGCACCTTTGGGGCATAATCGCCACGCTCGTTCTTGTAGTTGTAGTTGTATTTCATAATTTATCATTTATATGGTTCTTGAGGCACATCGTATGTGTCACCTTCAATCAATAAATCGTCGGCAAACATGATTTCATCCGCATTGCGAAAATAGTTAAAGCGCAATATATCGCCTCTATAGATAAATATATCTTGGATATTGCTCGGTGTATATTCTGCTATTTTGCTCCCATTCTGATACCACCTGAACGTCTCGCCATCAAACGTCAGGGCATATTGTTCCCAAACACCTTGTGTTATAGTCGCTGTGCTTTTGATGCTAATATAATCCTCATAGATAGATTTTGGGAATATAAACACAGTTTTTTTTGTGTTTGGTACAATTGTAATAACAATGCCTGACGAGGACAAACCATCCCATCCACCACCAATCCCGCATAGACAAACTTCGCCAATGTATAACCCCGTGTACCCATCTCGCTTGTGCCATGCAGTCACTGTGAACTTGCTTGGTTGTGTCACATTAGCACCTACCGCTCGCATGTTGATTGCACCAGTACCACGGTCAGCGGCTTTGCCAAATTTGCCATCAATCCATACATTGTTGTATGTGTTGGGAGTGGTGACTTGATGTCCTCTGGCATCAACGAAGTCACCGTCCAAGTGCAGCAGCACCTTAATCCTCGGGTCTTTGCCACTCCCTATCATCGCCCTCCTTCTCAAAATTGCCTCCATAATCAATCCCAACAATTAAAGGTCAGACAATTCGCATAGTCTATCACGCACTCAAACCTTCGCCCAGCGGCCATCTCCATCTCCATGTCCACAGGCAGCTTAACACCGCTAGGCAGCGTCAGTGTAGTAGAATCACTTGCGCAGGTGAATGCGAACTTATACAAGTCGTAGTTCGCCATTGTCCCGCCAGTCAGCGTGACCGTCAACGCACTCACCGTACCAAAGTCGCGGTACTCGTTAACCATCAGCGCACCACTGGCTGCATTGGTGATGGGTGACACATCCTGCTTGCCAGCCAAGGCGGCAGCCTCAGCAAAAGTTTTGCTTTCCAGTGTCACCGATGCGCCAGTCTGAGATAGCGTTTTAATCCCGATACCACGCGCCAGCCCCCAAACCAGTGTTCGTGTCTGTTGATTGTAGCCCTCTACTTTGTAGTATTCGGTAAGGCGACCACCTATACCATATACAGCAAGCACATCACGTCCAGCAGAAATTGCTTGTATTATATCTGACACTACAACATCAGCCACTAAGTCTGTCCCACTCTGAGTTATAGTTACTAACAGCCTATTGTCCTGCTTGCCGCCTAGCTCATCCCATATGTCACCGATGCTATCATAGACAACCGTCATAGCGGTGCCAACAACATCGGCATAGACAATCAACCCCATCCCGACACCGCCGAACACCATGTGCCGCACGTTGCCCTCAGTATGCCCGCCACGGCAAGTCAGCACCAAGCCATTCCAGTTACCGTTCACAAGATGCAGCTCCAGCACCTTGCCCTGCGTGTAGAAGATGCTGTACATCGTGTCCACGTCCGTATCGCTCACATAGGCACTGGTGCTTGCGTCCCATGCGGCCTTCACACGCACAGGACTGGACGCTGCAATTTTCGCGTCTACTTGCGCCTTGGTGTAGTAATTTGTGATGTCTACGCCTCTAGCGAGTAGCTGCCAGTAGGTGCTGCCGTCAGCTGGCACCTGCCCGGTGCTGTCCTGGATGGCCACCCACGATGAGCCGTTGTACAGCACCACGTCCAGGCGGGTGTATGCGGTCGTGCTTGTCCACTCGCCCTTGGGCACCATGGCCACACGGCCTGCATTTATCTCTGTTGCCATATATCAAGTATTAAATGTTAAACTTAAATCGCCCGCCATGGTGACGGTCGCGGCTGTCACTCTCGGTGCAATCACTTGCAGCATCATGTCGATGCTCGCCTCAGTTCCGCCCTCGGTGGGGCCGTCGACAAGCATGATGCTGGTGGTGGCTGGTGTCACCTGCGTCTCGACGGCATCGGCAAAGCTGCCGTTGGGCACATCGTTGACGAAGGCCACCGACAGCGGCCCAGGGACATAGCCGGGGTTGTTGACATAGCACACGATGTTGTCGCCATCGACGGTGCAATCTTCATAGCTGCTGCCATCGTAACCACACCGCCAGCAAGTGCCGGCATCGTCGCTGATGTGCACCGACCATGCGTGGTCGGATGGCGGCGACATCGTGCCGCCCTCGTGGTTGGTCAGCGTGACCAACAGGGTGAAATCTGATTGATAGTTGATGCGTGTCATATATCTATAAGGCTTTCGTTGTCTGACATCACTCGGCAGGTGTCGCCATCGTTTCCACCTCGCTGGTCATCACCAACTCGCCGTTGGCGTTGACGGTGGCGGTCATTGTCACAGTCTCAACCGTCTGCGCTGCCGCCTTCTGGGCGGTGTACTGCGCCGTCTCCGTGATCGCTTGCTCAATCTCGGCGATGTTGTAGTTGTTGACCACCGCCCGCTCCTTTCGCTTGTGATATTTGCCGATGGTTATCATTTCTTTTCAATTAACTTATAAGTGTACTTCTGCTGGCGGTAGTCCACATCCATCTTGTCGACGATAAACGATGTGTCAAGGTTGCCCTCGCTGACCATCTGCGTGGGCGCGATGCTGTCGTGCAGCGTGACATTGAGCACCTTGGCTGGCTCGCTGTACTGGTTGGTCAGGCGGTAGACCAGATGTTCCTCCTGCCGCATGTGGCCGTCGCTGACCGTGCCATCATGCCGGGTGCTTCCCACCTCGGCTGCCGCCAGTGCTGTGTTGTAGGTGTTGTCGACGAAGTGCATCCTATCATTGTAGCTGGCATCGGTGTAGGCCACAGCCGAGAAGTTCGGCTTCTTGTTATCCCAGGTGCACACGCTCATGGCCACCTCGTCCATCTCGGTGGCGTTGCGGGTGTCGATGATGTTGGTGTACACCGTGTCATCGTCCATGTGCGTGTCGAATGTCTCGTTGGTGACCACTGGCACTATCTTCCAGTTTTTCAACGCCATGAAGATGGTGTTGTACCGGCTGCCCATGTCGGTTGGCTTGTAGATGGTCAGCTTCGGCTGACCGAACAAAATGCTGTTGTACGGCATGCGCACCACATAACCGCTAGCATCTGTGCCGAGCATCCACGAGACGGTGTTGCAGATGCTCAAGTTGTGTAGCATCTGACTGTCATAGCGTGCGTTTTTCAGCATGTACGGCAGCTTGAACGTTGTCGCTCCACTCTGCCAGCTGGTGCCGTTCCAGTAGAGATTGCCCCATTGCAGCTTACACAACAGGTAGCCGTCCTTCGCCGGGCAGGTGTCGGAGCCGTGCCCGGGGTCAAGGCCGTCATCGTCTGAGGGAGCGGGGAACATGTGCTCATCCCATATATGCCAGTAGATCTCGCCGCTGATCACCAGTCGGCAGTTGACCCCACCGAACAGCGCGGTGTTTGCTAGATTGCTTGTTGTCTCGAAGAATGGGAAGCTGGCCTGGCTGGCATTGGTGATGTGGTTGGTGCTGTGGTTGATGAGGAAGATGTAGTCATCAAAACTCACAGAGTGAATGTCGTTGGCCTCCATGAGGCCGGCAGCCGTGTGGATGTCCACGCTGTAGTCTGGCCACGCCCATGGGTCAGTCTCCTGCAACTTGACCACCTGGCACCGGCACATGAATGCGCCATTGACGCTCTTAGTGTTGGTGTAGTTGACTGAGTTGTCATAGGCAGATGTCGAAGGATTGCCGCTGCCTGTGGTGTAGTGGTGCTGCTGCCAGTAGGGAGACTTATAGTACTTGAACCACACAGCCGACCACACGCTCTCCGTCTTGAGGCAAGCGTAGAGCATGTTGTCACCAGTACCTGGCTGTAGATAGCCACCGCCCCGAGGCAGCAGAGACGTGGGCAGTGTGCCGCTCTTGAGGTCGGCATCGTCGGCGGTGATGTTCTCCACGCCATCGAAGAGGTCGCCCAGCACGTTGTCGTACTCGTTCAGTTCGCACGCCACCGTCACCTTGGTGTACACGTTGTCTAGGCTCAACTGGCTGCCTGCATCGGCATAGCTATCGGCGTTGATGGCATAGGGCGTGACCGCCATCGTGCCGGTGGTCACCGTGCCTGTCGCCACGTCCACCACGATGCTGGTGTTGGCGGAATTGTTTGGCAGGGCATCGTAGTCGACAAAGTACACCGTGTCGCCATGGGCGATGGCGGTCACGCCCATCCATTGGCACACCGCCTCCAGCACCTCCTTGTAGGTCTTATCATCCTCGCCATCGGTGGCGGCACTGTCCTGAGCCAGGAAGTTGCGCTCGCTGATGCGGCACGACTGCCACAAGTCGCGGTTGTCAGATGCCGACAACCGAGTGTTGGTGGACAGCACCATCATGGCGTAGCATCCGCACTTGGCGATGCAGTGGCGCACCAGGTCAAGCAGCGACACGATGCCGGCATTGCTGCCGATGGGCTTGTACTTGTACTCGGCCAGTGTAGCCAGCCCATCCACGCAGTCAACGTCAAGTGACTCAAGGTACTTGGTGTAGCCGATGTCATAGAGCGACGGCGACACATAGCCCACCCATTCGACGGTGGCAGGGTTGACCACCTCGCCACGGTAGAGCGTGACGGGCATGCCGTGCGCGTCACCAGTGTAGAGGTCGAACATGTAGTCGGTGTCGACCGCAACCAGCCCGATGGTGCCAGCCTGGCACTTGACCGGCATGTAGATGCTGCCGTCGCTCTCGTCCATCGTGGTCACAAAGGGCGAGCCGCCAAACTTGAGGGCGACCACATCGCCCGATGTGCCGATGCGCAGCAGATGCCGCCCGCCATTGATGTCCTCAAATATGCCTTGATATATCATCTCACCTTGCTCATTTTGCCGTTGTAGTTATTAAGCACTCCCACCAGCTGCTGCCCAGCGATGCGGAAGGTTACCTCACCGCCGCCACCGCCACCGCTGTTAATCATCGAGAACAGCTTGGCCTGTTGCTTGCCATTGAGAATCATTTCGCCGCTGTTGACACGGATGTACTGCTTGTCGCCGCTGTAGCTTGTACCTCCCACGATGCCACCCTGGGCGAAGCCTGCCGCCGACCTTACACCGGCAATCATCGCCATGAGCTGGCCGAGACCAGTGAGGCCGAATGCCGCCCACGCCCACGGACCGAGGCTTGCTGCCTGCGCTGTCGCTGTGGCGTAGCCCTGTATCATCGTGGCGATGGCCTGCGCAAGCATGCCCGCCACATTGACCATCTTGCCCGCCTGTCCGCCGATGGCGTTGCCCATCTCGCGGAAGGCACCCGCCGCAGCCTGTGCCGCCGTGCGCAGCCCTGCCGTCTTGTCGAGCAGTTGCTGCGATTCCTCCTTGGCGGCCTCCACGGGGTCTTTGAACGTGACTGGGATGACCATCGGGCCAATCTTGCCGTTGAGCTTGCCGATGGAGGCGTTGACTTTGTCAACGAGCGAGCCGCTGAGTGTCGCATCCACACCTTTGCCAAGGTCACCAAATTTGAGGTTTTTCTCGGCCTCTTTGGCGGCTGCCTGTTGCAGATACTCACGCCGCTTAAAGGTGTCGGTCTGCTGGTCGGCTAGCTTCTTTAGGCGGCTAATCTCGGCATCGTACCACGCCGCCGAACCTTTCACGAGTTGCTCGGCAGTCGACTTGACGGTCGATGCGGTCGCTCTGCCGCTGCCGCCACTCGAGGATGCCGATGTTGACCGTCCATGTAGGTTGTTGGCAATGCGAATTTGGTCGGCATAGAATTTTGCGCCCTCTGCCGCAACTTCCCACGCATCCTTGAGCTTTGCTAGTTGGGCTTGCGCCTCATGGAAGCCAATCTCGCCCTTGACCATCTTGGCGTAAGTGTCGCCATAGGCAGCCGCCAGTGCTGTCGCCTTGGCCTCCTCCTCCATCGCCTTGATGTAGTAGTAGCCCATGTCGGCAAGGTGTGCCTTCGCATCAGCCATGCTCTTAAAGTAGCCTAGCTGCTTGCCGTACTTCTGGTTAATCTCGTCCAGCAGCTTTTTCTCTTGCGCTGCCGTTCCGTTGAAGTTCTTGACCTGTGTGATGTAGTGCCCTAGCTCAAGCGATGCCTCTGCGCTCTTTTGTGCGGCAGATGCCTGTGCGTCTCGCACCTGCCCAAGCGCAGCGGTCATCCCCTTCTGTGCGTCCGTTGCCTGTGTGCTCCGCTGTGCAAGGACGTACAACCCTGCTGCCAAGGCAGCAGCAGCAGCCACAACAGCTCCGATTGGATTGGCTGTGAGTGCAGCATTCCACGCCCACTGAGCCACGGCTGCCGCTTTGGTTGCGATGGTGTCAGCCTTGGTGACCGCGGCCTTGAGTGTGGTCGCTGCCGTCACCGCCGCTGTCCTCGCGGCACTCAGCCCCATCATCAGTGCTGACTCCTTTTGCAGCGCATTTTGGATGACTTGCAGACCGTTGACCACTGACATGATGGCCATCAAGTCCTTCTGCACCTTGGCGGCATCTTCTTGGCTCATGCCAAGCATTGTCATCGCACCTGCTGCCACTTGCGCCGCAGCGGTCAGTGCCTGCACGCCACCGACAACGGCATCCAATTTGGCAGTATCAGATGCCTGGAACTTGATGGCGTTGCCGACATCAATCATGGTGTCCTTGAGCACACCGCCACGCTGGATGAGCATGTCAATCTTGCTGCGCAGTTCTTGGCCTGCTGCGCTCTGCTTCTCGGCATCGCTCAAGTTTCGCCATATCTGCTCCAGCTGCATCGCGGCCTTCTGCGTCTCCCGCAGCTCCTGTTTCATCGGCAGCTGCCGGCTCATGGCCTTCGTGAAACTCTCGCAGGCACGCTTAACCCCATCGAACTGGGCAGCCGCCTCCTTCATGGATGGCGTGTCGAATATGCCCTTGATGCCCTTGCTTGCCAGCTCCGCGTCCTCGGCCATCTTGCGCACGGCGGCACTCGATTCGGCAATCCCTTTGTCGAAGTTGCTATGGTCGAGGGTTTCTATGAATCGTAGGTTTTCAGCCATTTTTCTTCATGTTTTGGCGCATCTTTTGCGCCTGTTGTTGCAGTCCTTCCCAGTTCTTGGGCGGTGCTATCTCCCCATCGCGCTCGCGCTCCTCCCAGCTGAAATGCATGAGGTCGGTGGGCTTGATTTGTTTCTTCATGTTGGGCTGGATGCTCGCCCACATTATCCACCGCATCCGCTCCTGTGCCCCTTGGTCGACCATGTAGGCATGCTCCAGCAGCAAGTCGGCAACATAAAGCGGCATGCCGTCCAACGCATAGTCAGCAGGCACGCCGCATTTAAGGATGAGCAGGGCGATTACCTCGCCGACTGTCACTTTTTTTTTGCGCCATCGTCACCCTTGGCACTGCCCATGGCGTTGGTCTCAGTCACCTGCCTGGTCAGCTCGGCCCCGATGGTGGTGGCGATGGACGGGTCAGCATCGCACGCGTCAATGAAGTCATCCCACGTCAGGTCGCAGTCGCGACTGCCGCCCTTAACCATGGCGTACATCATGCGGAAGCTGTCCTCGGTGCAGTTGACTTCGAAACCGTTGTGGCCGGTCAGCTTTTCGTAGATGAACAGCGAGCGCAGCGAGTACTTCAGCGGGTACTCTTTTCCGTTGATCTTAACATTCATCATTAGCTATTCCCATCGCCTTCTGTTTCGTAGTTGCTCTCGAGCTTTCCGTAGCCGGTGAAGGTGGCCGACAGCGTTGCGTTCTCTCCATTCTGCGCGGTGATCTCCAGGCTGGTGATGTAGGCCTTGCCGGTGAACGCCTTGTACACATCTGAGCCCCACGTTCCTGATGCAGGCAGCTCCGTTCCGTCAGCCTCTGTCTTTGGCGCGAAATAAAGCTGCAACAACTTACGCTCAGACATGCATTCGAAGAGCCATGAGACGTTTTTGTCGCAATAAAGGTTGTCGGTGGTGGCCTCCCAGCTGAACTGGCTGACCTCGTTGGCCGACCATAGACCACTGGCAACGTCCTTGTTGCTCACATCCTGCGAGTCACTGCTGATGCGCAATGTGTGCGATGTTGCCAACGGGATGCTTTTCGGCTCAACCAGAGCACCGCTCATGCTTTCTGCCGCGAAGATCATAAGGTTGCCCCCTTTGATAATTGTTTCCATACTTATAAAAAGAAATTAAAGTTAAGTGTCTGAGTATAAACATTTGAGTCCTCGAAGAACTCCTCATCAGCAGCCGTCAGCTGCGAGCCTCGCACCTTGAGCGACTCGCTCATGACGAATGCCTTGCCCTCGATAGCCTCGCGCACCATGTCGGCCAGCCCGATGCTCTCGGCATAGCTGCCGGCAGCTATCACGATGTCGACGTTGACCGTCTCGCCAGCCTTGCCGTCCTTGGTGTAGCTCACTTCGATGCTGTTGCGTCGGTACACCACGAAGGGATAGCTCGTCCCTTCCTTGCTAACAATGGGGAACACCTTGCTGCCAATGGCGGCTCGGAGACCGCTGTGCGCCGTCAGCAGTGCGGCAACCGCACGTCCTATCTGTAGTCCTGTAGTCATGCCTTACATCGTTTATTGACCGCGTCGACAATGGTCTTGCGCATAGCCTCAGCCATCTTCCCCTTGGCGGCGTTGATGGCGGGGTCAAAAAATGGACGCGACTTGCTGTCGCGGAACATCTTGCCTCGGTTGATGTCCTTCTTCGTTTTGCGCGGGCCTGTTCCCTGCTCAAAGTACTTCAATCGGAAATCGCCCATGATGTGCACCTTGGCATAGTCAACATTTTTTGAGACATAGCTTTTGATGCCCTTTGCCATGCTCTGATGCCTGGGTGTCACCGCTGCCAGCTTGATGCGCGCCTCCTTGACAAGCACCTTGGCACTGGCGGCGAGTGCAGCCTTATGGACGCGCTGCATGTCCTGCACCCCGAGCGAGGCGAAGACCTTGAGCACATCGTTGGCATCTATGCGAAACTCACTAGTCATTGACAAGCGTGGCTATGATGGTTTGACATTGCTTTGTGACCTCGTAGTTGATGCTCTCGATGGCGTAGAGGTTCTCGCGCCACCGCAGCCGCATGTAGCCGTTGATGCTGGGAAATCGCCGGATGATGAAGGACACCGTTGTCGGGTTGGCAACCTCGTTGACATCGACCACACGACTGCCGGCGCGGAAGTCCACGCGGGCGCGGGTGGTCACCACCTCAACCCATGTGGTCACTTCCTCGCCGAAGTCATTGCGGGCGACTTGCGGCGCAAGCAGCGTGACGATCTCTCTCAACAATCCTGCTCTCAGTCCCATATCTAAGCTAATGCGTACTTTTTGTATAATCCTTTGAGGTACTCAAAAGTATAGGGAATAGCATTGACGGCTACGCCAATCGCCACGTCCTCACGGTTGGAATAAAGTCTGCCAACCGTGAGCAACATGGTTTGAATGATGGGTGCGGGTAGGTTGCCGTCGGCATCCTCCAGCGTGACCAGCTTGCGGTCAAGGTCAACCTCAACGGCGGCCTCGGCCACATCACACAACTGGGTGATGTAGTCATCGTCCTCGGTGATGTTGGCATCAACGAGTAGATGTGCCTTGGCCTGTGACAGTGTGAGGTACTTCATCGGTGGTTAGTGATTAAGATGCGACAGTCTTGCCGGCCACAATCACACCAGCGGCTGCGGTGGGCACGGCTGCATCCATGTACACATTGATGACGAGACGGATGGCGCCGTTGCCTGCCTGGGTGTAGGGGTCAACGGTGATGTCGATGCCGCCCCAGGTGCCGATGGCAAGGTAGCTGAAGTCTCCAGCGAGGTAGTTGTTGGCGGCAACATTGGCGGTGCTGTAGCAAGGCACGTCCTCAAGCATGCCATCCTGCATGACCAGTTGAGTGGTCTTATTGTAGGTCATGGAACGGAACTTGGCCTTGGCCTCAGGCGATGCAATCACGGCGCGGACATGGCCCTTGGCGCGCTCAACACCTGCCTCAAGGGTGGCGACTGCATCCCAAGTGGTGGTAGAGGTGGCGGTGCGGCCATTGAACAGACCAGCAGGCTGCGTTGCGCTGCCAGCGGTTGCGCCGAGAACGGTGGCCTCGAACTTCTCATTGATGGCGCGGATGAGGTTGGCCTGAAGGGCAGCCTCGACATTGCTGCCGGCATCCTGGACGAGCATCTGCTTGCTGATGTCCATGTAGGCGGTCAGTCGCTTGGGCTGGAGGGTGACACTCTGGATGTTGGCGGCTGCGTCAGTGGCTGTGCCGTTCTCTGCGGCCCATGCCACCTGTGCGGAGGTCATCATCGGCACCTTGAGGTCGCCAACGAGGCCGTTGTAGTAGGTTGCACCAGCCTTGGCCAGCACGCTCTCGGCACGCAGCTCATCGAAGATGGGAGCCACGTCAACGGGGACGGTTGCGCCGGTCGAACCAGTCACCGACACGGTGGCGCGGCTCTCGGCGGTGGGGATGGTGATGCTGCCGGTGCTGTTCAGGCCAGCGGCACGCATCTGGGCTTTTCCGGCAGCGATGGTTGCGGCGTTGGCCTCATCCATCTGGGTGCCGTCGACGATGCTACGGATAGCACCGATGAGGGAGAATTGTTTCTTTTCCATTACTCGATTGTTATTTGTGTTAATATTATTTTGTCTCTCGGTGGCCTCGGCAATCTCGACCTTCTTAGCCTCGATGTCGCTCACCTTGCTGCGGTAGGCGGCATCTTCGGCCTCTGTCAGCTTGCGCTCTCCGGCCTTGGCGACATCCAGGATGGCGCGTGCCTCAGCACGGAGTGCATCCAGTTCGGCGTTAAGTTCTACTATCGACTTCATGGGAGTAATTTTTCGAGTTCGTCAAAGTACTCGGCAAGTTCGGCCTTGCGGGCTTCCTCTGCCGCACGTTTCTCGGCCTCTTCCTTGGCCACCATCTCATCGTAGCCGCGGCGGTCGAGGTCTACACTAGTCCCCAGGTATGCGGGGTCGTACACAGGCGACACATCGTACAGGCGGTCGAACTTGAGGATCGTGCGGCGAGCCATGCCATCCTCCATGCGCTCCCACTTGTCCTCCTTGACCGTGAAAGCGAAGCTCGACTGGTTGATGTCGCCGCGGCGAAGGCTCTCAAGCAGCTCATCGCCCAGGGCGGTGTTGGGCGCGTCGAATGCGTAGCGCAGGCCGATGTCATCGACCTCCAGCTCCAGCGAGTTGCCTGCCTCGGCCTGTGGCACATTGGCACCACGGCAGCGGGCAAGCGCACCGCGCGACGCGTCATGGTTGAGCCAGCACTTGATGTCGCTGTCCTCCAGCACACCATCCAGGGCATGGGGAGCGATGCGCTCGACCACGCCGCCAAGGTCGCGGCTCAACGAATTGAAGACAAGAGCATAGCCTTCCACTCGGCGGCTGTCGCTGTCGACGGAGCGGGTGATGCACTTGTCGCAAAATCTTCTTTCAATCATGGGGTAAAAAATTTCGTTTATTACAATGGTGTTAAGTGTCGGACACTTTTGCGATGGACACAAAAAACCCCCCGAAGTCAGCGGGGCAACTGAACCTATGAAGAATCACACTAAAACTAATCTGCGGCGGGTGGTGCCGGCTCATCAGGCTGCGCCTTGGTGGCATTGGCCAGGGTCTGAAGGTTGACCTGGACGAAGTGCTCGTCGCCACCATCAATGGGCGGCAGTCCCATCTCGGCACGCACCTCGTTGGCCGAGATAGCGCCCATGTTGAACATCGTGTTATAGAAGGATGCGCGGCTGCTGGTGTCGGCACGCAGCAGGGCGGCGGTGTCAAAGCGCACATCTATCTGCCACTTCTCGTCCTCACGGAAGAGCTTGCGTTCAAATTCAAGCTCAATCTTCTCAAGGATGGGAGCCAAGGTGTCAGTCAAGAACGCCAGCTGCGTAGCCTCGACGGTACTGTAGCTGGAGTGTGTAAGGTCAAAGCACTTGACCGGCGACACACCGAAAAAGCGGCAGATGTCCACCACGCTGTACTGCCTGGTCTCCAGCAGCTGCGCATCGCTGGGGTTGACGGTCACCGTCTGGAATGTCATGTTCCCGGGGATGACGGCAATGCCGTTGGGTGTGCCGACGGGGCCGAATGCGTTGTTCCATTTACCTTTGATTTCGTCTGCCTGTTTCTGGTTGAGCGGGCCTTGAACAGCAAGGATGCCGCCAACATTGGCCCCACCGGTGAAGAAGCCCTGCGCATGTGCCTCGCTGGCACTGGCAAGTCCAAGCGACTGCACGGCATAGCTGATGGTGCTGATGCCATTGATGCCGTCGGTGCTGTGGTTGAGGATGTGCAGCATGTCGCGCGCCGGCACATCACCGATGCCGTTGACACGATAGTAGAGTTCTCGCCCTTGGTTGGCGACCACGGTCACACCGCCATCGAGGTAGATGAGCTCGGTGGCGTTGCCCATCTGGTCGCGCTTGATGTATGCGTAGCCGTTGCCCTGGAGCAGCATCGACGAGACGAGGCACTTGAGGAACGTGAAACGCGACATCAGCGGCGATGGCTCTTTGGCCACAAGGTGGTAGGTGGGGTGCTCGCGGTAGACCTTAGCGTCCTTGTACATCGACAGCGGCAGCTGGGCGACTGAGTCGCTGATGACCTGCACACATCTGTACACCGCCGCCAGCCTCATGGGCGACGTGGTTGGTGCGTTGCTCCCGCTGTAGTTCAGAGCAACGCTGCACAGGCCGCGCTGCTCTGGCTCTTTCTTCCTTAATCTGTCAAATATGCTCATGTGTTGGTTGTATATATCATTTGTCCGTAATGCGGGGTGTCCAGATAGACACCCAGTGCCTGGATCATCGCAATCACGCCGTCTATCTTCTTGCTGCGATCAAGCCCCTTGTTGGGCTTGCAGTTGCCGTTGTGGTCGTACTTAAGCACGACATTTCGAAAGCAGAACCGCGTGATGTCGTTGTTTGCGATTACAACGCGGCCACCCAATATAAGCCGCTCCAGCTCTTTCGTCGGGCGGTTGAAGTTGCCGATGGTCTGCGAGTACTCGATGAGCGGCAGCCCTTTCTCGGTGGCATCGATGGCCCATTGGACGGCATTCCATTTGTCATAGCCTACACTATATAGGTCTAGTGTGTCGGACACCGACATCATGTCGGTGGTGATGTAGTCGTAGTCGGTCACGTTGCCGGGGGTGATGTGCAGCATACCATGCCGCGCCCAGAACTTGTATTGTTCGTGGTCGGGGCGTTCGGTCAGCGCAATCTCTGGCATGTAGTAGTCAACAAAGAAATAGAACTTGCCGTCGTGGGGCACCATCTTGGCCACGGCGGTAAGGTCGCCGGTGCTGGCAAGGTCGACACCGATGTAGCAAGCCTCGCCGGTGAACATGTCGAGGGTGATGTCCCTCGTCGCATCTACGATGTAGTGCTCAGGTATCCACACGTCGGCCGCATCCATCCAGCGGTTGAGATTCTTTGTCACGGTGCTGACTTCCTCGCTGGGGTTGTTTCTTGCCTGCTGCACCTGACCACGGATGTACTTCGTTGTGACCGTCACATCGAGGTTTGGGTTGGCCTTAGCCCACACCGCCTCATCCGTCCAGTCATCGCCATCATCAAGGGAGTAGATGGCAATGAACATCTCGTCATCGTGTTTGAGTCCGTTGAGGATCTCCACTGCTGTGGTGCGCAGCGCATAGCAGGGCAACGACTTGTCAAAGCCTGCCGTTGTGATGGTGCAGAGGTGCGGGTTCTGCCTCATGCCCATCGATGACTTGATTACATCACGCACGCGGCTGTTTTTTGCAGCATGATACTCGTCTATCAACCCGAACGAGCAATTAAAGCCATCCAACTTGCTATCGTCTGCCGCCAGCACCTTCAGGCGGCTCTTTGTTAGATCCATGAGAATGTCGGCTCGGAATGCGCGCAATGTGTCACCCTTCGGGTCTAGGCTACTTGCATAATTACGACACATGTCGAATGAGATTTTTGCTTGGTCTTTTGAGTTGGCAGCAAGCAACACCTCGGCACCGCCCTCACCGTCGGCAATGAGGAAGTACAGGCACAGGGCTGCCGCCAGCGATGACTTGCCGTTCTTGCGTGCAACCTCGATGTAGCTCGATGAGAATCGGCGGTTGTCTGTTCCGGCCCAGTAAAAGCCTACGATGTTGGCCACCACGAATGCCTGCCATGGCTCCAGGATGAAGTGCTTGCCGCTCGACTTGCCGGTGAAGTGGCGCAATTTCGCCACAAAGTTGAAAGCCCGCTCCACCTTCCGAGTATCGAAGGTAAAGCGGGTGTCGTTGAGGTCATCGAGGAAACGTTGCGCCGCCAACTTCATGAGCTTGCCGGCGACCACCTTGCCGCTGACCACATCGCGCGCATACTGCTCATACGGACTACTAGCCATTCTCCCTAAAAAAATCGGCCAATGGCGATGCGTCCTCGGTCTTCTCCGGCTCTCCCTTGGTCAGCTTCTTGCGGCTCATCGGCGTGAGTCCATAAGCCTCGGCGATGCTGTTGGCTTGCCGGATGGCTGCGTTGGCTGCGTCGATGGCGGGGTTCTTCACCATGTTCATCGTGCTGCCGACGATCATCACACCGTCCTTGAGGACGCACTTCTTACACTGCTGCCACAGCCAGTAGTTCCAGCCCATTGTGTCCAGCTGCACCCAGTCGGTGTCCTGTACGCCACCCCGCTCGGTCAATGCATCGATTACTGACTGCATGTAGTGGGCGACAATCTCGCCATATTCATCGTATCTGTCCATGTTTGTATGGTCTAATGCCTGGGCCGAACTCCTTGTCGAGGTCGGCTGCGGCTTGTTCTATATTGATTCCATTGGTACTGCCTAAGCGATGCAGCCAGCTGTGGCACTCCTTGCAGAGCGATACAAGGTTGTCGGGGTCGTATGCTTTGAGCAGCATCATGGCTCCGTCGTAGTTGGTGACGCTGTCGGCATGGTGCACATCGACGGCCAATGTGACGATGCCACGCGCATCGCACAGCTCACAGGTTGGCTGGTCGTGCAGCTTGCCCAGCCGGGTGCGCTTCCACTGTTCGCTCTGATAGATCTTGCGTCGCTTGTTGTATGCGTCAGAACGTATCTGGCGCACTGTCTTCCGCTTGGGCTTGTGTAGGTATGGCATCTATTCTCGCTTTATAGTCATTAATTCGATGGATGTAGTCTCGCATCGTGCTCCAGAACAAATGCCTGAAGCACTTGACAAAGTTGCCGCCATGGTAGCGGTGAGTGATGCGGCAGTAGGTCACCTGGAACACCTCTGCCGTGAGGTCATCAGTGATCAGGCTTGCCAGTTGGCGGTAGTGCGCCGCCATGAGTGTGGCGACTTCCTCGTTGGCGATTGCGTCGGCTGCGTATCGCTCACTCAAGCGGTAGAGGGCATCATGGGTCGGGACATCTCTCATTGTAGGCGTTGATGAGGTTGATCAATGCGGCCCGGACGATTGCGCTGCGCTCCATGCCGGTGCTCTGAGCCAAGTTGTTTAGCTCGTTGTCGAGGTATGGCGACAGGCGCACCGAGAAGCGCGTGACACTCTTCATGGTATCGTCTGTATGTCTCTTCTTGGCCATGTACAAAATTAGCTATTTCAATCGGTATGCGGAAGTGCAGCCGGAACTTTTTTAAAAATCGGATTTGAAAAATTGCCGTGTGTGAAAGGTGTAG
>Ga0310694_10002856_pt1 | contig 17286 bp, 13 predicted proteins | sample 174DNAGHGhighgp2_FD_203884 | JGI IMG/M metagenome (GOLD analysis project Ga0310694, IMG submission 203884) | Sheep rumen microbial communities from Palmerston North, Manawatu-Wanganui, New Zealand - 1742 DNA GHGhigh gp2 (v2) (version 2) | ecosystem: Host-associated > Mammals > Digestive system... | reverse complement strand
TATGAGTATCTTCTCCTCCTAATCCGGTAGCCAAAGAAAATTCTGCCTCTGAAGTGGAACCATCGGTATAATGTATAACGGCAGTTACTCGTCTAGCTTCAGATACAGTCCCTTCTCTAGCAGATACAGTCAAGAAAAACAATTTACTATAGCATCCAATCTTTTTGAATTTCAAAGTACCAGTACTTTGGCATGTACTTCGTTTTTCATCATTAGGACGTAGAGTCAATACATTAGGTTGATCGTATGGTGCCAACAACCAGAATACATTTTTATAAAGATCGTTATCTTTTGCATCTAGAATGCATTTTATAGTATCTCGGTAATCATCTGGCCATCCACTCTCTTTTGCAGTTGCAAAATCGGTGGGTTTATTAGCAAATAATCCATTATGTGTATTAACAGAGTCTATTACACTCTTTGTCGCGAAACAATAGGTAACAGAATTATCAAAATTAAGATAAGTAATCGCTGCAGACGAATTTATCGGATACCGCTCCGCAATACAGTCCCTATTAAATCCCGAATCCACGACAAGCGGTTCATACACAACGTCCGCCATGAGGGTGGTGGCGAATAACATAGCAGCAAATAGGCTGAGAAGTCTGTTTGTTGATTTCATAGGTATAGTTTGTTTGATTATGCTTACTAACATGATTGAATTAGAATGCCGGGGTGCGATGAGGAGACATACCGTGTGTCCACGGCTCTTCACCCCCACCGGTATCGCCGTTGAGGGTATCATTGGTCCCTCCGCCGCCGCTATTACACAACGAAACCATCGCACCAAAAGGTACGATCTCCAGTGCAGGATGTATGTAATTTTTCTTCGTCATTTTCAAAACCGACTGCAAAAGTATAAAATAATCCGTACCCACGCAAGAGTAACGGAGAAATATTGAACGAAAGTTGAGAAAAATACGTTTTTTTTTATGAATAATCAAGACTTTTTTTCGTTCAAAAAGCGTTTGAGTAGGAATGTTAGGAAATATGGGAAGGTATAAAATGCACCGTTCCAACCGATGTTTTTGTACCCAAACTTGATGCCATAATGCACATCAGGATAGGAATCCCATTTGATGAGATTATTCAGCGAAGCGGTCGCTCCGTCTTTAGCTTTCACCTCCACGGGTATCAATGAATCGGCATCCCGTACAAAGAAATCCATCTCCAACGAAGGATTATCATGACGATAGAAATACAACTGTTCATAGCCGGACTTGCGCAACATCTCACCCACTACATTTTCATAGATGGCACCTTTGTATGTACCGAAGTTCTTATTAGCACGCATGTCCTCTTGTGCCTCTTCATCCAAAGACGCAATAAGCAGACCTGTATCGTGGTAATACAACTTGTAGTACTCCGGATTATAGTTGCCCTTCAACGGTAGTTCGACATTGTTCAGACAATAACACGGATTGATCACCCCGGCTTCTTTCAACCAATCTACAGCTCCGATATACTCCCTATTGCGTGCGCCTTTTGCGACTTTGGATATTTGGTACTTCTTATTCTCCTTGGCCAAAAAAGTAGATATATGGTTATACACAGCCAGAATCTTTGCCTTGTCGGTTTCTTTAGCGTATTTAGTAATATCCTCTTCGTAATCCTTCAGCAATTGGCGTTGCAACTTAAGTGTGCCTTCAAAATGACCATTGTCAATATACATTTTCACCACTTCCGGCATGCCTCCAAGCATCATATAATCGCGGAAAAGATCCATCATCGTGTCCATTTCTAATTGTGAGAAAGGTTGTAGCGAAATCATGTGTTGATAGAGGTCTTCAATCTGACCGCGCGAGTAGCCTTTTGCCCAAAGGAACTCCTCAAAATCCATCGAGTGCATCTCGTAGTCCTCCTTAAAACCAACTGCATTCGACTCGATTTCCTCGTAATAGATACCCATTAATGACCCCGAGCAGATGACATCATAACGGCCATCCAGACAGAAAGATTTAAGCGAGGTGGCACAGTCGGGACATTTCTGCAATTCATCGAAAAAGAAAAGTGTCTTATGCGGAATGAATTTCAATGAAGGCTCCAAGAGGGAAATATTCTTTATGATTGTATCTACCTCATAACCATTATCAAAGATTGCTCTGAACTTTTTCTGAAGCACAAAGTTGATCTCAATAACGGACTCATAGTTCGCCTTACCAAACGCCCGAATGGACTCTGTTTTGCCAATTTGTCGCGCACCCTTAACTATCAAAGGCTTTCTTTTTGACGCACTCTTCCATTCGAGAAGATATGTATCTATCTTTCTTTCAAGCAGTTGCATGGCTTTTATCACATTTTCAGATATAAAAAATCAATAAAAAATCACATTTTCGGAATGTAAATTATGCCATAAAATCACAAAATCCGCTGCAAAATTACAACAAAATAATCAAATGTGCAAATAATTTGGGCAAAAAATATAAAATTCCTTGATTTTTAGTATAAAAAAACTCCCATGGCTTCACAGTCACGGGAGTCCCAATGAAAAATCTACTTACTCACATCTACATATATTAAGGTTTAGATGCATTCCATTCACGCGGAGACATACCTACCTCGCGGGAAAAAATACGGGAGAAGACGGTGGGCGACGAGAAGCCGCATTGCTCCGCTATCTCCTGGAACTTCATATCCGGATGTTCGCGCATCAGACGCTTTGCTTCTTCGATACGATAGTTGGTGACGAACTGATAGAAATTACAGCCGTACTCCGTATTGATGAGTTGGCTCAGATAAGTTCTATTGAGCGGCAAGACCTGACGCAGATCCAAGAGGCGGAACTCCGGATTCAGATAAGGTTTCTCAGCATCCATCCAATGCTCCAGAATACGGCGATACTCGGCGTTGGATTCCGTGGGTTCCTCCACCGGTTCCGACGTCTCTTTCCCTGCTTCTTCTATCCATGGTTTGGAGCGGAAGATGACCTGGTCATTGGTATAGACGAGCACAAACAAGAGCAGCCAATGCTGGGTGAAAAGACGCGTGGGTTCGCTTGAGAAACAGAGATAGACATACGACACTCCCAATACCAGGATCATCACCAAATAACGGATGACCCACTGTTCATCGGTTTGCTCCACGGAACCGAAGTTCGTTTCGCAATACTTACGATAGTCACGCAGATGCTTGAACAACAAGCCTACCCACACCACGGGAACGAGCGCCAAGAGCCAGCGCAGATCAATATCAAAATACCAATCGATCACACCAAGCACAATCACCGGCAAGATACGCTTGAGTGCGTTCTTCCAAGTCAACCATCCGGGCTTCACGAGCTCCGACGGATAAGCCAGCAAGAGCCACGCCATGAGGTCACCGCCAACCATCTCCCAGCCTGCAAAACCAAAGATACCCTCCGCCGCCTGAAAGTCGGCGTGAGCGAACTGGCGGTAACATGCCCCGGCTATCATCAGCACCGCCAGCGTGCCCGATATCCATGCACACACATACCGCACACGAATACCCTCCGAATGGCGGCACATCGCCCAGGTATTAATCACCAGCACCGTAATAAGCGCGGCGACTTGCGTCGGATAAATAATCGAGCGGTACAACTCAAACGGAATGAACGGCGCGAGCAAATAACTCACCACCGTTGCTACCATCAATACCGAACCGAATACCATTTCCGAACGGTACTCCAAAAAGAACTTGCGAAGACTCATTTCACCCCCCCCATGCGCATAATTCGTTACTCGTTTCTCAAAAACGAGCACAAAATTACTCAAAAATCTCGAAAAAAACAACTATACGTAGTATTTTTTACGCAGAGTCTATTTCTTTTTACTTAATGTCTTGTGCATTCATCTGGAGCGTTGTGCGACCACGATAAGAATTCTCCTCCAGATAGAAGCATACATCGACCGGATTGCCATTCTGCAACCACTCCGCCTTATCGCCCTGCCCGAACGCGATACCGTCCATCGCCACGACACGGTCCGTCAGGTCCAGATGCAGATGACGACCGTCACTCACGGCGCGCGTGTTACGATTATTGATCAGGTTGCGGCAAAGGAACAGCGGACGCTCATTGCCCGGACCGAAAGGCTCCAGACACTGGAGGATCTTATACATCTTCCAGTTCATATCGCTCAACTCGACCTCCGCTTCAATCTCGAGCGTAGGTGCTTGTTGGGCAGGGGTAATATGGGCGGCTACGTATTCTTCGAACCGGCGCTTGAACTCCGGTAGGTCCGCCTTATGCATACTGAGCCCGGCTGCGAACTTATGCCCGCCGAAATTAGTGAGCAGGTCGCGACAGGAGTCAATCGCCGTATAGATATCGAAATCGCTGACCGAACGGGCGCTACCGCTGATGATATCATCCTCACCGGCCGTGAGGACGATAGTAGGCCGGTAATAGGTCTCAGTGAGTCGGCTGGCAGCGATTCCCACTACCCCCTTGTGCCACTCGGGCGAGAAGACAACAGTAGTGAATCGGCTCGCATTCATCGGATCTTTTTCCAGTTGCGCCAGCGCCTCATCGGTGGTCTTGGTATCGAAATCCCGACGGTCCTGGTTATAGGAATCGATATCCTGGGCAAACCGCAGCGCCGCCTCCGCATCATCGGTGATGAGCAGTCGCACTGCCTCCGCTCCGGATTTGATACGCCCCGCCGCATTGATACGGGGACCGAACTTATACACCAGATCGGTCATCGTGATGGTCTTATCCGCGATACCCGCCACCTGCATGATCGCCTGCAGCCCGACCGACGGACCGGCATTGAGGGCCCTTAGTCCATAGAAAGCGAGGATGCGGTTCTCACCCGTGAGCGGCACTATATCCGAGGCAATAGACATCGCCAAGAGCGGTAATAAACGATAGACCTCGGTGGGGTTGATCCCGCGCCGCTGGGCATACGCCTGAACGAGCTTGAAACCCACCCCGCAACCGCTCAGTTCCTTATAAGGATACTGACAGTCCGCACGCTTCATATTCAGCACCGCTACCGCCTTCGGGATGACCTCACCCGGCGTATGATGGTCGCAGATGATGAAATCGACGCCGATGCTATTGGCGTACTCCATCTTCTCCACCGCCTTGATACCGCAGTCCAGCGCTATCACCAGTGCGCAACCTTTCTCTTTCGCCGTATCGATACCCTTGGTAGAAATACCGTACCCCTCCGTATAGCGATCGGGGATATAATAGATGAGATTATCGGTTTGGGTCTTAAGGAACGAATACATGAGCGCCACCGCCGTGGTTCCATCCACATCGTAATCGCCGTACACCATGATCCGCTCATGGTCATCGATCGCGCGGCAGAGCCGATCCACCGCCGCCCCCATATCACGCATCAGGAACGGATCATGCAGACTATCCAACGACGGACGGATATACGCCCGTGCTTGCGCGGCAGTACGGATACCGCGACCTGCCAATATACGCCCCGCCACCGGACTGATCTCCAGTTCGTCACTCAGACGCTCGGCTGCCGCTTGCTCCTCCGCCGTCAGTTCCTTAATTTTCCAATTGATATCCATCTGCTTCTTTCCATTGCGGCAATACTTCTCTGAAATGTCTCAATTTCTCTATCGAGAGGTCCACTATCTTCGTTCCTTCCTCGTAATCCTCAAAACCCGCTATGTCTTTGAGCCAAGTATCATACGCCGCCGAATGACCGTTATAATCGAGTTGCAGACCGTCCGTTCCCACCATGTTCACACCGATACCGTAGCAGTGGTTCTCCGCCGCACGCGCCGCCAAGAGGGCATCCCAATACTGGATACGGATCGTAGGCCAGCAGGCTACCACGATGAGGATGTCATACAGCTTATGCTTATCCTGCCTCAGCCATACCGGGAAACGGAGATCATAGCATATCGCCAAGCGTATCTTCACACCGCGATACTCGAAGATCTTCCGTTCATTACCGGGCGTGAAGAACTCCGCTTCACCTCCGCTGGCGTACAGATGATGCTTGTCGTAGTACTGGGGTGCGGCATCGGGCGAGAAGAGAAAACCGCGATTATACAGTTTGCCTTGGTCCGTAGCCATGAGCGAACCGACGATGGCGATGTTATACTCATCCGCCATGCGCTGCAGCGCCTGACAGGTAGGTCCTGCGTTCCACGGTTCCGCCAACCCCGGACGATCGGTACAGAATCCTGTACTGAACATCTCCGGGATGACGGCCATGTCAGCCTGACCGGCTATCGCCCGCAGGCGCTCATCCAACAGGCCTATGTTCGCCTGCGGATCCGCCCACACAACGGGATATTGGAGGAGCGCTATCTTCACTTTTTGCTCTTCTTCTCGCCGCCGTTAGCGATATTCTCGCGCATAGCGGTATCGGCCTGCATATTCTGCATGCGGTAATAATCCATAATACCGAGGTTACCGTTACGGAAGGCCTCCGCCATCGCTTGCGGTACCAAAGCCTCCGCCTCGATCACTTTCGCACGTGCTTCCTGGGCCTTGGCTTTCATCTCCTGCTCGGATGCTACCGCCATCGAACGACGCTCTTCGGCTTTCGCCTGGGCGATATTCTTATCCGCCTCAGCCTGGTCCATCTGGAGCTGCGCACCGATATTCTTACCTACATCGATGTCCGCGATATCGATAGAGAGGATCTCGAATGCCGTACCGTCATCCAGGCCCTTGGAGAGCACCAGTTTACTGATGGAATCGGGGTTCTCGAGCACCATCTTATGACTCTCGGCACTACCGATAGAGCTGACGATACCTTCACCTACACGGGCGAGGATCGTATCTTCTCCGGCACCTCCGACGAGTTGCTTGATATTCGCACGCACCGTCACACGAGCCTTGGCAATCAACTGGATACCATCCTTTGCCACAGCCGTTACCGGCGGCGTATCGATCACCTTGGGGTTGACACTCATCTGCACGGCTTCAAATACATCACGCCCCGCGAGGTCAATAGCCGTAGCCATCTGGAATGGCAGATTGATACCGGCCTTGGAGGCAGATACGAGGGCATGCACCACGCGCTCGATATGTCCGCCCGCCAGATAGTGCGCCTCCAGTCCGTCGCGCTTCACATCCGTCAGACCAGCCTTATGCGCCTCGATCATACAGTTCACGATCTTGGCAGGCGGCACCTTACGGATACGCATCAGAAAGAGTTGAATCAAACTGATATGTACACCGCTCACTACGGCATTGATCCATAGCATGAAGGGCACATAATACAAGAAAATAATGATACCGATGCCGATCAAGGCATACAGCACAATCGAAAGAGCCATACTAAAGTCATCCATAGGATTTCAAATTTATGATTGATGATTGATGATTTATGATTTATGATTGATGATTTTCTTCTTTGGGCTTTTGGAGCTTATTATTCGCTAACTCCACATGTCCGTCGATCTTCGTATCCAGCGCCATCTTATCCAGCGCATTGCTGCGCAGAAAACCCCAGATAGCCAATGCCGACACGATCACACAGGCCCCCAAGGTGATTAAGCCCGCTACATGACCCATATACACCCAGGCTACAACAACCGCACCGACCAGGCACGCAAAACCACTAATACCCGCGATACCGAAACCCGGCAAAAGGAACATCTCCATTAATAATAACGCGACGCCCGCGAGCACTAATAATACGACTAAAAAAATGTTCATGCAAGTATTTTATTAAAAAATTTTACAATATTTTTTTCAAAATCGGCTGCAAAGATACTAAATATCTTTGATATATGCAAGCGAACAAAAAAAAATTTGCATAAATAAATTAATTATACTACTTTTGCAGCCGATTTTGAAGGGTGACACCTTATTTTAATGATATAATGATGGAATGATGGATTGATTTAATGATGGAATGATGGATTGATATAATGATGAAATGATGGATTGATTTAATGATGGAATGATGGATTGATTTAATGATGAAATGATGGATTGATATATGAGCAAAAATTTGGTTATAGTAGAGTCTCCGGCGAAAGCCAAAACGATTGAGAAATTTTTGGGTAGTGACTACCATGTATTGAGCAGTCAAGGACATATCCGCGATATCGAACCGCTGGGTAAGAATTCCATGGGTATCGATTTCGAGCACGGTTACCTACCCCACTATGCCATCGACGAGCATAAGACCCATCTGATTGAACAATTGCAACGGGAGGCGAAGAAAGCCGATACGGTATGGCTCGCATCCGATGAGGACCGCGAGGGAGAAGCCATCGCATGGCATCTGAAAGAGGTGCTGGGTCTGGATGAGAAAAACACCAAGCGTATCGTCTTCCACGAGATTACCAAACCGGCTATTCAGGAGGCTATTCTGCATCCGCGGGATATCGACTATAATCTGGTGAACGCGCAGCAGGCACGCCGTGTGCTGGACCGCATCGTGGGTTTTGAACTCTCCCCTATCCTATGGAAGAAAGTAACGACGGGTCTTTCTGCCGGTCGTGTACAATCCGTAGCGGTGCGTCTGATCGTAGAGAAAGAGCGCGAGATAGAAGCGTTCCGCGCATCGTCCGCATACCGCATTTGTGCCGATTTCATCGGATCTAATCCGGGTGATGCATCGGTACTCAGATGCGAACTGAACCATCGTTTCTCACATAAGAAAGATGCGATGGAGTTTCTGCAGAGTCTTCCCAAAGCGCAGTTCATCGTACGCGACGTGCAGCGTAAGCCGACCAAGCATATGCCGGCACCGCCTTTCACCACCTCTACCCTGCAGCAAGAGGCAGCACGCAAACTCAAATTCTCCGTCTCCAAGACCATGCGTCTGGCACAGTCTCTCTACGAGAGCGGTAAGATCACCTACATGCGTACCGACTCGGTCAACCTCTCTTCGTTGGCCCTGGCGACGAGTAAGGACGTGATTGCTGAGCAATATGGGGCGCAATATGTGCATACGCGTCAGTACCATACCAAAGCCAAAGGGGCACAGGAGGCGCACGAGGCCATTCGTCCGACCTATATGGATGTGCTCTCCGCCGGTACAGGACGGGATGAGCAACGCTTATACGAACTGATCTGGAAACGCACAATCGCGTCCCAGATGGCGGATTCAGAGAGCGAGCGTACGACGATCGAGGTATCCGTTTTCGGTAGCAAATATGCGTTCGTCGCCGTTGGTGAAGTAATCACTTTCGACGGTTTTACCCGCGTCTATGTCCAATCGACCGATGAGGAGACAGAAGAGAGGCGTATCCTGCCCGCTATGGCGCAACGTGAACGACTCAAACTGCAAGGCGCAGAGGCCATCCAGACCTACGCCAAACCGCCCTTCCGCTATAATGAGGCAACACTCGTGAAGCGGATGGAGGAACTCGGTATCGGTCGTCCTTCCACCTACGCCACCATCATCGAGACCATCCAGCATGTCAAATATGTGGAGAAAGGATCGGTAGCGGGTCAGAAACGCGATACAACCATCCTCACGCTCAAGAACGGCGAAGTGACGGAACATAGCAAATCGGAGATCTATGGTGCAGAGACCCAGCGTCTGCTGCCTACCGACCTCGGTATCATCACCAATGATTTTCTGGTAGCTAATTTCCCGTCCATCCTCAGTTATGACTTCACGGCTAATGAGGAAGAGGAGTTCGACCGTATTGCGATCGGAAAAGCCGAATGGTCTCAGACAGTAGATACCTTCTATAAGACCTTCAAGCCCTTACTTTCTTCGATTCCATCGGGAAAAGTAGCGGGTCGTGTACTGGGTAATGACCCTGTAACCGGTCAACCCGTCATCGCCAAGATCAGTAAGATCGGTCCGTGCGTACAGTTAGGCGATACAGCGAACGAGAAACCCCGTTTCGCAAGCCTGAAGAAAGGACAGTCCGTCTTCACCATCACGCTGGCCGAAGCATTGGAACTGTTCAAGACAGCGTTACCGCTTACGCTCGGCGAGTATAAGGGTAAAGAAGTAGTGATCGGTGAAGGTAAATTCGGACCTTACATCCGGTATAACAAAGCATTCGTCTCTATCCCACACGGAAAAGATCCGCTCAAACTGACGTTGGACGAGGCTATCGAACTAATTGAAGAGAAGCAACAGGCCGAGACGCCGATCCATCAATGGGGTACTATCCAAGTACTGAAAGGTCGATACGGCGCATATATCCATACGCCGGAAGGTAATTATCAGTTGGCACGGAATACAGATCCTGCCGGCTTGACAGAAGCCGAAGTACGCGAAATAATCGCTAAAAACGAACCATTAAAGCCCGGAAAAAGGACTTTTAAGCGAAAAAATGCAAAATAATTGCTAAAAAATTTGCACAATTCAAAAAAAAGCAGTACTTTTGCACCCGCTTTCGATGGAAAGCCTCTGGTTTTTGGATTTTCAACGACGAGAATTCACGAAGAGAGAAGATTGTTTTAAGGAATAAAGGAGGGCTGGGTTCCCTGCTTTACGACTAATAAAAACAACGTACTCTCGAGGGATTCCTCGAAATTTCCAAAACCGGAAATTTCGAGAAGTAGCGCAGTTGGTAGCGCACTACGTTCGGGACGTAGGGGTCGGGTGTTCGAGTCACCTCTTCTCGACAAAAGGATGGTCTAACGGCCATCCTTTTGGATTATAGGGACTCCAACACCCGTGTTCTTATCTCATTTCATTCGAACGATTATTGCCGGTCGGCAATTTTCGAGTCACCTCTTCTCGACAAAAGAGCAGTCAAACGGCTGCTCTTTTTGTGTTTCTACTGGCGTACGGTAACATGGAAGCAGGATTGTTTGGCTTCGTACTTGACGAAGATCTTTCCTGCCCGCTGATGATTGAGCAAGACCTGACCAAGCACCAGTTTGAGATTATCCTCATGCATATAATCCCGGGTGCGGGTCACCTTATCGTACCGCATGTAGGCCAGATCAAAGGTGGTACCGTAACAATGACATGACTGCGTGACGGAATTGATATTACCGCTGCGCTGCAGATACTTGATATCTTCCTGGGTACGGAGTATGGAGGTGACATAGAATCGGTAATGCGGCAATCCGTTGCGCTGTAATATATCCGCCCACTCGGCTCCGATAGCATCCAGTTCGCGTTTCGCCACAGGAATCAGATAGGGCACGGAATGCGTCAGACTATCGACGATATAATTGTCATTTGTCTTGATTTCAACGAGACTTTTGCGCATCGAAGCAGCGTCAGCTCTATCCTTCGGCGGACGCGGTAAACCGATACGGCAAGCTACATCATGCTGTTTGGACTGCAAGTCGTTGAACTTAGTTTTATAACTGAACGTGCGGCCCGGATAGGCCACTAAATGATCTTCTATCATCTCGTCCGCATGGGAGGACGAAGCATCGGTACGACCACAACGCACCGCTACGATGATCACCAGCAGCAATACGCCCAAAGCAGCCAGACCAAGGATGATCTGCCTTTTATAATTCTCGATGAATTCACGACAAAACGCTATTATCTGCTGCATTGTAATATGATCGGTAAATGGTCCGAATAACCGTTTTGATAGCTAAATCCGTTGTAGGTGCGTTTGGGTTTGAGTCCCAAGTATTTCTCATCGGGTTCTTGTATCCATTCCGGGTCGTACACCCGCGCATGGGACAAGCTGTCGATAGACGGGGACACATAGAAATGATCCAAAAAAGTCCATTGACCTTGGTACTTATGCGTACCCTCCCCCTTCATCTTCTTATCCTTTAGTCCCCCGATAGCCAAGCCGTCCTCGTTCATATCGCCCATGACGATGATTCGCGCATCAGGCTGCTGCTCAAACACACTGTCCACCGCTTGCTGCAACACCGCTTGGGCAGTTTCTCTTCTCCATGCACTCTCTGCTTTACCGCCTCGCTGACTCGGCATATGGCAGACGAAGAAATGGATCGTATCCCGCTTATCCACCCGTGCGCAGACATAGAGGATATCGCGGGTTCTAAGCTCCGGATGCCGGATGCGGACGGTTCTCGTTCGAAGGGTATCAATCCGAGCTTTCTTATAGACGAACGCTACATCGATACCACGCCTGTCCGGACTCTCGTAATGCACGAAATCATACGCATTGCGTCGAAGCGTATAACAGAGACGCTTCACGCATAAGGCATTCTCCACCTCCTGCAAACCGACTACGTCTACCCCATCCCACTCACCTATATTCGTCAGCACCCGGGCGATATTCTCCTCTTTGCGATAATAGCGCGCATAACTCCAATGTCGCTCGCCGTCCGGCGTCCACTCATAGTCCTCTTTCTCTATCCCCGCCACCGTGTCATGCGCCGGGTGAAAGAGATTCTCCACATTATAACTGACGATAACGATCAGAAGGGTAGCGAGCAAATGCATATCACATCAACATCGTTTGGGCTTTTTGCAGCGCTGTAATAAACGCATCCACATCGGCTTTATCGTTGTACAGACCAAATGACACACGCACCGTTCCCGGTACACCCAGATAGTCGATTAAGGGTTCTGCACAATGATGCCCCGTACGCACCGCTACTCCCTGCTGGTCCAATAAAGTGCCTACATCAAAAGGATGGATCAGTTGGTCGCTGTTATAGAGATTGAAACTAATGACCCCGGCTTTGGGTTGACCCGCCGCATAGATACAGACGCCCTGCATGGCATTCAATTGTTCCTCGCAGTATGCCGTCAGTTCGCGCTCATGCGCCTCGATTGCTTCCCATCCGATAGCGTGCATATAATCCATCGCCTTATGCAACGCATAAGAACCCACGAAATTAGGCGTACCTGCTTCGAACTTATAGGGTAACTCGTTATAGGTCGTACCGCTCCATCGCACATGCTCGATCATCTCTCCCCCACCCTCGTGAGGCGGTAATTTCTCGAGCCATTCTTTCTTACCATAGAGCACACCGATACCCGTAGGTGCATACATCTTATGCCCGGAGAAAGCGAGAAAATCGCAATCCAATTCCTGCACATCCACCGCCATATGCGGTACACTCTGCGCACCGTCGATACATACGGGAACACCCTTCCCATGCGCCAGATGGATGATCTCCTTCACCGGCAGTATCGTACCCAGCACATTGCTTACCTGCGCGATGCTGAGCATTTTGGTTCGGGCATTGAGCATCCCTTTGAAAGCCTCCATATCCAGCGTCAGATCGTCGCGCAAGGGGATATGCCGCAATACAGCTTTCTTGCGTGCACAGAGCATCTGCCAGGGCACGATATTCGAATGGTGCTCCACGCCGCTGACGATGATCTCATCGCCTTCGTTCACATAGGCCTCTCCATACGAAAAAGCCAGGGCATTGAGGCTGTCCGTCGTTCCTTTGGTAAACACGATCTCATCGGCTGAGCGGGCGTTGATAAAGGCAGCTACCGCCTTTCGTGCATTCTCATGATGCGCCGTGGCAACTTGACTGAGATGATGTACACCGCGATGGATATTGCTGTTCCAATGCGTATACGCCTCCACGATCGCATCGATCACCTGGCGGGGTTTCTGACTCGTGGCGGCATTATCCAGATACACCAGCGGACGACCGTGTACCTGCTCATTGACTATCGGAAAATCATTCCTATTCATATTCAAACTACACTTTGCGACTGCAAAGGTACAACAAAAAAATGAAATATACAAAAAAAATTTGCATATGTCGGCAAAAAGCAGTACTTTTGCAGCGCAAATAAGATTTTATTCAATATGAAAAGAAGTTTTTGGGCCCTTGTAGTGGCCACCATGTGCTCCTTCGCCTATGCCGCAACCGGTATCACCTTGGATGCTGAACTTAAAGCCGCTCTTCCGAGTAAAGACATTTACTTGCCGGGTCCCCCGGAAGTAGGTTCTCCAGTTTGGCTGGATGATTCCACCAAGTATTTCCAGTACAAAGAAATCGGGAATAGGTATGATGAAGAAAAACAAGAATGTTGGGATTCTGCCTGGGCAAACATGAATGAACAATATTATTTTGCGCTCTACCGTCTTACCGCTGACAGCGTCATGAACGCGCCGTTTATCGATGTGACATGGACGCGCGGCGCAACCCCTGGCAAATATACGGTAACGAAAACGCACAATACCACCGACTATCCTGAGATAAACAAATTATGGGACATGTGTGTGGCAATGAAAGAGGCTAATACAGAATCGCGGGAAAGACCAAGACCGTACAAGTATTTCGGCTGGTGGTATAAAGGCAAAAAATATGCAATGGACCGTAATGATGCTACTTCTTATCCTTCCGGACACGGCTATTTCGCAGGACTTTTCAAAAGGTGTATGATATATATCGACCCGGCTGATTCTATCGCCATCAAAAACATGATGGACGAATGGACTCATTGCCGCCTGCTCTTAGGCGCACACTGGAATACAGATGTGATAGACGGTAAGAAGTTGGGAGATATAGCTTTTGATATCGCGATGAACTATCCGCAGTTTAACAATCAACTGGAGGCAGCGAAAGCAGAGTGGGTATCGGCTCACACATTCACGCGTGTGCATCCGCATATGAGCCTCAATACACTTTGCTATCCCTATCAGATTAATGATTATTCGGGGGCTACTTTTTACACCATGCTGTACAAGGAATTGGACGCAAACGGCAATCCGGTGAATGTCTATCTGCAGGAGCACAAAGGAGTGTTAGAAGCAGGAAAACCCTATTTCTATGTGCCCGAGTCAGAGAGTACAGAACTCGTGTGCCATTTCAGCGGCAAAGATGCTCCTGCAAGTAATGACGGAAACGGAGTGTATGGTGTGTATGAAGATATGACAACGGTAGAGCAGGGTATGTATGTGACCTATAATAACCAGTTCACCAAAGCAGGAACCAATGTCCAACTCCAAGCCTATCGCGCGTATGTGGATATGAGCGAGGTAAGTACCAACGCACAAGGACCCTCTTATATCCCCGGCCGTAAAGTGCTGAAAGTGAGCAACGCTTCGGAGGCAGCTACGGACATACAAACTGTCACCCCGACGAACCGATTACAGAATATCAAACTGTTGCAAGATGGACAGTTGATTATTTATAATAACGACAATCACTATAATGCCGCGGGGCAGAAAATACGATAAGCCATGAAACGAGTTTATTTTTCTACGAAAACGGACACCATTCAGATGAATCCGGCTGCCATTCTTTGTGCAAGTACCAAAACCACTACGCCTTTTGGCGTAGAGAATACGGCAATAGATAATCAGATTATCTCATAATGATCCACCGTACACCGTTACGGTTTGTAATAACTCTGTTCGAGTATCTTCTGAGCGTCACCTTCGGCCATTAGGTCCTGAAGCGTGACGCTTTCATTATGCGCCATATAGCTCTCTACGATCCGCCAGCCTAACCATATACCTAGCCGACCGGGTGAGTCTTGCGACACTTCAGATGTGAACGGACCGTCATTCAGATAACTGGTCAGCACCAGACTCTCGGTCTTGAAAAGGTCCCGTTTATCCATTACCAGATGCCATATCGCCCGCTCATTATGCACGCACCAGTTCCATTGCTCCTTGGTCCAACCCATCACTTCATAACCCGGTTGGTCATCGAAGATCTGCGCCGTGAGATACATGATCTTACCGCGATATATCATCTGGTCCAGCAAGCGGCTTTTGGTACTTGTATAGGGTAGGGTGCGGAAAAGAAAAGCGCTGATCACATCCACCGGGATGCACTCCTTGCGCATGGTCTGCTTCTGATAGTCATACACCACGCGATTATAGTACTCATAATCGCTGCCGAGGTACATATCCGCCCCTATTCCGATGAGCTCGTCCCCAAAATAAATAGGAGTCTGAAAACCAGAAATAAACAGATAGAGCACCGGTATTTCCGTTTCCGGATACAGACACTGTATCCGAGCAAAGGCTTTGCTCAGCGATTTCTCCAGTCCCTGCACATCGGCGAACAGTTCTTGCTCGCGTTGGTTCGTCGCTTTGAACCCGTACAGCGTATCATTGAGAAAGAGCGGTAACTGCTGTACCAGATAGGCCGTATCCGCACTCGGGATACCCAGTATATCTTCCGTCCAAAGCGGCATGAAGACCGGATAGGTATCGTATAACACCTGCACATCCTCCGCTGCCGTCGCCTCCTGCACATTCAGCAGCGCCTTGTCAAAGCGCACCAACTCGATAGCCGGCGATTCGATGTCCTTCGGGAAATACGACCGGCCGTTGTGACAAGCCGTGAAGAGGAAGATACACGCTATAAAGATATATTTTCTCATCCGATCACTCCGTCTTTGATTTCGATAACCCTATCCGCGATACCCGCCAACTCTTTGTCATGCGTCACGAGCAGGATCGTCTGACCGTACTCTTTGCGTAATTGAAGGAGCAACTCGCTCAGTTCACGTTTGTTTTTCTCATCCAGACTACCCGTCGGTTCATCGGCCAAGATGATATCGGGCGCCATCATCAGGGCGCGCGCTGCGGCTACACGCTGTTTCTCACCTCCGGATAACTCGTTGGGCTTATGCTGCAAGCGGTCACCCAGCCCCAATTCGCGCAGCAGTTTTTCTGCACGAGGCATATAATCCGCTTCCTTCTGACGGGCAATCATCGCCGGGATACAGACATTCTCCAGCGCCGTGAACTCCGGCAATAACTGATGGAACTGGAAGATAAATCCGATATGCTTGTTACGGAAGGCCGCCAAGTCTTTATCCTTCATCGCGAACACATCCGTGTCATCCACAAAGACCTGACCTTTCGTCGGGCGATCCAAGGTTCCGATGATCTGGAGTAGGGTAGTCTTACCCGCTCCGGACTTACCGATAATAGCTACAATCTCTCCTTTGTTAACCTTTAGGTTAACACCCTTCAGTACCTCCAGTTCACCGAAGGACTTGTAAATGTTCTTTACTTCTATCATAAACCGTTACTTTATCTCTTGTCCATGCAGCGTATAGGTCTTCTCCCCACGGCGGATGAGGACTTGACCATTCCGGATTGTCTTACCGGTTGCTGCCCTATCAGTAGGATGGTCCGATAAACCGGTAGGAGTAGCAGGCATCGGGCGCACATACTGAAAAATAGGCATGTCTTTATCCTGGTCGCTGGTGGTGTAAAAAGTGGAAGCATCCGTCCATGCGATAGCCTCTCCTTGTGCCTCTTCCTCGTAGGCTGCTACCTGCTTGGGACGGCGTTGTGCCGTTTTCGAAAGGCTCTCCGAACCCTGACGCTCCCATAACAATACATGTTTCTTGCTCTTGATAGCCATCCATCGCCCGTCCGGAGAGATATCTCCGCCGGTCAGGAAATTGAACTTACTGCCGTTCCCTAACGCACATACCTCCGTCAGCGTCTGCACATCGGTCCCATAGTCCGTACGGAAAGGGATACGATAGAGATGACAGACGCCGTCTTTCACCTTATCCGCGATATAGAACATCT
>Ga0310694_10002855_pt1 | contig 17296 bp, 12 predicted proteins | sample 174DNAGHGhighgp2_FD_203884 | JGI IMG/M metagenome (GOLD analysis project Ga0310694, IMG submission 203884) | Sheep rumen microbial communities from Palmerston North, Manawatu-Wanganui, New Zealand - 1742 DNA GHGhigh gp2 (v2) (version 2) | ecosystem: Host-associated > Mammals > Digestive system... | reverse complement strand
GTACGCAGTTCCAGCTCGTAGACCGAGGCAACGGGTGCGTGTCGCTGAAGTGTGTCGATGGCCGGTATATCAAGGTCTACGGCGAAGGCCTGCCTGGCGATGTGCGTTTCACCACCGATGAGAAAGAGGCCGAGGTGTTCCTCTGGCAGGACTACCTCGACCACGACTTCATGCTCTTCTCACTCCGCAACCACCGCTACATCGGCAAGAGTCCCACTACCGGCAGCCCATACTCCATGGACTATACCGGAGCAGACCCTGCCCGCCGCAATGGTGCTGTTCTACACTGGCAGGAATAACCTGCCAAGAGGAAAGACAGTCATACAAAAAAAGCCCCGGCCCAATGGCTGAGGCTTTTTTTGTTTGGTTACTGGTCAGGGTTTTCGACATAGCCCTGATATTCAGGCACGAGGGCCGACATCACGGCGTCGTAGGCCTGCGTCATCGTGGCCTGAATGTTCTCCGGACCTTGTCCTGTGGGGTAGATGGGAGCGTGGATGGTGAGCGACAGCCGGTGCCAGTAGGCAAACTTGAAGTCGCGCATGCGTGGCATGATGTTGAACGACCCGTTGATGGTCATGGGTACCACTGGTAGCTGCAGCTCGTCGGCCAGTGCGAAGGCTCCACGGCGAAACAGTCCCATGTGGCCGGTGAATGACCGGGCACCTTCGGGAAAGACGGTGACGCTGATGCCGTCGCGCAGTGTCTCGCGGGCGGTGTCGTAAGTGGCCTTGATCTTTTTGGGCCCACGTTTGTCGACGAAGATGTGGTGTGCTTTTTCGCAGGCATAGCCTATGACTGGCATCTTGCGCAACTGGTGCTTCATCATCCATTTGAAGTTGCGGTTCAGGTAGCCATAGACAAGAAATATGTCGAAAGCTCCCTGGTGGTTTGCCACGAAGACATACGACTGCCCATCTTTCAGGTTCTCTCTGCCCTCAACTTTCACAGGCAAGAGGAAAAGCCACAGTATGATGCGTGCCCACAGGTGTGCCGGGTAGTAGCCCCAGAAATGGCCGCTGCCCACGGAACAACCTATTATGGTGACGAGTGCGGTAAGCAGGGAAACGATGATGCCCAGCGGAATGACAATGATAATCTGATATAAGCGGTAAAGGAAGTTCATATTAGTTCATAGTTAATGATCCAAGGCGTTGGTATGCGCAGCAATTTATAATTTTAATTTTTAATTTCTCATTTCTCATTTCTCATTTCTCATTTCGATGCAGTGTGATGACCACTATCTCTCCTGGTGTGCCGAATCGGAATGGCACCACCCCGCTGAGGCCTTTGCTGACATAGATGGCTCGCTGTCCTATGCGGTAAAGCCCCCATGCCTCCTTGTACTTCATGCTCACGGGTGAGAGTCCGAAGAGTGCGAACTGCATGGCGTGTGTATGGCCGCTTAGTGTCAGCTGTGTGTGGCTGTGTGGCAATATCTTGCGCCGCCATGATGAGGGGTCGTGCTCCAACATCACCACGAACTCGTCGGTGTTGAGGCCCCATAGTGTGCTCTGTATGTCGCCTAGTTCAGGAAAACGGCCCTCTCCGTCGTTCTCCATGCCGGCTATGACTATGCGGTCGTTGCCACGTCGTATGAACGTATGCTGGTTGCGCAGCAGCCGCCAGCCCATATCGTCGTCCATGGAACAGCGGCGTCCAAAGTCGGCATAGCGCTCAAAGTCGTCTTCAGCGTCGTCGTAGTACATGGGGTAGTCGTGGTTGCCCAGCACTGAGAACACACCGTCCTTAGCCTTTATGCTGCCGAGCAGCTTCTTGAATGGTGCTATCTCCTTGGAGCTCTTGTTCTGCAGGTCGCCGGTAAACGCTACCATGTCGGCTCCTTGGGCGTTTATGCTGTCCACAGCCGTTTGCAGTATCTGTTTTCGCCGTTCGGTGGTGAGGGTGCCTACATGGGCGTCGCTCCATTGCACTATCTTATATCCGTCGAAAGCGGGAGGCAGGTCGTCGAAGACCAGTTCAACATGTTTCACCTCAAACTTGTAGAAGCCTATGTATGAGCCGTAGATGAACACGTACCATGCCAGCAGCAGAGGCAGGACTGTGGCAAGCTTCATCCATGTGCGCTTGGCCTTCCAGCAGACAGTCAGTGCCACTGCCGAGAGCACAACCATGATGACCCAACCTATATAAATATAATAGTCGGGCTGCAGCAGTACTATCGGGGAACCAAGTTCGTAGTTCATAGTTTAGAGTTCATAGTTCATAGTTGGGCTATCTGAACTCAAGGGCTTGGCCAACATAGTTGTGGTCGGTGCCCCCGCCGGAATATACGGTATGTCCGTTGCACAGTGTCCGTTGCACCTGCCAGTTGAAGGTGTGGCCTTCCAGCGGGCTCCACCCGCACTTGCTCTCTATGCTTTCCGTGGTCAGTGTCCACGGTGTGTTTGGGCGCACTATTGCGAGGTCGGCCTTGTAGCCAGGTCGCAGGAATCCACGTTGTCTTATCTCAAACAGCCGGGCGGGGTTGTGTGCCATCAGTTCTACCATGCGCTCTATTGTAATCACACCTTTGTCCACCAGCTCGAGCATCGTGACCAGCGAGAACTGTACCATGGGCATGCCGCTGGCGGCACGTGCACAGCCACCCTCTTTCTGGGTGAGCAGGTGTGGGGCATGGTCAGTGGCTATGGTGGTCACGCGTCCGTCGGTAAGCCCTTGACGGAGCACGAACTGGTCTACAGGACTTTTTATCGACGGGTTGACCTTTATGCGTGTGCCCAGTCGGGGGTAGTCTTGTGAAGAGAAATAGAGGTGGCCTACGGTGACCTCCGCGGAAAGCTGGGGCAGCTGAGGATTCTTTGGCGTTTGCGGCTTGGCTTTCACACCAGCCCCATCGGCACCAAAGAGTTCCAGCTCTTCGGCGGTGCTCACATGGGCCACATGCAGCCGTGTGTGGTGTTTGCGTGCCAGGCCTATGGCTTTCTGCGTTGACAGCAGGCATGCCTCTTCGCTGCGTATCAGTGGATGCAGCGTCACGGCAGGGTCGTCGCCATAGCCAGCCTTCACCATCTGCATGTTACGCTCGATGATAGCGGTGTCCTCGCAGTGCGCCATCACAGGCAAGCCTATGCTGGCGGCGGTGGCAAACACCCGTTCCAGAGCCTCGTCACGGTCTACGAGCATGTTGCCGGTGGAGCTGCCCATGAAGAGCTTTATGCCCGGCACGCGGTGTGGGTTTAGTTGGCGGAAGAGGTGGCTGTTGTCATTGGTGGCACCGAAGAAGAACGCGTAGTTGACATGGCTGCTCTTCGCGGCGCGGCTGTACTTGTCGGCCAGTGCTTCGAGTGTGGTCGTTTGCGGCACGGTGTTGGGCATTTCCAGATAGCTGGTGACCCCGCCGGCAGCAGCGGCGCGGCTCTCGCTGTCTATGTCGGCTTTCTCTGTGAGGCCCGGCTCGCGGAAATGGACGTGTGTGTCGATGATGCCTGGCAGTATGTAGCAGCCAGTAGCATCAATCTCTTGTGAAATGTCTTGTGAGGAGTGAGGAGCGGGTTGTGGGGAGGGTTTCTCGATAGCAGCAATCTCTTCACCGTCGATTATGACATCGGCTTTGATGGCAACGCCTTCGTTAACAATAGTCCCACCTCTTATTATTGTCCTCATATTAGTGCCTCTTGCTTTTTCTTATTGCTTTCCGTTCAGTATGTCCTGTATGGTGGCGTCGTCTATGTCTTGTGGGTTAGTGTCCACGGGGGCGTTGGGCTCCAGTGCTGGGTTTGCGTTGCTGGTCACATTCTTATAGAACTCGCTGACCTCGGGCAGTTGCTTGAACTCCTCGGGTGCTTTGCTCATGATGTGCTCCACCTGTGGTACCGACGAGCTCATCTGCACGAAGATAAACGGGCCGAGGACATTGTCGAAATTAGATACTACGAAGTCTGTTACCAGGCTGTCCTCCTGCTGGTTGATGGTCGAGGCTTCTGCTGTGAGCTCCTGCACTATCTGCTCTTCCTCTATGCCGTCGAGCAGCATCTGGCTGTAGCGGTGGTCCAGCTCCTCCATCAGGTTGCCCAGGCGCTTGTGCTTGTCCAGGAAGTCGTAGAGCACTTCGTTGAGTGGCGAACCGCTCACCTTCTGTTGCGTCTCGTCGATGCGAATGTTTATGTCGCCTTTCTCCACCACCACTGGCATCACGCTCCTTTCGTCCATGTACAAGGCAGCCATCTGCGTGGTGTCGAGCAGTCCGGCAAAGCGGAACTTGCCGTGCACCACCTCGCAGGAGTCGAGGTCCTTCAGTTCGTCGCCGTGCATCACCTTCAGGTAGAGTTTGTTGCCATCGAGCAGTGCAAGCGATGAAGAGCCCTGTATGTTGTACGATTCTGCGCATGAAGCCAGCGCAGCAGTAATAGTAAGAGCGTAAAGCAGTTTTTTCATAACATTATCGTTGTACGGTATGCAAATGTACGACGATATATTGAACTATGAAAATAAATTTGCGCAATTTAAAACAATTGCGCAAACTTTTAGCGTTTTTTTGCCTCTTTCTCCAGTTCACTGCTTATTCTGTAGGTGGTGTAGAGCTGCAGTATGGCTGCCAGCAGTAGTGTCACCACCCAGTTGTTGTGTACGTAGTTGACGTATGTCAGCCAGTCGAGACCGCCAAGCCACGGCATCTGGCTTACGAACATGAGCAGTGCGGTAAAGATGAGTAGTATGTCGCTGGCGGTCATGATACGTCTGAGCCGGCGTATGGTGATGTTGCGTCCCTCGTAGGTCTGTTGCATCTGCATGGCCACGAAGGCTATGGCACCTGCGGCGAACGTCCATGGCGCACCTTCCCAGCGCAGTATGCTGGCTGCTGCTCCCACCACCATGAGCACGGCACCGATGGTGAAGACCATGCTCTGCCACTTATTCAACTGTCTCATCGCTGTGTGCTTTAGTGTTTGGCGTGCGCGCGTCGTCGCTGAGCACGAAGATGTCCTCGTCGTCCATCTTCATGAAGTAGCGTTCACGTGCTATGCGCTCCATGGCTTTGGGGTTGCCTACCAGCTGGCGTATCTGGGCCTGGTCGCGGCGGTACTCGCTGTCGTAGTGGTCTATCTCTTCCTGAAGCTCGCTGATGCGCGACATGTAGCCGAAGTGGGCCCATACGCTGTTGGAGCCGATGAAGCCGATGAAAGCCACACCTATTGCAAGCACGATGATGTATTTCAGGTTGCGCAAGCGTGACATGAGGGCGAAGAATCTTTTCATAACTGTCATGTAATTCTTGTTTGAGATGTGTCCCGGTGGCTCTCCGCGTCGGAGAACCGTGGGCGTCAGGGTGCCTGCGCCCGGAAGTGCCGGCTCCTGCTATCAGGCTGCAAAATTACAATTATTTTTTCATTCCACCAAGAATTTTTTATTAAGAGTTGTGGGGTACGATTTATTTTAGTAATTTTGCAGCAAACTTATCCTATTTAGTCATGGACGAAGAACAGCAGAGAAAAGACGAGCGCTATATGCGCCTTGCCTTGTCCGAGGCCGAGCAGGCCCGCAAGGCAGGAGAGATACCCATTGGTGCCGTGGTGGTGTGCCGTGACCGTGTCATAGCGCGTGCCCACAACCTCACAGAGACGCTCACCGATGTGACAGCGCATGCCGAGATGCAGGCCATAACCATGGCTGCCAACGAGTTGGGCGGCAAGTACCTCACCGAGTGCACACTCTACGTCACCGTAGAGCCGTGTGTCATGTGTGCCGGTGCCCTGGGGTGGTCGCAACTGTCGCGTGTGGTCTTTGGCTGCAGCGACGAGAAGCGTGGCTACCAGCAGTTTGCCCCACGAGCCCTGCATCCACGCACCACGATAACTGGCGGCATACTCGAGGACGAGTGCCGCCAGTTGATGCAGGACTTCTTCCGTCAGCGACGGTAAGTGTGTCCCTTTGGTTTTTTATCACTTTTTTTATTTCACAAGCATCTTCTTGCCCTTGGTGACCACGATGCCACGGTAGCCGTCGTTGATGCGCTGGCCGCTCAGGTTGTAGCGGGTGTCAGGCTTGGTGACGTCGCGGGGTATGCCGTAGATGCCCTGTGTGCCATCGGTCACGGTCAGTGTCCAACCTTGATAGATGTCCTTGCCACCGGCAAACTCCATGGTGAACATGAACGAACGAGTGTCTATTTCGTCGAGGGCAATACCAATGTTGCCACCGCCGAGGGCCAAGTCTTCCTCAAGCCAACCGTTGGGGTCATTTTTTGTCATGCCCTCGGTGTTCCAGTCGAGCCATGCCGAGCTGTTGGCCATGAGCTTGAAGCGGTAGTAGCCCTCAATGGCCTCCACGTCTTCGGGTGTCAGCGAGAGGAAGTATGTGTATTTGGCGTTTTTCTGCACCTCGGTGAAGAGCTGTGCCAGACCGTCCCAGTTGTTCAGCTCGGAGAGAAGTGCCAGGCTCAGTATCTCCACATCGGGAATCTCGACGCCGAAGTCCTCGGTGATGTCGGTGTAGTTGCTTCCGCCGTCGTAGGTGAAGTAGCGGTCGGAAGAAATGTCAGTGATGTTGCCGGTCTGCTTCATGAGAGCAGTGTTGCCGTTGTTGAAGATGATGTTGAACGACGGTGTCTCAGGGTAGTTGAATGTCTGGCACCAGAACTCAATCTCTTCGCCGTTTTTGTTGGTTTTCTTCACCTTCTCGGTCAGCTGCTTGCCGGGCCATCCACCGTTGATCTTGGTTTCTACGCTGTTGATGGTGAACCATGCGTAGATGAATGGAGCTTCGTCGGCCTGTACATAGACTGTTGAAGTGACAGCTTTGGCCGTTATTACTGCCACGGCCATGATGAATGTGAGTAATAGTTTTTTCATAAGCGTTTTTTTTGTTTTATTTTTTGGGGTTGTTTTTTTCTGGGGGCTATGGGTCTTATGGGCCTTCTGGGTCTTGTGGGCCTTCTGGGTCTAATGAGACTTATGAAGTCTCTGGGTTGTTGATGGGACTGGTGGGGAGGGTCCCCGCCAGTCCCATTTCACCTTGTTACTTCACCATGACCTTTCTGCCCTGGCTGATGACTATGCCACGGTAGCTGCCGCTTACGCGCTGACCCTGCAGGTTGTAGATGGGTTGCGTTGGCAGTGTCACGAACTGTGTAGCCGGAGTGCTGATGGACTGCGTACCGTCTTTGACGTTGCCCAGCAGGCCTGTGGCGTCGTAGTAGCCTCCGTTTTCAAACTTGAAGTCGGCCGTCTTCGGGTCCTCGCCACCGTTGTTGAAGAGTATGTTCGAGGGGAACAGTGCCTCGTCGGGTGTGTAGGTGTCGAAGAGGTCCATGTAGTCGCCGGCGTCCCACAGCCATACCAGGTGTCCGTTGCCGTCGTCACCGACGCGTGTCAGCTTGGCGCCGGGCCACTCGCCGCAGAAATTCTTGTCACCGACCCATGCCCAAGCACGTGGTGAGTCGTAGTCCTTGTTGCCCTGGAAATAGCAGTACACATGGCGCTCGATGGGCTTAGCACAGGCTGGCAGCTTGACAGGCTCCGGAGTGTAGTAGTTGTTGGTGACGTCAGTCCAGTTGGTCTCCTTGTCTGTATTTGTCGGGTCGAAGGTGAAATAGCTGTCGTGTGTCAGTCCCTTGATGTCGGCAGTCTGTACGGCGTTGTTGCCGGTTGCTATGGTCTCTCCCTCTTCGTTGGTCTGCTTCTCACCGCCATCGTTGATAATCATGTTGACAGGTGCTGTTGAGAAGGTGCGTGTCCAGAAGGTCTTGCCGTCGTCCTTGGTGACGGTGGTTGAGAGCTGCGTGCCGGGCCAAGCGCCATTGGTGGCCTGTCCAGCGCTGTTCCAGGTGTAGAGGTAGGGTGCCTCGGCAGCCTCTACATGGATGGTCAGCTCCTTGGCCTCCTCGTCGTCGCTGCCGTTGCGCAGACCTTCTACAGTGATGTTGTCAGAGACGAAGTATGCATAGTTGTCGCCGCTGCTGATGAGTTTGAATCCGGCGGTGTCCATCTGCACGAATCCAGCGATGCACAGTACTGTGCCCTTCTCGCCCTGCACTTTCAGCACGTAGCCGCCGTCTGCGGTGTGAGCTTCAACGATGGGGCTCTGGTTGGTGATGCCGCAGGCCTTACGGGCCAGGATCATGTTGCCTATGGCTATGGGGTAGCGCTGCCAGTGCTTCAGGAACACGCACGGTGTGCCAGGCATGGCGAGCATGAAGGCGTTGGCAGCGAGCACGTTGTACACATGCTTGCTCTCGTTCTCGTAGGTGTCGTGGTTGTCAATGAAGGTCACGGCGTAGCGCTGCCAATAGGTGTCCTCGGCTATACCCTTCCAGTCGAGTGCGCTCCAGTTGCCGTTGTTGAAGGCTTCCTTCATCTGGTACTTGAAGGGGAAGTCGAAGGCTGCGCTGGTCATGCCAGTGCCGCTAATCCAGTTGGTGATGGCCTCCTTGCCGTCCCAGTACTCACCCACGCAGAACTCTGGCTGTGTGGCCTCGTTGTACAAACGGGTGTAGTATGGCGAGTAGCCCTTCACCATGTCGAGGCGGTAGCCGCTGTAGCCCAGTTCCTTCTGCAGGTAGTTGAGGTAGATCTTACAGTTGTTCTGCACGTTGGCAGAGGTGTGGTCCAGGTCGCGTCCGCCGCTGAAGTCGTCGCCCGTGTCGTCGGCACCGGTGCACTCCCAGCCGCCGTTCAGCTCTTTCATCTCGTCAGAGGCTCCAACGGTGTTGGTGTAGCCGCCGTCGTCGTTACGGCAGATGTCGGCCGGTGTCCAGTTTATTTCCTCGGTGATGCCGTCGTGGGTCCATTTCTCGTTGACGAAGTCCACCCACGAGTCGTTGACACCCTTCGGGGCCTTGTGGTTAAGCACCACGTCCTCTATGACCTTTGTCCCCTTCTCGTTGAAGGCGGCAATGAGTTTCTTCAGGGTGTTCTGTCGGCCGAAGTTGCTGTTGTGGTTCAGCCAGTAGACGGGCAGATAGCCCATGCCGGTGCCGCCGGTGGCTCCAGTGTTGGGCAGCCACACCAGGTCGAAATATGTCGAGATGTCGTCAACCTGCTTTTGCAGCTCGGTGAGCTTGGTGTCCTCGAACGAGTTCCAGTAGAAGCCCTGCAGCATGACACCGCCGTAGTTGGCGGGCCAGCCCTCACCCTTCGGGGTGACGATGACCTCCTTGCCGTCTTGCATCAGCTTTGAGCTGAGTGAAGACGAGGCAGCGTCGAAGGTGAAGGTGATGTCGTAGACACCGTCCTCGGGCACTGTCACAGTCTTGTTGTTGCCCTCGCCGTCGGGAATCCAGATGGAGCCGTTCTGCACCACCTTCCACTCTATGAGGCCAGCGGTGAGTGTCACGTTGGTGTAGGCTTTCTCCCAAAGTCCGTTGGCGTTCTTCGCCATCTTGTTGGCCTCTGCTGTGCCGTCCCATGAAGTGCCGAAGAGCGTCTCGCTGCTGCCGGCGATGATGTAGTAGATGTCTTCGTCGCCTATGTTCACTTCCTTGCCATCCTTCATCAGCTTTGAGGCAGGCTCCTGCTTCGCTGCGTCGTAAGTGAAGATCACGTCGTATGTGCCTTCTTCTGGCACTGTCACCTTGAGGTTGTTGTTCTCGCCTTCAGGATACCACGTTGTGCCGTTCTGCACTACCTTCCACTCTATGATGCTGGCAGGCAGTGTCACGTTGGTGTAGGCTTTCTCCCAGATGCCGTTGGCGTTCTTAGCCATCTTGTTGGCCTCGGCTGTTCCGTCCCATGTGGTGCCGAAGAGGGTCTCACTGCTGCCGGCAACTATGAAATATGCCTCTACATCGGCGTTGCCCTTCTTCTCCACTATGCAGTTCACACCCTTGGTGTCGGGATTGAAGGTGAAGGTGAGGTCATAGACACCATCTTCTTCGATGGTCACAGCGTAGTTGTCTTTGGGATATGCCACGCCCCATCCATGGTCCTGCACCACTTTGAACTCAACAGTAGTCTGTGCTGCCAGTGTCACGCTGTTGGCTTTCCACCAGTAGAGACCGTCGGTGCCCAGCTGCATCTCTGTAGCGGTGCTGGTCGGGTCCCAACCTGCTCCGAAGACGCTTGCTGGTGAGCCAGCCACGCTATAGACGTGGCCCACCTCGCCGGACTCGCCTGTCTTTGTGATGTCCTCGCCCACCTCGTGTGTGGTAGCGTTGAAATGGTAGACCACGGTGTATATGGCGGTCTCTGCCACCAGGAACTCCTTGTTAGCCTGTGGATATGACTCAGTCCAGGCGTGGTTTCTCACCACCTTGTATTGGTAGGTGATTCCGCTTTCCAGAACAAGGTCTGTCACTGTGAGAGTGTAGTTCACGCCGTCGGCCGACGTCATGTCGTTCTCGGCATTTGTCTGTGCCCAGTCCTGGCTGCCGTTAAGGGCGGCTGCTGTTCCGGCCACGGTCCATGTGTCTTGTGCCATGCTCACTGTTGTGCAGACCATGGCAAGCAATAGTAAAGTAAATAGCTTTTTCATACGCAATATTATATATAGTTTTTAGTTTTTTGTGACACACTGCGTTGCAAAATTAGCTATTTTCCTGATATGGCGGTTAATGATAGGTGGAGAAAAAATCTACTGTCACGCGTAATCGTTTGCACCAAGAGCCGCCCTTCTTGTGAGTAAGCTTACCTTCGACTCACAGTTACGTCCGGCCAAACCTGCACATAGATAGTTCCAAGCCCAGAGTTAAATAGTTTCTAACTCCGAGTTAGATAGTTTCTAACTCCGGGTTAGATAGTTTCTAACTCCGAGTTAAATAGTTTCTAACTCCGGGTTAGATAGTTTCTAACTCCGGGTTAGATAGTTTCTAACTTGGAGTTGAATAGCTTCTAATGCCTATAAAAATACTTCCCGACTATGGGTGTCGGCAGTGTGTTGGTGGCAGCTTGATGGCAGTCTTGTAAAAAAAGTGCCAATTATTTGCACGTGTCACCGAATTTGTGTACCTTTGCACAAATTATAAAAAGATATACCTATTAATATATGACAGAAAGACGCGTACGTGTGCGTTTCGCACCCAGTCCTACCGGACCTTTGCATATCGGCGGTGTTCGCACTGCCCTGTACAACTATCTCTTTGCCCGCCAGCATGGCGGCGACCTGGTGTTCCGCATCGAGGACACCGACAGCACCCGTTTTGTGCCAGGTGCCGAAGCCTATATCATCGAGGCTTTCCAGTGGCTGGGCATCAAGTTTGACGAAGGTGTGTCGTTTGGCGGCAACTACGGCCCTTACCGTCAGAGCGAGCGCCGTGACATTTACAAGAAATACGTTCAGCAGCTGCTCGACAGCGGTAAGGCATACGTGGCCTTCGACACTCCCGAGGAGCTGGAGAAGAAGCGTGGCGAGATACAGAATTTCCAGTACGACTGCACTACCCGTGGCCAGATGCGCAACTCGCTGACGCTGCCCCAGGACGAGGTGGAGCGCCTGATGGCCGACACCGACACCTGGGTGGTGCGTTTCCGTGTGGAGCCGGGCCAGGAGGTGCTGGTCGACGACATGATACGTGGTGAGGTGCGTGTGCGCAGTGAGATATGCGACGACAAGGTGCTCTACAAGCGCCACGACGAGCTGCCCACATACCATCTGGCCAACATCGTAGACGACCATCTGATGGAGATCTCCCACGTCATACGTGGTGAGGAGTGGCTGCCCAGCGCACCGCTTCACGTGTTGCTCTACCAGGCCTTCGGCTGGCAGGACACCATGCCCCGCTTCGCCCATCTGCCACTGCTGCTCAAGCCGGACGGAAAAGGAAAGCTCTCTAAGCGCGACGGCGACCGTCTGGGCTTCCCAGTGTTCCCCCTCGACTGGCACGGCACCGACCAGAAGACCGGCGAGCCCGTCTTCTGCAGTGGCTATCGCGAACAGGGCTATTTCCCCGAGGCTGTCATCAACTTCCTCGCTCTGCTGGGATGGAACCCCGGCGGGGAGCGCGAGATGTACCTGCTCGACGAGATGGTGCCACTCTTCGACATCACTAAGTGTTCGAAGGCCGGTGCGAAGTTTGCCTACGAGAAGGGCATCTGGTTCAACCACGAGTACATACTGCGCAAGAGCCCTGAGGAGATTGCACAGCTGTGGGAGCCGGAGTGCCGTGAGCACGGTGTGACCGACTCTCTGGAGCGCATCACCCAGGTGGTGGCCATGATGAAAGACCGTGTGAGCTTTGTCAAGGAGCTGTGGCCGCTCTGTTCGTTCTTCTTCGAGGCTCCCACAACCTACGACGAGAAGACAGCGAAGAAACGCTGGAAGCCCGCTCCCGACCCCTCACAAGGCGGGGAGCCAGGCTCTGCACAGGTGCTCACCGCGCTGTGCGACGAGGTGCTCGAGCCGCTCGACGATTTCTCGATAGAGCATCAGGAAGAGGTGGTGAAGGCTTGGATAGAGCAGAAGGGCTACAAGCTGGGCAACGTGATGAACGCCTGGCGCCTGGCTCTCGTAGGCGAGGGCAAAGGCCCCGGCATGTTCGACATCTCCGCTTTCCTGGGCAAGGACGAGACCATCCGGCGGACCAGGAAAGCCTGCGAAGCCCTTGGCCCAAAAGCCTCCCCTTCGGCCCCCGAGGGGACTACAATAGTGTAGTAGCGGATGGGATATGAGTATCAGACAGCAGCCCCAGTGCTGTATATATTGCAGATTTCGTTAGCCTGTCGCATAAGTTGATAATAGAACTGGATGGAGGCTGTCACCAGTTGCCGCTACAACAGTTCAATGATGCAGAGCGCACAGAATGGCTGCAAAGCAAAGGATACAAAGTAATAAGATTCACTAATGATGATCTTTTTTCTAACATTGACGGTGTGCTAAACACTATTGAAGAGAACTTGTATGAGTAAAACTATAGTAGCCCCCTCGGGGGCAGAAGGGGGGGCTTAGGCTTTATGTACAACCTAATCATATATCTCTATCTGCTCGGTGTGGCCGTCTACAGCCGGTTCAACGAGAAGGTGCGTAAGATGTGGCGCGGTGAGCGCGATGCCTTCCGGGTGTTGCGTGAGCAAGTGGAGCCAGGAGCGCGCTATGTGTGGTTTCATGCCGCGTCGCTGGGTGAGTTTGAGCAGGGACGGCCGCTTATGGAGCAGCTGCGACGTGAGCATCCGGAGCTGAAGATACTGCTCACGTTCTTTTCGCCTTCGGGCTACGAGGTGCGCAAGAACTATGAGGGGGCAGACATCATCTGCTATCTGCCGCTCGACACCATACGCAACGCCCGGCGCTTCCTCAGACTCATAAGGCCTGAGATGGCCTTCTTCATAAAGTATGAGTTCTGGTACAACTACCTGCACATACTGAAGCACCGCAATGTGCCCGTTTATAGCGTGAGCAGCATCTTCCGCGACGGTCAGATATTCTTCCGTTGGTACGGACGGCAATACGGCCGGGTGCTGAAGTGTTTCACCCACTTCTACGTGCAGAACGAGAAGAGCCGCGAACTGCTGTCACGGTTAGGGATTGCCAACGTCACCATCAGCGGCGACACACGCTTCGACCGAGTGCTGCAGATAAAGGAGCAGGCCAAAGTGCTGCCAGTGGTGGAGGAGTTTTTGAGAGCCCCCCTTTCGCCCCCCGAGGGGGGCACGATAGACCCTGTGCCTACCAACAAAACTATAGAAGCCCCCTCGGGGGCCGTAGGGGGGGCTAAGGTCTTCGTTGCCGGCTCTTCATGGCAACCCGATGAGGAGATATTCATACGTTATTTCCGTGAACACCCAGAGTGGAAACTCATCATCGCCCCGCACGTCATTGGCGAGGACCACCTGCAGCAGATAGAGAAACTGCTGGAAGGCTTTAAGATAACACGCTATACAAAAGCCCACCCTTCGCCCTCCGAGGGGGGCACGATAGCCCCTGCGCCTACCAACAAAACTATACCTTCCGCTCTCATCATCGACTGCTTCGGACTGCTGTCGAGCATCTACCGCTATGCTACGGTGACATACGTGGGCGGTGGTTTCGGCGTGGGCATACACAACACGGTGGAGGCTGCAGTGTGGGGGGCACCAGTGATATTCGGCCCCAACAACCAGCGGTTCCAGGAGGCTCAGGAACTGAAGCAGTGTGGCGGAGGCTTCGAGATAAGCAGCTACGAAGACTTTGCCAGGCTGATGGACACTCTCTCGACCGACAGCAACGCACTCGCTGCTGCAGGACACAGCGCCGGCGACTACGTCAGAGGCAAGTCGGGCGCCACGAGAAAGATTCTGTCTGACGTGATGATGTGAAAAAGACGGGACAGCGATGGCAGACTCAAACATACTCACTGGGCAGTACGTGCGCATAGAGCAGACGGCGGCAAGCGTGGGCGACCGCATCGTGGCACAGCTCATCGACTGGCTGGTGCTCTTTGCCTATGAGTTTCTCGTCTTCTGGCTGATTGACACCTTTGTCACCTCTGAAAAGTGGCTTGTCATAGTACTCATCGTTTTTGTGCTCATGCCGCTGCTGTTCTACACCCTGGCCTGCGAAGTGCTGAACCATGGGCAGAGCATAGGGAAGATGGTCATGAAGACGCGTGTGGTGAAGGTCGACGGGAGCACACCCACGCTGGGCTCGTTTCTGCTGCGGTGGCTGGTGTTCCTCGTCGACGGCCCAATGACGAGCTATATGGGCCTTATACCCATCGCCCTGACAAAAAACCACCAGCGGCTGGGCGACCTGGCAGCAGGAACCATGGTCATAAAACTGCAGAACTATAAGAAGATACAGGTGAGCCTCGACGAGTACGACTATATGCAGAAGAACTATACGCCGCGCTACCCACAGGCCTCAGACCTCTCGCTGGAGCAGATAGAGATAATACGGCGCACGCTGGCCACCAACTGGAACGACAACAATATGCACGTCATGCAGCTGTCGGCGAAGGTGCAGGAGAAGCTGGGCATAAGGCGTGCCGAACTGACCGACGAGGCTTTCCTCAGCAGGGTGGTGCGAGACTACCAGTACTACGCACTTGAGGAGATATAGCGACTTCTTAAAGTGGGCCCACTAATTGCTACGCGAAGCAAATTCGTAAAACCCGTTGTAAAAAAGAACAAACTAAATAAATTACTAACAAACTAACACGCATCAAACATGAAACGAACAACTACTCTCTGGCTTGTGCCCCTGTTGCTGGCACTTGCCCTCGTGCCTTTGCAGGCAATGGCCATCGGTGGCGACGGCCTCTATTTCACACAGGATTTTGAAGACCCTACGCAGTACCCCGATGCTAAGAATGGTCAGGAACAGACGTTTAATGTCGAAGGCCAGGGCGAGTGGATATACTTTAACGCGTTCCAGTCGACCAACAGCAGTTACAACGAGAACGGCTCGACCATGAACCTGCGTATGCCCAAGAGTGGCAGTTATGTGGTGACACCAGTGCTCTCCAATGGTGTCAGCAAGGTGACGTTCTACATCGGACGTGCATCGGTGAAGGCCTACACCTCTACCGACGGCGGTGCCACCTGGACCGAGGCTTCCATCACCATAGTGGGCAAGACCTGCACCGTCAGCGTCATGAGCGACGGCGTGAACCGCGTGAAGCTGGCCAACGACACGTCGAAGGATGCCGACATAGACAACATCGCTGTCTATGCACAGACCTACGAGCAGCCCGTGGTGCTGCAGACAGGCGACGCCACAGCCATCACCACATCGTCGGCCGTGCTCAATGGCAGATTCGTGGAGACCAGCGGCAAGCAGTTCACCGAGGTGGGCTTCGTGTGGAGTACCACCAACCGCGAACCCACGGTGAACGACAGCAAGGTGGAGGCATTTGTCGAGGAGTCATATCCACCGCAGGACATCGTTGCCAACCTTGAAGGCCTGCGCGAGGGCAGCATTGTCTACTACCGCGTCTATGCCTGCTACGACGGCACACAGGCCTACGGACAGGTGAAGAGCTTCAAGACCGCCATAGACGACAAGGGGCAGACTGTGGACAGCGAAGGACGGTACTTCGTGCAGGACTTCGAGGACCAGAGCACCTATCCGGCCAACAGCGGGGCCGTGGATGCCGAGTACTACATTGCGGGCCAGGGCACATGGATATACACCAAAGCAGGAGTCTCGACAAACGCAAGCTACACCAACGGCTCGACTGCCAACCTGCGCATGCCGAAGAATGGCAGCTACGTCATCACGCCGGTGCTGCTCTATGGCGTGAAACGTGTGACTTGGGTGCAGACGCGAAAAGAAGTAAAGGCATACACCTCTGCCGACGGTGGCTCCACATGGACGGAAAGCGCCATTGCCAGCGACGGGACACTGCGCACCGTAGAGGTGAACAGCATGAGTGTGAACCGCATAAAACTGGCCAATGATGCCGGCAGTGATGCCGACATCGACGACCTCACCGTCTATGCCCAGGCCTACGGAACCCCCGCCGTGGTAGCCACTGGAGAGGCCACCGACATTACGAAGAACAGCGCCCTGCTCACCGGCGAGGTGCTCGATGCCGGCGACCAGACTATACAGGAGACAGGATTCGTCTGGAAGGCTGCTGCCGAAGGGGATGCGCAGCCACCTACACTCGCCGACAATGTGGTGGAGACCGAGAACCCCGCCACAGCAGACTTCTCGGCACTCATCACCGGACTGAAGGCACAGCAGACGGTCTGCTACCGTGCCTACGCACTCAGCAACGCCGGCTATGCCTACGGCGACGTGCGCTCCTTCCAGACAGCAGAAGCCACCATGCCAGTGGTGCAGACCACAGAGGTGACAAAGAGCGGCTCAAGGTATAAGGCTGGCGGCGTGGTCACCGACGATGGCGGAACAGACCTGCTGGGCGTGGGATTCGTATACGGTGAAGCACCCGTCCCCGCCACATTCCCGGAAACCCAAGACCATGCGCAGTCGATGGTCAGTGTTGTGACTCTTGACCCCAAGACCAAGTTCACAGCCAACCTCACGCTCAACGATAACACCACTTATTATATACGCGCATACGCAACAACGGTCAAAGGCACCTCTTTCGGCGACCAGCTCTCGTTCAAGACCGATGAGGTGGTGGAGAAGCCCGACGAGATAATAGGCGACGAGATATGGTGCTCGCCCGATGGCGACGACACCATGGCCGACGGCTCTGAGCAGAAGCCTTTCTTCGACCTGCAGAAAGCCATCAACATTGCGCAGCCGGGCGACCGCATCTGGATGAAGGCCGGCACCTACGTCTACGACAAGCGCATAAACATTGACGACCACAACGGCACTCCCAATGCACCGATACAGGTGTTCGCATACGGCGGACGTGCAGTGCTCGACTTCTCGGGCATGCCATACCACAAGCACTCGGACAACCCCTACCAGGGTGTGCGCCTGACCTCCAGCTACTGGCACTTCTACAAGA